>Ga0335075_10017129_pt1 | contig 10791 bp, 10 predicted proteins | sample Lox_Sample_24_FD_206723 | JGI IMG/M metagenome (GOLD analysis project Ga0335075, IMG submission 206723) | Soil microbial communities from Loxahatchee National Wildlife Refuge, Florida, United States - Lox_Sample_2.4 | ecosystem: Environmental > Terrestrial > Soil > Wetlands | place: USA... | reverse complement strand
TGCCGCGCGCGATGTGCTCGTGAGTCCCGCCGGGTTGACCGCGGTGACGTGCCATCGGTGGCGCCCCTGGCTCAGGGCGACTGGGACGGCCACAGTCGTGGCCGTCGTCTGGGTCACCACGACCCCGTCGACGCTCACCCGGTAGCTGACTCCCCACGAGTTCTTGGGTGCGGACCACGACAGGACGGGGTGAGTGGTGCGCGCATACGTGAGCGATTTGGGCGCCGGAAGCGATCCCGGTGGCTGGTACAGCTGCGCGGCGACGATCTGCGTCGAGCTCCCGGTTCCCTGGACCCACGCTACGGCCGCGTCGCCGTGGGTGTCGCCGGCGGTGGCGAGGCCGGCGCCGGCGTTGGTCGGACCGAGCGCGGGGGAGGACAGAACGAGCTCGGGACCGAACCCGGTCGAAACGTCGTAGAGGCGGGCGCGGATCTCCGGTATCCCGGGGGCGCCCGGATCGTGCTGCCACGCCACCAGCCCGGAGGAGAAGCCATCCATCGCCGAGGTCGGGTACGGCCCGGTTACGTTCGGCAAGCTGTCGACCCTCACCGTCTGCGTCAACTGCCCGTCGTTCTGGAGCACCGAGGCCCATACCTGGTTGGAGGTGTCGTGGGCGGAGGTGACGAGGCCGGTGCCGTACTCGCTGTCCGATACTCCCGGCTGATCGGCGCCCTCGGCCCCCGGTGTCGTGAGCCCGTCGCACGGCTGCACGCCGTCGAACGAGCCGCCCTGGAGCCGGTTCATCAGGACCCGCTCCTGTCGGCTCGCTCCGTTACCGAGCACCTCGCGAAACACCACGTCGGCGTATGAGGAGTTGCCCTCAGAGCCGACCTCCGGGTCATCGGCCGTGACCTCGCTCCAGCCGGACAGCGTCGCGGCGTCGGCCTGCTCGTACGCGACGCTGGGGCTCGTCTTCCAGACGCGTCGAGCATAGATGTGTCCGTTCTCCCCCCAGACGACGATTGCGACGCCGTCGTTGGCTGCCGCCACCTCCGGGCGTCCGGCGCCGGTACCGGCGTCGTCGCCCGGCGACACGTTCAGCGGTGTCGGCTCGAGCGCCCACGTCCCGTTGACGAAGTACGCGGCGCGCACGTCGCTGCCACCCGGGACCCCTGCCGTGAAGGCGACGTACGCCTTACCGAAGTTCGTCATCTGGACCGATGGGTTGCTCGCCGCACCGATCAGGGCCACCGGCGCCTGGTAGCCGGATGCCGTGCTGGAACGGTCGACCACCCACAGCGATCCGCCGTTGATGAAGGCGATCACGAGCAGCCCGCCGTTGCCGGCCGCGATCACCGGCTGCGAGGAGGGGCCGGCCAGAGCGGAGTCGATCTCCTCCGGCGGCTGGAAGAAGCCGCCGGCGACGCGTGATACGAACACATGTGCGACACCGGCGACATCCTTCAGGTACACGAGCCCACCGGTTCCGTCGCGTGCCATCGATATGCCGTTGAGGCCCACGATGTCCGCGCTCGGGCCGTCAACGACGGTTGCCGGGCCCGGCGTGGGGGTCTGGGCGTATGCGGAGCCCGGGTGGCCGGCGGAGGCGCAGGCCAGCAGCCCAAACGCCAGCGCCACCCAGGTTGATGCCCTGCCGAACCGTCGACCCAAGCCCCTGGATGGTTGATACCGCGGGCCGCACCGACGAGGCCTCCGGGCTCGCGGCCCGCCAGAGCGGGCGTCCTCCGGCCGAGAGATCACGGAACCTTAGAACAGGCAGGTATCTGGAAGGTTGCGGCGTTGCTCTGTTCACAACAGGCGTAGCAAGGCGGCAGCAAAACGTAAACCGACCCTAACGGGGTAACGCGTAGCTTCAATGAGAATGCGTTTGCAGCTGAGACGGCTGGCTCAATTGCTCGCGGCGATGGGGGCCGTGGTCGGTGCCGCGATACTCGTGGTGGTGGTTCTGGCCTTGCTCGAGCAGGCGTCACCGCACCACTCGGTCGCGCAGGCCAGGACTCGACCGGCGTGCGCGGACGACGACGGCGACGTCGACCCCGGGAGTTATGCGCTGCCCCCGACCACCGCGGCCGATGAGGCGGATGCGACGATTTGCTCGATCCAGCCGATCCGGGCGATTCCGCCCTCGTACCTGGGGATCTCGACCGAGTATTGGACGCTGCCCCTGTGGGCGCCTCACGCCGCGCAGCTCGATCGCGTCTTCTCGCTGTTGACGGTCCCGGGTGATGGCCGGTTCCTATTGCGGATCGGCGGCGACTCTTCACAGCGCACCTTCTGGGTCAAATCGACTCGTGGGGCGCCGAACTGGGCGTACCTGCTCACGCCGAGATGGTTCGCCCAGACCCGGCAGCTGGTGGACCGCACCGGCGCGCGGGTCATCCTCGACCTCAACACGATCACCGGCACGGTCGCAGACGCCGAGAGCCTCGTTCGAGCCGCCGAGAGCCGATTGCCGCGCAGGAGCATCATCGGCTTCGAGATCGGCAACGAATCTGATCTCTATCTCCGGGACTACTGGCTGGACACGATCGAGCATCCCTGGGCCGACGCCGCGGTGGCCCCGGCCGCGATCACGGCCGGCGACTACGCCAGGCAGTTCGCGGCGTACGGCGCGGAGGTCCGCAAGGCCGCCCCCGGGGTACCGCTGCTCGGCCCGACGATCGGGAACTCGCTCTACAGCGAGAAGTGGATCCGGACGCTGCTCGCGGATCCTCATCCGGGCCTGGGGACGGTCAGCGGCCACTGGTATCCGTACTCGGGCTGCGCTCGGCCCGGCCGCCCGAGCTATCCCTCGATCGCCAAATTGATGGACGGGAACGTGGCCGCGAACATGGCGCGGGGGATGGCGCCGGTACTCCGGCTCGTGCACCGGATGGGCCTGAAATTCCGGCTTACCGAGCTCAACTCGGTCACGTGCGGCGGACTGCGGGGCGTCAGCAACACGTTTGCCACCGCCCTGTGGACGCCGGATGCAATGTTCCGGCTGCTCGGCGCGGGCGTCGACGGCATCAACATCCACGTTCGCGAGGATGCCGTCAACCAGGCGTTCGCGCTGCGGAACTTCGGCCTGCAGGCCCAGCCGCTGCTCTACGGGATGCTCCTGTTCGACCGGACCTTGGGCCCGGACGCCCAGCTGGTCCGCGTGCACCTGGACGCACATCGTGTGCGCCACTTCGATGTGTATGCGGTGCGGGTCGCGCACGATGTCCTGCACGTGCTCGCGATCGACAAGAGCGGCAACGCGGTGCGGCTCGACCTCGTGCTGCCAGCGACCGGCGCGGCGACCGTGCAGCGTCTGCTCGCCCCTTCGGTGAGCGCCCGTTACGGATTCTCGCTCGACGGCCAGTGGCTCGGGCGCGACGCCCGCTGGCACGGACGGGCATCTGCGGAGACGATCAAGCCGGGGGAGTATGGCTATCAGCTGACGGTCCCGCGCTACAGCGCGGCGCTCATGACCGTGCAGCTCACGCCCAGCCGGAATGTGATCCGGCCACGCGCGGCGTTACCGTTCGCCGTCCATGCGGATCCAGGCCGCCGACGCGGAGCTCGTGCTCGACACCGACCTGGTGATCGCCGGCGACAACGCGTTGGTGCTGCCCAGGCTATCTGACGGGTTCTTCGACCTGATCTACATGGACCCGCCCTTCAACACCGGGCGGGCGCAGGCGCGGCACACGTTGTCGGTCGAGGCGGCGCTGGATGGATCTGGGGACCGGGTCGGATTCGGTGGCCGCCACTACCGGTCTCGGTTGTTGCGGTCGTTGAGCTACGACGACGCGTTCGGCGACTACCTGGCGTTCCTGGAGCCGCGGCTGGTCCGAGCCCGCCAGCTACTCGCGTCCCACGGGACGCTCTACTTCCACATCGACTACCGCGAGGCGCACTACTGCAAGCTGCTGCTCGACGAGGTCTTCGGGCGCGACGCCTTCTTGAACGAGCTCATCTGGAGCTACGACTACGGCGCCAAGCCCCGCCGGCGCTGGCCGGCCAAGCACGACACGATCCTGGTGTACGTACGGACGCCGGGTGCGCACTTCTTCGACGCGGACGCCGTCGAGCGCGAGCCCTACATGGCGCCAGGGCTGGTCACCGCCGAGAAGGCGGCGCGTGGCAAGCGGCCCACCGATGTGTGGTTTCACACGATCGTCCCCACCAACGGCCGCGAGAAGACGGGTTACCCGACCCAGAAGCCCGAGGGCGTTCTGCGGCGGATCGTCGCGGCCTCCTCGCGCCCGGGTGGCTGGTGTCTGGATCCGTTCGCGGGCTCGGGGACGCTCGGAGCGGTTTGCCAGGCGCTCGGCCGGCGCTTCGTGCTGGTCGACGATCACCCGGTGGCGATCGAGGTGATGCGCTCTCGCCTCAGTGGCTCTCCTGATCGCCCCGCACGAGGGGAACGAACTGGACAGCCTCTAGCCGGCGGCGGCTGAAGCCGTCCCCGGCGCGCTCGACCAGCACCAGGTGCTGCTCCTTCGCGCCCACTGGCGCCACCATCCGCCCGCCGTCGGCCAGCTGATGCTCGAGCGTCTCCGGGATGTCCAATCCGGTGGCCGCCGCGACGTTGATCGCGTCGAACGGTGCGTGTTCGGGCCACCCCTCCCACCCGTCGCCGACGCGAAAGGTGACGTTCTCGATGCCGAGCTCGGCCAGGGTGCCCCGGGCTCTCGCCGTGAGCTCGGGGTGACGCTCGACGGTGTAGACGTGCGCGGCCAGCAGCGAGAGCAGCGCGGCGTGGTACCCCGAGCCGGTGCCGACGTCGAGCACCCGATCGCTCGGAGCGATGGCCAGGACCTCGAGCATCCGCGCCACCACGAGCGGCTGCGAGATCGTCTGCCCGGCGCCGATCGGGAGCGCAACGTTGGCGTAGGCGCGGTTTCGCTGGGACCGCGGGATGAAGCGCTCGCGCGGGATGCTGGCGATCGCGGCCAGCACGCGCTCGTCGTCGATCGTCGGGCGAAGCGCCTGCGCTAACTCGAGGGCCTGGCGGGGGGACATCCTGACCCGAGCGTATGCGAAGCATCGCTCGGCAGGGTCCAATGATTAGGTTGCGTCGGCGTCGGCGTCAAGCCACTTGTCGAAGAACTCCTCGGCGTCGAGGCCGGCTAGGTCGGTGCGCAGGAGCCTGAGCAGCTTGGACGCCTGCTTGACGTTCACGTCCCAGTACAGGATGACCTCGCCGTCGTCGATGGCGACGACCTCGATCCGGTCGGTGCGCTTCGGGTCAGACAGGAACGCCGGTTCGCGGCCCCCGCGCGAGACGATCAGCTCGTAGGCGCGGTTGGCCTTCACTTCAGTGCGTGCTCCAGCGCGGCCGCCGCTTCAGGGACCGCGGTCGGACCCGAGAAGACGGCATCCCCGATCTGGATCGCCGGCAGCTCGGTCACGCCGCGCTCTCGCGCGCGCCGGGCGGCCTCGGCCAGGGCGGCTCGGGTGCTCGCCAACTCGATGCCCTTGCGCAGTGCGGTCGGGTGCATCTCGCAGGCGGCGCCGGAGATCAGGATCGTATCCTCGTCGGCCAGATCGCGGCCGCCGGCGAACGCCTGGCGGAAGGCGGCCAGCGAGAACGCGACGGCGCGTCCGATGCGCTTGGCGTACGTGGCCGCCAGCATCGCGCGTTCGGTGTCGGGCGGCCATCCGCGGGGCCAGCGGAGCGGTTGCAGGCCGAGCTCGGCGGCCTCGCGCGCGATCCGGTCGCGGTCGGGCTGGGGATCGAGCGGGGCGATGTCAGAGCCGAGCAGCGGCTCCCACTCGGGCACCACCAGGAGCGCCGACATGATCGTCTCCGCGGCCAGGTAGCAGTCTGGGCTGCCGAGGTCGTAGTAGAAGACCGGCTGCTGATCCACGCTATCCGTGGATGAGCCACCCGTCGGCCGCGCGCCCGGCTTCCATGACCGCCTCCGACAGGGTCGGATGGCCGTGGATGATCCGCGCCACCTCGGGGTAGCCGCCCTCGAGCGCTCGCACGTTCACGAGCTCCTGGATCAGCTCGGTCGCCCGAGTGCCGACGATGTGTCCGCCCAGCAACTCGCCGTACTGCTTCTCTCCGACGACCTTGACCAGACCGGTCCGGTCGCCATAGACCGTCCCGGCGCCGACCGCGCCGTACTGGAGCTTGCCGACGGTGACGTCGTAGCCCTGGTCGCGGGCCTGCTGTTCAGTCAGGCCGAAGCTGCCGACGTTCGGGGTGCAGAAGGTGGCCCGGGGGATGTCGGGGTACTCGATCGGGTGGGTCTCAAGCCCGGCCGCGTCCTCGACCGCGATGACCCCTTCGTCCGAGGCCTTGTGGGCGAGCGCCGGCCCGTGCACGAGATCGCCGATCGCGTAGATGCCGGCGGCGGTCGTGCGCATCGCGCCGTCGACCTCGATGAGCCCGGCTTCTGCTCGGTTGACGCCCGCCGCGTCCAGGCCCAGGGCTTCGACGTCCGGACCGCGGCCCGTGGCGATCACGAGCCACTCGGCCTCGGCCTGGGTATCGCCGTGGGTGTACCGGCAGATCGACTCCGTCGACTGGATGTTCTCGACGAAGGTGGCCGTGTGGAGCGTGATGCCCTGGCGCTTGAGGCCCCGGTCGACCACCTTGGAGATGTCCTCGTCCTCGGTGGGCAGGACGCGCTCGAGTGCCTCGAACAGCGTGACCTCTGAGCCGAGGCGGGCGTAGGCCGATGCGATCTCAGCCCCCGAGGCGCCGGCGCCGACCACGGCCAGGGTCTTGGGCAGCTCGGGCAGCGCCCAGGCTTCCTCGGTGCCGATCACCCGGCCGCCGAACTCGGTGCCCGGGATCGGTCGCTTGACCGACCCCGTGGCGAGGATGATCGTCTTGGCGGCGATCTGGTTGCCGTCGACGGTGACAGCGCCACCGCCGGCAAGCGCGCCCTCGCCCTCGATCAGTTCGATCCCGTTCTTCTTGAACAGGCCCGACACGCCACCGGTCAGCGTCTTGACCACCTTTTCCCGCCGGGCCATGACCCCCGGCCACTCGACCTGCGGGTCTCCGGTGAGCTTGATCCCAAAGTCATCCGCCTCGCGGATCTCTGTGAGCACGTCGGCCACCCGGAGGATGGCCTTGGCCGGGATGCAGGCGTAGTTCAGACAGCGGCCACCGACGCGATCCTTCTCGACCACCGCGGTCTTCATCCCGAGCTGAGCGGCCCGGATCGCGGCCACGTACCCGCCGGGTCCGGAGCCGATCACGATGCAATCGTATGACGCCTCTGGCATGCGGCCGGAGACTATAGAAGGGCGCCTCAGCGGGGCGGCGGCTTGGGCATCTGGAGGCGGCTGAGCACGCGGACCAGCTTGAAGAACAGGTAGCCGCTACCGCCGACGACGATCACGCCCGCCACCACCGCCAGTACGTTCTCGGCCCGCAGCAGCAACAGCGAGAAGAACAGGATCACGAACACCAGGATGGCCTGGAAGCCGAGCACCGCCCAGTAGCGCAGCTGCCACATCCCCACGGCGCACACGATCATCACGACCGAGAACAGGATCACGCCCCCGGCGCCGCTCTGGGCGCCCCCGACGTCGAATTTTCCGTTGATCAGCACCACCACGAGGTCGCTGGCGCCGATCAGGAGCGCGACGAGCGCCGCGATCTTGAGCGCCCAAGGCCGCTCGCCCGGCGCCAGCGGCGCCAGCGTGGCCCGCACGGCCGCGTTGCGCGCCTCGGAGCTAGGTCGGGGCGACGGGGCTGATGGCGGCGAGGCGGCCGGTGGGACTGACGCGACCGGGCCGGGTCGCGGTTGCGTGACGGTGGTTGACGGCGTGGCGACCGGCTGGCGGCGTCGGCCGCGCTTACGACTACTCCGCTGCGCCAACTCGCACCTCGCCACCGACCCCGGGCGCGGGGGCGCCCAACGCCCTCCGCAGGCGCCGGGCGGCCTGCGCCGGGTCGGCGGCCTCGGTCAGTGCTCGGACGACCGCGATCCGCTCGGCTCCGGCCTCACGCGCCGCCCCCGCGTTCGCGGGCGTGATCCCGCCGATCGCGACGAACGGAACGGTGGCGTGCTCGGCGGCATAGCGCACGAGCGCCAGCCCCACCGCGGGGCGGCCCGGCTTGGTCGGCGTCGCGTGGACCGGTCCGACCCCGATGTAGTCGACCGGCATGCGGGCGGCGGCGTCGATCTGCTCGGGGCTGTGGGTGGAGAGGCCGACGAGCCGGTCGGAGCCCATGGCGCCGCGCGCGTCGGCCACCGTCACATCGTCCTGTCCGACGTGCACGCCGTCGGCGCCCGCCGCCTCGACCAGGTCCGGCCGGTCGTTGAGGATGAACAGCGCGCCATGCTCTGATGCCGCGCGGGCGAAGCGCTGGCCCACGGCGACGATCGCGGCATCCGGGGCGTCCTTCATGCGCAGCTGGATCATGTCCACGCCGGCGCCCAGGACGGCGCTCAGGAACTCGTCGGACTGTTCGTCGCAGACGAGGTACAGGCGGGCGGATCGCAGTCGTTCGCGCCGGTCTGACACACGTTCAAGTGTGGCAGGACCGCGGCGACGAGCCGCCCGGCCGTTACATCGTTGATTTCAGGGCCTCGACGCTGGGAGGGTGCAAAAAGCGCGAAATCGCGAGCGCCGCGATGACAAACCGCAGATAAGCGCCGCCGAGGCGCTTATGTTGCGGGGGCGGATCGGCCGGGCGCGGTTTTGCGCGTTTTGCACCCTCTAGGAGCCGCCGACTGGCGGTCGCTGCGCTGACACGGGCAGCCGGTGCGCTCCCGCGGGCGGCACCCGGCGGCAGACCGACGCCATCAGGGGTGGGCCTGGGATCACCATCTGGCGCTTCGGTAGGACGAGCGGCGCAGAGGAAGTGGTGAGGAGCGAGCCGGCCACGTACTCCACGCACGGGCGACTCGAGCACGACTGGCCGGCGGCGTAGCAACTCCTGGCACGCAGCAGCGGGCCGGACACCCTCACCGTCGGTGTACGGGCAGCCCGCGGCGCTGCGGGCGTCACGCTCGCGATTGCCAGTCCGATCGCCAGTCCGATCGCCGCCGCCAGAGCCAAGAGCACGCAAACGCGTCGAACCATCATCGTGAGTACTACGTTCGGGCAAGCAGTGCATCACACCCCCAAGCCGCCACCAACCCCGCGCTAGGATTGACCAAACGGGAGCCCTACCAGCGGGCTGAGAGGGCGGACTCCGAGCCGCCGACCGTCTGAACCTGAACCGGGTAATGCCGGCGCAGGGAGCGTGAACCTTGCCCAACCGCTCAAGCTCATTCGACGTCGCTGTTGTAGGCGCGGGCGCGATCGGCCTCGCCGTCGCCTGGCGGGCCGCCCAGCGCGGTCTGAAGGTGCTCGTGCTCGAGCGCGGCGAGCATCCGGGGGCGGGAACCTCGAGCGTGGCGGCCGGCATGCTGGCGCCGATCAGCGAGGCGCTGGCCTCAGAGCGGCCGCTGATACGCCTCGGGATGGCGAGCGCCGAGGCGTACCCGGACTTCGTCGCGGAGCTGAGCGACATGACCGGGATGGACACCGGATACCTGCGCTGCGGCACGCTGCTCGGCGCGCGCGACCGCGACGACGCCGAGTGGCTCGAGCGCGAGCGGGAGCTCCGCGAGACGCTCGACCTCCCCGTCCAGCGGCTGCGGGCAAGCCAGGCGCGCGAGCTCGAGCCCGCGCTCGCGCCGACACTGCGGTTGGGGCTCGGGATTCCCGACGATCACGCGATCGATCCCCGCAAGCTGACCGCGGCGCTGGCCGAGGCGCTGAGGAAATCCGGGGGCGAGCTGCGGACGCGGACGACCGTGAACGCGGTGACGACTGCGCGCGAGCGCGTGATGGGAATCACGCTGGGGGACGGGTCCGAGGTCGCAGCGGAGAATGTTGTGGTCGCCGCCGGCCCTTGGTCGAGCTCGCTCGATGGCATCCCCGAGGGCGCACGTGTACCGATCCATCCAATAAAAGGCCAAATTCTCCGGCTCCACGACCCGGCCGGACCCGGACTCCTCACGCGCGTGCTGCGCATGACAGGCGGCTATGTGGTTCCGCGAGGAGACGGTCGCTACGTGATCGGCGCGACGATGGAGGAGCGTGGGTTTGACAGGACGGTGACCGCCGGCGCCGCCTTCGAGTTGCTCCGCAACGCGTTCGAGCTGCTGCCGTCCGTTACCGAGCTCGTGATCGACGAGCTGTCCGCGGGACTCCGGCCGGCCACCCCGGACAACGCGCCGGCGATCGGTCCCGGGTCGATCGAGGGCCTGCACTGGGCCGTCGGCCACTACCGCCACGGGATCCTGCTCACGCCGATCACGGCGGAACTCGTCGCCGGCGCGCTCACGGGTAACCCCGCCGTCCCCGAGGACTTCGCGCCCACGCGGTTCGCGGCCGGCGTCACGGTGACGGCATGACCATGTCGGTCACGGTCAACGGCGACCGCCGCGAGTTACCCGAGGGCGCGACGGTAGCCAGCGTAGTTGCCGCCCTGCCGAACGCGCCCGAGGGTCGCGGCGTCGCGGTGGCGGTGGAGGGCGAGGTCGTGCCGCGCAATCGCTGGCCGAGCACCGAGCTACATGAGGGCGCCAGCATCGAGGTAGTCGTCGCCGTGCAAGGAGGTTGACCAGATGAGTTTCACGATTGCCGACCGCACCCTGGGGTCACGCCTGATCCTCGGGACCGGCGGCTTCACCAACCACGAGATCCTGGCTGCCGCGCTCGAGGCGTCCGGGACGCAGATGTGCACAGTCGCCCTGCGGCGGCTCGATCCGGCGGCCAGGGGGTCGATCCTCGACGTGCTCGAGGCCGCCGGCGTGCAGGTGCTGCCGAACACGGCCGGCTGCTTCACCGCCCGCGACGCGATCATCACCGCACAACTCGCGCGCGAGGCGTTCGAGA
>Ga0335075_10017128_pt1 | contig 10792 bp, 8 predicted proteins | sample Lox_Sample_24_FD_206723 | JGI IMG/M metagenome (GOLD analysis project Ga0335075, IMG submission 206723) | Soil microbial communities from Loxahatchee National Wildlife Refuge, Florida, United States - Lox_Sample_2.4 | ecosystem: Environmental > Terrestrial > Soil > Wetlands | place: USA: Florida... | reverse complement strand
CACCAGCCAAACCGGTGTCTTCGCCTTGGCCATGCTCTCCCTCTCGAACGCCTCCGGCTCCTTCAGCTTGATCCGGAAGTAGAGCAGCGAGAGCGGCGGGATGATGCCGAGACCCAAGCAGATGCGCCAGGCGGCGCGCAGGTGGTCCTCCGTCGTGGCAAGAACCACGATCATGGGCACGAACGCCGCGACCACGAAGCCGAAGTCAATGGCGCAGTCGGTAGCCCTGCTGCGTCGTTAGAAAGCGAGAGTCGAATTCGCGCCTCGGCAAACCCACCAGATGAACCAGCGGTTTCGAACACCGGCCTTGAGCTCTCCGGATGATTCGGCCGCGCCGACGCTTCCTGCTGGATACTCGCCGCCAATTGACAATCCCAGGAGGAAGCGCCAGGCCGCCAGAGCTGCGAATAGACCGGAGATGCTTCCGTGGTAGCCGTAGGCGCCGGCACACAGCGCGGCGAAGACAAAGAGCATGATCGTGGCGGCTAGGAGTGACCATTTGCGGGAGAAATGGTCAGAGGTGTACTGTATCATTACGTTAGCTTTGCAATTGGGTGCATAGGAACTTATTGAAGGGATACGAGGTGGAGAGGACGTACGCCGAAGACGAGCGTGCCTAAGACTGTACCAGCGAACGTGATGGCTGAAATATTCCTCTGAGCTGGTGATCCTTTGTACTGCTTGGGATAGATTCGAGCAAGCATAGTGCTGACCGAGCCAATGACCTGTCTCCTTGTCAGGAGGTGTCGAAGTACTGGAGCTTGAACTATAGCTTCATACACCGTTGAGATAGCCATCTGAAAATAGGCCAAATCCGCAGGCCAGTACGGGCCATACACGCTCATAAAAGCTCTTACCACTATCTGCTACAGGCTCGAATCCAGAGACTTCATCAGGAGTCTCGTCGAAGGTTCTCTTCTCTAAGAAGTTATTGACAAAACCAGCCATACTGATTGCCAGCGGGTTCAAGGACAAAGTGGAACTGGGTAGAAGAGAAAGTTAGGCGCAAGCAGTGTGCGTGACTCCTACATGATGTTGGACCGTCGCCTGACATTTATAAAGTAGCTGATCCAGGAAACGAAGGACAAGACCAAGCAGCTACATGCCCATATCACGGTTGTGGCGCCAGAGAGTATCAGCAAACCCCAATGAGAACTCACGCAGGGAGTGCTAAGCTTTCCGAATGCTGTCAATGAGCATGCGACAAGAAGGTAATCGACTGGGTATATGATGCTGCCAACAGGATGAGCTTGCCAGCATCGCGCACATGCTAACGATGATGAAGATCATTGGCGGGGTCAACCTTAAATGGCCTTGTGCGGAAGGTGATCAACTTTCGACGGATCAAACATGACCAGGAGTCCATGTACGGGATGGATTGGTGACTATGGGTAACGGTCCTTGAATCGGTGTGTTTATCGATGGAGTGGATCAGTGGGGTCGAGGAGACCGGCAAGCTCCTTACGAAGTCATAATACGTTAGAGTTTCAGTCCGCACATTGAGGCCGGGTATATTGTCTCAAAGTGCGCAAAGGTGAATGGACCGGAGCCGTCTAATTGACAGGGACTCAGCTCTATAAAGCTGCCTCGTTTGGATGTTCAATACTGGGAATAAAAAGCCGATAGCATGGCGTGTAGTCGCATGCAGACGGCGCCGCTTGTAGTCGAAGGCAGCAAGGAGGCTGAGCCGCTGTCCTCTGGTGTGGGCGCAAATTCAACCTCACCGGAAAGCCCAATTCGTCGCCAAGAGCGTCTTTGTTGGCTACGACTGTCGCATGCGTTGGTCGGGGAAGTCGGGACGCGCAGAACTTAACACACAGCCTCTCAATCCATTCGATCAAGGGTTATGTGAGTCTCCTCTTTCGTGCAGACATCCATCAATCATAAAACTTCGTCCTGAACAGTCAAATGGGAAGGATGGCTTGGCAATTGAAGCGAAAAGCCATCGACCAGAACGGGGTTGATCAGCCGCACGTGGAGAACAGCAGTCAGCATTTCTTGTGCCGCTTGGAGGGATGGGAGTATTGCCTCGATTCTTCAGAGGCTGCACGGATAATGCTGTTGTCGGTCGTGCCGCGCCGCCCGCCTGTTCCCCCCCAACACGCACGCCTTGGATTCTCTGAGCACGTTCCCCGACATATTCCGTGAAGCGCTGAGGTAAGGCGACATCGTATCATATGCATCTGCTTCTTTGTTTAACCACAGTGATATATTGCCGAAGACGTCTGTGTTCCTGGAATCTCACTGCGGGTGGGTATGGGGGCCTCGACACCAAGTGCATGAGCTGCCGTCGACGGGAAGTTGGTCGAGGCTTGAATGGGCCCTGGACCTTCGCCACCAGGGCGATATCGCAATCCGCCATTTGGCGGCCATGGCACCGGACTAGAGCAGAAGCTCTCCTATGCTTGGGCAGGGAAGCGGCGGTGGGACGGTGGAATTTCACTCAGGGTGCGTTACCGACGTGGCTGGCCGGCTCTCTGGCAGCCTGGCGTTCGGGTCAAAGTTGGGGCTGTTCCTACGGTGGGTGTTCCAACAGGTGCAGGGCTGTCGTATCGAGGCTGAGTCCCACCCCAAGTCGCAACCCTCATATCCCAGCCTTTCGCCGAACCATGCGGCGACCCATCTTTTCCCGCCGAAACGTCGAAATCTTATGATATAGCCCAAACGCTTCTTAACACTCTCGCACCCTTCTCGCCATGGGTGATTTGCAGCTGTCGAGCACAGTCTCGGCTGTGGTGTCAGCCTTTCACTCCGCGGTTGAGAACGTGCAGAACATTCGTAAGAAGTCCAACCGCTTCATCAAGAATGAACGAACCGTCAAGGAGAAGATGTTGCAGGAGACGTTGGAGACGGCCGAGTACCAAATATCGCAGCGCTACTCGCAGCATTTACGAGACGTCGGAGAGCTATTTGCTGCCGGCGACGGTGAGTTGAACGGCTGAAAGCTTTCATCTGGCAATAACTGACAGCATCGCAATGTAGATGTTGCACGCGACCGATTATTCCGTATCGCCATCCTCATACAATCCGATCTGGTCCGCTGCCTTCAGCTAGCCTTGCAGGTCGACGATGCCCACCTCAACCTCAGCAAATTGCAGGAGGACGCTTTGATGAATAAAAGAGATACTCTAGATGCCTTGGACAGCTTGCGAGATCGTTTGCTTCGACAACTCGGGGTCCAGAGCTCCGATTTATCGAGGCAAACCATCCTCCGCCGACCTTCATCCGAGTCCGTACAGACGCATATGTCTGCCCATACCATGTCATCCAACAACTCGGGCACATACGGTAGCGGCGGCGGCGTCATGCTAAGCGAAGACTGCGACCCAAGGCAAGTCCCGAACAGGCTTTATTCCGGCCGAAGAACCGTCAGCCGGTACTCTGGGCCTCCCGATTCATCTCGCATTACGGATTTGACCGGTGCAGATTGGCCAGGCGCACCACCAACGCACCCAGCTTTACGACAACTGTCCCCGGAAACTAGTCCTAGGGTTGAGGAACCGCCGTCGCCTAACGGTCCGCCTAGAGTTCCAGGTGCAGGTCGAGACAATGTGGTTTCTATAATGAGCGACTGGTCTGACAAAATTGCGGTTGTCGAAGAACATCCAACCTATTTCGCCCAAGGATATGCACCGCCATCTCCTAATCAGCCGGCACAGACTTCTCTCCCTTACCATCAGCCGCCTTGGTCTCAAGCGCCGCAATGGAATCAACCTCAGTGGAATCAAGCGTCCTATCCTCAGCAGAACTACGCCAACGTTCCCGCTGCCGCTTCTGCACCTACTTCTCCGCCTGGCCAAACTTATGATCCGGCTCCGGCTCCAGCGTTAGCTTCGACGCAACGTCCAGTTCGAGTTCCAGTTCCAGCTCCAGCTGCGGTTCAAGCTCCGGCTCAAGCTCCAGCTCAAGCTCAAGCTCAAGCTCCAGCTCCAGCTCAAACTCAAACTCAAACTCCAGCTCCAGCTCTAGGTCAAGCCCAAATTCAAGCTCAAGCTCAAATTCAAGCTCAAGTTCACGCTCAAGCTCAAGCCCAAATTCAAGCTCAAGCTCAAGCCCAAATTCAAGCTCAAACTCAAGCTCAAGCTAGCGCACCGACTTACGCTCCAGCTCCGGCTCCGGCTCTGGGTCTAGCTCTGGCTCCGGCTCCAGCTTTAATGCAAGCAACCATGAGACCTAACCCGCCGACATCACCAGGATCCTCCAACCGCTCCAACGCCTCCTCCTTCTCCTTCCATCAAGAATCCGGTCCCGGCTCCCCCATCAACCCCCACGGTCCCATAGTACCCGATCACAGCTCCACCATCATCCAGCGCACCACAAGCCTACAACAAGCCATCAGCCCTCCGTCGCACTCGCACCGCCTCCCATCATTCAGCCTGCACCGCAAGAGCACCGCCGCGTCCGACGCCAGCCTCACGTCGTCGCCGCTGCTCGGGCGACCGGACAAGCACAACCACTTCTGGGGGTTCTGCAAGAGCGCGTGGACGATCCGCGAGGACCCGCGGCGCGGCCTGTCGACCTTCGACAAGCCCGACGGCTTCAGCATCTACAAGAAGGTGTGGCTGTGCAAGACGTGTGCCTTCGACGGCGAGGTCTTCGGCGCCAAGAAACCGTACACGTTTGATCCGAACGTGCATGTCGCCCGCAACGGCATCCGCTACCACTGGCTGTTTCTCGCGAAGAGCCACGCCAAGAAGAAGGCCATGGAGGATGCGTGCTATGGCTGCATTTTCTGTGTTTCGGAGGGCCGCAGCACCGGCATTTTTGGGGATGTGGAGTCGCTGATGGCGCATATTTTGGGTCATCATGGTAAGGGGGTGAGGAGCGATGTTTTGGAGAAGACGAAGTGTGTGATGGGGAGGGTGGCTGGGCAGGCCGAGGACTGGGATATCAATATTCCTAACCCTTCTGGTTGAGACTGCGTGATGGATTGAATACGGAAACTTCTTGGTGCTCTTTCTCTGCAACTTCGGGCGAATTTACTGGGCGAATTTGGCATTGTTAGATGCGACTTGTTTCTGCAACTTGTCTGCAAAGTTTCTTTTGATACGGTATTTGCGCCCTGGGATCTCGCGTTTTTGCGATAGGGTCATAGTGGAGGACAAGGTTTGTTGCAACTGAAAAGATACTGCAACCGGTAGTTTATGATACCCAATATTAGCTTCAGGTCCAAAAAGAAGTCAGTCTACAAATTGCCATTGGTATATCCCACAGCTATCATCATTGCTTCTCATGCAAGACTAAACGCCTCCAAAAACTCCGCTCGTCTCACGGCTGGTTCTCAACGGAGACGCGAAGGCAGTATCCGCTAAATTAATCTACATTACCGTGCAACAGCTGTTCTGCTTCTTCGCCTGCGTGTAAAACAGTTTACTTTGCGCGCTCAACCCGTCGCTCCTTGCCACCAAGCTATCAATCTTTTCGCCTCTTTCCAACACACTCTCAATTGTCTTGTGCAGCACGATCTTCGTCTCATCGAGCTCCTTCTGGATCTTCATGATGCTATCGGCCTGTTGCGGATCTTGGTACTTCGTGATGTACTCCTTGAGCTGCGGGAAGCTGACCTTGGCGTCGGCGTTGCGCCATGATGCAGGAGGGTGCTTCGACAGGAATTCGTCGACGATTTTCGACAGTACTTGGTGTGCGACGAGAGCCGGATACTCTTGATCCGAAATTATAACGCCGCAAACGCCTTCGGTGCGCCCATACGCATGGAATGTGTATGCTGTAGGTTGTACGATTTAGCATGGAATAAGGTAAAGGTTGGAGGTGTGCTACTAACACTGCTCTTCGACGTCCTGTCTTTGGCCAGGTTTTGTACGCTCAGCAACAGTCTTGGTGAAGAGGGTCATAAACTCGGCATAGCTATGAAACGGTTAGATGAAGTCACACTGGAGAAACTGAAACTACGAACTTGCCACGGGTGAAGCGGGAGAAGGAACTAAGGTCGGTCTCGGCACATAGCTCAAAGGCCGGCTTCGTCTCGTTCTTGAGGATCTATGATACAGTTTAGCTTGAGACGTCGAAGCACGCGAGCATCACAGGCTTACTCCGATATAGAGGATCTTCATAGTGACAACTGGAAAGCGATGATGATGGGAAAGGTGATGTGTCTCGACGATCAGTGGTGTGCAGAAGGCAATAAGTAATAATTACAAGCGTCCAGGCACGAGTATTCTCAGGAATTGTATTTGCTGCATGTGAGAAGAAGAAGCAGCCTGTGCGGTGAAACCTGGAGTGGCTCAGAGCACTTGTGTAGATCTGTGAACCGAGCTTGGCTGGATTCGATGCGCTGGCGGCAGGCGGTGCAAGTCCGGCTGAGCCAGGCGAGAAAGTACCACACCATACAGATTACTGCCACTTTCTACAACATACCATTGACTCACCCATTCGCAGATTATTGTCTGTCGCGGAGCAGAATACTTCGACTTCATCTAGTCATATTTTCTTTTTCCGACCGTACTTGTGAGTTTATCGTATCCAAAAGGTCGCTTAGGGAGTACGATAAGCTCGGCGAGAAAATCGACGGGACGACTTCAAATTTTCACTAGACTCTCATACCCTTCAGGATGTCTCCGTCTTTCGAAATTGCGGAATCGAAATGGCTCGAACAAATGGTTGCCATGCGAGCCGCCATTGCAGAGCTTAAGCTGCCGTCAGACTCTAGTGCCGAGCCATATGGCCAAGACCTTCACCTAGATGAAGACAATTTTTCTTCTGCTCTTGATGACGACGATATATGGGACTTGGTTAGCGAAGATTTCAATAACGATACCATCAATCAAACCCCAGGATCTGATCAAGTTGCCATCAATGTCCCGAAAATTCCAAACGTCTTCGATGAGAAATGGCTCGACGAACAGTGCAGACGTGTTGCTCGCACCAAGTCTGGTCTTGATGCAGCTTCTCTCAAAAGCCAGGTTGAGGCTTTGCTAGCTTCTGACAGTGATGAAGCCGAACTACAGGTGACCCTAGTTGAGATCTTTGGGTATGATGAGCTAGATCTAGTATCCGACTTAATAAGTCATCGCAAGGAACTCCTGCGTCTTGAGCTACCACCAGACCGAACCCAAAATGGCTTGCTTGGTCGGTTGCAGACAAGGCAAGAGCGTGAGGAAGCTTTGAGAAGAGCTGATTACGAGCACAAACATAGAGCGCTTGCACCAAGTGTTACTCGAAGCGCTGCACACTATCCTCATGTCTACATGACCTATGATGCTGGCAACACTCTTTCAGCTCACGGTCGCACGTACGCGCTTCCAATAGGCAGTGAACGCACAGAACATGAAAAGTACGAAGAGTACTCAATTCCGGCGAAGAAAGTCGGAACACTTGCGGCAGGTCAAAAGCTTGTAGAGATCCGAGAAATGGATGGGCTTTGCCAACGCACTTTCAAGGCGTATAAGACTCTGAATCGCATGCAGAGCTTACTCTACCCCGTAGCTTACAAGACCAGCGAGAATATGCTGATATGCGCTCCCACTGGTGCCGGTAAAACCGACGCGGCCATGCTTACGATCCTAAACGCTATAGCGAACAATGTCACACCCCGTCCATTTGACGAACCCGATGCAACCGACTTTGTGGCTCGGACAGACAGTTTCAAAGTTGTGTACGTAGCCCCGATGAAGGCTCTCGCTGCAGAAGTTACAGAGAAGCTTGGCAAGAGGCTTGCATGGCTAGGAATTAGAGTACGCGAGTTGACAGGAGATATGCACTTGACGAAGAAAGAGATCATTGAGACGCAGATTATTGTGACCACTCCAGAGAAATGGGATGTCGTGACTCGCAAAAGCACGGGAGATACCGAGCTCGTACAAAAAGTTCGCTTGCTCATCATTGATGAAGTACACATGCTCCATGATGAGCGAGGTGCCGTTTTAGAGTCTCTTGTAGCTCGAACCCAGAGACAAGTCGAAAGCACACAGTCACTCATTCGGATTGTTGGACTCTCTGCAACTCTACCGAATTATATTGACGTCGCCGATTTCCTTCACGTTAATCTTATGGCCGGCCTTTTCTACTTCGATGCATCATTTCGACCTGTTCCACTCGAGCAGCACTTCGTTGGAGTTAAGGGAAAATCTGGTACAAAGCAATCAAAAGAGAATCTGGAAGCGGTAGCTTTTGAGAAAGTAACTGACATGTTGAGCCTTGGCCATCAAGTCATGGTATTCGTCCATTCTCGCAAAGAAACGTTGGGAACTGCACGGAAACTCTACGAACAAGCCATGGAGCAGCAATGTACAGACCTCTTCGATCCGACTATGCACCCAAGATACACCCTTGCTACTCAAGACATGAAAAGCTCTAAGCAACGAGAGCTCAGGGAACTTCTTCCCAAGGGCATGGGCATACATCACGCGGGCATGCCGCGGTCAGATCGAAATTTGATGGAACGGCTCTTCGCAGAGGGAGTCCTCAAGGTCCTATGCTGTACAGCAACACTAGCCTGGGGTGTTAATCTACCGGCTGCTGCCGTAATCATCAAAGGTACTCAGTTATACAGTGCTGAGGTAGGCAAATTTGTGGATCTCGGAATATTGGATGTTCTTCAGATCTTTGGTCGCGCCGGTAGACCTCAGTTTCAAGACAGCGGTATTGGCTTCATTTGCACGACACAAGACAAGCTTCAACATTACCTGTCTGCTGTCACTCAACAACAGCCCATTGAATCCAAGTTTTCGAAGCATCTTGTTGATAATCTTAACGCCGAGATTGCTCTTGGAACCGTCACATCGGTAGCTGAGGCGGTTCAGTGGCTTGGCTACTCCTATCTCTACGTCCGAATGCAGCGGAGCCATCTAACATACGGTATCGACTGGGCTGAGGCCCGTGACGATCCAAAGCTCGTACAGAGAAGGCGGAAGCTCATCATAGATGCTGCCAGGGTTCTACAGCAGTCGCAAATGATCATTTTCAATGAAACGACGGAAGAGCTACGTGCAAAGGACGTTGGCCGTATTGCCAGTCAATACTACGTTCTTCAAACAAGCATAGAAATATTCAACACGATGATGCAACCGTTAGCCACAGAGGCCGATGATTTGAAGATGATCAGTATGAGCGGAGAGTTCGATCAAATTCAGTCCAGAGACACTGAACAAAAGGAATTGACTCGACTCAATGACCCAGATGTTGTACCATGTGCCGTTGGAAAAGATATAGGGACTCCTCACGGCAAAACGAACATCTTGCTGCAAGCCTATATCTCCAGAGCAAGGCTCGAGGATTTCACTCTGGTCTCTGATTCCGCATACGTTGCGCAAAATGCAGCTAGAATTTGTAGAGCATTATTCATGATGGCTCTGAACCGCAGATGGGGGTATCAGTGTCAGGTACTATTGTCTCTTTGCATCTCGATCGAGAGGCAAGTCTGGGCTTATCAACACCCATTTCATCAATTCGACCTTCCGCAGCCAATACTGCGAATTTTGGACCAGAGTTCGTCTACTTCGATTGAATCTCTCAGAGACATGGAGGCCGCAGAGATTGGTCAATTGGTTCACAACAGCAAAATGGGAAATATAATTTCTAAGTTGTTGGATAACTTCCCGACGCTCTCTGTCGACTTTGAAATAGCCCCACTGAATCGTTCAGTACTTCGAATGCGCCTTTTCATCACTCCCGACTTCATATGGAACGACCGACATCATGGCAACTCCGAATCGTACTGGATTTGGGTAGAAAACTCAGAAACGTCTGAGATCTACCACCATGAATACTTCATCCTTACGAAGAAGAAACTTCATGATGACCATGAACTCAACTTTACCATTCCACTCTCAGATCCTCTCCCTCCGCAGGTCAATGTTCGAGCCGTATCTGATCGCTGGCTCGGGGCGGAAACAGTTACACCGATATCGTTTCAACACCTGATTCGACCAGATACAGAGAGTGTGTATACAGATCTTCTCAACCTTCAACCGCTACCCATCTCAGCTCTGAAGAATCCCCTGCTCGAAGAAATTTATGCTAAACGCTTCGATTTATTCAATCCAATGCAGACTCAGCTTTTCCATTGTATGTATCATACTTCTGCGAACGTCTTATTGGGTTCTCCAACCGGCAGTGGAAAAACAGTGGCAGCCGAACTCGCAATGTGGTGGGCTTTTCGTGAACATCCAGGCTCGAAGGTAGTCTATATCGCTCCCATGAAGGCACTCGTACGTGAGCGAGTTCAAGACTGGGGCAAGAGACTGGCGGCGCCAATGGGTTTGAAGCTAGTCGAGCTGACGGGGGACAATACTCCCGACACTCGCACCATTCGTGATGCAGATATCATCATCACAACTCCTGAGAAATGGGACGGTATTAGCAGAAGTTGGCAAACGCGTGGCTACGTACGGCAAGTGAGCTTGGTTATCATTGACGAGATTCATCTTCTAGGTGGCGATCGTGGACCTGTTCTTGAGATCATCGTTTCTAGGATGAACTACATTGCATCACAGAAGAAGGGATCAGTTCGACTTGTTGGCATGTCAACTGCATGTGCAAATGCAACGGATCTGGGAAATTGGCTTGGTGTCAAGGAAGGTCTCTTCAATTTTCGCCATTCAGTCCGCCCAGTTCCACTCGAGATCTTCATCGATGGCTTTCCAGAACAAAGAGGTTTCTGTCCACTAATGCAGTCCATGAATCGACCGACCTTCCTGGCTATTAAAGCCCATTCACCAGAAAAGCCTGTGATCGTTTTTGTGGCTTCTCGACGGCAGACTAGGCTTACAGCTCGAGATCTTATCAACTTCTGTGGTATGGAGGATAATCCAAGACGTTTTGTCAGGATGGGTGA
>Ga0335075_10017127_pt1 | contig 10792 bp, 9 predicted proteins | sample Lox_Sample_24_FD_206723 | JGI IMG/M metagenome (GOLD analysis project Ga0335075, IMG submission 206723) | Soil microbial communities from Loxahatchee National Wildlife Refuge, Florida, United States - Lox_Sample_2.4 | ecosystem: Environmental > Terrestrial > Soil > Wetlands | place: USA: Florida... | reverse complement strand
GTCCTCAGCGACTACACCTTCGCCATCCGCGACGGAGCGGACCTGAAGAACGTCGGCAAAGCCTACTCCGGCCTCACCGATGTCGAAATCGATGAGCTGACCCGTTTCTTCCACGAGCACACCATCGAGGACTTCGGCGGCTTCCGCACCGTCGAGCCGCTCAAAGTCCTCGAAGTCGCATTCAACAACGTGATGCGATCATCGCGCCATGACAGCGGCTTCGCGCTGCGTTTTCCGCGTATCCTGCGGATTCGCGACGACAAGCCGGTCGACGAGATCGACACGCTGGCACGAGTTGAAGAGATCTACAACGCCCAGCCCGACAAGCCGGTTGAGTAATTAGTGGCTGTGACTATGCCCGTGATCGTGGCTATGTCCGTGGTGACCGTGCGCGGTCACCTCTTCCACCACCATCACGCAGCCGTGAGCTACCTCGCACTCCACATGCTCGAACTGAATGGTCGTGTGGTGAATATGGAAATTCTCACGCAGCCGGCCGTTTATCTGCTCCAGAATCCTCGCGCTCTCTGACGGCGGAATGTCGGCGATAGTCACGTGGCTGGCCAGGGCGTGCGTCTGCGACCCCAGGCTCCAGACATGCAGGTCGTGCACGTCTTCCACGCCTTCGATCTCTTCGAGTATCGAACGAATCTGCATGAGCGACAACCCGCGAGGCGTGCCTTCGAGCAGGATATTCAACGTCTCGCGCACAATGGCAATCGATGACCACAGAATCATCGCCGCAATTCCCAGCGAGAGCACCGGATCGATCCATGTCATGCCGGTGAACAGAATGGCCGCGCCGCCCACAATCACCGCCGCGGTCGAAAGCGTGTCGCCCAACATGTGGATAAAGACGCTGCGCAGGTTCACATCACGGCTGCACCGCCACAGCATGGCGGCGATCACTCCGTTCATCACCACGCCCGCCGCCGCAACCAGCATCATCAGCCTGGGCTGCGGGTGCACCGGCTCGGTGAGGCGATGAACAGCCTCCACACCGATCCACACACTGATGACAATCAGAGTCAGCGCGTTAAGAAACGCCGCCAGCACACCAGCGCGCTGATAGCCAAATGTTTTCCGATCTGTAGCCGGGCGCGACTGAAAATGAACCGCTACGAAGGAAAGCAGAAGCGCCAGCGCGTCCGACGCGTTGTGTCCAGCTTCGGAGACCAGCGCCAGGGAGTGCGCGCGCAGGCCGGCGACCAGGGTAAGGACCACGTAGGCCACCGTTGCGGCCAGGGAAAGTCGCAATACGCGCTGCATCTTTCCAGTCGGAGTGGCATGGACGTGCATGAGTTAAGTCTATCGGCCCCAGGCCGGGGCTTCAATTACCGACATAAGGTACGGCCGCGCGAGGTTTGCGTGCGCCAACACGCACCGGAACGGAGTTTGCCGTGTCACGCAAACCACTCCAGTTCTCCGCCACAACAATGCTGTTGATTGGCCGATGTGGATCGTAGCGCACGGAACACGGAAATCCGAGGCGGCAGTCGTAGATGTTCACGTAATCGCGGAGGTTGGTCACGTCCTGTGAGCTTTCGTAGCACACGCCCGCAACATCGTACTTGTAGATGATCAGCTGCATCCCATTCGGCCGTCCGCACTCATGCGGCCCGACATCGGAAATGTCCACTATCGTTCCGTCGAGTATGCGGCCTGACTGGACGAGCTCCTGGCGACGAAGCTGCTCAAGCTCCTCTTCGCTGGGCCGCTTGCGAAGCGCGCGGTACGCGATGATGCCCCCGATTGCAAGAGCGACCGCTGCGATGGCTCCCAGTGCTTCGGGATCGCGCAGTGAAAAATCGCCCATCGGCCCCTCCATGAGACGGTAATACTTGAAGGATATCCCACCTCGCACCGGCCACGCAGCGCATACCCGTTGGATTTCGATCGGACGAATCAAGATCGTTGCAAAACGGGAACCGGTTAGCGCTCCAGTGACGCTCGATCCCACTTTGCAGCGTCAGCGGCTGCATCATAAGTGCTCTGCAGAAACTCCATCAGAGCGTCGCCCGGCGACGGCTCGCGCCGAAGATCCTGATATTTCAGGATAAATTCCCCCAGCAACGTATCCCATTTTGCGGCCTTCGGCCTCACCGTCGCCTGTGCCAAGCCGTCGGGAACCGGTGCCGCATAGCAATAGAAGGCCGCCTCGCCATAGCCGCCGTTTCCCGGCCAGAAGCCGGCGCTGATCACCTCATGCGAATACGCTTCCCGCGTGATTGCGTCCGCGCCCGGCCGCTCCGGAGCGCGCCTGCCCGAGAAGCGAGTAACCGCAAGATCGAAACTCCCCCAGAAGAAATGCACCGGGCTGACCTTACCGGTAAATCCCGACGAAAAGTGCTGGAAGATTGCCGTGGCCCGCATCAGGATCCGCCAGAACCGCCGCACATATTCGCCATCATAGGCGGCATGCATCGTATCCTGGGCGAACGGAATCGGATCCTTGACCTCGACCGGAACCGGGTTGATCGTGACCGACACGCCAAGCTGCGCAAGACAGCCGAGATACTCCTGATAGAAGTCGGCCACCGATTGCGGCCGAAGCGGCATCTCCAGCCGCGCTCCGGAGCTCATCCGGAACAACAGCTGATCGTCGACGAAGTCGAATTCGATCTCCAGCATGCCGTCGGGCACCGGCATCGCCGCCGTGCTCAGCCCGCGCGCCGTCACATAGAGAGCGACGTTCCACCAGTGCTCCTGCAGTGGACTGAGCGCCAGTCGCGTCTTGCCCACAATCTGCGTCCACATATGCACCGTCGTGGCCGTCGCTTCCCACTCCCGCCAGGGTAGGGCTGGCCAGAGATCATTCATTGAGCCATTCGCAACCATAGAACTCCTGCTTGAAGGAGCCCATTATAAGCGCGGCCTTTTATCCCACCATAACCATTCGCGCCGGCGACAAAATCGTGACATCCGTTTGACAACCGCCATCGTTCTTCTCAAGTACGCTCATGGGGTCGAGCGGCGCACCTGCTCTACCGCACGGCATCGTTACCTCCGCTTTGCTTGACGGGTGCCCTCCATGTTTGGCGAGGGTGGGGGCACCCGTTCTTTTTACTCGTTGCGCAGCGCGCTCATGGGATCGATGCGGGTTGCGCGCATTGCCGGAATATACGACGCGGCCAGCGCCACTGCCATCAGCAGAATCGTCACCGCCGCCATCGTCCACGGGTCATAAGCGCGCACTCCGTAGATCAACGACCAGTGCGCCAGCATCTGCGCCAATGCCAGTGCCGCAATCAGCCCCACGCCCGCCCCGAGAAACGCCATCCGGCCGCCCTCGCCGATCACCCAGCGCAGAATATTGCTCCGGTCGGCACCCAGCGCCATTCGGATACCAATCTCCTGCGTGCGCTGCCCCACCAGGTAGGAGATCACTCCGTACATACCCACCATTGCCAGAACCAACGCAAGGGCCGCAAACACTGCCAGCAGAATCATCGAGAATCGTCTGCTGGCAAGCGTATCCGCGATGATCTCGTCCATCGAACGCACGTCGTAGACAACCTCGTCGCGGTTCATCTGCCGCATCGATTCCTGTATGGCCTTCAGCGGCGCCCACGCATCAGCAGAAGAGCCGACAACTACACCGACTCCGTCGGGAATGCGTGCAATCTGGATCGGCGGTAGCTGTGCAAACGAATCGTAGATCTCAGCACGGAGCGGATTAGTTGTGTCGCTGTCCAGTCCCCACTGGTTCACGTGTCCGACCACGCCCACCACCGTAGCCGCGCCATCGAAATTCTCGAGATGAATCCGCTTTCCGATTGGATCCCCGGTTCCGAAGAACTTCCGCGCGAAGATGTCGTCGATCACCACCACGCGTGGCGAGTGCTGATCGTCGTTCTCGTTAAAAAAACGCCCTCGGATCAGCGAAATCCCCATCGCCTTCAGATAGCCCGGCTGGACGATGTAGCGGATCGCCCAATGCATGTCATTCTGGTTGGCCGGCTTCGGTTCCCCGTCCAGCCAGAAAAGGTCTTCGTCGTCATAGTTCATCGGGAACGCGCCCCACAGCAGCGACACGCCGCGCACGCCCGGAGACTGCTCGATCCTGCGGTCCACCTCTCGCACATACGCGCGCACCGCATCTGCTGGTGCTCCTTTCAGCGACGGCGGTGCAGCCAGGCTGACAGTGAGAACACCATGCGGCTCAAATCCGGGATCAACCCTCGACAATGCCACCATGCTCCGGATCATCAGACCGGCACCGCTCAGCAGCACCAGCGCAGTCGCCATTTCGAAGACAACCAGCGCACGCTGCGTCCCCTGGCGCGCTCCAGTCGGCCCGCGTCCGCCTTCCTTGAGCGTGTCCTGCAGATTCTCGCGTGAAATCCGAAGCGCGGGCAGCAGGCCAAATAGGATGCCGGCAGCCAGCGAAAGCAGCAGGGTAAACGCAAGCACCGGCACACTCAAATGAATTTCCGACGCTCGCGGCAGTCTGCTGGGAGCCAGCTTGAGGGCGGCGCGCGTACCCCAGCTGGCCAGCGCCAGGCCGAACGCTCCGCCGCTCAGCGCGAGCATCGTGCTTTCCGTCAGCAACTGGCGAATCACACGCACGCGCCCCGCTCCGAGCGCGATCCGCACGGCAAACTCCTGCGCCCGCGCATTCGATCGCGCCAACAGCAGATTCGCGACGTTGACGCAGGCGATCAGCAGCACAAAACCCACCGCCGCAAGCAGAGCAAGAAGTATCGGCTGCACCTCGCCCACCACCGACTGGCGAAACGGAATCAGCTTGGCGCGAATGCCGTGATCTTCCTCTGGAAACGCCGCCGCCAGGCGGTCAGAGACGTTATTCATGTCCGCCTGGGCCTGCTCCAGCGTGACGCCCGGCTTGAGCCTCGCGATACCGTGGATCCCGAGGCCTGCCGCCCGATCCTTCAGAGCCGTGTTTCCCCATTGCCCGATCGGCGCATAAATCTCGCTGGCGCGAAAATTTCCCACCGACAGGTTGAAGTCGTTGGGAATCACGCCGACAATCGTGAAATCACGGCCATCGAGGGTGAGCGTCTTTCCCAGAACGTCGGGCTTCGACCCGAATTTGCGCGCCCAAAAACCGGCGCTGATCAATATCACCGGACTGCGGCCGATCTCGTCTTCACCCGGAGCAAACATACGCCCCAATATCGGTTTCACTCCCAGTATCGGAAAGAACTCCGAGGAGACGAACTCTGACGGTATGTTCTCCGCCTCACCCGCTCCGGTCAGAACGAAGCCGTAGGTACGAGAGATCGCAAGCGCGGAGAGCGACTGATTGTCTCTCTGCCAGTCGCGAAAATTGGGATACGAGATCGAGCCGGTATCAAAATTTGGCTTGCTCGCGTGCACCGTCGCCAGTTCATCCGGTCGCGGATAAGGCAGCGGATTCAGCAGCACTCCGTTCACGATAGAAAACAATGCGGTATTTGCGCCGATGCCCAGCGTCAGGGTCAAAATCACAATGACCGTGAATCCTGGATTCTTCCGCAGCACCCGCAGGCCGTAGACCACATCCTGCGCCAGCGTTTCGAGGAATGGCAGCCCGCGCCGCTCGCGTCGCGCGATCTTCGCCTGCTCCAGCCCACCCAGCCGGATCAGCGCCTGCCGCCGTGCCTCTTCTCTGCTCAGGCCCGCTCGAACGCCGTCTTCGATGTGCATCGCGATATGGCTGTCCAGCTCCGCCGCAAATTCCTGATCCGCGCTCAGGTCTCTGAACATCCCACGCAGCCGGAGCAGGAACGCCCGCAACTTCTTCATCTTCCCTCCTACTCCGCTCGCAACGCCTTCATAGGATCAATTGCCGCCGCACGCCGTGCGGGCAGATACGACGCGAGCACCGCTACAGCCAGCATCAGCCCGATAGCCAGCGCAAAGACCAGTGGATTCATCGCACCCACTTCAAACAGAAGACTCGCCAGCAGCCGCGTCGAAGCGAGCGCTCCCCCCACTCCGATCGCCACGCCTACCGCAGCCAGGCGAAGGCCGCGCAGCATCATCATCCGCAGTACATGTTCGCGCTGTGCGCCGAGCGCCATACGTACGCCAATCTCTGGAGTGCGTTGCGTAACCGCGTAAGCCATCACTCCATAAATCCCGATGCAGGCCAGCACCAGAGCGAGCACGGCAAATCCCGAAATGAGTGCAGAGCTGGCCCGCCGCAGCGCCAATGTCTGACTCGCGAGCTTGTCCTCGGGAATCGCCTGAAATACCGGCAGGTCGGGATCGACACTCCAGAGTGCCTGCTCGGCACCCTGCACCATCGCTGCGGGATCAGTCCCCGTCCGTAGCACGAACGCGACAATCGGAAACGGCTTTTGATCCAATGGCCGATAGATGTCAGCATGTGTCGGCTGATCCTGGCCGAACGACTTCACGTCGCCGGTTACGCCCACAATCCGCCACCAGTCCGGCTTGTCGGCGCTGCCCAGATTCAGCTCTTCCCCTATCGGATCCTTGCCCTTGAAGTACTCTTTCGCGAAGGTCTGGTTGATCATCACTACCTGCGCGGAGCCCGCGCGGTCTGCATCTGTAAAAGCGCGCCCACGCAACAGCGGAATACCCATTGTCTGCAGATATCCCGGCGTCATCACTCGATTGTCTGCCTCCGGCCCCTGCCCATTCTTCGGAGCCGGCTGTCCGCGCAGCAGAAAGTTGCTCACTCCCCAGAAGCCGGTGAGCGGCAGAAAATTCGTCGCCGCAGCGCTATTCACTCCAGGCAGAGCATTCATCCTTTTCACCACTTCATCGACCAGCGCGCTCGTCTTCGGGGCATCCTCTCCGGGATACCGGTTCAGCGGCAAAAATATCTGCAGTGAGAGAAGGTGATCGGGCTCGAACCCGAGGTCTGCATTGAGCACCCGCTGAAAACTCGCAACCACCAAACCCGCCGATGCCAGCAGCATCAATGAAAACGCTACTTCAACGACGACAATTGCGCTCCGCGAGCGGTTCGTGTGCCTGCTCGCCGTGCTTCCCCGCGTCGCATCTTTCATGGAATCGCCGGCGTCAACGTGCGTGGCTTTCAGAACCGGCGCAATTCCGAACAGGAGTGCCGTCAGCAGCGTCACTGCTGCCGCGAACAGAAGCACACCATGATCGATTGGAATCTCCGTCACCTTGGGAATCTGGAGATTGGCGACATCGTTGGGGAACAGCCCCACGAGCAGGCGAGTTCCCGCCAGCGCCAGCAGCACTCCGCCCACCCCACCCATCACCGCCAGCAGCAGGCTCTCCGTCAGGAACTGCCGCAGAAGGCGCATGCGCGTTGCGCCCAGAGCCAGCCGCACAGCGATCTCTTTCTGCCGCTCCGCATCCCGCGCCAGCGCCAGCCCCGCAGTATTCGCGCAGGCGATCAGCAGTACCAGTGCTACCGCGCCCAGCAGGATCAAGAGAGGCCTGCGAATATCGCCCACCAGTTGTTCTCGCAGCGGAACCAGCACCACCCGATTGCCGCCGTCCGTATCCGAATGCGCAGCGTCCACCTGCGCCTGCAGGGCATTCACTGCCTTCTGTGCCGCCGCCACCGTGACATCCGGTTTCAGCCGCGCCAGGATGCGCACATACCTATGCTTGAAATCGTCAAAGTCCGACGGAGCCATCGCCGCCGGTGTCCATATCTCGACCGTCGGCGGATAGTTGAAGGCTTGCGGCATTACTCCGACGACCGTGTACGGCTTCCCATCGAGCGTAATCGCTCTGCCAACGATGTTGGGATCGGAATGGAACGTCGTGCGCCAGAGATGGTCGCTCAGGAGTGCAACATTTGGAGCCTTTGGCTTGTCTTCCTCGTCCGTGTAGAGCCGGCCCAGTTGCGGCTGAACGCCAAGAATGCGGAGATAGTTCGCCGACACGCCATAGCCAATCAGGAGCCGCGGCGCGCCTTCACCGGTCAGCGTCTTCTCGTCGTCGTATGACGGAGCCATGTCTTCGAAGACGCCGCTCTTCTGCTTCCAGATCGCGAAGTCGCCGGGTGAGGATGGCAGGGGCTGCCCTCCGCTTGCCTGATTCGCCGTCCACACAGCAACAATGCTTCCCGGATCCTTGTACGGCAGTTGCTTCAGCAAAACCGCCTTCACTACAGAGAAGATCGCCGTCGTCGCACCGATACCCAGCGCGAGCGTCACCACGCTCACGCACGCAAATCCCGGAGACTTCCCCAGCAGCCGCAAGCCATACCGCACATCCTGCCCCAGCGTCTCGAGCATCGGCAGGCTGCGCCGCTCCCGGTGCGCTATCTTTGCCTGCTCCAGCCCTCCCAGCCGGATCAGCGCCTGGCGCCTCGCCTCTTCACGACTCAGCCCAACGCGGATGCCATCCTCGATATCCATCGCCAGATGGCTCTCCAGCTCAGCCGTAAAATCGCCGCCGATCCGTCCGGAGCCAAACAGCCCGCGCACTCGCAGCCACCACGCCCGCAACGCTCTCGGCAGGCCTGGCATCACGCCTCCTCTGCGGGCGAAAGAAACCGCGCCAGGATGGCCGTCGTCTGCTCCCAGTCGGCGGTTTCCTTCTTCACCTGCTTGCGGCCGGCCTTGGTCAGCTCGTAATACTTGGCCCGGCGGTTGTTCTCCGACGCGCCCCAGCTTGAGCTGATGTAGCCCTCCTGCTCCAGCTTGAGCAGCGCCGGATAGAGTGTTCCGTAGTTGAGCGAGAGAAGATCACCGCTGGTCTGCTCAATGCGCCGCGCAATGCCATAGCCGTGCAGCGGACCCATCGACTCCAGCGTCTTCAGAACCATCAGGGCCAGCGTTCCCTGCCAGACGTCCGCCTTATTACCCACGAGTCCTCCTATTGCTATGCCATAGGACTATTTCACAGGGACCTATGGGAATGCAATAGAAGGGTGACGAGCGGGTTAGCTGATGGCGCGAGTCGCCAGGTTCACCGTAACCGTGTCATCTGGAGTTTTGGTGACGCCCCCATCCGCTTCGGGATGGAACTCGATAGTCAACGTGGTCGCGGTAACAACGATGCGCAGATAACCGAAATCCGTATCATCGTAGCTCTCGAGCGTCAGCGTACTGTCGATCTGGTAAGGCGTGCGGAAGGTATCCCGCATCGTCGAAAGCGGTGTGTGGCCGCCGCAACCGGCGATGACGTAGGGAATCTCGATATTGTTCACCGTCCGTGTAAAGCGCTCGTAATTATGGACATGGCCGGAGATGACAGCGTGCGGCCATACTCCCGCGGCCGTGCACGCGCTGTCAATATCGGCAAGCATCAGCGGGCTGCCTCCATGGGTCGAGTCGCCGCTGAAGGGCGGATGGTGCACTGCGATGATGACCGCCCCGGTATAACTCTCGCTCTTGACCCGCTTGAGCGCTGCGGTAAGGAAAGCAATCTGCCGCGTATCGAGCACACTGCTCGTCGCGCCCTGGTTCGAAATCACGCCCGGATCCTCCAGCACGTTGCTATACAGACCCAGTATCCGCACAAACGGCGCATCAAAGGTGTAATAGACGCCGGGCTGGATCATGGCCGTCCGCACCAGCCCGCCGGCATCGGGAGTTACTACCGGCTCTGCGGCGCAGAAGTTGGCCAGGTAGGCCGCGAGCGTCGGCGCCGGATCGCTCGCATAGACTACACCGTCATGATTGCCGGGAATGCCGAGAATTGGCGCCAGATAGGAGCGGTACGGCTCGTAGAACTGGTCGTAGTAATCGGAAGTATGTACTTTACGCAAGGTGAGCTGCTTTAGCTAAAATTCCGCAATATTAACCCGTCCCAGTAAAATGGTTGCTCTTCGCTGCATGCAACCATGAACGACCCGACCAGACCACCATTAGACCCACGCACGTTTGACTTGATCGAGCTTACCTGGGATCAAATTGATAAAACCCAGTGGTCGTTTCTTGAAGAGAAGCAGGTTGCCCCACCATCCGACCCGCTAATCTCTCTTCCCCCTTCGAAAGTGCCAAATCTCCTCCTAAATACTTTTCAGGTTTATGCCGGGAACCTGTTCAAAGCTGAGGCCGACCAATACGCTCAATTCAAGAATGACCGTAACTATGCCACTTGGCTGGTGAACTTGGTTGAACGAGTGATAGCAAGAGTATTCAGAACTATCGAGATTATTGAGCGGGCTAATACTCCGAGAACGATGGCTTATCACGGCTTAACAGATGACAAGATTCGAGCCGGTTTGAGTATGTTTCTGCTCAGGGTTGCAAATGAATATAGCTGGCAAAGCAACGTGCCATCACCTGATGAGACCCCCCCTCCTCCGCCAGCGGGAGAGAAGCAACTAGGTGCCAAAGAAAGGGCTTTTTACGCCAAGGCAGGAATAGACCTAGATAGCGCCTCCCCCTCTCGAGGATGGCCTACAATGCGGCCCAAAAATCCAAAGGAACTTCCCCTATCCGAGAACTTTATAGGTGAGCAGATCAGGCAATTTCGGGAAGAATGCCGCCTCACGAATGAGGACATTGCAGATGCGCTCGGGATAGACCGTCGCAGCGTTGTGCGCCATATAAGCGGTGACAATAAACCATCAAAGCGGCATATAGCCGCCTATGAAAAGGTGTTCTCTGACAAGACGGGTAGGACGGTGCGCCTGAAAATGTCACCGTAACGTCCATATGTCCCCAAAACGTCCCTAAAACGTCATCGTACGTCCTCTAAATTACGCGATATTAAGTCCTTTAAACGTCGTAACTTACAGGATAACTTTGGATTCGTGAAGGAAATTACTCGAATCCGAGGGCCACCACCACCTTAATACCCTAAAAGCGAAGGGGAGCATTTTAGGATGCTCCCCGATCTGATGCGGTAGTGGCGAAACTGGCGGACGCGCCAGCTTTGG
>Ga0335075_10017126_pt1 | contig 10792 bp, 10 predicted proteins | sample Lox_Sample_24_FD_206723 | JGI IMG/M metagenome (GOLD analysis project Ga0335075, IMG submission 206723) | Soil microbial communities from Loxahatchee National Wildlife Refuge, Florida, United States - Lox_Sample_2.4 | ecosystem: Environmental > Terrestrial > Soil > Wetlands | place: USA... | reverse complement strand
AGGCCGTGGACAAGCACATCAACTCGATCTTCATCAAGCTGGATCTCCCGATGGACGCCGATGACCACCGGCGGGTGCTCGCGGTGCTGCGCTACCTGCAGGCGGATTCGGCCTAAGCGGATCCGGGCCAGATGCGTGCGGGAGTGCGATGGCCGATCTGCCGCAAGGCGGCAAGGTCACCGGGGCTCAACTGGGCGGCGAGGGCCGGGGGCGAGCGGCCGAGCAGGTCTTGGACGATCTAGCTGGTGCCAGCTCGGCGAACGCGGGGACAGGATGCTCAAGGCTCGCGGCGTTGAGAGCACGCCGACACCCGGCCACGTCACCGTACAAGCGAGACTCGCTCGATCTCAGGATGGCCTGGCGCCACAGGTCGATCGCGCGCGCCGTATCGCCATGCATCGCGAAGGTGTGCGCAGCGCGAGCGAAGACAAGCCCGCCCGCATGCAGGTACCGCCCGGCGCCAGCTGCCAGCATGATCGGCGTGAACGCGCTTTCCACGTCGGCAGGAGTGAGCCGGACGCAAGGCTCGCGTCGGCCACGGCGCAGGCCAGCCGGGTCCTGACCACGACGTCACCACAGGACACGCGCCGCCTTGTCCAGGTCAATGCCACCCGGCTGACGCAGGCGGTGGGCGAAGCCACGTGTTCCAGCCGCGGCGTCCAGGCCCAGCAGGTGGCTGCTTTCGCGCATCGGGGAAGGGAGCCAACCGGTCGGACAATACCTAGATATGAAGGTGGGACGGTCTTCGGGCGAGGACGGGCGAGTTGTCAGTCCGGAGGCGTTCGAGTCTGCGTTCCGGCTGCACTTCGCGCCCGTCTACCGGTTCATCGCCGGGCGGGTCGGAACCGCTATCGCCGAGGACCTGGCGGCCGAGACGTTCGCCACGGCCTACCGCCGCCGTGCGTCCTTCGAGCCCGGGCGGGCCTCGTTGCGTTCGTGGCTGTTCGGAATCGCGGTCAACCTGGTGCGCAATCACTGGCGGGCCGAGCAGCATCAGCTCCAGCTCGATGCCCGGCTGGTACCCGAGACCGACTTCCCCGATGAGGTGGAGGCGGCTGACCGGCGGGTGGCTGCGGCGTGGCTGGCGCCGCGGCTGGCGGCGGCACTCGGACAGCTCACTCGTGACCAGCGGGAGGTGCTGTTGTTGCATGCCTGGGCGGGGCTAAGTCATTCCGAGATCGCGGCAGCGCTTCAGATTGCGCCGGGTACGGCGTGGTCGCGGCTGTCCAGGGCTCGCGCTGCCTTGCGGGAGTTGCTGGGTGACTTCGATTTCGATTTGTGGGTGTTCAGTGGGCCGGCCAGCGACCCGGCGCGAGGGGGGCCTGATCATGGCTGATGAAATCGAGCTGTTGCGGCTTGTAAGTAAGCTGATTCCCGAGCCGAGCACTGACGCCTGGGTCCGCGCCCGGGCGGCCGTGGCTGCCGCCCGGGAAGAGGAACTTCTTCACGAGGCCGCGGATCAGTCCGGGGGTCTGCCGGGGCCCGCTCGACTGACTCGCCAGGTCGCGAGCCGGAGTCGCCGACGGCTGGCGCTGGGCTCGGTGGCCGGCGTCGCGGCGGCGCTGGCCGCAGCTTCCGTGGCCCTGGTCGCTGTCCAGGTGCCTGATGCCCGTCAGCACGAAACGCAGCGAGCGATCACTGCCGCGTACGTGGTGAAGCGCGTCGATGATGCGCTGACCGCGGCCGGGCCGACCGAGATCACGCAGATGACGGTCACTGCCAGCGGCACAGTGACACCCGGTGGCACGAACACCCCGACCACCGCCCGGGAGTGGTCCTACGGCAACCAATGGCGCTCGGCGATTTACTCGGCGACCGGGCATCCGCTCTACGACGACGGGATCAGCACCTCGTCTGTCGATACTGTGGTCAGCTTCCAGACGCGGACCTGGGCGCGCCAGCCCGCCTTGAGGCGCCCGGCTAAGTTGGCACCCGGTCAGCGCGGCTGCAGGCAGGCAGTCGCTGCCCTCCCGTGGCTGTTCCAGCCCGCGCTGCCGGGCGTCAGTCTTATCGGTTCTTCCGTCAGCCTGCTGCCTACCGCCACTGCGCTGCGGACCGCAATCTCCTGCGGGACGCTGGGCATGGCCGGTCGGCAGCGCATCGACGGGATCGAGGCAATCGAGCTGAGCAGCCGGCCAGGCAGCCCGATTGCCGAGACCATCTGGGCAAACCCGCACACGTACCTGCCAGTGCGGGTGGTTGTCCGCCTCGCCTTCGGCAACGCGGTCCTGCAGCGGACAGCGGACATCACCTGGCTCCGGCCGACTGCGCCGAACGTCGCCAGGCTCGCCGTGCCCATTCCCGCCGGATTCCGCCGGGTCCCGTTCGACCAGGCCGTCAGGCCGATCCCCCAGATCCCGGTCAGGACGCCGCCGACGCCCAGGGGGCTCTAACCATCACCGGCCGGCTCCGGGTGCACGACCCGGCCTCCGGCCGGACGCACGCTTCCGGTGGCGCCAGGACATAAACCGTCGCAACCACACCGTCTACATGGTTCAGAGGAACACAAGATGATCAATGAAACGCGCGGTCGGCGCGAACTTCGGCGAATATGGTCGCCGCGTACCGGCCTTCTGGTGATCGTGGTCGGCATCGCCCTGCTAACGGCAGCATGCGGCGGCGGCTCCACGACCACGCGTGGCCAAACGACTGGCTCGTCCGGCACGACGGGCTCAGGCGCTTCATCAGGTTCAAGCGCCTCCACGTCTGGTCAGTCGAGCTACTACCAGAAGGCAGTCGCCTTCGCGCAATGCATGCGCACGCACGGCGTGCCCAGCTGGCCCGACCCTGGCACAGACGGCACGTTCAACCTGACAGACGTTCCCGGCATCGGACATCACGGGGCTCCTGACAGTCCCCAGATACAAGCGGCTGAAAACGCGTGCGCCTACCTTGCCCCGGCCGGGAGCAACGCGTCTCAGCAGCAGCAACTGCAGCAGATCCTGGATCAGGAGCTGAAGTTCGCCGCGTGCATGCGCTCGCACGGAGAGCCGAAGTTCCCGGACCCCGTCATCATCAATGGCGCGGTCAGCCTCCAAATTGCCGGGCTGGACCATACTTCGCCGCAGTTCCAGGCTGCGCAGCAAGCCTGCCAGCACCTGCTGCCTGCGCGGGCACCGTCTGGAGCGGCAGGTAGCTCGTCATGAGCGAGACGGTCTCCCGCGGCCGGGATGCGGCCCGGCAAGCGGCGGGCGCCCCGGCAGCAGCCGAAAGCAAAGCAGCACCCCAGCGCGCCCGGGTTCGCTGGGCACTGGCGGCTGGCCTGGTGGTCGTGGTGGCGGCCGGGCTGATAGCGGCGTGGCTGGCCGGCGCGTTGTCATCCGGTTCATCGCCTCGGAACGCGGCATTGCCGGCGCCGGAGACGCAACCGGTGACCCGGCAGAACCTGTCAGCGACCACGCCGGTGAGCGCGACGCTGGGGTACGCCGGGTCCTACACGGTGACCGGGACGGGCAGCGGGACGCTGACCTGGCTGCCGTCACCCGGGCAGGTAGTCAGCCAGGGTCAGGTGCTATACGACGTCGATAACGGCTCCCCGGTGGTGCTGCTGTTCGGCACCGTCCCGGCGTGGCGGACGCTGGATGAGGGCGTGGCAGGCGCCGATGTGTCCCAGCTCAACCACGACCTGGTGATGCTCGGGGATGCCTCCAGCTCGGGGATCGGCGCGGCAGGCTGGGATGAGTTCTCCTCGGCGACCGCGGCCGGTGTGGCGAAATTGCAGTCGGCGCTGGGCGTCTCCGGCCCGTCGGGGTCGTTGTCGCTCGGGTCGCTGGTGTTCGAGCCGGGCAAACTGCGTGTCGCCACGGTGACCGGCAGCCTGGGCGGGCCTGCCTCCGGGCCGGTGCTGACCGCGACCTCGGACCGGCATGTGGTAACGATTCCGCTGGATGCCTCCCAGCAGAGCGAGGTCAAAACCGGGGACGCGGTGAGCGTTACGCTGCCAGATGGGTCCAGCACGCCGGGCACGGTGTCCTCGGTCGGCACGGTGGCGACCACGTCCACATCGGGGAACGGGACCACGACCACGACGATCCCGGTGACGGTCACGCTGACCGACCCGTCGGCGGCAGGGAGCCTGGATCAGGCACCGGTGACCGTGTACATCACCACCGCCAGCGTCAGGAGCGCACTGGTGGTGCCGGTCGGGGCGCTGCTGGCCCAGTCCTCCGGCGGGTACGCCGTGGAGGTGGCCGGGTCCGGCGGCACCCGGCGCCTCGTGCCGGTGACGGTCGGGATCTTTGACGACACCAGCGGGCTGGTGCAGGTGACCGGGGCGCTGAGGCCCGGCGAGCGCGTCGTGGTGCCGTCCATATGAGCGCGGCAGCCGAGGTGGCGCCAACCGGCACAGGCCGGGCCGTGCTCACGGCACCGGTTCCGGTACTGGAACTGAGTCAGGTGAGCAAGGTGTATCCGGGGTCGCCGCCGGTACGGGCTCTCGATGAGGTGAGCCTGGCGGTGCGGGCTGGGGAACTGGTCGCGGTGGTAGGCCCATCGGGGTCGGGCAAGTCCACGCTGCTGCACCTGATGGGCACCCTGGACAAGCCCACCACCGGCACGGTGCGGGTGACCGGGCTCGATGTGGCGGCGATGACCGACCGGGAACTGTCGGCACTCCGGGCATCCCAGATCGGGTTCGTGTTCCAGCAGTTCTTCCTCGCCGAGCACCAGCAGGTGCTCGACAACGTGGCCGACGGGCTGCTGTACGCCGGTGTCTCCCGGACCCGGCGGCGGCAAGCCGCGGCCGCGGCGCTGGAGCAGGTCGGCCTCGGGCACCGAGCCGCCGCCCGGCCGACCCAGCTGTCGGGCGGTGAGCGACAGCGGGTCGCCATCGCCCGCGCGGTCGCGGGCCGTCCGAGCTTGGTGCTGGCCGATGAGCCGACCGGAAACCTGGACTCGGCCACCGGCGCCTCACTTCTGGCGCTGCTGGAAGAACTCAACGCCACTGGCACCACGATCATCGTGATCACTCACGACCACGCGATCGCCGACCGGATGCGGCGCCGTGTCGAGATGCTCGACGGCCGCATCACCGCCGACACCAGACCCGTTTCCGCTGCCAGCCGGGGAGGACGATCATGACCACCACGGCCCGATGGCCGGGCGCGCCGTCAGCGTTCCGGCTGCGTTCGAGAGATCTGGCCGGGCTGGCCAGCGTGGGGCTGCGGACCCGCAAGCTGCGGACGTCGCTGTCAGCGCTGGGCATCGCGATCGGGGTTGCGGCCATCGTCGCAGTGCTGGGGCTGGCTCGCTCCTCCCAGGCCGGACTGCTCACCGAGATCAGCCAGCTGGGCACCAATCTGCTGACCGTCACCAGCGGCCAGAGCTTCACCGGCGCCCCCGCCGAACTCCCGGTGGCCGCCCCCGCGATGATCGGCCAGCTGCCCGGCGTCACCGCGGTCCAGGACACAGGGGCGGTGACCAGCGCGAGCGTGTACCGCAGCCCATACATTCCCTCGGTCAACACAAACGGGCTGACGGTGGCCGCGTCCAGCCTGGCGCTGCCCGCTGTAGCAGGCACCTCGGTCGCTGAGGGCAGCTACCTCAACGCCGCGACCGCCAGGGAGCCGATCGCAGTCCTCGGCGCGGCAGCCGCGCAGCGGCTCGGGTTCGACCGGGTCTGGCCCGGCATGCGGATCTGGGTGGGAGGCATGTGGTTCTACGTGGCCGGCATCCTCCATCCCGCCGTGCTGGCACCTGAGATCGACTCCTCGGTGCTGATCGGCTTCCCTGCCGCCGAGCACTACCTCGGCTTCGACGGGCACCCGTCACAGATCTACGTCCGCACTCGCAACACCCCGGCGGCTGTGAACACTGTCGACGGCCTGCTGGGAGCGCAAGCCCATCCGGAGAACCCCAGCGAGGTCAGCGCGTCCCAGCCCTCGCAGGCACTCACTGCGCAGGCCGACGCGGCAGGCGCATTCGACACGCTGTTCCTGGGACTGGGGGCGGTCGCGCTGCTAGTAGGCGCAGTCGGAGTGGCGAACATCATGGTCATCTCGGTCCTGGAGCGCCGGCAGGAGATCGGGCTGCGCCGGGCGCTGGGCGCTACCAAGGGCCAGATCCGCATCCAGTTCCTCGCCGAGGCGATCACGCTCGCCCTGGCCGGCGGCGCCGTCGGGGTCATCCTCGGCATTATCTCGACGGCCATATACGCGCACGCCAAGGGCTGGACGATCGTGATACCGCCCGAGGCCTGGGCCGGCGGCCTGGCCGCCACCCTGCTCATCGGCGCCCTCGCCGGGCTGTTGCCCGCCGTCCGCGCCGCCCGCCTGTCACCGACCCAGGCCCTGTGGGCCTTATGACCAGCCCGCCAGCAGAGGCGAGCTGGCAGGAACTGCCTGCGTGACCGGCAGGAGCACAAGATGAACGACAATACAGGCCACCTCGAACGGCCGGAAGCACGTATTTCGTCATCTCTTCTCGGAGGCCAGCGGGACGAGCATGGATATCGGCCCCTGCGAAGGGGACTGCTGTCCTTTCGCGCCGACGCACGGACTCCACAACGGCCAGTCCTGCGAAAGCTGCCTGGATTCCCGCCGGATCACGCTGGACAGCGGACGCGATCTCAGAGTGTACTTTCATCCGCGGCTGGCAGGGGAGGGCGAAGAACCGCCGCCGCGCCTGCGAAGTCACCATCATGCGCGCAGGCAGCCTGGAGCCGGGCTGGTATCACGAGCTGGCGCGAGAGGCGGAGTCGGCGGACGGGCTGACAGCCAACCGGCCGAGCGACTGGCTGGAATGTAAGCGCACGCGAGAATGCCGGACTAACGAGAAGGGGCATCACTGGTCGTTTGAAGACGATGCGGGGATTACCATCAAGCATCCCGACGGCAGGTATGTCCTGTACCGGGACTCTGACAACCTCGCACCGGATGATGCGGTGCAGCGCAGCTGCGGTCACTGTCACGCGACGCAGATGAAAAGACCTGACGGGCGATGGAGCAGCGACCGTGATGCTTGTCCCTGCTGTGAGGAACTGCCGTCGGAGCATGCACAGTACTACTGCACACGATGCAGTCACGGCGCTCCGCGGTCGCTCGTGACCCAGCAAGAGCGAGACTACTTCTCCAGCCACGATCAGGCGGGCGCAGGCGGAAGCATCATCATGGGCATACCGGCTGACATGCGCAGGCAGTAGCCCGGCCTTCTCGCCGTCGACGACGATGGAATCCACCGGACTCACGACAGGCTGCGGCGCAGCGCATCACTGGCTGCCGACCCCGCGGATTAAGCCCGGGTCGGCGAGTCGAACAAGCCAACAGACTTGCGGTTGCGGTAGGGGCCGAGCGAGTTGATGCGAAGGTTCCGGTGATCAGGCAAGGACGCAAGACGGTTACGGTCATCGGGGTGGGCGATGAGGGCGTCGATGTAGGGGTCGTCCCAGGCGGCGGCGTTGAGATAATCGATCATGCTCTGGCACAGGTCGAGGTGCTCCTCGAACGCAGGCCGGCAGGGCGGAAGGGCCGGATCGTCGAGGTAGCCGAGGATCGCCACCCGCGGTCCCATCGGAAGCAGCAGCCCGTGGGTGGGCCAGTCCTCCTGGCCCACGTACATCCAGCCCCGGTCGGTGATCATGAATCTCGGCGTGTCCGCCGGACAGTGCAGCACTCGCCACCGCCATGTCGGCATCACCGGACGCTGGTTGCCCAGCGCGAGCACGCGCGCGTACTGCACGCTGTCGCCCTGCAAGGCTGGCATGCCATGGCGTGCCTGATGGTCGGCCGCGACAGCCTCAAATGAAGGATGGCGCACCCCGGCGGTGGCCGCGTAGTCGAACAGCAGCGCGTCGTCCCCTGGCACCAGTTGCCGGCTGTCCAGCCGCACGACCAGGTCGTGCAGGCTGTTCTCAACCGGGTCCCACATTTTGTCCACGACGTCGGGGTCAACACCAGCAGGAGGCGCAGCAAGGCGGTACATGCCCGGCCGGTAGGCGAGCGTCTCGGCCTTCGGGTATCCGCTGTCCACTGTCCCGGTTATCTTCCGGCGCACGGCCACCCTGGCCTCGCGGAGTCTTCCGCCAGCTGCCGGCCGGCCGAAGCCGCCGACCAGCGACGCGGGCAGGTAGTGCTGGTTCGTTCCGCTCACCCGCCCGAGGATGCCAGGCGGATCTGGCCGAGCGCTGCAAGATTCATCGGAACGGGTTGCGCGCTCGCCCAGTTGCCAGCGGCATGGCATGAGGCTCGTCGCGGGACTCAGCTGGACCGGGTAGGACAAGATCCAGAATCCGCGCGGTCGCTGACGTGGCCGCATCTGCCCGCACGGACAAATGGCGGACAGAAAGCCTTGCCCATCCCGCGGGAATCGGAGAATCTGCAGGTCAGCGGCCATTCCGATGGTCTGGCGGAAACGGTCTGTAAAACCGTCGGCTCAGCCTACGTTGGTTCGAACCCAACACCTGCCACCGATCACAGATCGTAGTATCCGTTAGGTCAGTGCGGCGATTAGCGATCTTGTCCAAGTCTCGCTGGCTGGCGGAGTGAGCGGTCTGCAGACCGCTGCCTTCTAGCAGCGCAATTGTGTGTGCGTCGGCTTCTGGCCTGCTGGGCGACCATACCAGCGCCTCCGTTTTCCGTTCGATTTCATTGTGCTGGCCTGTGGGAATACCTTGACGTTACAAGGACGACTGTATATTCGGCTCAGCGATGCCGGTCACGGAAGTTCTCGGTCGCGCGTTCGATGAGCCGATGGCCGCGGACATATAGCGGACGGCACAGGCCGGGGCGGCGGCGCGGCGCACCGCTTGCCGTCGCGGACAGTGACGGTACTTGCGGCTGCACAGGATGACCCGCACGCAAGCTGTCGAGCTTGTCGTCGCGACATTCGCGCCTTGCCGTCATCGGCGAGTCGGTCGTGGATCATGTTCATGCCGCAGACTGGCTGGGACGGTTCTTGCAGAATTCGAGCAGATTCCGGGCCGACGTGCTGGCCGGTTGAGTTCCGCGTGCCCGAGATGCGGGGGCTGTCGGACAGCCTGGCCAGCACGGCGTGGCGGAACTCATGGACGAGAGTGTCTATCACGCTGGCAGGGATCGCCGTCTGGCTCGCGCCGCGGGGCGTCGTGCCAGGCTCTGATCAGGCCGCTCACCGCCCGCTGCGCCTGCGCCGGCCAGGCCCGCCTGCGGCCAGGATTCGGCGGCGTCCTGGTAGTCGCGAAGGAGGTGAGCGCAGCAGGCTTGGTGACCGGCCAGGTGCTCCCAGCTGGAGTCGAAGTCATTGACGATGATGAAGCCCCGGATGCGTGACGGGACCTCCTCAACTCACGCCCTGGCCAGGCAGGACCAGATGAACCGGTCGGAGACTGCCGCGCCGGTGACGTCGGCGATCAGCAGGCGGCACAGCTGGACGGGCACGTGCTGGAACATCAGCAGGTACACCACCAGGGCGCCCACGTTCGGGCCGATGCTCACCGCGTCAGAGCCAGTGGATGCGGTCGGTGAAGTCGTCCGGGCCGGGGTGCTCGCACAGGAACGCTGCGAGGAGCTTGACGTAGCGCCCGATCGTGGCGTGGGTTCGCGGCAAGCTGGCGTCGGAGGTGAAGATCAGCCCGGCGTGCTGCTGTCCGCTGGCCGCCCAGTTCCTGACGATGGTCATGAAGTCGCCGACGTTGTTGGTGAGCAGCGTGCGCTGCTCGCCGACGCACAAGGTGAGGAGCGTCTCGTCGGGTTCGCGGTGCCAGCCGCGCTCGGCCGCCGTGACCACGTCATGGCCGTCGCGCCTGAGTTGCTCGGCGATCGCCGCCGGGTAGTGGTGGTCGAGCGCCAGTTTCACGCGATGGCCCGTTGCTGGCGCTCCCACCGGGCGCGTTCCTCGCGCTCAAGCTGCGCGGCAACCGCGGCGTCTTCATCGACCTCGTCGGTGAAGTCGGCGTAGTAGGCGAGGGCGGCCCTGACCAGCTGTGGCGTGACCGCGAAGTCCTGCGCCGTCTGCTCGATGTCGCCGTCATTGCCGCGCAGGGTGGAGATCACCTGGTAGACGTACAGCCGCGTGCCGGCGACCATGGCGCGGCGGCGCCCGAGCGCGCCTGACTGGAACCGGATCAGCGGATGGGTCTCTGTCCGGATGGCCTCGCTGAGCAGGCGGTCGGCGAGCGCGTTGCGAGAGGTGCCCGCAGCCTTCGCCATGGAGTCCAGCAGGTCCAGTGTGCGGCGGGACAGGCGGAAGGAGCGCTGCACCGTAGGCTCGGCGGTAGTCATGTGACCCATTGAATCACAGTCGGTTCGATGGTCGTGCCCGGCGTCGTGCCTACGACGAACAGAGGACCTGGGATCGCCGGCCAGCGGCCGCGGACCTGGCGGCCGACCACGTCTGGGGCAGCGACGGATCGCTGCTGTTCGTCCGCAGCGCCTCCCTCTGGCTGACCGCACGCAGGGCGCGTCGCCAGACAGAATCACCGCGTTATGCGCGGCACGGAACTCCCGCAGGCCTCATTAGGGAGCGTGGAGAGCGTGAGTACTCCGGCGAGGACCCGAAACACCACCCAGGCCGGCGCGGTTCGCGACGCGCTGGATCGGGTCGGCGGGTTCCGCAGTGCGCAAGAGGTCTACGACGCTTTGCGCGGCGATGCCCAGGGGGTCGGGCCGGCCACCGTGTACCGGCACTTGCAGAGCCTTGCCGCCCGCGGCGTGGCGGCCGTGATCGTCTCCCCGGACGGGACGGCGGCCTACCGGTACTGCAGGGCGCCGGGCACTCACCACCATCACCTGGTGTGCCGGTCTTGCGGGCGGGCCGAGGAGGTCGAAGGTCCGGCGGTCGAGCGGTGGACGAGCGCGATCGCGGAGGAGTTCGGCTACAC
>Ga0335075_10017124_pt1 | contig 10793 bp, 8 predicted proteins | sample Lox_Sample_24_FD_206723 | JGI IMG/M metagenome (GOLD analysis project Ga0335075, IMG submission 206723) | Soil microbial communities from Loxahatchee National Wildlife Refuge, Florida, United States - Lox_Sample_2.4 | ecosystem: Environmental > Terrestrial > Soil > Wetlands | place: USA: Florida... | reverse complement strand
ACGGTTGCCCCGCGTTGCTCGCCGCGCCGGGCGAGGCCGTGCCCGCTGGAGCCCTGCCCCCCGCGAGTGAATCGAGATAGGCGCACATCATGTCTGCCAGCGCTCCCGAGTAGGCGGCGATCTCGGCGCTCGTCCGCGGAGCTTCCGAGAACTGCTTGCCCACCGCGCTGAGCGTCGTCATGATCAGCTCGCCCGCGAGCGCGCGCGCCGCTCGCGATGAGGCCGGCAGCAGCTCGCGCAGGAAGGTCTCCATCATGGCGTCGCTCGCCGCGCGCACCGCCTGTGCTTCTGGAGCATCTCGATACAGCGGAGCGGCATCGCTCAGGGCGACGCGCACCGCCGCCTCGTCGCACTCCGATTGTACGAAGGCGTGGATCAGCGCGCGCAGGCGCTGGAGCGGAGGCTGCGCCGTATCTTCGACGAGGCCGCGCAAGAGCTCGCTGGTTTGCCGCCACTCGTCGCTCTGCAGCCGGAACAGCACGGCCGCCTTGTTCGGGAAGTACTGGTACAGCGAACCGACGCTGACGCCGGCCTTCTCGGCCACGCGCGCCATCGTGAAACGCTGCGCCCCCTCGTTGGCCAAAACCTGAATAGCGGCCTCGAGCACGGCCGTGACGAGCTCGTTCGAGCGCGCCTGCTGGGGCGCTTTTCGGGCAGAAATTGCGGGACTTCGTCGAGGGCTCACGCGCGCTCCGGGCAATGCGAATTGTGAACCTGAAGGATTCGTCGCATTTTGTCCAGTGTAGCGACTCCCCGCTGCACGACACGGAGAAGCCCGATGACCACTCTGACGCAAAGCCCGCTCGCGCCGCTGCTCGACCGCCTGTTTGTGGAGGCCGAAGCGGTGTCGCCTTTTTCCATCCCCTGGCTGGCGGCGCTGCCGCGCGAGGAGCGCGAGCGCATGCTGCGCAGCAAGACGGAGTACCTCGAGCTCTACGGGAGGCTGAAAGACGTCGCGTTGCCCGTGTCGCGGGAGACGGGCATCTTGCTCTACCAGCTGGCACGCAGCTCGGGCGCGCGCACGATCGTCGAGTTCGGGACGTCGTTCGGCATCTCGACGCTGCACCTGGCTGCCGCTCTGCGAGACAACGGCGGGGGGCGTGTCATCACGAGCGAGTTCGAACCGTCCAAGGTGGCACGCGCTCGCGAGCACTTCCAAGCGGGCGGCCTTGCGGACCTGATCGAGGTGCGCGAAGGCGACGCGCTCTCGACGCTCGCCCGCGACCTGCCGGCACCGATCGACCTGGTCTTGCTCGACGGCGCCAAGGCGCTTTATCCCGACATCCTCGCCCTGCTCGAGGGGCGGCTCCGTCCGGGCGCTCTCGTCGTCGCGGACAACGCGGACGACAGCCCCGACTACCTGGCGCGGGTGCGAGACGGGAAGAGCGGCTATCTCTCGACGCGCGTGGGCGAGGACGTCGAGCTGTCGCTGCGGGTGGGGTGAACGGGAAGGCCTAGCGCTCGGGGCAGGTCGCGGGGGCGCCTGCCCGCTCGTCGGCACGGAGCTCGAGCAGCTCGAAGCGCGCATTGTCGCTGCGCAGCCCGCTCTTGCCCTCGAGCTCGAGCGCGTCGGCGTCGAGGGGGCCGCTCCAGACGTCGCTGCCGTCGACGAGCACCCGCAGCGTGCCGTCGGCGAGCTCGGCGCGCAGCCGATGCGTGGCGCCGGGGGTGAGCTCGGGCACCGGTGTCGAGCGCGTGGGCCGCAGGCGATGGTAGCCGCGATTCTCGCATTCGGCGTGTGTGCTCTGCGCGCCGTTGCGCTTGACCTGCACCACCAGCTCGCTCTCGGGCTCGATGCGCCACATCACGTACAATAGGTTGCAGGTGTCGCGCGCTGCGAGCTCGAGGCCGAGCTGGCGGCGGTCGCTGCCCGAACGGAGCTTCGACGTCTCCGCCGTGGCACCGAGATAGCGGAAGGCGAGCTCGATGGCGTGGCCGCTCGAGCCCGCCAGCGTCGCGCGCAGCTTGGTGTCTTCGACGAGCAGGCTCGTTCCGCTCGGGCGCACGCTGCCGAGCGTCGTGCAAATCTGGTTCGGGGCGAGCTTCTGCAGCGAGAGGGGAGGGGCCTCGAACGGGGGGCCGCGGCGCGACGGGGCGAGGGGCGCGCTCGAGCGAGGGGACCCAGGCCCGCCCGATTCTGCGGAGCTGCCCGATTCTGCGGAGCCGCCCGTGTCGCCGGGGCCGCTGGGCGCAGGGGAGGCTTCCGGACTGGACGGAGGTGTCGCCCGCGCCGGGGACAGGTCGTCGTCCGCGCTGACCTCGGGTGTCGAGGCCTCGGGTGTCGAGGCCTCGGGCGTGTGTGCCGTCGCCGGCGTGACCTCGGTGGTGCCGCCGCCATGACATGCCGCGAGCAGCAGCGCCAGCGCCAGCGGTCGCACGCCGTGCAGTGCCTCAGCCGAGGTGGTGCCCACGATGCTGCGCCGCTTCATCGGTCCTCCGATCCCGTCAAGCGCCCGAGGGCGCGCCCCTGTTCGCGCAGGAAGGCGTCGTCGGCGCGCAACCGCACCTGCTCGAACCAAATGTATTCGGCATATTCGCGCGCCGTCGCGCTGCCGGCCGCCTCCAGGCGCTCGAGGCGCTGCTCGAGGTCGCCGAGCGCCGCCTTCACCTCGCGCTGGCGCCGCTGCACGATCGCGAGCTCGGCCTCGAGCTGGCGCGCGAGCGCGTCGAGGCTTTGCTTGCGACCGAGCACGTCCGCTTCCACGCTCTCGGCGTGCGCTCGCTCGGCACGTTCGTCGAGCGCAGCTTGCCAGAACCAGCCCGGGTTGAACTCCAGCGACACCGAGCCGAACACCGGCACGTCTTGCTGCACGCCGAACAGCTCGTCGTAGCCGCCGCGCAGCGTGAGCGACAGCGCCCCGGCGCGCCGCAGGCTCGAGGCCACGGCTTGTTTCTCGGCTGTCCAGCGCCGCAGCCGTTCGAACGACCCGGCGGGAGGCCCGCCATCGGCGTCGGCCGGCGCGAGCGCCGCGAGCTCGAGCTCGGCGCTCGCCAGCCGCTCGCGCAGAGCATCGACCCGCAGCGCGAGGGCCTCGTGCTCCTGAACTGTCGTGCGCGACGCCTCCAGCGCGTCGAGGCTCTTTTTTACGAGCTCATCCGCGCGCGGCAGCGCCTCGCGCAACACGGCAATCTTCGCCTCCAGGGCCGCGCGCCCCACGCCACGCCCGCCGTTGCCGTAGGCGCGCAGCTCTTCCTCGGCGCGGTGCCGCTCGCACTCGGCCTTGGCTTGATCGTCGAGCAACCCGGCGAGGTAATACCGAGTGGGGCTGAAGCCGAGGCCCGCCTGCAAGCGCCAGGTCAAGTCGCGCGTGAAGTCGCCACCGGCGCTCACGCCAGCGTCGAGCGCGCTCGAGCCTTGCAGCGTGCCGAAGGTAGAGAACAGCCAGGGTGCGCGCAGCAGCGCGCCTTCGGAGGCGGCGACGGCGTTGACGTGTTCGCAGTAGGCGCTGGCCGCGTGCGCGATGTCGGCGGACCCCGTCGCCGTCCGAGCGCTCGCGGAACGGGCGTCGCCGGCTGGCGCGCCTCCAGGGCGCGCGCGGCCGGGTCGAGCAGCGTTGTTCGGCGCGTCGTCCGTGGGGTCGAGATTTTCCGCCGCTTCATCGGTGGGCCCGACCTCGGCGTCCCGCGCGGGCGGCGCCGCTCGAGCCGCTGACTCGCCCCCAGCGACGAGCGCGAGCGCTCCGAGCGCGATCGCGGCTCCGAAGGCCGCGCGTCGACGTGGGCGCGCCACCACCAGCGAGCTCATCACAGGAGCAGCGGCGCCCGGTTGACGTGGAGCACGTCGTACTTGGCGTAGCTCGGGTCGTCGAGCACGAGCTCGGCGAGCTGGCCGCGCAGCTCGCGGCCGTAGACGGGATGGGGCTGCTTCACTTCGCCCTCCCAGTAGCCCTGGATGCGACCGACCTTGCGGCAGAAGAGCACGCCGAGGCTGCAGGCGTAGACGGGCGCGCCTTCGTTCACGCGGTCTTCGTTGTCGTAGGGCACGAAGGCGAGGGCGAGCTTGGCCTGCGTGGCGCGCAGCATCGGCGACTCTTCGAGCGTGTTGAGGATCTCGTCGTAGTGGATGACGGACTGGTCGAGCTCGTCGAGGCCGCGCTCGAGGGCCTCGACCTCATCCTGCGCGCCGAGCTCCTGGTTGAGGGACGACTCGTGCTCGCGCTGCAGGGCCAGGCCCTCGTAGTTGACGGGCTCGTCGCTTTGCGAGAAGCGGCGGGGAGCGCTCTCGAAGGCGGCGACGTCGAGCTCGAGCTGGCGCGCCTTTTCGCTCAGATCGACGCGGCTCTGGCTGGAGAGCAGCCGGCTCTGGGCCATCTGGGCGAGCTGGTAGCTCTCCCGCAGCATCTGCTCTTCATCGATCAGCTTGGCGTTATAGTCGGACTTCAGCTTCTTGCGCGCCGGCACGAGCAGGGCGTCGATGGCCCCGCGCATCTCGCGCTCGATCTGCGCCTGCTCGGTGCGCACCTTCGCCAGCTGCTCGAGGCTCGAGCGGCGTACGGCGGCGTCTTTCTTCATGGCGCGCCGGAAGTAGTGCTGGAACGTCTTTTCGAGCTCGGCGACGCGCTTGGCCTTGCGCAGCTGCACCTCGAGCGTGGCGCGCTCGGTGAGCACCTTGTGGCGCATCCAGTCTTCGTGGGCGATGCGCGCCCGCAAGTCCATCACGATCGGGTCGTTGGGGGAGATGACGGTGGGCACCACCCAGGAGCGGTGCACCATGTAGAAGGCGTGCACGCCCACGTAGCTCACGATGCCCAGCAAGATGATGGCGAGCAGCCCGAAGCCGATCAGCTTGTAGGCGCTGACCATGAACTTGTTCACGCTCGCATTGACGTGAGCCACGTTCGGGGTGCGGAAGGGCGTCGCTCGCGAGACCATCGATCACTCCGCGGGCGAAACGGTCGCCACCGTGGGCGCGCCAAGGCTTGCCGTTGCGGCCAACTCGGACCCGAGCGCGGGTTGGGGTTGGGGTGCCCGCGCTTCGGCCAACAAGGTCGCATTGTGGTTTCGCGTCTCCCACGAGCCCGAATCGAGCGTCCAGAGCGCGAGCACGTTATGCACCAGGTAAGTGACCGGCATGATGATGCCGAGCGAGACAAACCAGAGCGGGTGCACGCGCTCTTCCTCGGGCAGCCGTCGCGTGTCCAGCCAGTAGACGAAGCCGAGGAAGCCGAGCACGAACAGGTGCGTCACGGCGAGTCCCCAGAAATCGCCCGACGTGATGCTCTCGACGAGCATCACCGGATACGTCACTTGCAGCGCGAACAGCGAGTAGTAGTGCAGCGAGATGCAGGGGTGCAGCCGCCACACGTGGCCGAGCCCGAGCAAGAAGTCGACGAAGTTCGAGCGGCGCCAGCGCAGCTGCTGCGAGAAGTACTTGGCGATCGTGTTCGGGGCGACCGTCCAGCAGCGCGCGTCGAGCGTGCACAGCGTCTGGTAGCCCGCTTTCACGATCTGCCGCGTGAGGAAGCGGTCTTCGCCGTACTTGATGGGGATGCCGAGGATGTTGCGGTCTTCCAGCACGGGCTCGAGCTCGAGCAGGATGCTGCGGCGGTAGGCCGTGAGGCAGCCCGACAGACACATCACGCTCTTGAACGCGCGCTCCAGGTTCTTCAAGTACACATAGCCGAAGTAGTACTTGATGGTCTGCATGCGCGTGAGCCAGTTCTCGTGCGGGTTGCTCACGTTCACGCGCCCGCCGACGGCGGCGATGCGGGGGCTGGTGAAGCGGCACACGAGCTCGCGCACCGCATGGCGATCGACCACGACGTCGGAGTCGACCGAGACGACAATCTCGGTGTCCACCCGGCGCACGGCGTGGGCGATGCCCTTGCGCTTGCCCATGTTGTGCGGGTTCACGATCACCCGCACGCGCCCGGGGTGCTGCGCTTCGGCCTTCTTGGCCCAGCTCAGGCTATCATCAGTGGAACAGTCGTCTACGACCACAACGCTGAGCTTGTGCGCTGGGTACTCTTGCTCGAGCAGGCTGAGCACTGTGGCGTAGATGCCCTTGCCCTCGTTGAACATGGGCACGATCACCGCCACCGTCGGCTCGTAGCCGTCGACGCGCGCGTCGAAGCTCCGGCTGATGGTTCGGCAGAAAAGCCCGGCAAAATAGCGGTTCGTGATGACGATCACGACCAGCAGGTAGATGGGAATGAACAGCATCGAGTGCGATCGAGCGCGTGAGGCTGGCCCGCCCCACCCGCCGTCGAGCGCCGCGTTCGAAGCAGAGCAGACGGGTGTGTTGGCGAGCCGCGACGAGGCGCTGCGACCGAGTATATGCAGGGTGCAACGCGGCTGACGAGAGACGCTTTGGATCGCACGTGATCGTGCCTCTTGGCGCTATTTCTCCGATCACCTGCACGATTCTACTCTCGGTGTCGAAGGCCGCCGGATGCCGGCGCGGGCCATCCAAACCGTTCGCTCGCGCTGGATCGCTTCGACCCGGGACGCTTGGCTTATGTCGCGCGCAGGCTCACCCGTCTGGCTCTCGGATATGGATCCCCCGCGTCGCCCCGCGCCTCCGCCGCTGCAGCGGGGAGCCTGGAATCCGCGGGCGAACGAAGAGGGCGGCGTCTCGAGCCAGGCACGCACAGATCGCGCTCGGCATTTTTTCCTCGCTCGCGTCGCGCTGCTGCTGACGGTGCTGGCCTCAGTGATCATTTATGCAGTCCGCGATCATTCTGCCCGGAGCGCGCGACGGGCGTGGCGGCGGCCGCTGGACGTCGCGCTGGTGCTGCTCGAGCGGGGGGCGCTCGACCCCGACGCGCTCGCAGACTTCGAACGGCGCGTGCCGGCGCTGGAACAGGCACTGGAGGACGAGTACCGGCGCTACGGCGGCAGCTTCCGTCCGATCCGCTTTACGCGCTTCGGACCCGTCCCCGAGCGCGTGGCGACGCCGCGCGCGAGCGCCGACCCGGGGCCCTTCGAGCCCCTGCGCGTGTCTTACGACCTGTTCTGGTTCGCGCGCGAGAGCGACGCCGCGGCGCACGTCGTCGGTTCGTTCGATGGCACCATCTACGTCGCGCTTTCGCCGCCACGCAGCGCGAAGCGCGCGCTCGTCGAGGGCATCGGACAAGACGGTGGGCGCATCGCCGTCACCAGCATCGAGCTCAGCGAGGACAGCGTCGACTTCGGGTTGTTCGTCGTCACTCACGAGCTGTTGCACCTGCTCGGCGCGAGCGACCGCTACGCCGCCGACGGCAGCGCGCTGCTGCCGGAGGGTCTGGGCGACCCCGAGCAGGAGCCGCTCTACCCCCAAGCGAGCGCCGAGGTGATGGCCCGCGGCCGGGTGATCGAGCCCGGGCTGGAGGTGCCGCCGAGCGACCTCGCGGAGCTGCGCGTCGGCCCGCAGACGGCCGCCGAGATCGGCTGGCTGAGGCCGCCCGGGGCGCCGTGACGCGGTGAATTCCTCGGAAAATTTCGCCGCCTACCCGGGCCTTCGGCTAGGCTCGAGGCGTGCTGTCCACGTTCGAGATCGACCCCACCGAGCCGCAGCGGGGCACCGTGATCTGGATGCACGGGCTGGGCGCGTCGAACCACGATTTCGACCCCATCATCCCCGAGCTCGATGCGCCCTGGCTGCGGTTCGTGTTCCCCGCGGCGCCCGTGCGGCCGGTGACCATCAACGGCGGCATGAAGATGCCGGCCTGGTACGACATCCTCACGTTCGACGACCCGCCGCTGCGCGAGCAGGAGGCCGACGTGCGCGAGGCCGAGCGCGAGATCGTGGCGCTGATCGAGCGCGAGCGCGAGCGCGGCATCGCCCCGAGCCAGGTGGTGCTCGCGGGTTTCAGCCAGGGTGGGGCGATGGCGTTGCACTGCGGGCTGCGCGCGCCGGAGGCGCTCGGGGGCGTGCTGGTGCTCAGCGCCTACCTGCTCCTGCCTCAGCGCTTCGAGCAGGAGCGCACCGCCGCGAGCGCCCAGGCCCCCGTGCTGTTCGGCCACGGCCGCTACGACCCGGTGGTGCCCTTCGAGCTGGGCAAGCTGGCGCACGATCGGCTGCAAAAGGCGGGGTACACCACGCGCTGGGCGGCGTTCGACATGGAACACTCGCTCTGCTTGCAAGAGGTCCAGCTGGTCGCGAGCTGGCTCGCCGAGCGCTTTCCCCCGCCGGCGCGCGGCTGAAGCGGCGGCGCGGGTCGAGTCGGGTGACGACGACGGGTCGCAGTCGGTTGGCGCGCACATTCCGAACTGGAACGGGTGAGCGGGAGGGGGCCGTCGGCGCTGCCGCGCGCGGCGTGGTATCTTCGAAAGGGTGCTTCCGCTGATGCCGGCGTCGCGCGGCTGGCCTCGTCTCGGGCTGGCGATCGGGGCCGTGTTCATGCTCCTGGTCGCGTGCAGCATCGCGGTCTGGCGCAACGCGACCCAGCCGGCCAAGGTCGCCTTCCACGAGCCCGAGTCGGGCGCGGTCGAGGGCGACGCGGGCGTGCGCCGTGAAGCGGCGCCGCCCGATGCGGGCAAGCCCGACACGCCGGCGACGGGCGCGACCTTCCCGGCGTACGCGGCCCCTGCCGCAGATCTCGAGCCCGTCGAGACGCCGATCGAGAACACCGATCGCCTCGACTACTTCTTCGGCAAGCTGACGCGCACCGAGCTCGCGCTGCCGGGCGCCATCACGCGCGCCGGACAATGGGGCGACTCGGTGATCGGCGGCGATGGTTTGACGGAGGCGATCCGTCGCCAGCTGCAGGAGCGCTTCGGCGATGCGGGGCACGGCTTCCACATCATGGGCAAGTACAACCGCTGGTATCACCACCGCGGGATGCGTTACTCCGAGGTGCGCGAGTGGGAGAGCTGCCTCGTCATCTTCAAGTGCCAGCGCGACACCATGCGCTACGGCTACGGCGGAGTGACGAGCTCGTCGCGTGGCAAGGCCATGAGCCGCTTCGAGACGATGCCGAGCGAGCCGCCGCCCGGCATCGGCGACAAGGTGTCGCGCTTCGAGCTCTGGTACCAGAAGCGCCCGGACGGCGGAGGCTTCGAGGTGCGCGTCGACGGTGAGGTTGCCAAGGTCGTCGACACGCGCTCGGCCGAGGTCGGCGACGACGTCGAGACGCTGCGCGTGCCCGACGGCGAACACCGCTTCGAGGTGACGGCGCTGGGCAACGGCATGGCGCTCGCGTACGGCACCGTGATGGAGCGCGACGTGCCGGGCGTGGTGTGGGACGAGCTGTCGCTCATCGGCAGCTTCACGCAGCGGCTCGACTACCAGAACGCCGAGCACCTGGCGTGGCAGATCCGGCGCCGCGACGTCGACCTGATGGTGTTCATGTTCGGAGGCAACGACCTGTCGCGCGAGAAGGGCGACCTGCGCACGACCACCGAGCCCTACGAGCAAGAGTACTCGCGCGTCATCCGCAAGTTCCGCGCGGGCAAGCCCGAGGCGTCGTGCATGATCATGTCGCTCACCGATCACGCCATCAAGGTCGGCGACGCCATCGTCTCGCGTCACATCGTGGCCCGGCTCGCCGAGGCCCAGCGCCGTGTCGCCGAGCGCGAGGGCTGCGCCTTCTACGACACCTTCGGCGCGATGGGCGGCATGGGCACCATCGAGCGCTGGCGCAAGGCCAAGCCGCCCATGGCCTCGCCCGACCTGCGGCACCCCACCGTCGCCGGCCAGCGCCACATCGCCCAGGCGGTGTATCACGCGCTGATGCACGCCTACGCCGGCTACCGAAAGCGCCAGGAAGGCAAGCCGCTCCCTACCCTCTGAGCGCCGGCGGTCTATGATGCCGCCATGTCAGGAGCGCGCATGGGCCTGTGTGAAGATCTCGATGCCGAGCGGCTCCGGCGCCGCCTGAGTGCCAAATGGCGCACTCATGGCGCTCCCACGCTCCCGGCGTGGGTGGCCGAGATGGACTACCCGGTCGCGCCCGCGATCCGGGCCGTGCTCGAGCGGGCCATCGAGCTCGACGACTTTGGCTATCCCGCCGGGCGTTACCAGCGCGAGGTGCCCGAGGCGTTCGCCGAGCGCATGCGGCAGCGCTACGGCTGGAATGCCGACCCGAGCCGCGTGGTCGTGCTGTCCGACGTGGTGCAGGGCTTGTATCTCGCGCTGCTGTCATTCACGGCGCCGGGCGACGGCGTGCTGGTGCAGACGCCCATCTATCCGCCCTTTCTCTCGTGCGTGAAAGACACGGCACGGCGCCTGGTGGCGAGCCCGCTCCGCGATGAAGGGGGCCGCTATGGCATCGACTTCGATCGGTTGCGCGCCGAGGCGCCGGGCGTGCGCGCGCTCTTGCTCTGCCACCCCCACAACCCCACCGGCAGGTGCTTCACGCGCGCCGAGCTCGAGGGGCTCGCGGCGCTGGCCATCGAGCACGACTGGGTGGTGCTGAGCGACGAGATCCACGCCGACCTGACGCATCCAGGGGCGACGTTCGTGCCGTTCGCGTCGCTCGGGCCCGAGGTGGCGGCGCGCACCATCACGCTGTCATCGGCGAGCAAGGCCTTCAACATCGCCGGGCTGCGCTGCGCACTGGCTCATCTCGGCAGCGACGCTCAGCTCGCTCGCTTCGACGCCGTCTTGCCCGAGCACGCGCGCGGCGGCGTCGGCATCCTCGCGCAGCACGCCACGGTGGCGGCCTGGCGCGAGGGCGAGGCCTGGCTGAGCGAGGTGCGCGCGGCGCTCGACGTGCGTCGCCAGCGCTTGGTGGCCGAGCTCGGGCGGCAGCTGCCCGAGGCGAAGGTGTACCTGCCGGAGGCGACGTACCTGGCCTGGATCGATCTGCGGGCGCTGGCTCTCGCGCCGGCACCGGCCGAGTTTTTCCGGCGCCACGCCCGGGTGGCGTTGA
>Ga0335075_10017123_pt1 | contig 10793 bp, 6 predicted proteins | sample Lox_Sample_24_FD_206723 | JGI IMG/M metagenome (GOLD analysis project Ga0335075, IMG submission 206723) | Soil microbial communities from Loxahatchee National Wildlife Refuge, Florida, United States - Lox_Sample_2.4 | ecosystem: Environmental > Terrestrial > Soil > Wetlands | place: USA: Florida... | reverse complement strand
GCTGAGTCACGCGACGAGCCGGGCGCGCGACGCCGCCGGTCGCGAACTGCGCCATGCGCGCGACATCTCGCGCAACAGCGTCGAATCACACCCGCTCGCCGTCGCTGCAGCTGCCGCCGCAGCGGGCGTCTGCGTGGGGTTGCTGCTGCCCGAGACGCAGCGCGAAGACGAGCTGTTCGGGGCTCAGCGCGAGCGCCTCGTCGGCGACGCCAAACGAGCCCTGCGCGAGACTCAGGATGCGGCGCGCGACATGACCCACACGGCCAAGGAAACGGCGCGCGACGTCAAGAGCACGCTGAGCGGCGCCACGGGCTGACCCGCTCTGCCCCCCGTGAGGGGATGGGAAGGTTCGCGCCAGCGCGGCGCATGCGCGGTCGTGAGGAGCCGCACGTGACGCTGCGCTGGCGCGAGCCGAGCGCCGAATTCGAACACCCAGGAGACATCATGTCCATGAGCAAAACCATTGTATTGACGAGCGTGCTCGCCCTCGGGGCGCTGCATTGCGGCGGCAGCTCCAGCCGTGGCAGCAACATGCCCGAGGGCGCTGCCGCGCAAGAAGAAGGCCCTGGCGAGACCATGGCGTCGGCCGGGATGGGTCCGGGCGACACGCAGGGGTCGGGTACAGACACCGAGATGACGCCGAACTCGCAGCCGTCTGCGCCGGCGAACGCGCTGAGCGATCCCGAGATCGCCATGATCACGGAGCAGGCGAACACCGCGGAGATCGAACAGGCCCGCGTCGCGCAATCGAAGTCGCAGAACGACGAGGTGCGTCGCTTTGCGCAGATGATGATCGAGCACCACACTCGAGCCAAGTCGGACCAGCAGGCGCTCGGTCTGAGCACCGCCGAGAGCCCGCTGTCGCGCCAGCTCGAGCAAAAGGCGATGACGACGCTCGAGACGCTGAAGTCGACGTCGGGCGCCGACTTCGATCGCGCCTACATCGACGCGCAAGTGGAGGGGCACCAGGAGGTGCTCGACACGATCCGCCAGCTGCAGCCGAACGCTCAGAGTTCCGGGCTGCGTTCGTACCTGGATGACTTGACCCCGAAGGTCGAACAGCACCTCGAGCAGGCCCGGGCGGCGCAGCAAGCGCTGCGTGCGTCGAGCTCGCGCTCGGGCGCCACGGGCATGCGCTGAAGCCGGACGGCGCCCGGGCTCGGGTTGGCGCCGCCGGCGCTCGGCGGCGTTCACGAACGGCGGCGTTCAGAGCCCGGCGCCTCGCTCCAGCTTGGTCGGTGCTTGCGTCGGTAGCGGCGGCGCGCCGTCGTAACGCTCGAGCTTGCGGTACAGGGTGCGGCGGTCGATGCCGAGGGCTTTGGCCGCGCGAGTCTTGTTGCCGTGGTGCTGACGAATGGAGCGCTCGATCTGGCGGCGCTCGACCTGGTCGAGCGTCAGCACGTGCTCGAGGTCGAGCTCGTTGACGGCGCGGGCGTTGGCGTCGAAACGCACGACGCGCTCGGGCAGATCCTCCGGCAGAACCTGCTCGCTGCGCGTCAGCGCCACGGCACGCTCCATCGAGTTCTCGAGCTGGCGCACGTTACCGGGCCAGTCGAACGCGAGCAGCTTGCGCTGCGCCTCGGAGTCGATGCCGCGGACGGACTTGTTGCCGCGGGCGGCGAAGCGCTGGACGAAGTGGTCGGCGAGCAGCAGCACGTCGTTGCCGCGCGCACGCAAGGGGGGCACATGGATTTGTACGACGTTCAGCCGGTAGAACAGATCTTCGCGGAAGCGCCTGGCCTCGACCTCTCCTTCGAGGTCGCGGTTGGTCGCTGCGATGATGCGTGCGCGCACCGGCACCATGCCGTTGCCGCCCACCGGGCGCAGCTGGCGCTCCTGCAACACGCGCAACAGCTTGGGCTGCAGATCGAGCGGCATCTCGCCGATCTCGTCCAAGAGCAGCGTGCCCTCACCGGCCTGCTCGAACAGGCCTTCGTGCTCGCTCTTGGCGTCGGTGAACGCGCCGCGCACGTGACCAAAGAGCTCGCTCTCGAGCAGCTCGCTGGGCATGGCGGCGCAGTTGACACCGACGAAGCGCCCTGGGCGGCCGCTGAGCTCATGCAGCGCCTTCGCCACCAGCTCTTTGCCCGTGCCGCTCTCGCCGCTGAGCAGCACCGTCGTGTCGCTGTCGGCGACGCGCCGCACCAGGTCATAGACGTCGCGCATGGCTCGGCTCGCTCCGATCATCGACCCGAGCGTCTCGGCCGGCGGCACATCGGCTTGCTTCAAGCGCCGGATTTGCTCGCGCAGGTGCCGCTCGCGCAAGGCGCGTTCGATGGCGTGCACGAGCAGCGTCATGTCGATGGGCTTGTCGAAAAAGTCGCTCGCGCCCGCGCGGATCGCGTCGATGGCAGCACGCATGTCGCCGAAGCCGGTGATGACGATGACGGGTGTGTTGGGACGGTTCTCGCGTACCCGCTGACAGAGCCCGATGCCACTCGTGCCCTGCAGGTTCAAGTCCGAGATGATGACGTCGACATCCTGCTCTCGGAGCAGATCGACGGCCGCTTCGGCGTCGAGCCGGCTGATGACGTCATATCCGGCGGCGCCGAGGCCCTCGCTCAGGAGCTCGCACATGCTGCGGTCGTCGTCGATGACCAGAATTCGTGCCCTCATGGTGTCCCTTTCAGTGCAAATGGCAGCCGAGCTCGCTGCAGGTGTGGGGAGATGAGGTTGGTGAGCGCGGGCGCCGACGTAAACGCCGGAACCGGAGGGGCGGGTGAGACACATTGGTGTGTGTGGCCAGATGGCCTCGGCATTCTTGTCGCGAGGGGGCCCGGGCCCAGCCTTCCATTGCCGGGCTGCCCCGAATTGACCCACGACTGCAGCCGTCGCCCCGCTGCAGGCGAACGTTGCTGTGGCGTTCAGCTCGCGCGAGAGCTGAAGAAGGCGTCGCGTCAGCGAGCCGCCGAGCCGCTACCGCCGGCGACGCTCGACGCCTGGCGGCGCACGGCGAGCTCATGCTGGGCGCGGTGGCGAACGATGGCGGCGGCGAGCACGCCAGCCAGCGCGCTCGCGAACGTCCGGTGCTCCGGGCTGTCGAGCGCGGCTTGCCGCGCGAACAGGGCGAGCACGCCAAACACCTCGCCTGCGCCCACGATCGGGTGCGCCAGGCCCGCCGTCAGTGTCGAGCGAGCCTGGCGCGCGCGCGCGCTGCACGGCTCGAACGGGGCTACCGAAGCATCGAGCGACACGCGCGCTCCGTACTGCGACACGCTGCACTGCCGCGCGACGGCCTGCTCGAGCAAGGTGATGGCGTCCCCCATGCCGCGCAGCGTCCGCATCGGATCGGCGCCCAGGCCTCGCGACGCGACGACGTGCCATTCGGGAGAGCTGCCGGCGACCTCTGCGATGACGCCGGCGGAGCTGGGGTGAACGTTGCTGAACATAGCGGAGAGCGCTTCGTCGTAGAGCGGTGCGGCCGTGGCGAGCCCGGCGCCGAGCTGGCTGATTTGGGTGAGCGCCGCTCGCCGGTGCTGCTCGGTGATGCTCCGCCGGTGCGCCGCCTCGAGCGCCGTGACGTCGACGAATTTGATCGTGAGCGTGCGGCGCGGACCGCTCGCGTCGTCGGCGACGCGGATCCGGGCCAGGTGCGAGCGACCCCTCGAGCGCATCGAGAGCTCCACGTCGCGCCGTTCGGTGACGGCGCGGCGCACGGCCCCGAGCAGATCGACGCCGCCGGGCAAGCGTCCCGCGAGCGCCAAGAACTTGCTGCCGACGTCTGCCGGGAACAGCGTGAAGGCATTCATCGCATGGTGGTTGATGAACGACACGCGCTGGTCGGCGTCGCACGCGATGACGGGCAGAGCCGCGTCCGAAGCGGAGGCCTCGCTCGCGGCAGCTTCGCTCGCGGCAGCTTCGCCCGCGCCGCCGACCGCCTGGGGATGGCAGCTGAGGCGCTGCTGCCAGGGGCTCTGAATCCAGGGCGTCGGCCCGCGACGGGCGCGCAAGAAGCCACCCTCGACGCGCTCGAACAGCTCTTCGGAGAAGCGCTCGGCGTGATCGAGCGCGAGCAGCAGGCCGCCGTCGCGCAGCGCGAAGTGAAAGGCCTCGACGAGCCGGGCGTGATGCATCGCCGGCACCCCCTCGAAGACGCGATGACACACCACGAGATCGATGCGAGCCAGCGGCGGGTGGCTCGACAGCTCGTGCCGCGAGAAGACGCACAGCGCGCGCAGCGCCTCGGACACGCGGATCGTCTCGCCTTCGTCGAAGGTATAGTGGGCGCGGTGCTCGGGGTTCATGCCGAGCGCGGCCCGAGCGGAGTAGCGGCCGACGCGCGCGACGGACAGGGCGTCGACATCGTCATCGGTGGCGTAGAGCGCAACGCGCGTGCGCTCGGGAGCCTGCCGCACGGCATCGGACAGCAGCATGGCCGTGGCATACGCCGTGCCTCCGTGCTGGCATTTCGGCACCCAAACGCGGACCTGGCCGCCTGCGAGCTCGATGCCGCGTCGAACGGCAGCGCGGCAGGCGCTGCGCGCCGTCGCCCAGCTGCTCGGGGGCAGGCTGAACACGCGCGTCGTGTTCGACACGGCCCCGGCGCGCGGGGCGTGTGGCCCCGTGCTCGTGTCGGCCGGCGTGGCCGCCCTGACGGCGGTGGGGCGAACGCCGCGCGGCAGCCGTTTGGCGCGAGCCGCCGCGGGCGCGCGCAGCACGAGGCCGCCGACGCTGCGCAAGATGCGCGTGCCACAGGCCCCGTCGTCGGACACGTCGAGCACGCACACCGAGCGCTCGCCCCAGCTCTCGGCCAGCGACAGGAGCAGGCGATCGAGCGCGCCGGTGGTGCGTGCCAGCATGGGCTCGATGCGCGCCTCGCGCCCTTCGAAGCGGAGCGAATGCCGCGCCGGCACCATGTAGCGGCCGCCCGTCGACACCAGCGTTCCGTCCATGAGCTCGCGCCACCCGGTGCCTCGCAGCTCGGAGCTCGCGCTGCGGGGCTTGCCGTCGAGAGCGTGGCTCGGCTCGACTTGCCACAGGATGATCGAGCTGAGCTCGGTGCATCCCGCGCCCTCGGACAAGGTGTCCAGCAACGTGTTCAACCGCTCGATGCCGTCGCTGCCGACGACCAACACCCCGATGGCACGAGACGCGGTGCCGTGTGGCTCGCGCCGACCGTGGTCGTGCGAGGAATGCGTGCCGGATGACGATGCTCGAGGAGTCACGGCGCTTCACTCGTCCCCCGAAGAGCCCGCATACCACACGTGGCCTGCCTTGGCGAACGCGTGGCGACATCTTGCAACACGAAGCGGTTGGCGAACGCCGCGTTGCTCGCGCCATTCTGCCTCGATCTCGACCGGCGGTCGTTCAGGCGCGCGCGGCGACCACTCGGCAAGCGCCGCCGCGCGAACAGCTCGACATGCGATACGCCGGCATCTGCGCCGGAGTTTCAGTCAGGAGCGCTCCCGCCCTGGCACGCCCCGCGCGAGGCCGGGTGGACCGGGGCATTCGTTCGCGGTCACGCCGGCGCCGCGCGGGGCTGCGGTCGCGGGAGCGTGCTTCGTGCGCAGAACCTCCGCTGCGCAGAATCACCGGTACGACAATTGCTTTAGCGACGGGCTTGCTCACTCACGATTCCAGCGCCGAAGTCACGGCAGGGCTCGACGATGCTCCCGTGCGCGCCAGCGACGACGCCGCACGCGCCAGCGGTCGACGCCGGGCGTGCCTCACGGGTCAACCTCTGGTGCTCGGCTTCGCCCGCGGCCACCGCGCGCCCGCGCCGGCCGAGCTCGGGCGCCTGCGACGCGAGCTGCGAGGCCTCGGCGCCGCGCTGCTGTTGTTCGCTCCCGACACGGTGCTGTCGCTCGGCGCCGATGACGAGCTCGAGCTCGCGCCGGACGATGGCGGCCTCGATCGGCTCGCGTTCGAGCAGCTCGTGCCGGCGGCGGCGCGCCGCGAGCTGCGCCGAGCCGCGCTCACGCTGCTGATCGTCGACGCCGACGGCAACGTCACCTGGCACGGGCAGGCCCGGCGCTGCGACGACCCGATGAGCACGCTGCTCGTGGGCCTCTCTGCCGCCAGCCGCGAGCTGTGTGAGCAGCCGCTCTCGAAGCGGGGCATCACGCGCCGCGAGCTGCTCGGTAGCCTTGCGGCCGCGCTGGCGCTCGCGCTCGGCGAGGGCTGCCGGCCCGATCAGCCCGCTCGCGAGGCCACGCCGAAGCCGCCGCCCGAGGCGAAGGGCCCGAACACCTCGCGCGTGCGCCTGACGATCAATGGGCAGCGCCACGAGCTGGAGCTCGAACCTCGCGTGTCGCTGCTCGACACCCTGCGCGAGCGGCTGGGCCTGACGGGCACCAAGAAGGGTTGCGATCACGGCCAGTGCGGCGCTTGCACGGTGCTGATCGATGGCCGACGCGTGAACGCCTGCTTGACGCTGGCGGTGATGGTGCGCGGCGAAGTGACGACGATCGAAGGGCTGGCGGGCGGCGATGCGTTGCACCCCATGCAGCAGGCCTTCGTCGAGGAAGACGCGCTGCAGTGCGGCTATTGCACGCCCGGGCAGATCATGAGCGCCGTCGGCTTGCTGCGCGAAAAGCGCGCCGACGACGCCGCGACAATCCGTGAGTACATGAGCGGCAACATCTGCCGCTGTGGCGCCTATCCCAACATCGTGAGCGCGATCGTGAAGGCGAGGAGGGCCGGCGCGTGAGAGACTTCGAATACGTGCGCGCCGACAGCCTGCAACAGGCGCTCGACGGCGCTCGCGCCGAGAACGCGCGTTTCATCGCCGGCGGCACGCTGCTGGTCGACCTGCTGCGGCTCGACGTGGAGCGCCCGGCTCGCCTGGTCGACATCAACGGCCTCGACTGGAAAGACGTGGAGGACGACGGCGCGGGCTTGCGCATCGGAGCGCTCGTCGACAACACCAAGCTCGCCGACCACCCGCGAGTGCGTGAACGCTACCGGGTGCTCGCTCAGGCGCTACAGTCCGGGGCGTCGCCGCAGATCCGCAACATGGCGAGCGTCGGCGGCAACCTGCTGCAACGCACCCGCTGCAGCTACTTTCGCGACGTGGGCGTGAGCGCGTGCAACAAGCGCAACCCCGGCTCGGGCTGCGCCGCGCGTGAGGGTTTCTCGCGCATGCACGCGGTGCTCGGCGTGAGCGAGCACTGCATCGCCGCGCACCCGTCCGACATGGCCGTGGCGCTCGTCGCACTCGACGCGACGCTGGAAGTCGAAGGCCCGAACGGTTCGCGCCGCCTGCCGCTGCGCGAGCTCTACACGCTGCCCGGCGACCGCCCCGAGATCGAGACGGTGCTCGCCGCGAGCGAGCTGATCAGCCACGTGCGCGTGCCCGAGGCGCCGCCGCGCTCGGCGTATGTCAAAGTCCGCGACCGGGCCTCGTACGCCTTCGCGCTGGTGTCGGCGGCCGTCGCGCTCGACATCGAGGGCGGCCGCGTCCGCAGTGCTCGGGTGGCGCTCGGCGGGGTCGGCACCAAGCCGTGGCATGCGCCCGAAGTCGAGGCCGCGCTGGTGGGGCAAGCCCCCGAGCGAGCCGCTTTCGAAGCGGCGGCCGAGCGCGCGCTCGAGGGCGCCGTCGCGACGCCGCACAACGCATTCAAGCTGAAGCTCGCCCGGCGCGCCCTGGTCGCGGCGTTCGAGCGTGCTCTGGAGGCCGCATGAGCGGCGCCCGCGCAAACCCCCAGCAGAAGGGCGCGAGCCTCGTCGGTGCCGGCATCGACCGCCTCGACGCGCGCCTCAAGGTCACCGGCAAGGCCGAATACTCCGCCGAGGTGCCGGTAGCGAACATTGCTCACGCGGTGATCGTGACGAGCGCGATCGCGCGCGGACGTGTCACCCGCATCGACACGAGCGATGCCGAGGCCGTGCCGGGGGTGCTCGCACTGCTGACGCACGAGAACGCGCCGAAGTTGCCGGGCGCAACCCGGCGCGAGGGCCCCATCGATCGCCTGCTGCAGCTGTTGCAGAGCGACGAGATCCTCTACAACGCACAGCCCATCGCACTCGCCGTGGCCGACAGCCTGGAGCACGCGCGCGCCGCGGCGGATCTCGTGCGAGCCGAGTACGCGGAGACGGCGCCAGTGGTCGAGCTGGCGCAGGCTCGCGACAGCCTGTACGTGCCCAAGACGGCGGGGCCGCGCGCCGAGCCGACGAGCGAGCGGGGCGACGTGGAGCGCGGACTGCGCGCGGCGAGCGCACGGGTGGACGTGACGTACACGACGCCGAGCCAGCACCACAACCCGATGGAGCCGCACGCCAGCATCGCCGTCTGGCAGGGCAACGAGCGGCTCACCGTCTACGACGCGACGCAGGGCATCTTCGGTGTGCGCAAGAAGGTCGCCACCGTGTTCGGGCTGCCGCCCGAGAACGTGCGCGTCATCTCGCACTATGTCGGGGGCGGCTTCGGCTGCAAAGGCTCGCCCTGGTCGCACATCGCGCTGTGCGCGCTGGCGGCGCGCGCAACGGGCAGGCCCGTGAAGCTGGTGCTCACGCGCCAGCAGATGTTCTCGCTCGTCGGCAACCGGCCGCGCACCGAGCAACACCTCGAGCTCGGCGCCGACCGGCAGGGCAAGCTGCTGGCGATGCGCCACGATGTCGTGAGCGACACCTCACGCTTCGACGAGTTCTCCGAGCCGTCCGCGCTGCAGACGCGCATGCTGTATGCTTGCGACAACGTGCACACCTCGCATCGACTGGTGCGCGTCGACCTGCCGACGCCTACGTTCACCCGCGCGCCGGGCGAGTCGAGCGGCACGTTCGCGCTCGAGTCGGCCATCGACGAGCTGGCGCACGAGCTCGGGATGGATCCGCTCTCGCTGCGCGTGAAGAACTACGCCTCGCGCGACCCCGACGAGAACAAGCCCTGGTCGAGCAAGAGCCTGATGGCGTGCTACGAGCAGGCCGCCGCGCGCTTCGGTTGGAAAGAGCGCGACCAGGCGCCGCGCGCTACACGCCGCGGCCGCCACTGGATCGGTTCGGGCATGGCCACGGCGACGTATCCCTCACGTCAGAGCGCTGCGTCGGCCATCGCGCGCCTGCGCCCGGACGGCGTCATCCTGGTGCAAGCGGGCTCGCAAGACATCGGCACCGGCACGTACACCATCATGACGCAGATCGCGGCGGATGCGCTCGGCGTGCCGCTCGAGCGCGTGCGCTTCGAGCTCGGGGACACGACGTTCCCCGAAACGCCGATCTCGGGCGGCTCGCAGACGGCGGCGAGCACCGGCTCGGCGGTGCGGCGCGCGGCCCTCGGGCTGCGCGACGCCTTGATCGGGCTGGCCGTAAAAGACCCTCGGTCGCCGCTGCGCGAGCTTCCCGCCGACGCGCTCGACGTGCGCGACGGCAACCTGGTCGCGCGCGACGGGGCGGGCCCGAGTGGCGCAACCGATAGCTTCGTCGAGGTGCTGCGGCGCAGCGGAAAGCCCGAGATCTCCGTGCGGGTGGACAGCCCCGAGAAGCCCGAACGCAAGCAGTACTCGACGCACGCCTTCGGCGCCCAGTTCGTCGAGGTCGCGGTCGACGACCTCACGCGCGAGGTGCGCGTCACCCGCGTCGTGTCTGCCTTCGGCGCCGGCAAGATCCTGAACGCCAAGACGGCGCGCAGCCAGCTGATCGGAGGCATCGTGTGGGGCATCGGCTTTGCCTTGCACGAGCACACCGCGTGGGACGCGCGCACGGGCCGCGCCGTCACCCGCGACCTCGCCGACTACCACGTGCCGGTGCACGCCGACATCCCGGACATCGACGTCATCATGGTTCCGGAGGAGGATGCCTTCGTCAACGACCTCGGCGCCAAGGGCATCGGCGAGATCGGCATCACCGGCGTGAACGCGGCCATCGCCAACGCCGTGTTTCACGCGACGGGCCAGCGCGTCCGCGACCTGCCGATCACGCCCGACAAGCTGCTCTGAGCGCCGCGCGGGGCAGCGCGACGAACCCGCTCACGCGATCGAGCGCGCGCGCCGAGCGCCGAACGGGCGCGCCGCCCGCAGCGTCACGCTGACGCCGAGCAACACCAGCGCCGTGCCCGCCAGCGTGAAGAGCGTGAGCGGCTCGCCGCCCGCCAGCGCCCCGAAAGTCAGCGCCAGCACCGGCGTGACGAAGCTCGTCAGGCTGAGCAAGTAGGCCGGCAGGTGGCGCAGCAGCCACATGTACACGCCGAACGTGAAGACGCTGCCGACGAGCGACAGGTAAGCGATGCTGCCGAGCGCGGCGGGGCTGAAGCTGCGGGGCGCGTCGCGCTCGAACACCAGCGCGAGCAAGAACAGGAGGCCGCTGCCGAGCAGCATGCTATCGCGGTTGATCAAAATCGAGCTCGCCCCCGCCGCGCGCTGCTTGACGAGCAGCGTGGACGCGGTGGTGGCGATCGGCGCGAGCAGCACCAAGAGGCCCCACGCGACCGCATCTCGGCTGATGTTTGCCACGTCGGTAATGAACAGCAGCACCACGCCCGAAAAGGCGAGCACGCCGCCAGCCCACTGCCGCCCCTGCAGGCGCTCGGCCTTGGTCACGAAGTGGCCACCCAGCGCGACCAGCAGCGGAAACACCGACCAGAGCACGCTCACCAGGCCCGAGGGCAACACCGTCTCGGCGTAGTACACGAGCGCGTAGTTGAGCACGAACTGGCAGAGCGCCTGCGCCAGCACGACCGAACGCGGCGGGCGCCCGCCGCCCTCGCGCGGCACCAGCACGGGCGCGAGCGCCGCCATCACGCTGCCCGCCACGAGGAAGCGCAACGCGGCGGCCGTGAGCGGCGGCAGATCGTGGATGCCCCATTTGATCACCAGCCACGTGCTGCCCCAGGCCAGGCACGTGAACCCCAGCAGGACGTA
>Ga0335075_10017122_pt1 | contig 10793 bp, 8 predicted proteins | sample Lox_Sample_24_FD_206723 | JGI IMG/M metagenome (GOLD analysis project Ga0335075, IMG submission 206723) | Soil microbial communities from Loxahatchee National Wildlife Refuge, Florida, United States - Lox_Sample_2.4 | ecosystem: Environmental > Terrestrial > Soil > Wetlands | place: USA: Florida... | reverse complement strand
GGTGCCCGGAGGGTCGCCGCCAGCCACACGTTCGGCAGGGCCACCGAAAGATGCGGATCCGCCGCCAGCAGTGCCGCGCCGCTTCGGCTCCGCGTCCCCGCCACCGCCGCCGCGTTGCTGCCGTGCCGTGCAAAGCTCGCCAGTACCTCAGCCGCCCAGTTCGTCGCTTCCGCCGGCCGCTCGCTCGCGATCAGCTTCGGCCACAGCGCCCGCCATTCGGCTGCGCCCATAGCCGCCCGGCTCTTCAGAAGCTGCCCCCAGAGCAGCCAATTGACGTCCGCCCCGGCAAGCCGTGCGGCGGTGAAGAGATCGGCGAGCGTCCAAGGCTCCGGCCGGAAGCCCAGAATTGCGGATTCCGGCGGCGGCCGAGCCGTGGCGATCACGGCGTTCACGCCGGCGATAAATCCCTCCGCCCAGATTCGCGTCGAAGCATCGAGACCGGCGACGATCGCTGGCACGGCGCGTCCGAAATCGAACCTCCGGAGTGCTTCGTCGAGCCCGGCCGCGAGCGCCCCCACCACCTCCGCCACCCGCCCTTGGGAGAGCCGGCGCATCATCTCCATCTGCGCGAGCCGCAAATGCCCGTGCACCACGCCCACCCCGACTGCGAGGTCTGCCTCACTCCCCGCCTCGATGAACGGGATCTGATGCGCATCCCAATGGATGGTCACTGGCCGTCCCACCGGCAGGTTTTTCGGCAACATCGCCAGCCGCTCCGCAGTCCCGATCGGCGCCGGTCGCCCGGCTGCCAGGGCGCGGACCAAAAGACGCAGTGCCGTCGCTCCGCCCGTGATCCGGTCGGCGAGCCTCATGCCGGGAGCGCCGGCTCGTGCACGTCTCCGTCTCCGAGCGCCCGCTGCAGCAGCACGGTGTCGAGCCACCGCCCGTGCTTCCATCCGACCGAACGCAGCACCCCAATCAGCCGGAATCCCGCCCGCTCGTGCAGCCGGATCGAGGCCAGGTTGCCACTATCCCCCACCACTGCGATCATTTGCCGGAAGCCGCGCGCTGCGCATTCCTCCACGAGTCGCTCGAGCAGCATCCGCCCGATCCCTTGCCGCATCGCGTCCGGCCGCACATAGACGGAGTTCTCGACCGTGTTGCGATAGGCCGGCCGCGCGCGATACGGTCCCGCATAGGCGTAGCCGACCAAGACTCCCTCGCTCTCTGCGACCAGGTAAGGAAAACCTTGGCCAACCATCGCCGCGCGCCGGCGCTGCATCTCGCTCGCGTCCGGCGCCTCGGTTTCGAACGAACCGGTGCCGCTCCGGACGTGATGCGCGTAAATCGCCGCGATCGCCGCCACATCCTCTTGCTCGCCCGGCCGCACCCAGAGCTCGCTCATGCTGTTGCGCGTGGCGCCTCCGGTGCCGGAAGGAACCGCTCCCTATCCGCGACCGCCGTTACAATCGGCTCGCCGAGGTTCGCCATGTCGGCCTTCTGCATCACCCTGTCCCCACCTTCGCTTCCGGCCGCATTTCGCGGCATAGCCTCGTGCCCTGAGCCCCGCAACCGCTTCCCGCGCCGCCGATATCCCGATCATTCCACTGTCCGGGCCCGGGGCTGGCGCCGTCCCGCCACTGCGGCACACGCGCTCCGTTTCTCCTGGAGGGAACCTGCAAGCGGCCAAATGCATTCAGAGAGTACGGAAGACCACCCTATCGCATTATCAGGACGGGTGCCCGCCGCCGTGTACATTGCTTCGCCCGGCTCGCCGGCAGGGTCCGCACAGCACGCCCACCATAACCAAAGCGACCGCTTTCCTTGCCTCGCCCGCCGCTCGCCGCCGGTGGGGGAGAGATGACCCAGCCGCGGTTCGCCCGCCTCGCCCGCATCCTTCCCGTCTGCGGTCTCGCCCTGCTCAGCGGCTGCTCGTCGTTCCCCCTTTTCGACACCAGGGGCCCGATCGGCGAGCGCGAGATCACCATCATCGTCATTGCATTCTGCGTGATGATGATCGTCGTTCTCCCGGTGTTCGTGATGACATTCCTCTTTGCCTGGCGCTATCGCGCCTCGAATCTCAAGGCAATCTACGCGCCGCACTGGGGCCGCTCATTCAAGATCGACCTCATGATGTGGCTCGTTCCTGCTGTTATCGTCGCCGCTCTCGGCGGCCTCGAGTGGCAAGCAACCCACACCCTGAACCCATACCGCCCGCTCACCTCGACAGCCGACCCGGTCGAGATCGACGCCGTGGCCCTGAACTGGAAGTGGCTCTTCATCTATCCCGCCGAGCACGTTGCGACCGTCAACCAGCTAGTCTTTCCCGCCCGCGTCCCGGTCAGCTTCCGCCTCACCTCTGCGACCGTCATGACCTCGTTCTTCATCCCAAACCTCGGCAGCCAGATCTACGCCATGCCGGGCATGCGAACGAAGCTGAACCTGCTTGCCAACCGCCCCGGCATCTACACCGGCCGCAACTACCAGTACAGCGGCAACGGCTTTTCCTGGATGCAGTTCGAGGTGCGGGTCGCGTCGCGCCGGCAATTCCGTGTCTGGCTCGCCGCAGTGCGGCGCTCACCCCACACGCTCGATGCCGCCGCGCTGCGGCAGCTTGAAAGGCCGAGCATCAACGCCCCCGTCGCGTATTACTCCTCGATTCCGCCGCATCTCTTTGCGTATTTCATCGCTCTCTTCCACGGCCGTCCGACACTGCCCTCGACCCTCGTCCGCAACGGAGAGCGATGACATGCTGGAAACCGATCTGATTGGCCGGCTCCGGCTCTCTTCGATTCCGTACCAGAGCGGCATCGTCATGGGCGCGACCGCCTTCATGATCCTGGTTATCGTCATCGTCCTCGGTTCGATCACCTGGTACCGCAAATGGGGGTACCTCTATCGCGAATGGCTGACCACCCTCGATCACAAGAAGATCGGGATCATGTACGTCATCGTGGCGCTGGTCATGCTGCTCCGCGGCTTTGCGGATGCCGTGATGATGCGCTCCCAGCAAGCCTTGGCTTTCGGCAGCGCCCGAGGCTACCTCCCGCCGCAGCACTACGACCAGATCTTCTCCTCGCACGGCACCATCATGATCCTCTTCATGGCGATGCCGTTCCTCACAGGCCTCATGAATGTCGCCGTGCCGCTGCAGATCGGTGCCCGCGACGTCGCATTCCCCTTCATGAACGCGCTCAGCCTCTGGCTCACCGCCATCAGCGCCATGCTCATCATGATCTCGCTCCCAATCGGCGATTTTTCACGCGCTGGCTGGTCCGGCTATCCGCCGCTGAGCGAACTCCGCTACAGCCCTACCGTCGGGGTCGATTACTGGATCTGGGCGCTCGAACTCACCGGCATCGGCAGCCTGATGACCGGCATCAACTTCCTGACCACCATCCTGCGCATGCGCGCCCCCGGCATGACCCTGATGCGCATGCCGATGTTCGTCTGGACTACCGCCTGCACCAACATCCTGATGATCCTCGCCTTCCCCGTGCTCACCATCGCGCTCGCCCTGCTCGCCCTCGATCGCTATCTCGGCACCCACTTCTTCACCGCCGGCATGGGCGGGAACCTCATGCTCTACGTCAACCTCTTTTGGATGTGGGGCCATCCGGAAGTCTACATCGTCATCCTGCCCGCGTTCGGCGTCTATTCCGAGATCGTGCCGACATTCGCCGGCAAACCACTGTTCGGCTACACCTCGATGGTCTACGCCACCTGCGCCATCACGCTCATCTCGTTCACCGTCTGGCTCCATCACTTCTTCACCATGGGCGCCGGCCCTGACGTCAACGCCATCTTCGGCCTGGCCACCATGATCATCGGCATTCCGACGGGTGTGAAAATCTTCAACTGGCTGTTCACCATGTTCCGCGGCCGCATCGTGTTCCCAACTCCCATGCTCTGGACGCTCGGCTTCATCATCACCTTCACCATCGGTGGCGCCTCGGGCGTCATGCTCGCCCTCCCGCCCGCCAATTACGTCCTGCACAACAGCCTGTTCGTGATCGCGCATTTCCACAACGTCCTGATTCCCGGCACGCTGTTCGGCATGTTCGCCGGCTACACCTACTGGTTTCCCAAGGCGCTCGGCTTCCGGCTCGACGAGCGCTGGGGGGTGCGAGCCTTCTGGGCTTGGCTGCTCGGCTTCTATTTCGCCTTCATGCCGCTCTACGTGCTCGGCTTCATGGGCATGCCGCGCCGCATGGAGCATTACACAAACCCGGCGTGGCGGCCCTGGCTGGAAATCGCCGCTTTCGGCGTGCTCCTGATCCTAGCGGGCATAGGGTGCCAAGTCACGCAGCTCCTGGTCAGCATCCGTGATCGCGCGAAAAACATCGATGCAAGCGGCGATCCCTGGGACGGCCGTACCCTCGAATGGACGGTCTCCTCGCCCGCGCCGGTCTATAATTTCGCCCGCATCCCGCATGTCCATACCCGCGATGCCTTCTCCCATCAGAAGGAAAAAGGCCTCGTGCATCACCGCCCGGACGGCTTCCACGACATAAAAATTCCGAGGAACACGCCGCTCGCCTTCGCCGTCGGCATGCTCGCCTTCGGCTTCGGCTTCGGGATGGTCTGGCATATCTGGTGGCTGGCAGCGATTACCTTCCTGCTTACCCTTGTCTGCCTGATCGTCCGCGGCTCGAGCGACGACGTCGAGGACATCGTGTCCGGCGCCGAAGTCGAACGTATCGAGAAGGCACGCTACCGCGAACTCTCCGCGATCGGCGCCGACGACCAGAGCCGTTACGCGCATCATCAGCCGGCTCATGTTTGATTATTGCGTCGCGACGAAGCGGGATCCGTCACTATGAGCATGAGCGCTTCCGAGCTTCAGCACTACCTCTTCGCCCCTCACCCGGAAGAGGAGGAGGCAACCGCCAACGCGTCCTTCGGCTTTTGGATCTATCTCATGAGCGACTGCATCCTGTTCGCGTCGCTCTTCGCTACCTTCGTCACCCTGAGCCGCAGCTACGCCGGCGGACCAACCAGCCAGGAGATCATTCACCTCGGGCACACGCTCGAGGAGACTCTGGTCCTCCTCTGCAGCAGCGTCACCTGCGGCTTCGCCATGCTCGCCATGTACCGCCGGCAACTGCGCCGGGTCCTGGGCTGGCTAGCCGTCACCTTCGTTCTCGGCCTCACCTTCATCAGCCTGGAGCTCCAGGAATTCCTGAGCCTCGTCGCCGCCGGCCACGGTCCAACGCACAGCGGTTTCCTCTCCGCCTTCTTCACCCTCGTCGCGACGCACGGCACGCACGTCACGGTTGGCCTCCTCTGGATGTTGGTCATGATGGCGCAGATCGCCGTCAAGGGCCTGAGCGAGCCGGTTCAGTCTCGCCTGATCCGTTTCAGCATGTTCTGGCATTTTCTCGATATCGTCTGGGTCGGCGTGTTCACCGTCGTCTATCTCAACGGAGTACTCTGATGCTGCAGCCATCACCCTCCGGAGCAGGAAGGGGAACGTTCGCCTCCTATATCACCGGCTTCGTCCTGGCCGTCGCCCTTACCCTGATCGCGTTCATCCTCGTCATGAGCAAGGCGCTCTCGTTCGCCGGCACCACCGTTGCCATCTTCTCCGCCGCCGTCGTGCAGGTCGTTGTCCATCTCCACTATTTCCTGCACCTCGACACCTCCTCGACGGAACGATGGAACGTTATGGCACTCCTTTTCACTGGCACTGTGCTGTTCATACTGGTCGGCGGCTCGCTCTGGATCATGTTCAATCTGCACGATCGGACAATGCTGTTCTAAGAGTGCCTTTCAAAAACCCCTTGTACTTTGGTTGGGGCTGATTCATGAGGAGGAATGCCATCCCCTCTCGTTTCCGACGAACTTTAGCAAATCATCGAACCACTGCCGGTGTATGGGACCGCTTGCACCGGGAACTGCTGCGACTGCTCCGGGATGCAGATCGTGCGGCGGCACCCAGCGCCGTCCGCCAGGCACAGGAATGCCGGCAAGTCATTGACCTCCTATAGAAAATCGACCACTAACTAACAAAAGCCAGAGGAGGTCACCATGGCAGCCGCAGCGCGCCTCATCCATTCGGTCCGCCAAGCGGGATGGCTCATCGGCATCCTCGGCCTCATCCTCTCCACCGCCGCACACGGACAAGCTGCCTCCGACGGCGGAAGCATCTTCACAACTGTGTCGTCACAACCGATCAATGTGGGTGATGCGGGCGCCGCTGCCCTCGCCTACTATAATTCCGGCGCCTATCAGAAAGGCCTCGAATCCGTGGCCGCCCAGGCGGAAGCCTGGCTCCGGAGCAGGGCCGCAGACGTACCGCGGCCCGCCCTCGTCCTCGATATTGACGAGACCGCTCTTTCCAACTGGCAGCTTCTGAAGCGAGACGATTTCGGCCGCCCAATCGAAGGGCCATGCAACCTTGCGACTGACGGGCCGTGCGGCTGGGCTGCCTGGGACCAGCTCGGGCGCGACCCCGCGATCGGACCAACTCTGCAGCTCTTCAAATTGGCAAAACGCCTGAATGTCACCGTCTTCTTCATCACGGGCCGCCCCGAGAACCAGCGCGCCGCCACTGAGCGAAATCTCGCCGCGGTCGGGTACACCGGCTACGCGAAGCTCTACATGGTGCCAGACGGCGCGCACTTCGCATCGGCGGTCGATTTCAAAACCCCGATCCGTGCTAAGATCGAGCGCGAAGGCTACACGATCATCGAGAATATGGGCGATCAGCCTTCGGACCTGCTTGGCGGCTATGCCGAGAAGGACTTCCTCCTCCCCGATCCGTTCTACCGCGTGCCGTGATCCTCCGGGTGGGGAGCGCCTCTTCTCACGTAGAGACGCGCCCCTCGGCAGGTGCTGCGACTCGAAGGGGAAGCACGCCCGCGAGCAGGATCACCCCGCCGAGCGCAATCAGTTGCGGCAAGGGGATCAGCGCGAGGCTCGAGGAAAAGAGGCCGAAGAACATCCCGAGCGGAGAGAGTGAGAGGGTCAACGAGAGCAAAACGCCGCGTGTCGGCGGCGAATAGCCAATTTGCGTGGCGGTACTAATCTATGGCATAAGCTGCCTTTAACCGCTCCAGATGGAAAGCCGTCTCTCACCTCGCCTGGGACGGTATCGAACCGGGGAAACAATTGAGCGTAGAGGAGAACGCGCCGCCGCGCGGCGGTCGGGCACGGAACGAAATAAGTCACGGGGCCGAGCCGCCGCCACTCGCCTTCATTTCGCGCTGGTCCTTTTATCCCTGGCTGATTGTCGGAGTCACCTGCCTTGGCGCCTTCATCGGCCAGATCGATGCCAGCATTGTCCAACTTGCGCTCCCCACACTCGCCACTCAGTTCCACGCCACGCTCGAGAGCGTGAGCTGGGTTGCCCTCGGCTATCTCCTCGCCTTCGCTGCGTTCCTGCCGATCTTCGGACGTCTCTGCGAGATGTTCGGCCGGAAACTGCTCTATATCGGCGGATTCGTGCTCTTTACGGTGGCCAGCGCGCTCTGCGGGTTTTCCCAGAACCTCGAATGGCTCGTTGTCTTTCGTATTCTGCAGGGAGTTGGCGGAGCCCTGCTCGGGGCAAACGGCATCTCCGTTCTCGTCAAGGCGGTCGGCCAGACCAGGCGCGCCCGCGCGATGGGGGTCTTCGCGACTGCCCAAGCGGTGGGGTTGAGCCTCGGGCCCGCGGTCGGCGGCGTTCTGCTTGGCGTCCATGGCTGGCGCTGGATTTTTTTTGTGACAGTCCCTTTCGGCGCACTCGCCATTTTTCTTGGCTGGGTCACGCTGCCCGTGACTGAAGATCTCTCGGGAGAGAAGTTGTTCGACTGGTGGGGGGCCCTGCTCTTGGCACCTGCGCTGGTCGCCCTGGTCTTCGCGCTCAATCAGGTCTCGGCGCTCGGGCTCTCCTCTCCCCTGCTCCTCGCCTGCCTCGTCGCCTTCCTTCTGCTGATGATATCGCTCATCCGGCGTGAACGCAGCTTCGCCTTTCCGCTCGTCGACCCCAACCTCTTCTCCACTCCCGCCTTTTCCCTCGGCGCCGCGGGCGTTTTGCTTGGATACGCCCTCCTCTACGGAATGTTCTTCCTGATTTCCTTCGCTCTCGTCCGCGGCTATCACGTGCCGTCGGCCCTGGCTGGGCTCCGGCTCGCAGCTATTCCGATCGCAATTGGCGTCGTGGCCCCCTTCAGCGGCGCGCTTGCCGACCGGCTGGGACCGCGTCTCATCAGACTCGCGGGAATGGCGCTGAGCCTCGCGGCCTTGATCGTGCTTGCGGTTCTCGCACCCGGACCCCGCATCGGCCTTGATCCCGGCCTTGCTCTGCTCGCTCTGTTCGGCGCCGGGCTCGGCTTATTCATCGCGCCCAACAACAGCGCCACCATGAGCGCCGCGCCCCGCAATCTTTCCGGGGAGGCAGGCGGGATGCTCAACCTCATGCGCAGCCTCGGAACCAGCCTTGGCGTTGCCTCTGTCTCCTCGATGCTGTCATGGCGATTCCGGGTGTTGACCGACGCGCCTTCGAGCGCACTGATCTTCAAGGGCCGCCCCTTGCTGGATGCCGTCGAAACCAGCTTTGCACTGCTGATGGTCTTCGCAATGATCGCCTGCCTCATTTCGCTTGTCCGACCGCCGCCGGCATTGAGCATGACTTGAGGGCACTATGCGGCGTGCGTGCAGCTTAGAGTGCCTTTCAAAAACCCGTTGTACTTTGATTGGGGCTGATTCATGAGGAGGAATGCCAACGGGCATTCCGTGGGAGCGACGCGGCGCAGTGTCCGATGACAGACCGGGCTCTTGAGGGAATACGGGCTCAGAGGATGAAGCGGCTGAGATCGCCCTTGGCGGCGAGGGGTGCCACGCGCTCGCGCACATAGGCGGCGTCGATCGTGACCGTCTCGCCCGGGCGGTCGGAGGCGGTGAAACTCACTTCCTCGAGCAATCGCTCGAGCACGGTATGCAGACGCCGTGCGCCAATATTCTCGACCCGCTCGTTGATATCCGCGGCAAGCTCGGCGAGCGCCTCGACTGCGTCGGGCGTGAAGGCAAGCGAAACCTTCTCGGTCGAAAGCAGCGCTTCATACTGCTTGAGAAGCGAGTGCTCCGGCTCGGTCAGGATTCGGCTCAAGTCGGCACGCGACAGCGAGGCCAGCTCGACGCGGATCGGCAGCCGGCCCTGCAACTCGGGCAAAAGATCGGCCGGCTTGGCGAGGTGGAAGGCGCCGGAGGCGATGAACAGGATATGATCGGTTTTCACTGGTCCGTATTTGGTCGAGACGGTAGTGCCCTCGATCAGCGGCAGCAAATCGCGCTGCACGCCCTCCCGCGAAACATCGCCGCCGCGGAAGCCGCCCTCGATGGTGCGGGCGCAGATCTTGTCGATCTCGTCGACAAACACGATGCCGTGCTGCTCGGCGTTGCTCACCGCCTCGCGCGTCATTGCGTCTGTGTCGAGCATCCGGTCGGCCTCATCACGCTCGAGCGCGGTGCGGGCCGCTGCGACCTTCATGCGCCTTCGTTGCGGCTGGCGTCCGAACATTCCTTTCATCATCTCGGAGAGATTGATCATCTGGCCTGGCGGCATGCCGGGAATGTCGAGCTGGCCGATCGGCAAGCCCTGGGACTCGGCGACGCTGACCTCGACCTCCTTTTCGTCGAGCTCGCCGTTGCGCAGCATGCGGCGGAACTTGCCCCGCGTATCCGCGGACGCACCTTCGCCGACGAGGGCGGTAATGAGCCGTTCCTCGGCGCCGAGCTCGGCCTTCGCCTGAACATCCTTGCGCGAGGCGTCGCGGCGCATGTTGATCGCGGCATCGACTAGGTCGCGGACGATGCTCTCGACATCGCGGCCGACATAGCCGACCTCGGTGAACTTGGTTGCTTCGACCTTGAGGAAGGGTGCCTGGGCAAGCTTGGCGAGCCGGCGCGCGATTTCGGTCTTGCCGACGCCGGTGGGGCCGATCATCAGGATGTTCTTCGGCATCACCTCCTCGCGCAGTCCCTCGGGCAGCTGTGCGCGGCGCCAACGATTGCGCAACGCGATCGCGACCGCGCGTTTGGCTTCGTGCTGGCCGACGATGAAGCGATCGAGCTCGGAGACGATCTCGCGGGGGGAATAGCTTGGCGCGTCCATTTGCCCGGCCGGGCTCCTCAAAGAGTTTCCAGCGTGATGTTGCGGTTGGTGTAGATGCAGATGTCGGCTGCGATCTCGATCGCGCGGCGCACGATCTCGGCGGCGGAGAGGTCGGGCACGGCAAGCAGCGCGCGGGCCGCGGCAAGCGCGAAGTTGCCGCCCGAGCCGATGCCGATCACGCCGTCCTCGGGCTCGAGCACGTCGCCGTTGCCGCTGATCAGGAAGCTGCGCTCGCGGTCGGCAACCGCCAGCATGGCCTCCAGCCGGCGCAGGTAGCGGTCCGTCCGCCAGTCCTTGGCCAGCTCTACGGAGGCGCGTTCGAGTTGGCCAGGGAAGCGTTCGAGCTTCGCCTCCAGGCGCTCGAGCAGGGTGAAGGCGTCGGCAGTGGCACCGGCGAACCCGGCAAGTACGCCGCCGCCGCCGATGCGGCGAAGCTTCCGCGCGTTTGCCTTGACGACTGTGTTGCCAAGGCTGACCTGGCCATCGCCGGCCATTGCAACGGCGCCATCCCGGCGCACTGCGAGGATAGTCGTGCCGTGCCAGCCGATCGGATCGGCTACCGGCGCCCCTGAAGTGTTGGATTGCATTGGACGCCAGATGGCCCGGCGCGAGCGGCGGCGCAAGATGGCACCCATGCCTCCACCGCAAACCGGATTGGCGGCGCGGAGCCTTGTGTGCCAAGAGAAACGTCGCACGCACTCCCGGTTCGCGGGTGCGAGGGGATCGCCCTCCGAGAGCTCGCGCACCGAACCTGCCG
>Ga0335075_10017121_pt1 | contig 10794 bp, 11 predicted proteins | sample Lox_Sample_24_FD_206723 | JGI IMG/M metagenome (GOLD analysis project Ga0335075, IMG submission 206723) | Soil microbial communities from Loxahatchee National Wildlife Refuge, Florida, United States - Lox_Sample_2.4 | ecosystem: Environmental > Terrestrial > Soil > Wetlands | place: USA... | reverse complement strand
CAGCGGCCGCGGCTCGAAGTCGAGCAGGCGCTCCACGGGAGCGCCGTCCGCGCTCATGCGCTTGGCGTGGGGAGCGCCCGGCGCGCTCGCGCCGAAGCCCACGCTCAGCTCGTGCGTCTCGTCGTCGTCGAGGAAGCGCACGAGCACGCGCGCAGCGCCGGCGCCGAAGCGGATCAGCTCGCGCTCGTTGCGCGTGCGCGGGCTGCGCCCAGTGCACGCGAGGTACATGGCCTCGAGCAGGTTGGACTTGCCGGCGCCGTTGGCTCCGTGCACGACGGTGAGGCCCGCGCCGATCGCCACGTCCGCCCTGGCGTAGGTGCGAAAGTCGCGCAGCTGCACGCTGAGAACCCGCGTGAGGCCTGCGGCCATGAGCTCACACGTTCAGCCTGATGGGCATGATCAGGTAAACGAAGTCGCCGTCGTCGGGGGATTCGATCAGGCCCGGGCGCAGCGGGCTGATCAGCTTGAGCACGAGCTCGTCGGCTTCGACGCTCTCCAGGCCGTCTCTGAGGAACTCGGGGTTGAAGCCGATCTCGAACGGCTCGCCGTGGAAGGGCACGGGGATCGACTCGCTCGCCTCGCCGACGTCGGGGGTCTGCGCGGAGACGCGCAGCGCGCCCTCCTCGAAGCGCAGCCGCAGCGGCGCGTTCTTCTGCGCCAGCAGGCTGATCCGGCGCACCACGTCGGTGAGCTCGGCGGAGGACAGGCGCAGTTCGTGCTCGACGGTCTCGGGCAGCAGCTGCCGGTAGTTGGGGAACTGCCCGTCGATCAGGCGCGAGGAAAGGGTGGTGTCGCCCAGCTCGAAGACGACCTGGTTCTGGCCGACGCTCACGGCGATCGAGTCGGTCGGCGACTGCTGGGCGATGCGCACGAGCTCCTGCAGGGCGCGCGCAGGCACGTTCGCGTCGAGTTCGCCCGCGAGCGCGGCCTCGAGCCTGGTCTGCTTCACGCTGAGCCGGTAGGAGTCGGTGGCGACCATGCGCAGCTCCTGCGCCGAGGCCGTGATCAGCACCCCGGTGAGCACCGGGCGCGTCTCGTCGCGCGATGCGGAGCGGGCGACGCGCGCGATCGTCTGCACGAACGCCTCGGCGGGCAGCGCCACGCGGCTGTCTGGGAACGGCTCGGGCAGGGACGGGAAGTCCTCCGCGCGCAGCGTGCGCAGGTGGAAGGTCGCGGGCCCGCACAGCAGCTCGACGTCCTGCTCCGCCGTGCGCAGCTCGAGCGTCAGGCGCTCGTCCGGCAGCGAGCGCACGACGTCCAGGAGCAGCCTCGCCGGCAGCACTGCGGAGCCGGGACGCTCGACCTCCGCCTCCAGCGGCACGCGCAGGCCGATCTCCATGTCGGTTGCGAGCAGCTCTGGCTTCGCACCGGCGACAGCGGCGAGTCTCACGCCGGAGAGAGCCTGCACGGCGCTGCGGGTCGACGCGACGCGGGCGGTCGTTTGCAACTCGGCGAGGAGTGTGGCTGTGGAGATGGAGATCTTCACGTGACCGCTATCGGGTTGATCGTCGTAGGAGGGGCTGTGGGATTGTGAAAGGCCAAGGCGCTACGTGCTCGGAGCTGTGTGTGTGGTGTGCAGAGCTGTGGTGGGCGTGCGTGGAAGTCTCCCAGGCTGAGCGGTCGGCGGCGAGCGGGAGTCACGGCAGGCTGGTTCCGTCGATGGCTCGCCGCAGGCTTTCCACAGCCGCCTTGGCGCTGTCGTCGGTCTTCAGGCGCTCGCAGGTTCGCCTCCAGGCGTGCAGGACCGTGGTGTGGTCGCGCCCGCCGAACTCGCGGCCGATGGCAGGCAGCGACTCGGCGGTGAGCTCGCGCGCGAGGTACATCGCGAGCTGCCGTGGCCACGCGACGCGGGGAGTACGAGCGCTGGAGAGCAGCTCCGCGCTGGAGAGCCCGAAGTGCTCGCAGGCGGCGGCCTGGACGTCCGCGATCGTGCTGGCGCGTGGGTGGGCGGAGGCGGGGTAGAGGCGGTCGAGCACCTCGCGCGCGAGCTCGGCGTCCAGTTCTCGCCCGGTCAGGGAGCTGTAGGCGACGACGCGTATCAGTGCTCCCTCGAGCGATCGCACGTTGCTGCGCACGCGCCCGGCGATCTCGTGCAACGGAGCGTCGTCTGCGAGCGCGAGGCCGTCCTGGTGCGCGCGCTTGCGCAGGATCGCGAGCCGCGTGGCGAGGTCGGGCGGCTCCACCTCGGCCACGAGGCCGGCCTGGAAGCGCTCGCGCAGGCGATCTTCGAGGCCTTGCAGGTCGCGCGGGGGGCGGTCGGATGTGAGCACGATCTGGCGCGCGCCGTCGTGCAGCGCGTTGAACGTGTGGAAGAACTCCTCCTCGGTCTTGGCCTTGCGTTCGAGGAACTGGACGTCGTCGAGCAGGAGCACGTCGACGCGGCGGAAGCGGAGCTTGAAGGACTCCACGCCGCCGGTCGAGAGCGCCGCCAGGAACTCGTTCGTGAAGCTCTCGCCGGTGGTGCAGCGAACGGCGAGCTGGGGGTTGTGCGCGAGCAGGAGGTTTGCGATGGCGCTGAGCAGGTGCGTCTTGCCCACCCCGGGCGGGCCGCACAGGAAGAGGGGGTTGTAGGCGTGGGCCGGCATCTCCGCGACGGCCAGGGCGGCGCCGTGCGCAAGGCGGTTGCAGTCGCCGATCACGAACTGCTCGAAGGTGAGCTTGGGGTTGCCGACCGGTCCCGTGTCGGGAGCGCCCGCCGCGGTGGGGGTCTCGCGCGTGTGAGCATGCGAGCCCGCACGCGGCGGGCGGCTTGCACGCGAGCGCCCGCCCAGCTCCTCGCGGTCCAGGATCTCGACGGCGGCGCCGTCGCCGAGCACGAGCTCGACGCTCGCGCGCAGCGCGCGGCCGAAGCGCTCGCGTACCCACGGAGCCCCATGCGCGGGCGCCGAGATCACGAGCGTCTCGTCGCGCACTTCGACCGCGCGCAGGGGCTCGAGCCAGATCCGGTAGGTGGCGTCGTCGACCACGAGCGCGAGCTGCGCTTGGACCTGGGAGAAGATGTGCTCGAGCTGGCGGCTCACGGCAGCGCTGGTTCGCTCCTTGGGGAGGAAGGACGGCGACACGTATGCGAGGGGGACCCGGGGGCCCGGTCGGGCGACTATACCCAACGCCATCTGCGCGGCCCCGGGGGTGGCCGCATTTGGCGGGAAAAATCGCGCGGCGCGGGTGCGGGCCCTATACTGCGAGCGCGGTGAAGCGCACCTACCAGCCAAAGAAGCGCAAGCGCGCGCGCACCCACGGGTTTCGCGCGCGCATGGCCACGCGCGCCGGCCGGCTCACGCTGAAGCGCCGCCGCAGCAAGGGCCGCAGGCGCCTGTCGACCTGAGCGCTGCCGTGTCGGTTCGGTCCAGCGGCCCAGCGGTGCGATGAGGCCGCGCGAGCGCTCGCGCACGCGCCTGTCGCGCAGCGCGGATTTCGAGCGGGTGTACCGTCAGGGACGCTCTGTCTCCAATCGCCATCTGGTCGTTTACACGTTCCCGAATCCGGCCGCGCGCGAGGCGCGGCTGGGCCTGGCGGTCTCGCGCAAGGTGGGGGGGGCGGTACGGCGCAACAAGGTCAAGCGGCTGCTGCGCGAGTCCTTCGCCCGCGCCGCGCACGGTCTGGGCGCGGGCCAGGACGTGGTGGTGGTGGCCAGGCCCGCCGCCGGCGAGCTGGCCGAGCGCGACGGGCTCGCGGGAGTGGAGGCGGCCCTGGGCGAGCTGCTCGCCAAGAGCGCTCTGCGAGAGGGAGCGGCCGGGGAGGCGCCGCCGTGAGCGCGCCGGTGGGGCACGAGGCGCCCGCCGCCCGGGACGAGCGGCTGCGCTGGCTGGCGCGCGTCGTGGCGGTGACGCCGATCGTGCTCTACCAGCGCTACCTCTCGCCCGCGATCCCGCGTCGCTGCAAGTACGAGCCCACATGCTCGCGCTATGCGCTCGAGGCGATCGGGCGGTACGGCATACTAAGGGGCCTGGTGCTCGCCGGGTGGCGCCTTCTCAGATGCAACCCGTGGAGCCACGGCGGCTACGATCCGGTCGAGGCCCAGCGAGTGTTCAGGACCGGTCCCGCCACCGGCGGCTGAGCAGGCGCTGCGCGCGCCAGCCCCGCCCGCAGGGCTGAGCGCGGCCACCACACCAACGCCCCTGCCCCCCACACGAACGCCCCCACAGCCTTAGACCATGCCCATCTTCGCCAACGTGATCGAGGACGCGTTCTCGCCGCTGATCAGCGTGTTCGAAGAAATCATGGTGTTCATCCACAACGACGTCGTGGGTGGGAGCTGGGGGCTCGCGATCGTGGGCCTGACCGTGCTGATCAGGGCGATCCTGGTCCCTCTCACCTACAGGCAGCTGAAGTCGATGCAGGAACTGCAGCGCCACGCGCCCGAGCTGAGCGCCATCAAAGAACGCTACAAGGAGGACAAGCAGCGCCAGCAGCAGGAGATGATGAAGTACTACCAGGAGCACAAAATCAACCCGCTGGCATCGTGCCTGCCGCTGCTCCTGCAGTTCCCGGTGTTCATCTCGCTGTTCTACATGCTGCGCACGGACCTGAAGAAGCACATCTGCGGCACGCAGCTGGTCCAGTACTTCAACGCCCATCCTCACCTCGCCGTGCAGTACAAAGCCAGCGCCGGCGTCGCCGCGGTCTCGAAGCTGCCGTCGAAGTTCATCGAAAACACGACCTGCAACACGGTCGCCGCGCACTCGGCGAAGTTCCTGTTCCTGCCTGACATCACCGCCAAGGCCACCGGCCTCGCACTGGTGGTCCTGATCGTGCTCTACGTCGGCTCGCAGCTGGCCTCCACCATGATCGCCACCGCCACCGCCGACCCGATGCAGAAACGGATGATGCTCGTGCTGCCGATCGTGTTCGTGGTGATCCTCTACCGCTACCCGGCCGGCCTGCTCGTCTACTGGATCACGACCAACCTCTGGACGATTGCCCAGCAGTACCTGATCAAAAAGCGCCTGCCGCCACCTGCCCCCGCCGCGGCCAACGGCAAACCCAGGGGCTCCCTGCGGCAGGCGATCGCCGAGGCGGCGGGCACGACGGGGAAGGCGGCCGTGGTGAAGGCGCCGCCGAAGGCCGAGGTCGCCTCCGCCGGTGGCGCCGTGCCCACCGGCGCCGCGCCGCCGCGACCGCCCCGCAAGAAGAAGAAACGGTCCGGCAGGAGGCGATGAGCGAGCCGCAGGAAGATCGCGAGGCCGAGCCGACCGAGGCGCTCGAGGACCTGCTCGAGGAGATCGCGGAGGGACTGCAGCTCGAGGTCGTCGTGGAGGTCGAGGAGCGCGGGGGCGTGCTCACCGGGCGCCTCGAGGGCGAGGACGTCGGGCTCTTCATCGGCAGGCACGGGCAGACGATCGACGCCGTCCAGCACCTCGCGCAGCGGATCGTGTTCCCGGAGGGTCCCTCGGCGGTGCGGGTGGTGATCGACGCCGGCGGCTACCGCGAGCGCCGGGCCGAGATCCTGCGCGCCGAAGCCGACGAGGCCGCGGAGAGGGCCTTGAGCACCGGCAGGGCGGTCGAGCTCGACCCGCTGCCCTCGTTCGAGCGACGGATCGTCCACGAGCACCTGCGCGAGCGCGGGGACGTGGAAACCTACAGCGAGGGCAACGAACCGGAGAGGTTCCTCGTGGTCGTTCCCAACGCGCTCGATGAGCGCGTCTAGCGTTTCACGTGAAAACTTCGCGCTGACCGACGAGCAGCGCCGCCAGCTCGCGGCGATCCTCGACCTGCTCGCCACCGACGAGCACGCACCGAGCGCGGTGCGAGCGCGCGGGCCGGCCGAACGCGTGCACGTGGCCGACTCCCTGGCGGCGCTGGAGCTCGCGCCGGTGCGCAGCGCTCGCTGCATCGCTGACGTCGGCAGCGGCGCGGGCTTCCCGGGGCTCGCGCTGGCGGTGGCGCTGCCGCGGGCCCGCGTGGCCCTGATCGAGAGCCAGCGGCGCAAGTGCGAGTTCATCGCCCGCGCCTGCGCCGATGCCGGGGTCGGCAACGCGCGGGTGATCTGCGCGAGGGCCGAGGAGTGGAGCGAGGGCATGGGACGCTGCGAGCTGGTGCTCGCTCGCGCCCTGGCGGCGCAACCGGTCGTGCTCGAGTATGCGGCGCCGCTGCTGAGGGCGGGGGGCGTGCTCGTGGACTGGCGCGGACGGCGCGAGCGCGCGGAGGAGCGGCGCGCGGACCGCGCGGCGGCGGTGCTCGGGCTCGAACGCTGCGAGGTGCGCAGGGTCGTGCCGTTCGAGGGCGCGACCGACCGGCACCTGCACGTGTTCGCGAAGCGGGCGCAGACCCCGGCGCGCTTTCCGCGGCGAGCCGGGGTCGCGCGCAAGCGCCCGCTCGGCGGGTGAGGCCCGCGCCCGCCCGCGCGGCCGGCACGCGCCGTCACGCGCCGCCCTCGTGACGCCGCGTGCTGATCGGCGCTAGCGTGCCGGCGATGGGCACGGTGTACGCGATCGCCAACCAGAAGGGCGGCGTGGGCAAGACCACGACGGCGGTCAACGTCTCCGCCTGCATCGCCGAGGCGGGCTACGAGACGCTGCTGGTGGATGTGGACCCCCAGGCCAACGCGACCGTCGGGCTGGGGATCGAGCGCTCGCGAGCCCCTGGGCTGTACGAGGTGCTGGCCGGCGCCGCAGCCGCCGCCGACGCGCTCGTCGAGACGCCGATCGAGCGTCTGCGGGCGCTGCCGGCGGGCGCGGAGCTTGCGGCGGCGCAGGTCGAGCTGCCGCGAATCGACGGCTACGAGCTGCGCCTGCGGGGGTGCCTGGAGCCGGTCCGGGATGCGTTCCGCTACGTGCTGCTGGACTGCCCGCCCTCGCTGGGGCCGCTGACGGTCGCGGCGCTGGTGGCGGCCGACCGCGTGATCGTCCCGGTGCAGACCGAGTACTTCGCGCTCGAGGGCCTCGCGGGCCTGCTCGAGACGCTGGCGCTGGTGCAGCGGGAGCTGAATCCCCGCCTGACCGTGGCGGGCATGCTGCTGACGATGCACGACGCGCGCACGCGCCTCGGCCAGGACGTGGAGCGCGAAGTCCGCGCGCACTTTCCCGATCTGGTGTTCGACACGGTGATCCCGCGCAACGTGCGCGTGGGGGAGGCGCCCAGCTACGGTCTGCCCGTGACCCATCACGATCCCCACAGCGCGGGTGCGGAGGCCTACTTCGAGCTGGCAAAGGAGGTCGCGGCGCGTGGCTAGGCCCAAGCCGGGCATGGGCCGGGGGCTCGGGGCGATTCTGTCGGTGTCGGCCGAGGGGCTCGCGCCGGGCGAGGAGCAGCTGCGCGAGCTCGCGGTGGAGTCGATCTCGGCTAACCCCAACCAGCCGCGGCGCAGCTTCGACCAGCGCTCGCTGGAGGCGCTTGCCGGGTCGTTGAGCGAGCGCGGCGTTCTGCAGCCGGTGCTGGTGCGCCCGCGCGCGGGCGGCGGCTTCGAGCTGGTGGCGGGCGAGCGGCGCTGGCGCGCGGCGAAGCTGGCCGGCCTGCGCACGCTGCCGGCGATCGTGCGCGAGCGCGAGGACGCCGACGCGCTCGAGGCGGCGCTGATCGAGAACATGGCGAGGGAGGACCTCAACCCGATCGACGAGGCGCGCGCCTGCGCGGCGCTGGTCGAGGAGCTGGGCCTGACGCGAGAGGACGTGGGCCGGCGCGTCGGGCGCAGCCGGGTGGCGGTGAGCAACCTGGTGCGGCTGCTCGACCTGCCCGACGAGGCGATCGAGCTGCTGCGGGCCGGCGAGCTGAGCGAGGGCCACGGGCGCGCGCTGCTGCTCGCCGAGGACCACGGGGAGCGCCGGCGGCTGGCGCGGCTGGCCCTGCAGGACGGCTGGTCGGTGCGCGTCACCGAAGAGCGCGCGCGAGAGAGCAATGCGCGCGCGGCGGGCACCGACGGCGCCAGGCGGAGGCGCGGCGCGCACCCCGACCAGGAGCACGCCGCCGGCGAGATCGCGCAGGCGCTCGGCGAGGCGCTCGGCGCCGAGGTGCGCGTGAAGCCCACGAGCGACGGCCGCTACCGCGCGGAGCTCAGCTTCGCCACGCCGGAGGAGGCGATCGAGCTCGCGCGTCGCCTGCACCCGCGCGCCGTCGCGTAGAATCGAGGCCCGGGGCGATTAGCTCAGTCGGTTAGAGCGCTTCTCTGATAAGGAAGAGGTCCCTGGTTCGAATCCAGGATCGCCCATCCGTATAATTGGAATCCAGGTTGGCGCACGCTGAGCCGGAATCGCCCTCTGGTGTCGCCGGCTAGTACGATCCCATCGACCTGCCGGCGCGCGACGAGGAGACTGACGGTGGCTGAGAGATCCCCCAACACGAGAGGGCCCGCGGGCGCGCTCGAGACCTACCCGCTGATCATCGGCGTGGTCGGGATCTCGATCCCGGTGGGCCTGGTGGCCGCCGCGGCGGTGAGCGAAAGCGTGGTGCTGCTGGTGCTGGCCGTGCTGGCCGTGTTCATGGTCGGCGCCGTCACCCTCGGCTTCATCCTGCGCCTGGCCTCCGACGCCCCCGAGGCGGCGGACGAGGGCGAGGCGCACGCCGGCTGAGAAAACGCTCGCGCGCCGCCATCCGCGGCGCTGGTGACGGGGGCGCCGGCGCGCACCTACGTTGCAACGCGGTCTGAGCCGCTTTAGAAGCGGTCCCCGCGGGCCGATTGATGACCCACATGGACGCGAACGCCACGAGCAGTCAAGCGCGCGCGCAGTCACGGCCGGCGGTCCCGAGCGGCGCCTCGGGAGCGCCCGTGGGCGGCCCGGAGGGCATGCGCCTGCTCGGCGAGTCGCTGCTGGCGCGAAGCGACGAGATCCTGCGCGAGACGGTCGCGCACACGGTCGAGTCCGGCGAGATCGTGGACGCGCTCGTGCAGAGCAGCTTCGAGAAGATCTGCGTGGGCTCGACGCTCGCGGTGGCGCGCTGGATCGCGGGCGAGGACCTGGAGGTGACCAACGACGCCGCCCGCGAAGCGTCCACGATCTTCGGCGAGCTGGCCGCGCACAGGGCGGCCTCGCTCAACGAGGTGACGCGCCGCAGCTTGTGGTGGCGCAACGTGATGAAGGACGCGCTGCGGGAAAGCGCGAGCAACCTGGGGGTCGCCGAGGACGCGCTCACGGAGGCTCAGAACATGGTGCAGCTGAGCATCGAGTTCAGCATCCTGCGCATGTGCGAGTCCTTCGAGCAGGAGCGCCGTCGCGTCGACGAGGAGCTCTCGCGGCGCGAGGAGGAGCTCGCCTTCCTGGCCACGCACGACCCGCTCACGGGCCTGCCCAACCGCACCCTGATCATCGACCGCGTGGAGCAGATGCTGGCGCGCGCCGCGCGCAACCAGACGCCGGTGGCGGCGCTGTTCATCGACGTGGACAACTTCAAGAACATCAACGACACGCTGGGACACGCCGCCGGTGACGAGCTGCTGCGTGCGGTGGCGGCGCGGCTGGAAGGAGTCGTGCGCAACGCCGACGCCGTCGGGCGCCTCGGCGGCGACGAGTTCGTGGTGATCGCAGAGGAGCTGACGCTGTCGGCGGCGCCGGAGCTGGTGGCCGAGCGCCTGCTGGAGGCGCTCGGCCACCCCTTCGAGCTGCACGCCGACACCACCGTGCGCGTAACGGTCACCGCCAGCGTGGGCATCGCCGTGGGGCTGCGCACCTCCGCCGACGAGCTGCTGCGCGACGCCGACATCGCGATGTACCGGGCGAAGTGGGACGGCAAGAACCGTTACGCGGTGTTCGAGTCGGGCATGGAGGACTCCGTCAGGGACCGCATGGAGCTCGACATGGACCTGCGCGAGGCTCTCGAGCGCGACCAGTTCTTCCTCGTCTACCAGCCCACCTTCGCGCTGTCGGACATGGCGCCGACGGGGGTGGAGGCGCTGATTCGCTGGCGCCACCCCGAGCGCGGCGTCGTCGCTCCCGACGCGTTCATCCCGCTGCTGGAGGAGACCGGGCTGATCGTGGAGGTCGGCCGCTGGGTGCTGCGCGAGGCCTGCCGGCAGACCGCTGCCTGGCGCCACGCCGGCTTCCCGATCGACGTCGCGGTCAACGTGTCCGCCCGCCAGCTCGACACCGACGAGCTGCTGGAGGACGTCAAGGACGCGCTGCGCGCCGCCGCGCTCGGCCCCCAGGCGCTGACGATCGAGATCACCGAGACGACGTTGATGCGAGACGTGGAGCGCACCGTCGAGCGCCTCGAGCAGATCAAGCGCCTCGGCGTGCGCATCGCGATCGACGACTTCGGCACGGGCTACTCCTCGCTGGCGCACCTCCAGCGCTTCCCCGTGGACGCGCTCAAGATCGACCGCTCCTTCATCTCCGGGCTGCGCCACAACCGCGAGGGCGAGACGCTGATCCGCACGCTGGTGCAGCTCGGCAAGGCGCTCTCGATCGAGACCTTCGCCGAGGGCATCGAGCGCCAGCACGAGCTCGCGCTGCTCAAGGACGAGAACTGCGACAACGGCCAGGGCTACCTGTTCGCGCGCCCGCTCGACCCCGCCGGCATCGAAGGCTTCTTCGCCGAGGCGGGGATCGGCGCGGGGCGGGAGTTGCCGCTGGGTCCAATGGCTGGATGAGCGGCGTGCTCGGGCTCTGCGGCTAGCGTCGGCCGCCCCCGTCCGCACCCCCGCCTCGGCCCGGCCATGGGGCGTGAGACCTCCTATACCTTCAAGGCCATGATCCCGGGTGACTCGCGCGCGACCGGCTCGCGCCCCCCGCGCGCCGCCGCCGAGCTGCTCGCGAGCGTAGACGTGCGCGCCGCGCGCCGTGCGCTCGCGGGCGCGGCCGTGCGCACGCCACTGCTGGCCTGCCCCGCCGCGGCGCAAGCGGAGCTGGCGCCGGGCGCGAGCGT
>Ga0335075_10017120_pt1 | contig 10794 bp, 8 predicted proteins | sample Lox_Sample_24_FD_206723 | JGI IMG/M metagenome (GOLD analysis project Ga0335075, IMG submission 206723) | Soil microbial communities from Loxahatchee National Wildlife Refuge, Florida, United States - Lox_Sample_2.4 | ecosystem: Environmental > Terrestrial > Soil > Wetlands | place: USA: Florida... | reverse complement strand
GGGTGAGGATGGGCGCAAGCGTGGCCATCGAGTCGTCCTGCTTCTGCGGCGCAAGCGTTCCCGATGCCAGCCCGTCAAGTGTCTCTACCATCAGGGCCGCCCCCATCTCCGCGAGGAGAGGAAAAATGTCCTCGGAGGTGTAATCAGGAGCGATGGCCATCTCACGCTGCATCAGGATGTCGCCCGTGTCCAGCCCTTCATCGATGCGCATGGTTGTCGCGCCGGTTACCGGTTCGCCGTTGGCCACCGCCCACTGGATTGGCGCCGCACCGCGATACTTCGGCAGCAGCGATGCATGTAAATTCAGATTCCCGAATCGCGGCAAATCCAGCATCCACTTAGGAATGATCCGCCCGTAGGCAACGATCAGGATCACATCGGGAGCGAGCGACTCCAGCTGGGCGCGAAACTCCAGATTGTTCTTGATTTTCTCAGGTTGGACCACGGGAAGACCCGCTGCCAGAGCGGTCTCTTTCACCGGCGGAGCCAGCAGCTGCATGCCGCGGCCGCTGCGCCGGTCAGGCTGCGTGACCACCAGCAACACTTCGTGTCCGGCCCGCAGCGCCGCCTTCAACGTAGGAACAGCGAACGACGGAGTCCCGCAAAAAACAAATCTCATAACCTGCGATTTCCGGGACTGATCCCTGGTCACTACTTCCGCGTCCCCGTCTCTACCACTCACCGGCCTTCTGCATCTTGCGGATCCGGCGCAGGATGAGGTCGCGCTTCAACGCGCTCACCCGCCTGAAGAAGAGAACCCCGTCCAGATGATCGATCTCATGCTGGAATGCCCTCGCCAGTAGCTCTTCGCCATCCAGTTCGAACCACTCGCCGTTCACATCCTGGGCCTTCACCTTGACCTTGGCCGCTCGCGACACCTTTTCGCGAATCTCCGGCAGGCTCAGGCAGCCCTCTTCCTCGTATTGCTTGCCCTCGCGGAAGGTAATCTCCGGATTGATGAGGATGATCTTCTCCTCAGGATTTTTCTGGAAGCTGAGATCGATCACCGTCAGCCGTTTTGAGATGCCGATCTGGGGCGCAGCCAGCCCGATGCCCTTCGCCGCATACATCGACTCGAACATGTCGTCGACCAGCTTGCGCAGCTCCTCATCGAACTCGGTCACCGGTTCGCTGGGACGCTCGAGAACCGGGTCGGGATATTTAACAATCTCTCTCAGCATCTTTCGCGACCAGCCCTCTAATACGCCCGAATCTGTTCCACGTAACCGTCGTAGTTACGTTTCAACTCGCGCAGGGAATCTCCGCCGAATTTTTCCAGGACCAGCCGCGCGAACGCCAGAGCAGCCATCGCCTCCGCCGCCACTCCCGCCGCCGGAACCACGCACACGTCGCTGCGTTCATACGCCGCCTTGGTCGCTTCGCGAGTGTCGAACTTCACCGAAGCCAGCGGACGCCGCAGCGTCGAAATTGGCTTCAGATATCCCCGGAGAACGATGTCTTCGCCATTCGAAATACCGCCTTCGATGCCGCCCGCATTGTTATGCTCGCGCGTAAACCGCGTATGCGCGCCGTTCTCAGCGGTCTCGGCATAGCCGATCGCATCATGCACCGCGGAGCCCAGCGACGCCGCAGCCGTCACGCCGCGGCCTATCTCCACCGCCTTCACCGCCTGCAGCGACATCACCGCCTGGGCCAGAATCCCATCCAGCCGCTCGTCCCAGTTCGCGTAGGTTCCAATGCCCGCCGGCGCGCCGTGGATTACCACTTCAAAGACGCCGCCAATCGAATCGCCGGTGCGCAGCGCAAGATCGACCTCGGCCTTCATGCGCTCTTCCGATTCCTCGTCCACACAGCCCAGCAGGACTTCATCCTTATCGCGCAGGACGCTGATCTCGCTCCACGACGCATCCCGCGAAAGCTCCGCGCCGCCCACCCGTACCACGTGGCTGGCAACATCGATGCCGAGCTCCAGCAGCAGGGACTTGGCGACCGCTCCCGCGGCTACGCGAGCCGTCGACTCGCGCGCCGAAGCCCGCTCCAGCACATAGCGCGCGTCGGGAAAGTCGTACTTCAACGCGCCTGCCAGGTCGGCATGGCCGGGACGCGGCGATGCCACCGCCTTGTGCTTTGCCGGGTCGCCGGATTCCACCGGCAGCGATTCGGTCCAGTTTTTCCAGTCGCGGTTTTCGATCTCGATCGCAATTGGCGACCCGATTGTTTTCCCGTGCCTCACGCCGGAAAGGAAGTGCGCCGTATCCTGCTCGATGCGCATCCGCCCGCCGCGGCCATAGCCCTGTTGCCTCCGCCACAGCTCGCGATTCACACGTGTACCGTCGATCGGCACCCCGGCGGGCATCCCCGAAATCAATGCAATCAAGCTCTCGCCGTGGGATTCCCCCGCGGTAGAAAAACGTAACATCCGTCCCTGTCCCGTCCCATGCCGAGGCATCTGAATTGCAGCTCAAGAGCGCTCCGGCTGAATCTTTTATTTTAGATCAATCGCCAATGAGCCAATTCCATTGCGCTTCGGTAAGCGGAACCACCGAAAGCCGGCCCTGATTGATAAGCGGAGAACCCGCGAAAACCTTCTGCGCCTTGATCTCAGCCAGATTGCGCGGCTGTTTCACCGGCTTGCCCGCCTTGATGCGGACCAGCGGCACCTTGGGATCGGACGCATCGACCGACACCACTTTCGCGGTGCCCACGGCCGTCCGCTCATCCCCGGTGTGATAAATCACCAGCGATTCGCCGGGCTTCATCCCGCGCAGAAACATCACCGCCGCGGGATTTTTCACACCATCCCAGATGGTCTCGCCGTCGCGCTGCAAATCCGCGAAGGAATACACGCTAGGCTCGGTCTTCAGCAAATAAGCCACATACGCCATAAACGTCCCCAATCCAACCGCTCGATCACCGACCGGCGCTCAGCTCGCCGGTCCACGGTTGCGCCTCTCAGCTACTCGTTCTTCGCCTTCTCCAAGAATGCGGCGGTGTTCAGCAGAGGCCGCTCCATCGACCGCACCCACTCCGTGACCTCACCCGCGCTGCGTCCTGCCGCCACATTCCGGCCAAACTCATTCTGCATGGTCTGCATCTTCGCGTCCATATCGTCGAGATAATGCAACAGAACGGCCTCCGGAATCATCGGCAGCTTGGGCGAGCCGAACTCGTATTTTCCGTGGTGACTCAGAACCAGATGCTCCACCAGCATGCGTAGCCGGGGCGGAAAATCAGCCAGAGCAGCCAGTTTCTTCTCGATCATCCCGATGCCAATCGTGATGTGCCCCAGCAGCTGTCCCTCCACCGTGTAGTCGAAGCTCGTGCCCCAGCGCAGCTCCTCCAGCTTCCCGATATCGTGCAGGATGGCTCCCGTCAATAGCAGATCGCGATGCACAGCATAGTGTTTCGCCGCCAGTTCGCAGATGCCAAGGAGGGATACCACGTGCTCCAGCAGGCCGCCGATCCAGGCATGGTGCATGCTCTTAGCCGCCGGAGCCTCCTTGAATGCCGCCGAAATCTCCGCGTCCTCCAGAAAAGCCCGTAATAGCGCCTTCAGGTGCGGATCGGTAAAGCTCTCAACGTACGCGTTCAACTCCGCCCAGAGCTCGTCGATATTCCGCTCGGTGCGTGGAACAAAATCCGCAAGTTCGAATTCATCCCGCGTCGCGGCGCGAATCCGCTCCACACTTATCTGGTGTTTTTCTTTGTACCGGCCGATCTGGCCGCGGAGTTTGACGACGTCGCCGGCAGCGAACTCGCCCGCGCCATCCGTCTCCCACATCACCGCGTCTACCTGCCCGGTACGATCCCCGAGAGTAAGCACGAAGTAGCGGGAGCCATCCTTTTTGCTGCGCACCTGCTTGGAGCTGACGGCAAAAAATCCGGTAATCGCCTGGTTTTCATACTTGGCCAGGTCCGCGATGTTGGGTTCTTTCATCGATCGGTCGTATCGCTGCCTTCTTATGGCTGCGTCGGAGCGGACGGCGACGGGCTACTGGCCGGTGTCGTACCGTTGCCGGCGGGCTGCGTCTGGTCCTTGTCCTTGTCTTTCTTTTCGTCCGTCATGCGACGCTTGGGACCGGTCTTGGCCGGGTTCGGCTTCTTCTGCTTCGACGTGTCGCCGTTCAGGCCCAGCGGCTTCGCCTGCTGCTGCTGGGTGGCCAGCTCGTCGGTCGTAACCGGCGGAGGCGCAAAAGGATCAACCTTGTTTTTCTTGGACTTCGGCTCGCGCGCCCGTGCCGAAAAGCGAGTCTTCACCTTCTTTTCGGTTGCACTCCCCGGAGTAGCCACCGACCCATCCGGATTTAATGTCCGCAAATCGGAAGGTGTATTGTTCGCCGCAACCTGGCTGCCGTCGCTGGTTACATTTGCTCCGGCATCCTCGGTCTTCGTCTCGGCCGCCGGCAACGTCTCGCGCGGAGCCTGGCCAAAGCGAATCTTCTCCTTCTTGCCCGGCTTCATGGTCGGCGCCTTCGTACTGGCGACCTGCTTATTAGCCGATCCGTTTGCGCTCGAAGCAGTGGTCGCCGTACCTGCCGCGCTGCCTTGAGGCACCTCTGCCAGCGAAGGAACACCGGCAGGAGCAGCCGGCGCCGCTGCAGCGGTCTCTGTCGTCGCACCCACGGCTTTACGTCCACGCTGGTGATAACGGGCGCGCGTGACCTTCTTTCTCTTCTTCGGCGTCGGCGGCGTGTAGGCGCTGTAGATCGGCTTCATCTCGTTCGGACTGGCGCCCGAATCCTCGTAGCCCGCCTTGATATTGATATAAGCGTCCTCGCGCAGCTTGGTGAGGTAATCGCGCATCGCCGGACCCATCTTTGCCATGCCGACAGCGTCTTCGACCTGCGGTTCCACGTCTTTGAAGGGCTGAACGCCGCCCGCCGTGTGCTCGTTCACCTTCAGGATGAGGAAACCTTGCCGGGTGCGGATGGGTTCGGTGAACTGCCCGGACTTCAGAGCAAACACCTGATCTTCCAGTGATTTAGACGAGGGAAAGAGCCCGCCGCGCTTGAACTCGCCCAGGTCTCCGCCCTGCGCCGCCGTCGGCCCCCCGGAGCTGCTCTTGGCGATATCCGCGAAATCCCCGCCGGCCTGCAGCTTCGCGTAGTCGTCATCCGCCTTCTTTTTGGCCGCCGCGACCTGCGAGGCGTCGTCAGGATTTGCAGTCGCAATCAGAATTTCGCTCACCCTCACCTGCTCCGGCTGGTCGAAATCCTCTTTGTGCTGGTTGTAGTAGGCCTGCAGCTCCGAAGGGCTGACGTTGACGTGCCTTCCTACCTCGTCCCGGATCACCTGCTGGGCAATAATCTGGTTCCGGATGCTTTGCTTAAAATCTTCCCAGGAAACGCCTTGATCCTCGGCCGCCTTCTGCAACGCCTCCATCGTAGGCAGGTTGTTCTGCTTACGCATCTCGTCCAGGCGCTTGACCAGCTCCGTCTCGCCGGTAATGTCCAGCTCCTTCGCCTTGGAGAGCAGCAGCTGCCGGTCGATCAGGTCACGCAGCAATTCATGCTTCTGCTCGTAGAGCTGCTGCGCGGTCCACTGCTGCTGCCGGGCCTGGTTTTCCAGGTCCTGCTCCGCGCGCTCGTAATCTGACCGGCTGATGACCTGATCATTGACGCGCGCAACAATGTCTTCGACCACACTTCCCGGATACGGGGTTTGTTCCTCGGGCGACACGTTCTGCTTGGCCGATTGGGCAAACGCAAGTTGGGAGGGGACAGCCACCAGGCTGGCGGCCAGCGCGGCGCAGCAGAGCGCGATTCGATTCGGCGTAAAACGAAGGATCATTTGTATGAACGTCTCAGTAGGCGACACCGGAAGGACGGACGGGAAGGCGATTTCGTAATCCACAACCGATCCACGCTGCGCTTCCGCCATTCTAAACACCCGCCACAACGAATGCCAATGAAGCTTCCCTTGGCGGCGCCATGCTTTCGGGAAGCTCCGGTCGAATAAGGGTCTCGGGCGGCGAAATGTTATACTTCGGCGTAGAACGCTCCCGTTCGACCCTGCCTCTGCAGCCGGGAGCCGAAGGATTCGCCAAGCATGTCTTCCCGCGCCCGCCGCACCATCTTCTCTCTCATTGTTTTCTTTTCAGCATGCGGACTGGCCGGCATGTTCATTAGCCAGAAGGTAGGCGCGCAGTCTTCGACCGATGAGTCGACCTTTCGCGACAGCCTCAAGGCATTCACCAATGTCTACCAGGTGGTCGCGCAAAACTACGCTGAGCCGCTGACCGGCGACAAGCCGGATACCGCCATTTATGACGGCGCGATTCCAGGCATGCTGCGGACTCTCGATCCGCATTCCAATTTCTATGATCCGAAGGCCTACGCCAGGATGCGCGAGGACCAGCACGGCCGCTACTACGGCGTGGGCATGACGATCGTGGCGCAGAATAACCAGATCGTCGTTGTTTACCCCTCCGAAGGAACGCCTGCATTCAGGGCCGGCTTGCGCCCGGGTGATGTGATTGTCTCCGTCGACGGAAAATCCACCCAGAACCTCGACACCCCCGCTGTCGCCGATATGCTCAAGGGGCCCAAGGGCACGCATGTACATCTCACCGTGACCCGTGAGGGTGCGCCCGCTCCTCTCACTTTCGATCTGGTGCGCGACGAGATTCCACATCCTTCCATCGACCTGAAATACGAGATCAAGCCCGGCATCCTCTACATTCACGTCACCCAGTTTCAGGAAACAACCGGACGCGAGTTCTCTGACGCCATCGATCAGGCAGGCGATATCAAGGGCCTGCTTCTCGATCTGCGCGGCAATCCGGGCGGCCTGCTTACCGAGGCTGTAAGCGTCTGCGACAAGTTGCTGGCCCGCGGCCAGATCATCGTCTCGCAGCGCGGCCGCGCCTATCCTGAACAGGTTTACCGCGCCACTCACGGCAACGGAGGCCGCGACTTCCCGGTCGTAGTGCTGACCAACCACGGCACCGCTTCAGCGGCTGAAATCGTTTCGGGAGCATTGCAGGACCACGACCGCGCCATCATTGCCGGCGAGATTACCTTCGGCAAAGGCCTGGTTCAGACCGTCTACCAGCTTTCCGACAACACCGGCCTCGCGCTCACCACGTATCACTACTACACGCCGAGCGGCCGACTCATCCAGCGCAATTACAACGGCGTCTCGTTGTATGACTACTACTACAACCATGACCAGCCGCAGAATTCCAAGGATCGCGAAGTCAAGCTCACCGACTCCGGACGGACCGTCTACGGCGGCGGCGGCATCACCCCGGACGACAAGATCGACACTCCCAAGTCGAACCACTTCCAGGATGTGCTCGAAGCGCATAACGTCTTCTTCAATTTCACCCGGCACTACCTCGCCAACCGCAGCGTCACTAAAGACTTCCAGGTCGATGACGCGGTTCTCGGCGAGTTCAAGCAGTTCCTTACGGCGCAGGACATCACCTTTACTGACCAGGATCTCAACGGAGTAATGGACTGGCTGAAGACCAACATCAAAGCCTCCATCTTCACCACTCAGTTTGGTGAGCTGCAGGGTCTCCGGATCAAGGCCAACTGGGATCCCATGATCGCCCAGGCACTGACCTACCTGCCCCAGGCCGCGGCCCTTGAACAAACCGCCGAGAAGGACGCTGCCGCCAAGCAGACAGCGCACAATAACCCAGGCCCCGCAACGGAATAAACACCGCGACATTCCTGTCCCGCTCCTGAGACGTGAGCTTACGATCGAAAGATCGAGCCAGTGTGCCCGACGTCTCGATTTTCAGGCGCGGGCCTCAGTTGGTTCGCAACGCGACCAGCGGGTCGATCCGCGAAGCTCTTCGCGCCGGTAAATAGCCCGCTACGAACGCCACCAGCGCGAGCAAAACCGTCATGGCAGCGAAGGTTGTCGGATCGGTCGGCTCCGTCCCGAACAACAGGCTCGCAATCAGTCGAGAGAGCCCCAGGGACACGAGGCCGCCGGCTACGATGCCGATCAAGGCCAGACTCAGCGTCCTTCGAATCACTCCCAGCTGCACCCGGCCGGCCGTCGCGCCCAGCGCCATGCGAATCCCGATCTCCTTCGTCTGCTGCGTCACCGAATAGGAGATCACCCCGTAGATGCCAAGCGAAGCCAGCAGCAGCCCCAGCCCGGCGAAACAACCAACCAGCAGGACAAAGAACTGGCGTGGTGAATTCGCCCGCTGAACGATCGCGCCGATCGGTCGAAACTCCGCGGCCGGCTGGTTCCGGTTCAACTCCCGCAGCGTGCGCAGCACGCTTCCCGCCAGCGATGCCGGCGCCACGCTCGACCGGATCACCAGCTGCGCATCATCCGGATTCTGCTGTGTGATCGGGTAATATATCTGCCAGCCCGGGTCGCCTTCAACGCTGTCGGCATGAATGTCATCCACCACGCCCACCACGCGGCAATCGCCGCCGGATGCCACTAATATCCGTCCCACCGCGTCCTCGCCTGGCCAGTACACCCGCGCCGCCGAAGCATTGATCAACACCACCCGCTCGCTCTTCGGACCATCGCTCCACGCAAAGTCCCGCCCTTTGAGCCGCATTCCCATGGCCCGTATGTATCCTGGCGAAACCACGTAGACCAGCGGCCCATGCAGTGCGCCCTCAGGGAAGGTCTTGCCCTTGGGTACCGGCGTTCCCCACGCGCGATTGCGCCCCAGGGGCAGAAAATCGACGAAGCCGGCCGCCTCTACGCCCGGCAGCGCACTCACCCGCGAGATAATCTGCTGAAAAATCGCGCCGCGCTTGAGCGCGCTCGCCTCCTGGGTCGGCGCGTCATCATCGTATTCCACCTTGATCGAAGCGGCGTGATCCGGCTGGAAGCCCAGATCGATATCCAGCACCTTCAGGAAGCTGCGCATCAGCAAGCCCGCACATACCAGCAGCACGCAGGCCAGCGCCACCTCGCTGACAACCAGCACCGCGCGCACCCTCTCGTGCCGCCGAGCCGAGCTCGCTCCCGGACCGGAATCCTTCAGCGCCTCCTGCAGTTGGCCGCTCGCCATCCGCAGTCCCGGCATCAGCCCGAAGAGAAATGCCGCTGTCACGGCGATAAGCACAGTCCAGCCCATTGCTGCTCCATCCACGTGGAGAGTGCTCAGCAACGGCAGCGCCAGCGATCCCTGGTGCGCCAGCCACGCCACCACCGCCGCCGCAAAGCCCAGACCCAGCACCGCCCCTGCGGTCGACAGCACCAGGCTCTCGATCAACAATTGCCGCACGATCCGGCCGCGGGTCGCGCCCAGCGCCGTTCGCATGGCAAACTCCTTGCTCCGCGACGCGGCCCGCGCCAGCAGCAGATTCGACAGGTTCACGCAGGCGATCAGCAGAATAGCTCCCACGGCCGCCCATAGAACGATCAGCGAACGCCGCAGCCTGCCGCTCACATAATCCTTGAGCGTCCGCAACTCCATGCCGCCATCCCTGCCCGCATACGACCCGCATGACTGCGGATACTTCACGCTCCAGCACAGGTGCGGCACCACCATGTTTGCTTCAGCCTGCGCCTGTCCAAGCGCCACGCCCGGCTTCATTCGTCCCACCATGGTGACGATATTTCCCCAGCTTCGCTCCACGTCGAGGTTGAGCGGAACGAACAAGTCGACCTTCGAACCGGGAGAAAACACCGCGCCGAAATCGAAGCTCTCCGGGAGCACCCCCACCACCGTCACCGGCTTGCCGTTCAAATCGATCGACTCACCTACGATCGTCTGATCCCCTGCAAACTGCCGCTTCCAATAGGCATAGGTCAGCAAGGCCACTGGCCGCGCGTTCCCCCGCGACTCATCCATCGTGAACAGCCGGCCCCTCTCGGGCTCGACGCCCAGGACGTGAAAGAAATTCCCGATCACCTCTATCCCCGTCACCGGCTGCGGTTCCCCGTGCCCCGTTAGTCGAAGATTGTCCGGGCTGGTAAAGGCCTCGTATCCCGTCACATCCTCGTAGGCGTGGCTCTGTTGCTTGAATTCCTCATACGCATCTGCGGAATAGGTTGCGCAGGACAGCCCGCATTTCTGCGGAGGAGGGGCAATCCATACCAGCCGCTGCGCCTGCGGAAACGGCAGCGGCCGCAGCAGAATCGTATTCACCACGCTGAAGACGGCTACATTCGCGCCGATGCCCAGCGCCAGAATCAGTACTGCGACCAGCGTGAATCCCCGATCCTTACGCAGGGTGCGAAGGCTGTACCGCAAATCCTGCATCAGGACATCCACCCACGGCAGTCCGCGTGTTTCACGATGTTGCTCCTTCGCCTGCATGACTCCTCCAAATCGAATCAGCGCCTGGCGGCGGGCTTCCTCCGGTGTCATTCCCCGTTGCAGATTCTCTTCAATCGCAAAATCCAGGTGCGAAGCCATCTCCGCGTCCACGTCGCGATCCAGAGGCGCCTTGCCGAAGAACGCCCGTAGCCGCTGCCATGTTTGCCGCAATGAATCAATCACCGGTCACCGCCCTGCTTGTCCATTGCCAGGACCCGGCCCATCACGCCGGCCAGCCGCTGCCAATAGGCGGCATCGTCGGCAAGCTGCTTCCGCCCCCGCCTGGTGATCTCATAAAACTTGGCCTTGCGGTTGTTCTCCGATGTTCCCCATTTCGCTGATATCCAGCCCCGCTGCTGCAGCCTCACCAGCGATGCGTAAATCGTCCCCTGATTCAACAGCACTTCATCGCCGCTCACCTGCTCGATGCGCCGCGCGATGCCATAACCGTGCTGCGCACCCATTGCCGCCAGCGTCTGCAGCACCATCAGGTCCAGAGTTCCCTGCAGTAGATCCAGCTTCGACTCACCCATCAGCTCTCCTGTGGTATAACCACATCAAAAAAACCGGGATACGGGGAT
>Ga0335075_10017119_pt1 | contig 10794 bp, 7 predicted proteins | sample Lox_Sample_24_FD_206723 | JGI IMG/M metagenome (GOLD analysis project Ga0335075, IMG submission 206723) | Soil microbial communities from Loxahatchee National Wildlife Refuge, Florida, United States - Lox_Sample_2.4 | ecosystem: Environmental > Terrestrial > Soil > Wetlands | place: USA: Florida... | reverse complement strand
AGCGGGTCGCCTGGGCGAGCGCCTCGTGCCAGCCGGCGCCGGAGGCGAGCGCGTGGATCATCCCGGCGTTGAAGGCATCCCCGGCACCGGTCGTGTCGCTCACCCGGACGGCCGGCGCCGGGGCGGCGATCTCGACCCCGCCGGGCCCTGCAGCCAGACATCCGGAGGGCCCGAGCTTGACCACCACCCAGCCGCCCGAGATCGCCTGCAGCGCTCTCGCCGCCTGCGCCGGATCACCGGGCAGCCCGGCGAGCGCGCACGCCTCGACCTCGTTGGGCAGGAACACGTCGACCGCCGGAAGCAGCGCGTAGACCTCATCGCGAGTCGCGGTCGGAAAGCCGTCGGGATCCCAGCTGGTGTCGAAGAACGTGCGCGCGCCCCGGTCCCGCGCCGTCTGCAGCAGTGCGCGCGCGGCATCGCCTCGCAGCCTAGGTGCGACGAAGTAGTCGCACAGCAGCAGGTGCTCGCAGCTGAGCGCGTCGTCGGGGATCATCGCGCGCTCCCAGCGATCGTTGACCCCGAGGTAGGTGAGGAACGTGCGATCGCGCACCGGGGACTCGAGTACCACCGTCATCCCCGTCGCCTCGCCCACGCCGACCGCGAGCTCGGCGGCGAGCCCCGCGGGGGCGAGCTGCTCGCGCATCAGCCCTCCGAGCTGGTCGTCGCCGATCGCGCCCATCAGGCGCACGTCGAGACCCGCCTCGACAGCCGCGAGCGCGGCATTGGCGCCGGCGCCTCCAACCCGGACGGCCGCCTGCTCGGCGAGCAGCGCCCCGCCGGGCTCAGGCAGGTCGGTGACCGGGCTCATCACCACGTCGGCCTGCACACATCCGATGATCGTCACACTGGCGGCGAGCCGATTCGTGCTCACGACCGTTCCCCTCCCGTCGGACGCTTATGCAAGGACTTTGCCTTATCTCCGGTACAATGCTGATTCTCGTGCCCGATGCGGCGCATCGTATTCGTAAAGAGGTCTAACTTCAAATGGGCCCACAGGGGAACGGAGACGGGAGTCGGAGGCCCGGGCGAGCCGATGGGGACTCGCGCCAGAGCCTGCTGCGCGAGCTCGGTGAGCAGGCGGTTCTGGAGACGATCTTCCGCCGCGGGCCGATCACGCGACCGGAGATCGCCGCGGCGACCAAGCTCTCCAAGCCGACGGTCTCGGCGGCGGTCAGCCGCCTGGAGCAGGGCGGGCTGGTCCGCGCCGCCGGCACGAGAGTCGGACAGCGCGGGCGCAAGCCGGTCTCCTACGTGGTCAGCTCGCGAGCCGGGTTCGTCGTCGGCGCCGACATCGGCGGCACCAACGTCAGGGTGGCCGCGGCCGACCTGTTCGGCGAACCCGTCTGCGACCTCAAGCGCCCGACCGCCAAGGACGGAAGTCGCGCGGTCGGGGTTCAGATCCTCGAGATGGTGAGCGAGGTGATCGACCGTGCCGCTGCCCACCACGGTCCACCGCTCGCGCTTGGCATCTCCTCGCCCGGCGTCGTGGACCAGGCGAGCGGCCGGGTCACCTCGCTGGCCTACAACGTCGTGCCGGAGGGCGGTTTCGACCCGCTCGAGGTGCTCCGGGACCGCTTCGACCTGCCGGTGCTGGTCGAGAACAACGTCAACCTGGCGGCGGTCGGGGAGCAGTGGTTCGGGCTGGCACGTGGCGTCTCCACGATGGTGTTCATCGCGATCGGCGCGGGCATCGGCATGGGCATCATCATCGACGACCAGGTGGTCCGCGGCGCACACGGCGCCGCCGGCGAGATCGCCTACCTGCCGTTGGTGGGAGATCCGTTCAACCCGCGTCACCGGTTGCACGGAGGCCTCGAGGACGAGATCGGCGCCACCGGCATCGTCGCCGCGTTCAACGAGCGCCGGACCGCGGGCGATCCCGAGCTCGCGACGGTGCAGGAGGTCTTCGACCTCGCCGCCGGCGGGTCCCCGACGGCGCAGGGCGTCGTCGAGAGCGTCGCCTCGCGTCTGGGAACGGCGATCGCCACCGTCTCCGCGATCCTCGATCCCGAGCTGGTGGTGCTCGGCGGGGGCATCGGAGCAAGCCCGCTGCTGCTGCGACCGGTCCGGGGCGCCGCAGCCGCCCTGGTGCCGATGACCGCGCGGATCGAGACGAGCCTGCTGGGCGAGCGCGCCGCGGTTCAGGGCGCGATCGCCGTCGCACTGCACGCCGCGCGGACCTCGTTGCTCTCGCCGGTCGCGCTGCCCCGGTAACTGAGATGAATGACCGTTTCGTCGCAATTTGGAAAAAGGGCTCTCCGTGCGGAACCAGGTTGACCCGCGCGGGAACCGCAGTTATATTCGCTTTTGTTTAGAGGTTTCCCAAACTGATCGGCCATTTCGGTGCCGGTCAGCAACTGGCCGATCGCCGCTGTGAGGAGAGGTGTGTGATGAAGAGGCTGCCGTTGAAAGGCTTGGCATGGCTCGTCGCGCTGGTGGCGACGTGCCTGCTCGCCGCCGCGTGCGGTGGGGGCTCGAAGGCAAAGTCGACCGGGACGTCGACGGGGACATCCACCGGCGCGTCGACGACATCGTCGGCGTCGAGCGGCGGGGCCGTCGGCGGCAAGCTGGTGATCGACAATGAGAGCGGTTCGACCTGGACGTGCCAGTTCAACCCGTTCAACGCGTCCCTGCTCGGCCCCGGCATCACCTTCGGCTACATCTACGAGCCGCTGGAGTTCGTCAACATCCTCCAGAGCACGAAGCCCCCGGTCCCGATGCTCGCGTCGTCCTCCAAGTGGTCGGACGGCTACAAGAAGCTCACCTTCACGATCCGCAGCGGCGTGAAGTGGACCGACGGCACTCCGTTCAGCGCCAAGGACGTGCTCTACACGTTCAACGCAATCAAGACCGACCGGGCGGCCGACCTCAACGCGCTCTGGAAGAACGCCGGCGGGCCGCTCACCGCGGTCGCCGCCAAGGGCGCCAACCAGGTCGTCTTCAGCTTTGACGCGCCGGCGCAGACGTACTTCTACTACGTGGCCGACCAGACTCCGATCGTGCCCCAGCACATCTGGTCAAAGCTCAACCAGGCCAAGCTCTCCACCTACGCCGACTCCAGCCCGGTCGGCACCGGGCCGTACAAGATGGCGGGCTGCACGCCGCAGAACATCAAGTACCTGCGCAACCCGAACTACTGGCAGAGCAAGCCCGGTCACCCGGTGCCCCGCATCGAGGAGATCGACTACCCGGCGTTCCTCTCGAACACGTCGGCCAACCTCGAGCTCGCCCAGGGTCAGGCGCAGTGGGGTGGGCAGTACATCCCGAACGTCAACAGCTATTACGTGGCCAAGGACCCGACGCACCGCCACATCTGGTTCGCGCCCGTCCTGAACGTCGCGCTCGTTCCCAACCTGGAGAACCCGATCCTGAAGGCGCTCCCGGTACGCGAAGCGATCGCCTATGCGCTCAACAAGAACAACATCTCCAAGCTCGGCGAGGGCGGCGAGCAGCAGCCCGCCAACCAGACCGGTGTGATCACGCCGACGTTCAAGACCTGGGCCGACACGGCAATCAAGCAGCCGACGTATGACCCCAGCAAGGCGATGCAGATCCTCAACTCGGCCGGCTACAAGAAGGGGTCGAACGGCATCTATCAGACGCCGAGCGGGCAGCCGCTGCAGTTCACGATCAAGACGATCAGCGGTTACTCAGACTGGGACGCCTCGCTGCAGATCATCACCCAGGAGCTGAAGGCCGTCGGCATCTCGGTGACGGTGCAGGACGAGAACTCAACCCCCTACACCGCCGATATCCAGTCCGGCAAGTTCCAGCTCGCCTACGCCGGTAGCGGCGGCCCCGCAGCGTCGCCCGGCCCGAGCCCGTACTACGAGCTGCGCGGGTGGCTGTTCAGCGGCAATATCGGCTCGACGAACTACCCCCGCTTCAAGTCAGCGGCGGTGGATGCGCTGTTCAACAAGTACCCGGCGTCGAGCCCGTCCCAGCAGGTCCAGATCATTCACCAGATCCAGCAGGTGATGGTGAAGCAGATCCCGTTCATCCCGACGACAGAGGGCGTCGACTGGTACCAGTACGACACGTCGCACATCGGCGGTTGGCCGACGCAGGCCGATCCGTATGCGCAGGCGTCGCCGTACTCGTTCCCCGACGACGGCCAGGTCGTGACGCACCTGTACCCGACCTCCGGATGAGTCAGCGGTCCAGCAAGCCGGGCGAGACCAGGCGGAGTGAGCATTGAGGTATCTCGCCCGGCGGCTGGGCCTGTTCGTGGTCACGTTGTGGGCCGCGCTGACGGTCAACTTCATCATCCCGCGGGTGATGCCCGGGAACGAAGCCCAGGCGGTGCTCGCGACGTTCCGCGGCACCGTCAACCCGGCGGCACTGAAGGCGCTGGAGATCCAGTTCGGCACCAACGTGCATCAGAGTGTCTTCGCCAGTTACTTCCAGTACCTGGGTAACTGCCTCACTGGCCATTTCGGGGTGACCGCGCAGAACGTGTCGGTGGTCAGTGAGATCGGCTCCAAGCTGCCGTGGACGCTTGGGCTGGTCGGGATCACGACGGTGATCGCGTTCGTCATCGGCACCGTCGCCGGCGCGATCAGCGCATGGCGCCGCGGCGGCCGCTTCGACGGGATCGTGCCGCCGTCGCTGTTCGTCCTGTCGACGGTCCCGGTGTTCTTCGTCGGGCTGCTGCTGATCTACGTGTTCGCGGTCAAGCTGGGCTGGCTGCCGCTGGAGGGCAACTACAGCATCGGCGCGACACCCTCCTTCTCCGCGTCGTTCATCGGGGATGTGCTCAAGCACGCGATCCTGCCCGGGATCAGCCTGGTGGTGGTGACCGCGGGCCTGTGGGTGTACTCGATGCGCAACAACATGGTCACGACGATCTCCGAGGACTACGTCAAGATGGCGCGCGCCAAGGGGCTGAAGGAGACGCGTGTCATGTCCGGCTACGCGGGCCGCAACGCAATTCTCCCGAACCTCACCGGATTCGCCATGCAGATCGGCTACGTGCTCGGCGGGTCGATCGCGGTGGAGTACCTGTTCTCCTATCCGGGGCTCGGTTACCTCTTCTACACGAGCACGACCGACCACGACCTGCCACTGATGCAGGGACTGTTCCTGTTCTACACGCTCGCGGTGCTGGTGTGCGTGCTGCTCGCCGACCTGTTCACCGCGGTCCTCGATCCCCGGATGCGTGAGGCGTAGTGGCCGTCACCGAGGCACTCTCCGAGCCTCCGCTCGAGATCGAGGCGGCGGTGGCGCGCGGCCGCTTCCTGCGCGCGGTGATGCGCAACCGCAAGGCGGTGATCGGCGCCATCATCCTGTTCGTGATGGCATTCACGGCCGCGTTCCCGGGACTGATTGCGCCGCACAGCCCGACCGCCGCCCTCTACGGCCAGAACAGCCCGCCCTCCGGCTCGCACCTGCTCGGCACCACGCAGCTCGGGCAGGACGTGTTCTCCCAGCTGGTGTGGAGCACGCGGCTGACGCTGGTCGTGACCCTGATCGTGAGCGCGATCGCCACCCTGATCTCGACCGTCGTCGGCGTCACCGCGGCCTATCTCGGCGGCGCCGCCGACCGGGTGCTCACGGTGATCACCGACATCTTCCTGATCCTCCCCGTGCTGCCGCTGCTGATCCTGCTGGCGACCTACCTGCCGCCGGGGCCGACGTCACTGGTGATCGTGCTCTGCATCACCAGCTGGGCGTTCCAGGCGCGTCAGCTGCGCTCGCAGGGGCTCACCGTGCGCAATCGCGACTTCCTGGTGGCCGCCCGCGCGCGCGGCGAGCGATCGTTCTACATCATCCTCGTCGAGATCGTGCCGACGATGACCTCGCTGCTGGTCGCGTCGTTCCTATCACTGGCGGTGTACGTGGTGGGTTTCGCGGCCACCCTGCAGTTCCTCGGGCTCGGCAACTCGGGCGAGCTGATGTGGGGGACGATGCTCTACAACGCACAGCAGGCCTCGGCGCTGGAGGCCGGCAACGCATGGTGGGCGCTCGCGCCGGGCGCCGCGGTGGCGCTGCTCGGCAGCGGGTTCGCGCTGCTCAACTACGCGTTCGACGAGATCGGCAACCCCGCCCTGCGACCGGTGCGAAGGAGGCGCAAGCGGCGTGACCGAGCCTCTGCTTGACGTCAGGGATCTCTCGGTCGACTACCTGACCGAGAAGGGGGACGTCCACGTCCTGCACCAGGTCAACTTCGCGGTGGCCGAGCGTGAGTTCGTCGGCATCGTCGGTGAGTCGGGCTGTGGCAAGTCGACGCTGCTGTTCGCGGTCGCGCAGCTGCTCTCGCCGCCCGGCGAGGTGGTCGGCGGGGAGGTCATCTTCCGCGGGCGCGACATGGTGCGGCTGCACGGCGGCGAGCTGCGCCACCTGCGCTGGCGTGATTACTCGATGGTGATGCAGAGCGCGATGAACGCGCTCAACCCGATGAAGTCGATCGGCGGGCAGTTCAAGGACGCGCTGGAGGCGCATGGCACGCAGTCGCGCGAGGAGATCCAGAGCCGCTCGCGCGAGGTCCTGGAGCTGGTCGGCATCGACGCCGTCCACCTCGGCAGCTATCCGCACCAGCTCAGCGGCGGCATGCGGCAGCGGGCGATGATCGCAATGGCGCTGCTGTTCACCCCGCAACTGGTGATCATGGACGAGCCGACCTCGGCGCTGGACGTGGTCGCGCAGCAGTCGCTGATGACCAAGATCCGGGAGCTCCAGCAGCGTCTCGGCTTCGCCGTCCTGTTCGTCACCCACGACATGTCGGTGGTCAGCCGGTACTCAGACCGTGTGATCGTCATGTACGCGGGCCAGATCGCCGAGTCGGCGCCGACCGAGGCGATCTTCGAGCGCCCGCTGCACCCCTACAGTCGCGGTCTGATGAACGCGTTCCCGTCGATCCGGGGACCGCGGCGGGAGATGGCCGGGATCCCTGGGTCGCCGCCGGATCTGGCCAACCCGCCGGCCGGCTGTCGCTTTCATCCCCGCTGCCCCGAGGCCATGGACATCTGTCGCACGCGCGAGCCCGCGCTCTACGACCGCGACGGCGCGAAGGTCCGCTGCCTGCTCTACACCGAGGAAGGGCAGCTCCCAGCCGAGCCCGCCCGGGAGACGCAGTCCTCGTGAGCGACGAGCCTCAGACCCCGCAGACGGACGAGAACGAGCCGTTGTTGCGCACCGGAGGGCTGAGCCGGCACTTCGGGCTGGGTGGGCTGTTCTCCAAGCAGGTGCTGCACGCGGTCGACGACTTCGACCTGACGATCGCCGAACGCGAGATCGTGGCGCTGGTCGGCGAGAGCGGCAGCGGCAAGAGCACCGTCGCGCGTCTGCTGGCGCGGCTCTACAAGCCGACCAAGGGTGAGATCCGCTACCGCGGCCGCTCGCTGGCCAGCCTGCGCTCGCGCAAGGACGTCCTCTGGTACCGGGGCGAGGTCCCGATCGTGCTGCAGGACCCATTCAGCGCGTTCCATCCGGTGTTCCGGATCTCACACGGGATCATGCGCAACCTCGCGCTGCACCGCCCTGATCTGAGCCGCGATGAACGCCGGCGCGAGGCGGAGCGGGTGTGCGAGGCGGTCGGGCTGAGCCCGCGCATGCTGACGCGCTTCTCCTACGAGATGAGCGGCGGCGAGCGCCAGCGCATCGGGTTCGCCCAGGCACTCGCCGTCCGGCCCAAGCTCATCCTGGCCGACGAGCCGGTGTCGATGCTCGACGTCTCGATCCGCGCGGGCGTGCTGAACATGATGGCCGGCCTGCGCGACCGCGAGGGCGTCTCGGTGCTCTACATCACTCACGACCTGGCCAGCGCGCGGTACGTGGCTGACCGCATCGTGGTCATGTACGCGGGCCACCAGGTGGAGTCCGGTCCGACCGAGACCGTGCTGTCGGATCCCAAGCACCCGTACACCCAGCTGCTGCTCTCGGCGGTCGCCGATCCGCGCGAGAAGCACACGGAACTGTCGGCCGACACCGGCGAGCCGCCGCGGGTGGTCAACCCCAGCGAAGGCTGCCGCTTCCGGGCTCGCTGCCCGTTCGCGATCGAGAAATGCGGCCAGGTGACGCCGCGCCTGGAGCCGATCGGAGAGGCCCAGGTCGCCTGCCATGTCGCGGCCGCCCGGGGCGGCGCCGCAGGATCGTCGGACGCCGCGCCGGTGACCCACCCATAGTGACCCCGTCCACACCCGAGCTGGTCATCTTCGACTGCGACGGGGTGCTGATCGACTCCGAGCGCCTGGCGGTGCGAGTCGACGTCGAGATGCTGCGCGAGCTCGGCTGGCCGCTCACCGAGGCCGAGGTGATCGAACGGTTCGTCGGGCGTTCGGATCGCGACACCCGGGCGGCGATCGAGGCGCACCTCGGCCGTCCGCTCCCGGACGGTTGGGGCGAGCGCGCAGAGCACCTGTATCGAGAGGCGTTCGCAGCCGAGCTCGAACCGGTCGCCGGGATCGTCGACGCGCTCGACGCGATCACGCTGCCGACGTGCATCGCCTCGAGCGGCACCCATGACCACCTGCGCTACACGCTCGGCCTCACCGGCCTCTACGACCGGTTCGCCGGGCGGATCTTCAGCCGCGATGATGTTCGAGAGGGCAAGCCCGCGCCAGACGTCTTCCTCTACGCCGCCGAGCGGATGGGTGTCGCGCCTGGGGACTGCATCGTCGTCGAGGACAGCCGCAACGGTGTGCTGGCGGCGCGCGCCGCGGGCATCCCGGTCCTCGCCTTCGCCGGCGGCCTCACGCCGGCCGAGCGCCTCGCCGGCCCCGGCACCACCGTGTTCCAGGAAATGCACGAGCTGCCGGGCCTGCTCGCCCAGGAAATTGGAAGACCCTAGTAATGAATGATCTGGACTCTTGACTCTCGCCCGCAAATCCGGGTAGGGTTTTTGTTCAGAGCCTTACCGAATGAGGTCGTGAGGGAGGAACGAATGTCCGGAGACGCCGGCCGCCGACGGCTGCTTCTGCTTGCCGCGGTCACCCTGTTCGCATTGATCACCTGCGCATCCCGAGCGGCCGCCGACACCGGGACGGTGGGACTGGCCGGCTGGCAGGTGCAGAGCAGCGCCCACGTGACGCAGGGCGGCGCGGAGGTCTCGGCTCCTGGCTACGGGACCGGCTCGTGGCTGAAGGTCAAGCCCGACGGCGCCGGCGCGGTCGGTACCGAGGTGACCGCGCTCGTCCAGAACGGCCGCTGCCCGAACGTGTTCTTCGGGACGAACATGAAGCGCTGCTTCGGGTTCATGGACAAGGTGGGGGCCGACACCATTCCCCAGTTCGCCGTGCCGTGGTGGTTCCGCACGACCTTCCGCGCCCCGCACGGGGCGGCCCAGCAGGTCCACCTGATCGTCAACGGCGTGGTCGGCGAGGCCGACGTGTGGGTCAACGGCCACGAGCTCGCCACCCGCGCCACCGTCCAGGGTGACTTCACCCGCTTCTCGTTCAACGTCACCCCGCTGCTGCGGTCCGGCGCCAACGCGCTGGCGCTGAAGGTCTATCCCAACGACCCGAACACGATGTTCACGCTCGACGACGTCGACTGGAATCAGATCCCGCCGGACAACAACACCGGCATCCAGTTCCCGATCCAGCTCCACACCGCCGGACCGCTGGCGATCTCCGACGCGCACGTGCTCCAGCACGACGCAAAGAACATGTCGAGCGCGCACCTGACGATGACGGCGATGGTGAACAACGTGACCGGTCATGCGCAGAGCGGAACGGTCACAGCGGACCTGCGCGCCCCCGCGCCCGGGCACCACACCTGGGTCCTGAAGCGCGCCGTGACACTGCCGGCGCACACCGCCCGCATCATCGCGTTCACCCAGACCCTCCAGCATCCCAGCGTCTGGTGGCCCTATCAGATGGGAGCGCAGCCCCTCTACGGGCTGACGATGGCGGCCCGCTCGACGGACGGCAGCGTCGACTCGCAGTCCGAGACGTTCGGCGTCCGCACGATCACGACGCGCCTGATCGGCAAGTCGGCGATCACGCCGAAGGGCTCCCGCCAGTTCCTGGTCAACGGCCACCCGTTCGTGTTCCGCGGCGGCGGCTGGTCGGAGGACCTGTTCCTGCGCTACTCAAAGGCGAACACCGCCTGGCAGATCGCGATGATCAAGAGCCTCGGGCTCAACGGGATCCGGACCGAGGGCAAGCAGATGCCGGCCAACTTCTACGAGCAGATGGACCGCGCCGGGATCCTGGTCGACGCCGGCTACCAGTGCTGCGATGCCTGGCAGATCCAGGGCTCCAAGCTGACCTCCGCGCACGACTTCCACATCATGGCCCTGTCGGCGAAGACGATCGGCGAGAACCTGCGCAACCACCCGAGCATCCTGAACTTCAGCTGGAGTGACGCCAATCCCACGCCGCGCCAGGCGCGGGTGTCGATCGCCGCGTTCCGGGCGGCCGGGTTCCAGGAGCCGTTGATCGCCTCCGCCGAGTACAAGAGCGCGGTCGGGCTCGGCCCGTCGGGTGAGAAGGAGGGACCCTACGACTGGGTGCCACCGAGCTACTGGTACGACACGACCCACTACTACAAGGGCGACCTGGCCCGCACCAACGTCGGCGGCGCATGGGCGTTCGACAGCGAGTCGAGCTCCGGCGCGACGATCCCGACGCTCGACTCGCTGAAGCGGTTCATGTCCAAGGCGGAGCTGAAGGCGTTGTGGACCGAGCCCGACGCCAACCAGTACCACCTCAACTACGAGCAGGGCCTGCCCAACCTCAAGAAGAACTACGGGTACGCGTTCGGCACCCTGCACGACCTCGACAAGGCGATCAAGGCCCGGTACGGCAAGTGGACCAGCCTGGCCAGCTACGTCGAGGAGGCCCAGGTTCAGAA
>Ga0335075_10017118_pt1 | contig 10795 bp, 10 predicted proteins | sample Lox_Sample_24_FD_206723 | JGI IMG/M metagenome (GOLD analysis project Ga0335075, IMG submission 206723) | Soil microbial communities from Loxahatchee National Wildlife Refuge, Florida, United States - Lox_Sample_2.4 | ecosystem: Environmental > Terrestrial > Soil > Wetlands | place: USA... | reverse complement strand
TGGCATGCTGGCGGTAAAGGGGGCCGCCACGGCCCATTCAACCAGCGGTCTATGGATCGACCTGCTGGCATTGGACCGGGAGGGCGGGATGAAGTGGCGGGTCATGGTCGAACTGGGCGGAGTTGAGGGAACCGTGCAGCTGCACGAGGTCAGCGCCGGCGGGTGCACGACGGCCGAATACTCGGCGGAAACCTTGGGGCTGTCGGTGGCAGAAGGGAAGATGACCCTGGCCGGACTGCAGCGCCACCTGGTTCAGGCGCAGGCAGAGGAGCATTGCCGGAGCCGACGTCGCTGCGATTATTGTGGCGCGCAGCGTCCGCTCAAGGACTTCCGGCGCCGGCGCCTGACGTCTTTGTATGGCGTCGTGGACGTTCGTGCCCCGCGTTTCGGTCCCTGCCGATGTGGCGTGGCGTCGCGCCGGACCATCACCCCGGTCGCGGAGATCATGCCCGACCGCTGCACGCCGGACTTTGAACGCACCCTCGCCAAGATGGGCAGCTTGTTGCCATACCGCCGTGCTCGCTCGCTGCTGGATGAGTTCTTCCCGCTCGGCGACGCCCCGGAGGTAGAGACGATCCGCCAGCGGACGCTGCATGTCGGCGCCAGGCTCGAGAGAGACGCGGTGAAGATGCCTCCCTCTGGTGCGCCAACCGAAGCGCGATCGATCGCGCTCGCCATCGACGGCGCGCATGTTAAGGCGGTTCGCAGCTACCAGGGGCGGTCTTTCGAGGTTTTCGTTGCTCAGGTCAGCAACGACAACGGCGAGCGGGTCGTATTCAGCAGTCTGCCGGCTGAGGCCGATCGGCAGGTACAGCAGTTGCGCCATGTGCTGCACGACCTTGGGGCGACATCGCGCACGCCGGTCACCATTCTGAGCGACGGCGCCGACGGGCCGCGATCCTTGGGAGAGGCGGCGAGCGTCGGTGCAACCCATCACGTGTTGGATTGGTTTCATCTCTCAATGCGCATTCAGCATGTCGCCCAGAGCGTCAAAGGCTGGCCGGATGCCACCGCCGAAGATCGTCAAGAAGGCGCCCGCCTCACGGATATTGTCGAGCAACACATTCGTTGGCGCTTGTGGCACGGCCAGGTGCAGCGAGCCCTCGAACTGATCAACGACACGCTCGAACCGCTCGGCGCCGTTGCGAGAGGAGCATCACCCGCCGCTACGCCGGCGGCCAAGTTGGCAACCGTGCTTCGTAGTCTCGAGACCTACGTGTCAGGGCAATCCGATCTAATCATCGACTACGCGGAGGCCCGGCATAGCGATGAACCAATCTCGACGGCGACCACAGAGAGTACAGTGCAGTGGTTGCTGCACCGCCGGATGGGCGCCAACCAACAAATGCGCTGGTCACCGAGAGGCGCACATCTGATGCTCAAGGTCCGAACCTCGGTGGCGAACGAGACCTTCAACAGGGATCATGCCAACGCAGAGCGCTGGGCACGTCGTCCGTATCGAAGTGCGGCGTAATCACCCCCAGGTTCTGGACGGTCTCTATGGATGAGAGAGACGAGCGCAAGCGAATCTTCGCAGACGCATCGAAGAGGCTTGACGTGACATCAAAACCGGGGGCGCTCGCATCCCCCGCACCCAGACCATCTTGCACCGAAAGTGAGTCAGACCCGTCCAAGCGGCAGCGTGACATCGGTCGTCGCGCTCCTCGACCGACGCATAGAACGCATCCAGGTCGATATGAAGGATGCGCCGCCGAGCTGGGCTGAACGGTCAACCGGAAGGGCCGTCGGTGTTAATCGAGACGTCTCTATTCTGCGGCCTGGGCACGATAGAGTGATCGGCGCGGCTGGCGGAACACCCTCTGCAGCATCGGCTCAAACGCCTCGAGCGGCATCGATTTGAAGTTGGGATCGAAGGCGACCTGATCGAATAGGCGGCAGAATTCTTCGGTCCTCTCGAAATGCGGATGCCCCCGGAATTTTTCGCGCATGTCCCGATCGAGCCCCAGGAAGTGGAAGAAGTAATACCCCTGGAACATGCCGTGATGCTTGACCATCCAATGGTTCTCCTCCGACACGAACGGCTGGACGATGACGGCCGCGACATCCGGGTGATTGCGAGGGCCCAGCCAATCGCCGATATCATGCAACAGGGCGCAGACGACATATTCTTCGTCCCGGCCCGCCTGATACGCGCGGGTCGCGGTCTGTAAGCAATGCTCCAGGCGATCGACCGGGAACCCACCGTGATCGCCACGAAGCAGCTCGAGATGCGCGATAACGCGATCCGGCAGTTTCTTCGCGAAGCGCTCTAGCTCGCCCCAGATCAGTTGCCATTCATCACGCGTGCTTTCTGTGATAGCGTGAAACCTGGCGCGATCACGTGTGTTATTTTCCATAGCCGCTTCCCTTTCCGGGGACATAGTCACTGACTACATTACAGATGCAATATTCTGGCGACGCCGCTTCAGTTGCGGTACGACGGGTCGATCCGGTCGAGCTTGCGCAGCAGCGCCGGCCACGCAAGCGCGCCAACCGCCTCTTCCGTCACCGTTGCGGCCTGTTGCCGCGCAGTTGCAATGATACGCCGGTCAATGGGGATAAGTTCGCCGCCGCCGGCTTGCGCGCGCACCTGTATCATGCAGGCAGATTCGAACGTATACATGAACAGGAAGGCGTCGGGCAGGTTGTTGGCCACGGTGATCAAGCCATGGTTGCGCAACATGAAGAAATTCTTCTCGCCAAGGTCTCGCACAAGCCGCGGCTTCTCGTCTGCCCGCAACGCCACACCTTCGTAATCGTGATATGCCAGTGACGACAGCACGAAGATGGATTGCTGTGAGATCGGCAGCAAACCGTCCTTCTGCGCCGATACCGCAGCGCCGTTCACGCTATGCACATGAAGTATGCACTTGGCGTCCTCACGTGCCGCATGGATGGCGCTGTGAATAGTGAAACCAGCCTGATTGATCTCGTAGGGGGAATCCATGACCTTGTTACCGCCAAGGTCCACCTTGACCAGGCTGGAAGCAGTGATCTCATCGAAAGTCATCCCGTACGGGTTGATCAGGAAATGGTGATCGCTGCCCGGAACTCGGGCCGACAAGTGCGTAAAAATGAGATCATCCCAATGGAAGTGCGCGACCAGTCGATAGGCAGCCGCCAGCGACACGCGCTGTTCCCATTCTTCCGGCGTGACCCGGTCTCGGACGCCGGTCAAGGGTTTTTGCTGTGTCATTGCTCTCTCCTCGGTTTGTCAGCGGCCGGGCTTGGCCGTCACACGATGATTGACATCCGATCCATCGATGTATACGATGGATACACGCCGATGTATCCGCTGTCAACACTCTCGGAGCCTCCGTGCCAAAAAAAATTCGCCTCACCAAACCCCAGCCCTATCATCACGGCGACCTGCGGCGCGCGTTGATCGACACCGCCCTGCAACTGGTGACCGAGGAGCAGGACTGGACCTTCTCGCTCAGAGAGGTGGCCCGCCGTACCGGCGTGAGCCACCGCGCCCCCTACAACCACTTCCCTGAGAAGCTGGACCTCCTCGCCGCCGTCGCGGCCGTGGGCTTCGAACGACTCCGTCACGGCTTGCTGCGGGCGATGGTCGGCATTGATGAGCCGGAAGCGCAGCTGGTCGCGATCTGCCGTACGTACATATGTCTTGGGCTTGAAAACCCCGCGCTCTACCGGCTAATGTTTGGTCCTGAGCTTTCCGGTGCCGGGTCCGCCGACCGCCCAACGGTCGCCAAAATGGCTGGCGCGCAAGCCAGAGGGGTGCTGGAGGGCGTCATCCTGCGCGGAGCCCGCTCACGCGCTTTCGCCGTGTTGCCCGATAGTCTTCAGGATGTCGCCCTGGCCGCGCTCTCGGTCTGGTCCGCCACGCACGGCCTGACGATGCTGGCGATCGACAAGATTCCACGCGCCGACCTGTCCGTCGACGACATGATCGAGAGGCTGCTGGGAATGGTGGTAGCAGGTCTGAGGCAAGCCCACACCGAACCACCGCGTCAGCAGCAGCCCATACGATCGAAGGGCGAGCCGAGTGCGCTCTCCGCGTTCCTGCCCGACGAGATGGTGCGCCGGAAGAGGGGAGCAATGAAATGATCACACCGGCTTTCATATTCACAATCTTCATGCTGACATTGGGACCGATCAAGACGGTGCCGGCTTTCTTCGCGATGACGCAGGATCAGGGTTCGGCAGCCGTGCGGGCCCTTGCGCTCAAAGGCACGGTAGTGGCGACGGCAGTTTCCTTCCTCATTGCGCTGGTTATGACCGGCGTCGCGGCATCATGGCGCATCTCGTCCGACGATTTGCGGCTCGCGGGAGGTATTCTCCTGTTCGCCGCTGCGCGCGAAATGATCGGACAGGTCGGCCGTCCCGCATCGCCGGCGACGCCTGCTTTGCTATCGAAACAACCGGCGGTCACACCGCTGGCCATTCCGGTGATTGTCACGCCCTGGGGCGTCACAGCAATCTTGTTCTTTGCCGATCTCGCCTATGGCGATTCGAAGATGTTGGCGGTTGTAATCGGGATCCTGGCGCTCGTCATGGGGCTGAACCTTGTTGGAATGCTGCTGGCGAGGCAAATCATTGCATGTGTCGGCATGATAACATTCCAGGTCCTGGGCTGGATTTTCGCGGTTTTACAGGCCGGCCTCGCGGTGGATGCTATCATCACTTCGCTGCGCAACCTGGCTCCGTTCCACCCGATCCACTAATTTGGTATAGAGCGGGATCGGCGTGTCCGCGGACTTGCATTGGTCCCCTTCCAAATGCTGCCGCTAGCGGCCATTTCGCCTTCGCGCCACTGAGATGCGTGGGCGCCGTCGGCAACCCATCGGAGGTTCTAACGATTGTCAGCTTCGGCGTTATCGCGGTTTGCGTTGATTTTGATAACGACATGGGGGCTGGCGATGGTCCTGCCCTCGTTTTATCGGCTCGTCTGGCCGCTGGCCTCGTTCGGGCTGACAATAAACAACGATGGCGTCGTGGTCGACATCGTCGGCCCCTTGGATGATGACGCGGATCGGTCCCCGGCCAAGGCGGCTGGGCTCGTCGTCGGCGACCGGCTCGATCTGAAGCAAATGAACTGCTGGAATCCTCAGAGCTCCGCCTGCGCGTCGCTGACCGCGGTGCTCGGCGGATCGGGGGGATTGCAGGATACTCTACCTGGGCGAGAGATCGAGCTCATCCTGCGCCCGCAAGCGGGCGAACCGGGCAGGGTTGTGCATTTGCGCGCGGAAGTCGCACCGCTTGATCTCACCGGTCGGCTTGTTCTGCTTGCGGTTACCGTTGCCGGTATCCTGTCGACTCTGGCAGCTGCCTGGCTGGTTTGGGTTCGGCCCGGTCTGGTGACCTGGGGCTTCTTCTTCTATTTGTTCTGGTTCAACCCTGGACAGACTTACACTTACTACGCCATTCTCCAGTCTTGGCCGCTCCTACTCATCATAGCGCAAGTTTTGGGAGCGCTGGCGACCGGCGCAGCCTTCGCCGGGTTGCTTGTTTTTGCTCTGCACTTTCCGGACTCCGAGCCCGATCCCCGCTGGCACCGATCGAAATGGCTTGTCCCCTGGGTCGGCGTTTCCATCGCGGCGCTGCGGCTGCTGGCCGCCGCTAATCTGTTCAGCGTACCGACCGAACCGATAATGGACGCCAGCTACGTCTGCGGCTACGTCGTCAATCTGGCAGTGCTGGTATTGCTGCTTGTCCGCCGGCGCAATCTGCATCCACGGAATGAACAACGCATGAACTGGGTGATTGCTGGCTGCGCAATCGGCCTGCCCAGCTTCATCTTTGCCGATGTTTGCGAAACGACTGGCTGGTTGCAGAGCGTGTGGGGCAAGACACCGTCGGAGACGATGCTCGAGCTCGTGTATCTCGTTCAGGGCGTACTGGCCTATTTCGTGTGGACAGCCGTACGTCGACAACGGGTGGTCAGCGTCGCGATACCGCTGCGGCACGGCGCGGTCACAACAATCCTGACACTCGCGCTCGCCATTCCGATCGTCTTCCTGCACGAGCGCATCAACAAAATTGGCGAGACTTTTCATTTACCCGATTGGATCTGGCTGCTGGTCGTGGCGCCTCTCGTGCTGATGGCATTGCAACGCCTGCACGAGATCGCAGTCGAACTGGTCGATCATGCCTTCAATCGAGCGTACCACCGCGCCCGTCGCGGACTCGAACAAGCGGGCCGCGCGGTAACAGAGGCCAGCACCATGGCGGCCATCGATCAAACTTTGGCCGAAGAGCCTGTGCGCTGGCTGCGCCTTACTTCGGCGGCCGTCTTTCGCGATGTCGGCGGCGCCCTCCGCCGGACAGAGCGCGCGGTCGGCTGGGCTGACGCGACCTTGCAGCGGCTGCAACCTGATCTCGACGCGCCAGTGATGGAGTGCCTCGCCACTCGGGAACCGACACGTTTGGCTCCTCAGGGATGGCGGCGTGGCCTCTGGCTGTCGGAGGATCAGGCGCCATGTCTTGCAGTTCCTGTCTTCGGCTGGACGGGACAGGCCAAAGCCATTGCATTATTCGGTCCACATGCGACGGGCAGCGACATCACCACTGATGAATGCGAAATGTTGCACGCGCTCGCGCTCCAGGTAGGGCGCGGATATGAAAAAGTCGCGGTAGAAATGATGCGGCGCGAACTGCACGACCTGAGGGCGCGGCTTGGCGGCTCGATCACGGTTCCTCCAGTCGCGGGCTGACAGTTTTGCTCACACCGCTGGCCAAGCTCCAAGGCGCACATATGTGTCGACCTTTGATTGAGCGCTGGGGAGCGCATGATCTCAGGTCGGATGCTGCCGCAAGATCCCAATTCGGATCGAGCCATTCCCCCACCGCCGATGACCGGCCTGCTCCTGGCGTGTCGCGGCCACGACGTTTGGTCAGGCCGCGACGAGGACATCAGCCAGGTGATCCGCTACAAGGAGAAGGCCGCCGTTGGCTTGGAGTTGCCGCGCGTCGGCGCAGAGTCACAGGCGCCCGCCGCAGTTTCGTAAGCCCACTAAGGCGCCAGTCGAAGGAGAGGAACAGCGGAGGAAGCACATGCAGCGAGGGCGCGTAGTTCTCAGCAGGATGGAGGAAGTACTGTACGGTCGGCCGGCCGGCGAGGCAGTTGCCGAGCTGGTGCAAGCTTCGAGGCCAAGCGGGTCTTCCTGATGGTGCGCGGCACGCTTCACCCTCAAACCGACAATTGGGAAGACGGGTAATGGGTGCCGACCTGAAGGCGATCTATCGCTTCGATCGCTTCACGCTTGATTTGATGCGCGGCGCGCTGTTCGCCTCGGATGGGTCAGAGTTATCTCTGCGACCGAAGTCGTTCGCGATGCTTCGCTACATGGTGGAGCATGCCGGGAGACTGGTGGACCGCGACGAACTGATGCAAGCCGTCTGGCCTGGTATATTCGTTACCGACGACAACATCTCGCAATGCGTCAGGAACATTCGGCGGGCCTTACGCGATGAAACACAGCGCGTGCTGCGAACTGTCCCACGACGAGGCTACATCCTCGCGGTTGCGGTCTCACACGCCGGTCCCGGTGCTTCCGACTCCCGAGCGGCCGATCCAGGGATCAGCGATACGTCGGGTTCGCTGCCCATGCCGGCTGCGAACCGTCCCATCATCGTTGTGCTGCCCTTTGGGAATATCGGCGGTGATCCGGAACAGGGATATCTGGCCGATGGCATGACGATGGATCTTGTGGCCGACCTGACGCGCTTTCAGGAACTCTATGTCGTGAGTCCACCACGGCATATCGCCGGTTCGCTCGCACCTAGTGAGTCCGCGCCCGGTTGGGCAGTGCCGGACACGGCGAGCTATCTCTTCTCCGGCAGCGTGCGTCGAACACACGGGCGACTCCGCGTCACGGTTCGACTTGACGATGCAAAAACCGGCATCAGCCTCTGGGCCGAGCGCTTCGACCGGCCGCTCGATAAACTGTTGACGTTACAGGCAGAACTGGCGGAGCGCCTGCCTGCTCATCTGGTCTCGCGGGTCGAGCGCGAAGCAACAAGCCGTGCTTGGCGGCGCCCGACCAGCAGCCTCGACGCTTATGACCTCTGCCTCCGAGGCCGCGAGCTGCACATCCGAGCAACTGAACCAGACACGCTGCTTGCGCGCGACTTGTTTGCCCAGGCGATCAAACTCGATCCGAATTACGCCACGGCGTACGCCTGGCAGGCCTGGACCGTGCAGCGCGGGTACACTCACCTTTGGGGTGAACCGCGCGGTCCGGAGGCGGCAGTTCAAGCCCTGGCACTCGCCCGCCGCGGTGTCGAGCTGCAGCCGGACTCTCCGTTCTGCCTGAGTCGGCTTGGCTTCATCCTGTTGTTGAACGCGGGTTGGGAGGAAGCGCTGGACGCGGCGCGTGCCGCAGTCCGCGCGAATCCTTGTGCCGCGGACGTCCGTCAAACGTGTGCGGATGTTCTCACGCACGCCGGCCATCCGGTTGAGGCGGAAAGCGAGATCCGCCTCGCACTTTCGCTCAATCTGTTCCACCCCCCGAGCTGGCGGGCACTGCTCGGACGTACACTGATTGCTGCGGGCCGCCCCGAGGAAGCGCTTGCCGAATTGCGCTTCTGCGCTGCAAGAATGCCGGGCTACGCACCCGGCTTACACGCAATGGCCGCTGCGGCGGCCGAAACCGGCCGGGTGGACGAAGCTCGCGCGGCGGTTGGTCTGCTGTTGCGCAATAACCCGAGCCTGACGGTGCGCAGCGCGTGCGGCTGCCTGTTCTTCCGCGATCCGGCGATGTTGGAGCGGTTCCGCGCCGGTTTCCGCACTGGTGGCATGCCCGAAGGCTGAGTGGGACCACCGCCGCGAGCCCAAGTGTCTCGGGATTTCATCGAAATTTCAGCCCACCATCATGACATGAAACACCAGCCTGTGGTGTCTTCGCGCCGCCGGCGACATGCGCCACGATCGTGCATCGGAATCGCCGATGACGAGGGAACGGGAGGACTACTGCAGTCATGACCGCTGTTGTTGATGCCGTCCCCGCAGATGACACCTTGACCGTGCGGCGGGCAGGCGTTGAAAGCCGGCGTGCGGCTTCCAGGACAGATAACAGCGATCTGGATGATATAAGAGGATACAAGCGTGTCCTGCGCGCGATTGCGGAATTAATCGCCGAGACGGCCGTATCTCCCCAACAATGGGCATTGTTAGGATCCGTTGTCGTTGGGCTCGACAGTTGTGTCAGCGCGCCAAACAAGAGTGGCGACGTTGTTCCCAGCATCGAGTTGCCGCTTGCGGTTCATGCCGCGATCACCGGCGAGGAGGATGCTGCAGTCCCGCTTGCGGCGGCTTGTGCGCTCGTCTGCGTCAGTATCGGTCTATTCGACGATCTCGCCGATGGCGATCGCCGAGGGCACTGGGCCAGGCATTCGGCGGGTGAAATCAACCTCGCTGCCGCGACCATGCTGTCCGCTTTGCCGTCGCTGATTCTAGCGAGCCTCGATGTGGCGCCGCCGCGGCGGGCTTGCCTGCAGCAGATCCTGGCCGAGGGTCTGTTGCGCATGAGCGCCGGTCAGCAGGCCGATCTGGCGCTGACCGGGGCGCATGAGGTGACAGTAGGGCAAGTTGAGGCGGCGGTGCTCGGCAAGACCGGCGAGCGGTTCGCGACTTATTGCAAACTTGCCGCCGAGATGGCCGATGCGACGCCAGAGGCGATGTCGCTTTACGAGGCGTTCGGCCGTGAGATCGGCATCGCCAGGCAGCTCGTCAGCGACTGCCATGAGCTGGCCTTCGATCCTGTGTGCCGCGATCTCGTGCATGGCACTCGCACGATGCCGATCGTGGCCCATATCAATCGGCTCAGCGGCAGCGATCGCCGGCGTTTTCTCGATCTTCTCGACCGCTCGCGCACGGATAGGCATGCCGAGAAACTGGTGCGCGAGGAGCTGCGGGCGAGCGGGGAGCTCAGCCGAGTCATCTTTAGAGCCCGGCTGCACTATGGCCGTGCGCGCGCAATCATCGACCGCGTTGGCGCACGTGAACCTGGGAGAGCCAGGCTGCTTTGCGTTGCTCGTCCTGGTTTTGCTGATCCCACAGGTGCGAGCGCAGCTCGCGCAGGAAACGACTTTGGATTGCGCCTCGACCAAAGTCGGCCGGCTGCATAGAAAAGAGGCAATGGAGGAGGGCCGGAAATAACTATGGCGGGCGGGGTCTTTCAGGATGACAACCTGCTCCCCGTGTACATTGGGTTGCGGGAAGGCGACGATGCCTGGAGCGCGCCGCGGTCTGTCGCCGAGACGGAGCAACTCCAGCACGCGCGAGGCGACGCGCCGATCGGCGGTCATCGCTTGTGTAAGCTCACTCCGGCTCAACGCGAACAACCGGCAGTCCTTGGTACCGCGTACGGTTGCCGGGCGCCGCGCTCCCGACAGCAATGCTTCTTCGCCGAAGAATCCGCCGGCCGAGGCCCAATCTTGCGTCTCGCCGAGCAGCGCCAGTGCCGCCTCGACGAGTGCAGGGGTGAGATTGCCGTGATGTGATAAGGGCGACTGGTCGCGCGGGGGCTTTGGCCACGAGATCAATCTCTCCATAGGCGTTTGACACTGACGACTTAATTGATTTATCAAAGTTGTCACTGTCAACGTCCCAGGGAGCGAGCCTTCGAAGTCCAGCCAAAGGAGAGTTCCATGCCCATCTATCAATGCGTCACCTCCAAGATCCTAAGCCCCGAGATCAAGGCGGCCATCGCCAAAGAAATTACCCGCATCCACATCGAATTTACTGCCGCGCCAGAGGCCTTCGTTAACGTCGTGTTCAGTGAGCTCCCGCTGGGGTCGCACTTCCTCGGTAGTGCAGTCCGAGAGAATG
>Ga0335075_10017115_pt1 | contig 10796 bp, 7 predicted proteins | sample Lox_Sample_24_FD_206723 | JGI IMG/M metagenome (GOLD analysis project Ga0335075, IMG submission 206723) | Soil microbial communities from Loxahatchee National Wildlife Refuge, Florida, United States - Lox_Sample_2.4 | ecosystem: Environmental > Terrestrial > Soil > Wetlands | place: USA: Florida... | reverse complement strand
CGGCCCCGCCCGGCGTCTATAGCCGCGGCGTTCGTGGGCCCGCTTAACGGGTCGCGGGTGGCCGCCCGCCCGGTGGACGTCCGCTTCCGGCTGACCTGGGCTCAGTCGGTGCCGGATTCCATGGCCGCGCGGTCAAGGAGCTCGTCGTCGGGGACCTCCCGGGCCGCGGCGATCGCCTCGGCGCCGCCCTCTGGCATCGCGCCGACGAGGCCGGCCGTGCCGGCGCCGGCGGCCCCGATCAGCGCCGCGTGCCCGCCCCCGAACATCCCGATGCCCGCGTACTGCTCCAGCTTGGCGCGGGAGTCGGCGATGTCGAGGTTGCGCATGGTGAGCTGGCCGATCCGGTCCGCGGGGCCGAACGCGGCGTCCTCCACCCGCTCCATCGACAGCTTGTCCGGGTGGTAGCTGAAGGCCGGCCCGGTGGTGTCCACGATGGAGTAGTCCTCACCGCGCCGCAGCCGGAGCGTGACCGTACCAGTGACGGCGGTGCCCACCCAGCGCTGCAGCGACTCCCGGACCATCAGCGCCTGCGGGTCGAGCCAGCGGCCCTCGTACAGGAGCCTGCCCAGCTTGCGGCCCTCGTTGTGATAGGCCGCGACCGAGTCCTCGTTGTGGATCGCGCAGACCAGCCGCTCGTAGGCCGCGTGCAGCAAGGCCATGCCCGGCGCCTCGTAGACGCCGCGCGACTTCGCCTCGATGATCCGGTTCTCGATCTGGTCGGACATGCCGAGGCCGTGCCTGCCGCCGATCGCGTTCGCCTCGAGGACCAGGTCAACGGCGTCGGCGAACTCCTTGCCGTTGATGGCGACCGGGCGCCCCTGCTCGAAGGTGACCGACACGTCCTCAGCCGGGATCTCCACGTCCTGGTCCCAGAAGCGGACGCCCATGATCGGCTCGACCAGCTCGACGCTGGCATCGAGGTGCTCAAGCTGCTTGGCCTCGTGGGTGGCGCCCCAGATGTTCGCGTCGGTGGAGTAGGCCTTCTCCTTGCTGGCCCGGTAGGGCAGCCCGCGGTCGGTCAGCCACTGGGACATCTCTGCCCGGCCGCCGAGCTCGCCCACGAACTTCGCGTCGAGCCAGGGCTTGTAGACGCGCAGCGAGGGGTTCGCCAGCAGGCCGTAGCGGTAGAACCGCTCGATGTCGTTGCCCTTGTAGGTGGAGCCGTCGCCCCAGATCTGCACCCGGTCCTCGAGCATGGCGCGGACCAGGAGGGTCCCGGTGACCGCGCGGCCAAGCGGCGTGGTGTTGAAGTAGGCGCGGCCGCCCGACCTGATGTGGAAGGCGCCGCACGTCAGGGCGGCGAGGCCCTCCTCGACGAGGGCCGCCTTGCAGTCGACGAGCCGGGCGCCCTCAGCGCCGTAGGCAGCGGCGCGGCCGGGCACGGACGCGATGTCGGGCTCGTCGTACTGGCCGAGGTCGGCGGTGTAGGTGTAGGGCACCGCCCCCTTCTCGCGCATCCACGCGACAGCCACCGACGTGTCCAGGCCGCCGGAGAAGGCGATTCCGACGCGTTCACCGACAGGAAGGGAGGCGAGCACCTTGGTCATGACTGAAATTATATGCACAACACTGCATGACCATGCAACGTCTACGGCCGGAAGGTTGCCCGGTTTCACAGCTTCTTGCTGTTATCTTGACGAGATCCGCCGCCTGGCACGGCCCGGCCCCCCGGGGGCCGGCACCCGGCCACTTGGGCCGCCGTCAACCCCACCGGGGCGCCGTCAAACACGGCACGGCCCCGGGCGGGCCACCTGACGCGCCACGTCACCGCGAGCGCTTGTTGCTGTTATCAATGTGGACGGAGCCTGCAAGCGCATGACGTGGGATACTTTCGGCCCCTGGAGGGGCCCTTTGTATCCCACGTCATGCGCTTCGCGCCGCCTCTTGCTGTTATCGCGCCGACGGCCGACGAACGGCAATCGGCGCGCAGCAGCCCCCGAGCCCCGAGGCGGCAACCCCCCGAGGCCGCAGCCGCCCACAGGCGGGAACGCCCCAGGCGCGGACCGCCCCTAGGCGGCAGCCTCCCGAGGCGGCCAGTGCGAAACAAGCCCCAGGGGCAACACATGTCACATTGATGTCCACTGATCCACCTGCCCGCATCCTGTCGCGCGAATTTAAACGGGTCACTTTACGCGGGAAATGCCACTATTTCCCTTAAAAGGCAAAGCCTGTAATTCTTCCTGTTTTACGCTTCCGGTTACCGCCTGTAGGCCGCACATCAGGAGGAATTCCTTGTTCCGCTCATCCATGCGCATTCTCGCGCCCCCCATCGCAATAGCCTTGATAGCACTATCGGGCTGCGCGGGCTCAGCCGCCACTGCCGGAAGCACTAGCCCGAACGGGCTACAGAAAAGAACGCTCAACGTGGCCGTCGTGCCAGCGGTCGATTCCGCCGGCTTTTTCGTCGCGCTGCATGACGGCCTGTTCGCCAAGCAGGGCCTGACCATCCACTACACCCCCGCCGTCAGCAGCGACGAGGTGATCGACCAGCAGATCGCCGGGCAGTACGACATTACCGGCGGGAACTACGTCTCCTACATCCAGCATTACGTGGATGATCACCAGCCGCTTGAGATCATCGCCGAGGGATCGGTGATGCAACAGGGGACGCAGGCGATCTATACGATGCCGAACTCCAAAATCAAGACCCTTTCTGACCTGAAAGGGCACCTGCTTGGCATCAACGCCCCCCTCAATATTAACTACCTCCTCGCCGCATCGGTGCTCACCGAGAATGGCATCCAACTGAGCCAGGTGCGCTTCCCCACCCAGCCGATTCCGTTCCCGGAGATGGCGGCGGAACTCGCCGCGGGGAAGATCGACGCGGCCGCGATGCCCGAGCCGTTCGCGACCGCCGCCGAGCAGCAGTACGGCGCGGTCGAACTGGCCGACCTCAACCAGGGCGCCACCGAGCAGTTCCCCATCCAGGGGTACGTCGTGACGAAGTCCTGGGCCGCGCAGAATCCAGGCACGCTCCATGCCTTCATCACGGCGCTGGCGCAAGGTCAGGAACTCGCCGACACCAGCCGGTCCTCGGTCGAGCAGGCCATGGAGACCATCAAGGGCGGCCCGCAGAACGGCCAGATCGCGCCCATCGTCGCCTCGGTGATGGCGGTGAACATCTACCCCACCGCCATCGACAAGGTCAGGATCCAGCGCGTCGCCGACGTGATGTACCAGTTCGGCCTGCTGCGCGCCCGGTTCAACGTCACGCCCATGATCGGCCCCTGACCCAGCCAGCTCCAGGCTTTCCGTGGAAACTGTCAACGACCCCGTTGACAGTTCCACGGAAACGCCGGCCGACCGCCACACCGCCTCGGGGAAGCACCGCCCCTCGGGAAGCGCCGCGGCCGCACCCCGGTTCTTACATGACATGACAATAAAAACCGGTGACGTCCGAACGGGTTCGTGGCTCCGCCTGGACCGGCCCGCCCGTTCCGTTCCGGTGATGGTCATCGGCGCCGGCCAGGCCGGCCTGTCGGCCGCCTATCACCTGCGGCGGCGTGGCCTTGGCTTCGTGGTGCTCGACGCCGAGGACGGCCCTGGGGGCGCCTGGCGTCATCGCTGGCGTTCCCTCACGTTGGCGACCGTCAACGGGATCTTCGACCTCCCTGGCCTGCCGAAACCGCCCGTCGACCCTGGCGAGAGCGCCGCCGACGCCGTGCCCCGCTACTTCGCCGCCTACGAGCGGGAGTTCGGCTTCCCCATCCTGCGCCCCGTGCGCGTGTCTGCCGTCCGCGACGCCGACGGCGGCCCGGCCGCAGGCGACCCGCCAGCCGGTGACCTGCTCGTGGAGACGAGCCGTGGCTCATGGCGCGCACGGGCGGTCATCAACGCGACAGGAACCTGGACCGCGCCGAACCGGCCCTGGTACCCGGGCACGGAGAACTTCGCGGGGCGCCAGCTGCACGTGGCGCAGTACGTCGGCGCGGACGAGTTCGCGGGCCGGCGCGTCGCCGTGGTCGGTGGCGGCATCTCCGCGGTCCAGCTGCTCGAGGAGATCTCGCGGGTGGCCGCCACGACGTGGTTCACCCGCCGCGAGCCGGCGTGGATCGACGGGGAGTTCACCGCGGAAACCGTGGGCCGGGAGGCGGTCGCGCGGGTCGACGCGGACGCGCGGGCGGGCCGGCCCATCGGGTCCATCGTGTCCTACACCGGCCTTGCCTGGACTCCCTACGCGCGGGCGGCCGCCGCGCGCGGCGCCCTGGTCAGGCACCCCATGTTCACCGCGGTTGAGCCGGACGGCGTGCGGATGGCCGACGGTTCCTTCCAGGCGGCGGACGTGATCCTCTGGGCGACCGGCTTCCGTCAGGCCATCGCCCACCTCGCACCGCTGCGCCTGCGCAGCGACCTCGGCGGCATCGCCATGGACGGCACCGCCGTCGCCGCTGACCCGCGGATCCACCTGGTCGGCTACGGCCCGTCACAGTCGACCGTCGGCGCGAACCGCGCGGGCCGTGCCGCCGCGACCGCGGTCAGCCGGCTGCTGCGCGCCGGCTAAGGCGGGCACGCACGGCACCGGCCCGGCCCGGGCCGACCGGCGGGTCAGCCGACGAGCGCCCGGCGCCAGCGGCTTTCTCGCCGGGTGATGTAGGCCGTGTCGGCCCGCCAGGCGTCGCCGTGGCCCTCCCGCCACAGCCGCGCCCAGGGCTGGGCGCCCAGGGCCGCCTGGCTGGCGAGGAACGCGTGCATCGCCGCGGCGCGGCGGGCGAGCAGCGGGATGACGTCGAGCCGCTGCCGCTCGGTGAGCCCGTAGGCGTCGGCCATCAGGCGCAGCCGGCGGCCGGCGTCGTCGCGCCGGCGGGCCGGGTCGGCGGTCAGCGGCGCGAACCCGTGCATGGCGTAAGCGAGGTCCCACAGCCTGGTCCCAGGCGCGGCGGTGTCCCAGTCGATGAAGGCCCACCGGCGGTCGCTGATGACGAGGTTCCACGGCGCGAGGTCGTGGTGGGCGATGATCTCGTCGCCGTCCGCCGGGACGAGCGCCTGCCAGCGAGCGTCCGGCGGCGGGGTGAACCCGGCGACCGCGTCGTGGAAGTCGCGGATGAGGCGCGTGGCCCGGCGGAGCTGGCCGTCTCCGTCCAGCAGGCGGAAGTGGCCGGGCCAGGCGACCGTGCCGGGCACGAACGTGAGGACCTCCCGCCCGCGCCGGTCAAGGCCGAGCGGCCGGGGGGCGCCGCGAAAGCCGGCGTTGTGGAGGTGGGTGAGAAGGGCGTGGACGGCCGGCGTCCAGGGGCCGGCCGGGCGGCGCACGGTGTCCCCCACCCGGACGACGCCGCCGGTCATGTTGCCGCCGCCGAGCGGCACCTCCGTCTCGGTCATCGGCCGCTGCTCCCTCGTTTCTGGTGGCTCCTGCCACCCAACGCTCCCAGGAGCCCGGACGTTTCGCCAGGCGGTTACCGCGACCGGGTCATCGGCGCCGACGGCGGCGTCTTAGTCCACCTCGCCGGCCTGCCGCCCGGCCTTTCCGTCGGCAAGGGCGGCATGATCGGCGGAACGGTCGCGGCGGCCACGCCGAAGGCGGCGGTGACGTATCGGGCGACGGCCACCGCGCGACTCCGCGGGCGCGACGGCGACGGCGGCGGCGTTCGGCCGGCCGGTCAGCCCGTCCTGCGGTCGTTCCACCGCTCCCGGGCAGGCTTGTCCTGGCGTGACACCGGCGGGATGAGGACGACCGGCAGCGGCCGCTCCCTGTGCTCCTCTTCGCGCAGGTCCTCCCGCCGCGCGTGCAGCAGCTGGTCGAGGGTCACCTCGCCGACGACCCGCCCCGGCGCCGCCCTCTCCACCACGGCCGCGACCGTCGCCTCGCGCCGGGCGAACTCGTTCGCCACCTCGCGCAGCGTGCTGTCGGAGTACACGGTCACCGCCCGGCCGCCCGCGGCGGCCGGCTCCAGCCGGGTGACCGCACCGCCCGGCCGCGCCGGGAGGGGACTCATGACCTCGCGGGCGAAGAACACCTCAAGCGGGTCCGTGGAGTACTCGCGGGTCAGGTGGATGCCCCGCCTGGCCACCTTCTCGGTCAGCACCGACCTCTTCAGCACGAGCGCGGACAGCGCGTACGCGCTGACCGCGGCCACCACCATGCCAAGCAGCGAGTCCCACGCGCCGGTCAGCTCCATGGTGAACACGATCCCGGTCAGCGGCGAGCGCATCACGCCGCCGAGCACCGCGGCGAGCCCGGCCATCGCCCAGTAGCCGGCGAACACGTGCGGCAGGGCCAGGCCCTCAAGCGCGCCGAGCGCGCCCCCGATCATGAACGTGGGGGCGAGCACGCCGCCCGAGGTCCCTGAGCCGAGCGAGAGCGACCAGATGAGCGTCTTGACCACGAGGATGCCGATGATCAGCGACAGCGCCGCCCGGCCCGTGAGCAGCGTGCCGATCACGTCGTAGCCGACGCCGAGCGCGCGCGGCTCGAACAGGCCGCCGACGCCGATGATCAGCCCGCCGATCGCGGGCCACCACATCCAGTGGATCGGCAGCCTGGCGAAGGTGTCCTCCGACTTGTAGACGAGCGCGGTCGCGATGACCGCGAGCACGCCGCCGCTCAGCCCGGGCACGAGGGTGAGCGCGATCGCGCCCGGGCCGGGGCGGACCACCCCGCTGACCGGGAACAGCGTGGCGGACCCGAGCAGCGACCACCGGCAGACGGTGGCAACCGTGACCGAGGCGCAGAGCGGGATCACGCTGCGCGGGCGCCACTCGAACAGCAGCAACTCGACCGCGAGCAGGATGGAGGCGAGCGGCGCGTTGAACGTCGCCGCCATCCCGCCCGCCGCGCCCGCGACCAGGAGCGCCTTGCGCTCGTCGGCCGACAGGTGCAGGCACTGGGCGAGAATGGACCCGACCGCGCCGCCGGTCATGATGATCGGGCCCTCCGCGCCGAACGGGCCGCCGGTCCCGATCGACACCGCCGCCGAGATCGGCTTGAGCACGGCGACCCGGGGCGCGACCTTGCTGCCGCCCGTCACAATCGCGTCGATGGTCTCCGGCATGCCGTGGCCGCGGATCTTCTCGCTGCCGTAGCGGGCCATCAGCCCGACGATGAGGCCGCCGGCCACGGGCGCGAGCAGGATCAGCCACCAGGGGTGGTGCACCGCCCCTGGTGCCGCCATCGACGTCGACAGCCGCTGGTTGAACACCGCGTTGGTGATCAGGCCGATCAGCCGCAGCAGGCAGAACGCCGCGACCGCGCTCGCGCCGCCGATCACCAGTGCCACCGCCGTGATCAGGAGGGTGCGCGGCGTGAGCGTGAAGTCACCGAGGTGCGCCGCGCGGATGCCAGGTTTATTCACATGTGCAAGTATTGCATACGACAATACTTGCTCTTGACAACTAGTTGCCCGTCAGAGCGGCAGCGGCCCGTTGCCGCCGCGCTCCGCCGCGTCCGCGGCCAGCGCCGTGAACAGCGCGGCGGCGCGGGCGACGGCCGTCCGCTCGCCGGGCGTCATCCGCTCAAGCACGGCGGCGATCAGCTCGTGGCGCCGCTCGACAACCCGCGCGACCAGCGCACGGCCCGCGGCGGTGATCTCGACCGTCACGATCGAGCGGCTCCGCGCGTCCCCGCCGCGCGCGAGCAGCCCCGCCGACTCGAGCCGGTCGGCCAAGCGCGTCACCGAGGACGCCGGGATCCCGGCGGCCTCGGCCAGCCGCGAGGAGGGAGCCCGCCCGAGGGTTGACGCGGCGAGCAGCAGCCGGAACTGGGGCAGGCTCACCTCCCCGCCGAGCACCTCGAGGCTTTCCAGCGTGATCCCGACGAGCGCCCGCGTCAGCATCTCCAGCTCAGCGACCTCGCCGCCGTCGATCACCGGGGCGTCGGCGGTGCCGCTGCCGCCCGCGCCAGATACTTCCATCACGCGATCTAGCGTCCCACAGCGGTCACCTGCCCGGGCCGTGTCGCCCCAGCCGGGCGGCTGCCCGTGCGGCGGGGGGCGGCCGGCGGCCGGTTGCCAGCTCGCCGCCGGGCGGCCGCCGCGCCGCTAGAGCGTCGTGGGGGCCGCCGCGATCGCGGCGGCGCGCATCCGCGCCCGCAGGTCCTCGCTGGCGGCCCGGCTTGTCCTGGCCTCGACGATCCGCGGGCCCGTGCCCGGGAGGGCGGGGGCGAGCGCTTTCGCCAGGTCACCCGGCCGCTCGACCAGCGTGTAGGGCAGGCCGAAGGCGGCGGCCAGCTGCTCAAGCGACGCCCCGTGCGACGTGCCGAAGACCCGCTCGAACACCGAAGGCCCGTCCGGGCCGGCCGCGCCGCCCTTGAACCGGGCGGGCTCGAGACCCTCGAAGATCCCCCCACCGTCGTTGTTCACCACGACGACGCACAGGTCAGGCCGCGGCTCGGCGGGCCCGATCGCGAGGCCGGGCGCGTCGTGGAGCAGCGACAGGTCACCGATCAGGGCGAACGCGACCGCTCCGGGGTGCTCCGCGGCGTGGGCGAGCGCCGCGCCGGCGGCGGTCGAGAATGTCCCGTCGATCCCGCTCGCTCCCCTGCTGGCGATCACCCGGGTGTCCGTCCGCGGCGGCATCAGCAGGTCGATGTCCCGCACGGACAGCGAATTGCCGCACCAGAGCGCCGCGCCGCGCGGGAGCGTGGCGAGCAGTTCCCTGGCGATCTCCGGCTCGGAGAGCCCGTGCACGGAATCCGCGGCGCCGAGCACCGCCACCGACGCCCCGGCCGCGGCCGCGTCCGCGGCCCGCCACGCGCCGAGCCAGGCGGCGGGGGCCTTGGCCGGGGCCCCGGTGAGGGAGACCGCGGTGGCGACGTCGGTCGCGGCCCGCCGCGGGTCGGCCCACATCCCGGGGCCGGAGCCAACGACGACGTGCCGGACGGCCGGCGTTCGGCCGAGCGCGAGGGCGAGCAGCGCGGACTGCGGCCTGGTCAGCCCCGGCCGGCCGGCGGAGACGATGACGTCGGGCCGCCGCGCCGCGAGGAACTCCGGTGCGGCGAGCAGGTACTGGTAGCCGGTCAGCGCGTTCGGCCCGCGTCGCGCGCCCGACGAGGGCTCGGCCAGGATCGGCCAGCCGGCCCGTTCCGCGAGCCCGACGAGTGCCGCCGCGTCGTAGTCCCCGTCGCCGCAGACGACCACGCCGCGCTCGGTCCAGGGCAGTTCCAGTGGCTCGACGACCGCGGCGGCCGCGGTGACGCGGGTCCAGGGCGCGCCGTCCGGCCGGCCAGCCAGCGACTCTGGCCAGTCGTCATCCGCGAATACCGAAATATCCGGCGGCGGACCCGGGACCGGCCGGGACGGGCCGTCCGGGATGAGGGGGTCGCGGAAGGGGAGGTTCAGGTGGACCGGGCCGGGCAACGTGCCCAGGGCGCCGGCGGCGTTCGCCCAGGCCCGGCAGGCGAGGGAGCGCCAGTACCCGGCCAGGCCGGCGCGGCGCTCTGGCACGCCGGCCTCGGCGTACCAGCGGACCGCCGACCCGTAGAGCTTGACCTGGTCGATTGTCTGGCTGGCACCGGTGCCGCGCAGTTCCGGCGGCCGGTCCGCGGTGAGCATGAGCAGCGGGACGGCGGACTCGTCGGCCTCGATGACCGCGGGGTGGAAGTTCGCCGCCGCGGTGCCCGAGGTGCACAGCACCGCGACCGGGCGGCGGGACGCCTTGGCGAGGCCGAGCGCGGTGAACGACGCGGACCTCTCGTCGATCCTGACGTGCAGCCGGACCCGCCCGGCGCGCTCAAGCGCCCAGAACGCCATGGCCAGCGGCGTGGACCTCGACCCGGGCGCGACGACGACCTCGCGCAGCCCGCACCGCGCGAGCTCGTCGGCGAGCACGGTCGCGAACGCCGTCGAGGGGTTCACCGGACCCGCCAACCGCGGCTGCCGCCGCTTCTTGCTGTTATCCCGGGAAGGCGGTCACGTTCCGGCCGGCTCGCACCGCGGCTCGCAGTCCGGCTCGCACCCCGGCTTCCGCCCCGGCTCGCGCCCGACCAGGGGCACGGCTTCACGCTTCTTGCTGTTATCCACGGAGGCCGGATGAGCATGAGGGGGCGCCACGCGGATGGTGGATCGTTGGGCACCCTATGGTGGGCACAGCGATCCACTATCAGCGCCCGGCCCGCGCTTCTTGCTGTTATCCGGGACAGGGAGTCGTCCTCCGATCGGCCCTCGCCCCTTCGAGGGCGGAGCTTCGCGCTTCTTGCTGTTATCCCGGGAAGGTGGTCGTGTCCCGGCCGGCTCGCGCCCGGCCGGAGGCGCGGCTCGGCCCTTCTTGCTGTTATCCGGAGGAATGGGTGGCCCGCGGGACGAGTCGCGCCCGAGGCCCGCCCGCTGGGGCCCGACCGAGGGCAGAGCTCCGCGCTTCTTGCTGTTATCAACGGGGGGTGTCCGTTGCGGGAGCGGGAGCGGAGGCGGGAGCGGAGCCGGGACCGGGACCGGGACCGGAGGCGAGAGCGGGAGCCGGGGCAGGAGCGGGGCCGGGGGCAGGAGCGGGAGCGGGAGCCGGGGCAGGAGCGGGGCCGGGGGCAGGAGCGGGAGCGGAGCCGGGACCGCGGGCGGGAGCGGGGGCGTCCGCCAGGTGCCTCGCGGCCGCCAGGGCGCGCCGGCGCCAGGGTTCCGGGTCGGCCTCCCACCGCGCCAGCGCATCGAGGGAGACCGGCGGGCGGCGCACCGGGAGCGTGCCGCCCGTCTCGGCCAGCGGCTCGGCCGTGACGTCGCCCGCGAGCAGGGACATCGTCGCCAGCCCGCAGGCGTAGGGCAGCGCGGGCAGGGCCGCGGCGAGCGCGACCCCGGCGGCCAGCCCGACCGAGGTGTCCACCGCGCTTGAGACCACGGCCGGCAGGCCGCAGGCCTCGGCCACCCGCAGGGCCG
>Ga0335075_10017113_pt1 | contig 10797 bp, 11 predicted proteins | sample Lox_Sample_24_FD_206723 | JGI IMG/M metagenome (GOLD analysis project Ga0335075, IMG submission 206723) | Soil microbial communities from Loxahatchee National Wildlife Refuge, Florida, United States - Lox_Sample_2.4 | ecosystem: Environmental > Terrestrial > Soil > Wetlands | place: USA... | reverse complement strand
GACGACGATGCCGTTGTCGGTCTCCCGCACCACGTGCAGCAGCATGTCGGGGTCCTGCTGCTGCGGCGGCTTGGACCGGTCGCCCTTGGGGTCGGTGTTCGCCGAGACGTGGAACGGGTCGCCGCGTACCGCGCCCTCGATGTGCTGCCTGATGTTGGCGCTGAACCGGGGGTCGACCTGGTTGAGCACGTCCTGGCCGTCGAACAGCGACCACATCTCACCGACGGTCTCGTCGCCGACCCGGGTCACCACGGCCCGCGCGTCCCGCTGCACCAGGTCGACGGCCGCGCGCTTGTCCAGCCAGTCCCGCTGGGTGCGCGGCAGCTTGTTGCCGACCGGGTTGCGCTCACCGGACTCCTCGTCCGCGTAGGACATGACGTCCCGGGCCGCGGGCTCGTGCGCGAGGTCGAAGATGCGGGCCCGCGCGTCGATGATCGGCTTGAACATCGGGTGGTCGGCGACCCGCGTCACCTTCTCGCCGTCGATCCAGACCTCACGGCCGTCATCGATGGAGGCCTTGTACTCGGCACCGGTCCTGATCATGCTGCGTGCTCGCTATCCGTGTTGGCTGGCTGGTTGACTGTGCTTGCCTGCTTGACTGTGCTTGCCTGCTTGACTGTGCTTGCCTGGTTGACCGTGCTTGCCTGGCTGACTGTGCTTGCCTGGGGCTTCGCGCGAGGTTGCGGGTGGGCGTCCGGGTACTCCGCGAACGTGGTCGGCTCGGTCGCGACGTGCCTGCCGTAGCGGCGGTTCACGTAGACCATGGCCTCGCCGTCGCCTGCCCGCAGTTCGGTGACCTCACCGAGGAAGACGCGGTGGCCGCCCGCCTCGAACCGGCCGGCGACCCGGCAGGTGGCGACAAGCAGGGCGTCGGCGAGCCAGGGCTGCGCGGCCCCGGCGGTCCAGTCGCCGCAGGTGAAGTCCCACCGCTCCTTGCCCGGCCAGGGCCGGCCCGCGAACGTGTCCGACACGTGGTCGTGCCTGGTGGCGAGGAAGTTGACGGTGAACGCGCGGTTGCCCGCGATGGCGTCGCTGGCCGGCGACCGCCGCTGGATGCAGGCGACCAGCATCGGCGGGTCGTAGGAGGCGGTGGCGACGGCGCTGACCGTCTGGCCCGCGCGCCCGGCCGGCCCGTCCGTGGTGATCACCGTGACGCAGGTGGGAACCCGGGCGATCTCCCGGCCAAAGCGAGCGGTGAGGTCATCGGCTATGTCGCGGGCCATGAGGCCAGTCTCGCCCGCCCCTCATTATCCAATCAAACAGATATAACTGCTGAACCCCATCGGCAAAACAGATGCACCCGCCCCGCCGCCCCCGGCCACCGGGCCCCTGCCCCCGCCGCCCGGCCGGCCGTGCCCGTTGGGCGGGCGGCGCCCTCAGGCCGGGGGCGGTGCCTCACGGAACGCGCCGCGGATGACCTCGGCCAGGGCGGTCGCGCGGGCCGTCTGCCTGATGCCGGGCAGCGTGGCGATCACCACGCGCAGCGCGGGAACGTCGTCCGCGATCGCCCGGGCCGCGACCCGGCGGCCGTCGTAGGTGAGGTCGTGCCGCGGCCGCCGGTTGAGCACGGAGAAGCCGTGCCCGTGCGCCACCATCGCCCGCACCGTCTCGTAGTTGCGGGACCGGTGCGCGATCTCCGGCTCAAGTCCCGCCGACGACAGCAACCGCAGGAAGTAGTCGCGGCTGTGCGGCAGGTCGAGCAGGATCAGCTTTTCCCGGGCCAGGTCGCGGAGGAAGACGCGGTCACGGCCCGCGAGCGGGTGGCCGGCCGGCAGCAGCACGTGGGCGGGCGTGGTGTCGACCACCTCCCGCTTGATCCCGTCACCGTAGGCGAAGTCATAGCCGACCGACAGCTCGGCGCGGCCCGAGCGGAGCGCCTCGCGCGCCTCGTCCGCGTCCACCTCGTCGACCTCGATGTTCAGGTAGGGGTGGGCGGCCTGGGCCCGGGAGACGATCTCGGGCAGGATGAACGGGGCGAGCGTGACGAAGCACGCCAGCCTGATCGTCCCGCGCACCTGGTTGTCGATACCGCGCGCGGTGTCGATGGCCTGGTCCAGGCCGACCATGAGCGCCCGCACGTCGCCGAGGAGCTGGACGCCGGCGGGCGTCAGGACCAGGCCCTTGGACCGCTGCCTGATGAACAGCTGGGTTCCTACCTGCTGCTCAAGCTGGCCGACGGCCGCCGAGACCGCGGACTGCGCGACGAACAACTCGCGGGCGGCCTCGGTCATGGACCGGTGCTCGGCCGCGGTCGCGAAGTAGCGGAGCTGGGTCAGGGTGATCTCGTGCCGGCGGCTCATCGCTGCTCCCGGTGCCGGGGAGTGCATCATCTACGGTGATGCACCAAGAGGGGCAATCCTAATGTGATGATGCAGGGGTGGCCACCGACCGTCTTCTATGGAGCGCTGACGCATGAGTGAGAGCTGGGATGTCGTTGACCTGCTGGCGGAGATCGCGGACATCGGCCGCGACGCGGTGCGCGGCGGGTACTCCCGGTACGTGTTCGACCCGGCCGAGCTGGCACTCCGGGCCTGGTTCACCAGGCGCGCGGAGGCGCTCGGGCTGAGCGTGGAGACCGACAGGAACGGCAACATCTGGGCCTACTGGGGCGACCGCGGTCCCGGCGCCGTCGGCACCGGGAGCCACCTCGACTCGGTGCCCGGCGGCGGCGCGCTCGACGGCCCCCTCGGCGTGGCGTCCGCCCTGTCCGCCGTCGCCCGGCTCAAGGCGGGCGGCTTCGCCCCCGCGCGGCCCGTCGCCGTGGTCGCGTTCGCCGAGGAGGAGGGGTCCAGGTTCGGCATCGCCTGCCTCGGGTCAAAGCTGATGACCGGCGCGGTCGACCCGGCACTGATCGCGCCCCGCGCCGACGCGGCCGGGGTGACGTTCGCCGGGGCCGCGGCCGCGGCCGGGGTCGACCCCGACGGGATCGGCCGCGACGACGAGCGCCTGGCGGCGCTCGGCTGTTTCGTCGAGCTCCACGTGGAGCAGGGCCGCGCGCTCGCGGACCTCGGCGCGCCGGTCGCGGTCGCGTCGGCCATCCTGGCCCACGGCCGGTGGCGGCTGACGTTCACCGGCGAGGGTAACCACGCCGGCGCCACCCCGATGGCGGGCCGCAGGGATCCGGTCGTGGCCGCGTCCGCGGCCGTGCTCGCGGCCAGGGACCTCGCCGCCGCCCGCGACAACCCGGCGGGCGGCGTCAACGCGCGGGCGACCGTGGGCCGGATTGTCCCGCTGCCGGGCGGCACCAACGTCATCGCCTCGCAGGTGGACGCCTGGCTTGACGTTCGCGGCGACACCGACGTGGCGACCAGGGAACTGGTCAAGGAAACCTGCGCGGCGATCGTGATCGCGGCCGGCCAGGCGGGCTGCCGGGCCGAGATCGAGCGGGAGTCTTACCTGCCCGAGGTCACCTTCGACGCGGGCCTGCGCGACCGGCTGCGCGCCGTGCTCGAGGCGGTTCCCTGGCTCGGCGAGGTCCCGGTGCTCGCCACGGGGGCGGGCCACGACGCGGGCGTGCTCGCCGCGGAACTGCCCACCGCGATGCTGTTCGTGCGCAACCCGACCGGGATCTCGCACGCTCCCGCCGAGACGGCCGCGGACGACGACTGCCGGGCCGGCGCGGACGCGCTGGCCAGCGTTCTCGCGGCGCTGGCCGGCGCCTAGGCCCGGCGCCGGTGAAATCTGCGTTTCGTGCGCGTCACCGCGGCCGACACTGGCCGTTTCAGCAGCGTTTATCGGTAAATCAGATGAACTTCACCGGAAGTAGCTATTGGACAGAATCAGCGGCTTAGGCACACATTGACGGCATTAGGCCCGTGTTCTAATCCCCGTGAAGGACGCCCCCATGCCGGTAGCCGAAGCTCCGCAGCGCATCGAGGACAAGACCATTCAGCCGATACCGCTCGACGAGCGGCACGGCAAGACGCGTGACCTGTTCAGCCTCTGGTTCGGCTCGAACATCATGCTGCTCACCGTGGTGACCGGGGCGCTGGCCACCTCGGTCTACGGGCTGCCGTTCTGGCTATCGGTGATCGCCATCGTGGTCGGCAACCTGGTCGGCGCGGTCTTCATGGCACTGCACAGCGCCCAGGGGCCACGGCTCGGCGTGCCGCAGATGATGCAGACCCGCGGCCAGTTCGGCTCCTACGGCTCGCTGATCGTGATCGTGCTCGTCGTGGTGATGTACGTCGGGTTCTTCGCGTCGAACCTGGTGCTCGCCGGGCAGTCGCTCAACGTGCTGACCAGCGGCATCAGCGTGGACGCGGGCATCTTGATCGTCGGCGCGGTCAGCGTGGTGGTGACGATCTTCGGCTACGACCTGATCCACGCCTACGCCCGCGTGATGACCTACCTGGCCGGCGCGGCGCTGCTGCTGACCTTCATCTGGATCGTCGGGGTGCACGGGGTCGGGCACGGCTTCGGCTCGTTTGGTCACGCCACCGTGGCCGGGTTCATCAGCACGGTGACCGTCGCCGCGCTCTGGCAGATCGCCTACGCGCCCTACGTCTCGGACTACTCGCGCTACATGCCGGCCGACACCGGCGCGCGGCCGGCGTTCTGGGCCAGCTACTGGGGCTGCTCCCTCGGCTCGATCCTGCCGATGATCCTGGGCGCGATGATCGGCGTCAACACCGGCGACATGGTCAGCGGCCTGCACACCGAGACCGGCGCGGTGGCCGGCCTGGTCATCGTCATCTTCACCATCTGCATCGCGATGACCAACTCGATGAACATCTACGGCGGCGCACTGTCCACGATCGCCATCGGCCAGACGTTCAAGCCGGCGTGGCTGCCGGGCGCGGTGGCCCGGGCCGTGCTGACCGTCGTCATCTACGTCGCGGCGGTGGTGCCCGCCATCGTCAGCCAGAACGACTTCCTGGTCAGCTACAGCAACTTCATCCTGCTGCTGATGTACGTGCTCGTCCCGTGGACCGCGATCAACCTCGTCGATTTCTACCTGGTGAGGCACGGCAACTACGACGTGGCGCAGTTCTTCCGCGGCGACGGCGGAATCTACGGGCGGTTCGACTGGGTCTCGATCGGCTGCTACCTGATCGGCATCGCGATCGAGGTCCCGTTCGTGAACACCACGATGTTCGAGGGCCCGATCGCCAAGGGACTGAACGGCGTGGACATCTCCTGGATCATCTGCCTGATCGTGATCGGCCCGCTGTACTACGTCGCCGCCAAGCGGCTGCGGGCCGCCGTCCCGGTGACGGCGCAACCCGCCAAGGCCGTCGCCTGATGCCGGGCCAGCCGGCGCCAGCACCCGAGCCGCCCGAGGCCGCCACCGTCGGCATCGCCCAGTGGCTCGCCGCTCCAGGGCAGCCCGCGGTCAACGAGGCGACCGCGGCCGCGGCGGTCAGGCACCTGGCCGCCGAGGGCTGCGACGCGGTCGTCCTGCCGGAACTGTGGGCGTGCGGGTACGACCCGCGCACCCTCGCGGTCGACGCCGCGGCCGCCGCCGAACCGCTCGACGGCCCGCGGATCGGCCGCCTCGCCGCCCTCGCCGCCGAGGCACGCGTGCTGCTGTGCGCCGGCAGCCTGCCGGAGCTTGGCCCGGACGGCGCCGTCTACAACACGGCGGTGCTGCTTTCCGCCGCGGGCGACCTGCTGCTCGCGCACCGCAAGGCGCACCTGTACCCGCCGCTTGAGCCCGCGGTGTTCGCGCCGGGGCCGGCGGCGGCGAGCACGGTCGACACGGCCGAACTCGGCCCGGTCGGCCTCGCCGTCTGCTTCGACGGCGACTTCCCTGAGACGGCCCGCGCGCTGCGGCTGGCCGGGGCGGGTGTCGTGCTCCTGCCCGCCGCGTACGAGACCGCGGCCGCCCCCTGGTGGGACACGCTCTACCCCGCCAACGCGATGGCCAACGGGCAGTGGTGGATCATGGCTAACCAGCACGGCGACAACGGCGGCCTGGAACTGCTCGGCGGCAGCCAGGTCATCGCGCCGGACGGCACCGTGGCCGCCGCCGCGCCGCGCGGCAAGTCAACGGCGGACGCCGGCTGCCGCTACCTCATCGCCCGCCTGCCGCTCCGGGAGTCGCTGGCACGCGCGGCGCGGGAGTCTGGCCCCCTGCTTGCCTGTCGGCGCTCCGCCCTGTACTCGGCCCTCGCCGACGTCCCTGGCCGATGACCCCTCCGGCGAGCAGGCCGGGCATAGCCTAGGGGAAGTCCCTTCGGAGGTGGCGCATGCGTTTCCTGATGACGGTGAACGGCGGGGGAGCCGCACCCGATGAGCGGATGTACGCCGAGATGGGGCGGTTCGTCGAGGAGCTGAGCCGGGCGGGGGTCCTGCTCGCGACCGGCGGTCTCGACCGCGGCACGCACGTGGTCGCCTCCGGCGGCGAGGTCACGCTGACCGACGGGCCATTCGCCGAGTCCAAGGAGGTGATCGTCAGCTTCGCGCTGATCGACGTGCGGACCCGCGACGAGGCGGTCGAACTGGCCCGGCGGTTCTGGAAGATCGTGGGCGACGGTGAGGGCGACATCCGGCCGGTATTCGGCCCGGACGGCGGATGACGACGAGCTCCACCTCCGCGCACCGGGCCGTCGAGGCGGTGTGGCGCATCGAGTCGGCGCGGATCATCGCCGGCCTGGCCGGCCTGGTCAGGGACGTCGGCCTGGCCGAGGAACTGGCCCAGGACGCGCTGGTCGCCGCCCTTGAGCAGTGGCCGGCCCAGGGCATACCGGCCAACCCCGGCGCCTGGCTCATGCTCACCGGCAGGCACCGCGCGATCGACCGGATCCGCCGGGACGAGCGGCTGCGCGACAAGCTGAGCCTGCTCGGCCGGGAAACGGTCGGCGGGCCGTCGGCCAGCCCGCCGGAGTTCGACGCGGTCATCGACGACGACGCGATCGACGACGACCTGCTGCGGCTGATGTTCGTCTCCTGCCATCCGGCGCTGTCCACCGAGGCGCGGATCGCGCTGACCCTGCGCCTGCTCGGCGGGCTGACGACCGAGGAGATCGCGCGCGGGTTCCTGGTGCCCGAGCCGACGATCGCGAAGCGGATCACGCGGGCCAAGCGGACGCTGGCCGACAAGGCGGTGCCGTTCGAGGTGCCGCCCCGAGGCGACCGGCCGGCCCGGCTGTCGTCGGTCCTCGAGGTGCTCTACCTGGTGTTCAACGAGGGCTACGCGGCGATGGCGGGCGAGGACTTGATGCGCCCCGCGCTCTGCGGCGAGGCGCTCCGCCTCGGCCGCGTGCTCGCCGGGCTGACGCCGGCCGAGCCCGAGGTCCACGGGCTCGTCGCGCTGATGGAGATCCAGGCATCCCGCATCCCGGCCAGGCTCGGCGCCGACGGCCTGCCCGTGCCGCTGCCCGAGCAGAACCGTGGCCGCTGGGATCAGCTGCTGATCCGGCGCGGCTTCACCGCGCTGCTGCGGGCGCAGGAACTCGGCGGCCCGCCCGGTCCCTACGTGCTGCAGGCCGCCATCGCGGCCTGCCATGCCCGGGCGCGCACCGCGGCGGAAACGGACTGGCCGCGGATAGCGGCGCTGTACCAGGGCCTCGCCGCGCTCGCTCCGTCCCCGGTGGTCGAACTCAACCGGGCCGTCGCCGTGGGGCTGGCCGAGGGGCCCGAGCACGGGCTGCGCATCGTCGACGGGCTGGCGGGCGAGCCGGCCCTGGCCGGCTATCACCACCTGCCGAGCGTCCGCGGCGACCTGCTGGCCAGGCTCGGCCGCCACGGCGAGGCGGCCGCCGAGTTCCGCCGGGCCGCCTCCCTCACCAGGAACGCGGCCGAACGGGCGGCGCTGGCCAGGCGCGCCGCCGACTGCGACGCGCGCGCCTGACCGCTGCCGCTCGCCGGTCAGGCAGCGGCGTAGACAAGCTGCACCACGCCCGTGCCGAAGGCCTGGGAGTGGGCCAGCGTGAGCCCGGTGCTGTCGCCGTCGCCCGCGAACAGGCGCTTGCCGTGGCCGGCCACGACCGGGAACAGCAGCAGGTTCAGCTCATCGAGCAGGCCGCGGCCAAGCAGCCAGGTCACCAGCGTCGGGCTGCCGCTGATGTTGATGTTGCGGCCCGGCTGCTCCTTGAGCTTGATGACTTCCGCCTCGATGTCGCCGCAGACCAGCGTGGTGTTGTCCCAGTCGGCCCGGTCGAGCGTGGCCGACACCACCACCTTGGGCACGGCGCTCATCGTGGCGGCCATCGGGTCGCTCGTGTTTCCCGCGAACGAGGCCGCGAACTTCTCGTAGGTGACCCGGCCGAGCAGCAAGGTGTCGCCCGCCGCGATGATCGACCCGATGACCTGGCCGAGCTCGGGGCCGAAGTACGGGCCGGTCCACGTCTCCGGCGCCTCCACGACGCCGTCGACCGAGACCATCAGTCCTGCCACGATCTTTCGCATGAGATTTCTCCTTCGAAGAACCTGGCGGCCAGGCCTGCTGGCCGCTCCTACTGGTGCTTCGAACGGGCGCGGCGGTGATGGACACCGGGGCAGAACTTTTTCCGCGCAATGCGATCGCCGCCCGCCGGGAGGCTCCCGGCGGGCGGCGATCGGTTGCGGTCGGGTCAGGCGGCCACGGCCTGCGGCCGCAGGGCGGCGGCCGGCTGAGGGAGGCGGGCGGCGCGGACCCGGAGGCCGGCGGTGCGGACGATGATCATCGTGACGGCCATGACGATGAGTCCGTCGGTGATGGCGGCCTCGGAGACGTGATTGGTGACGGCCCAGGCCACGATCGAGCCGGTGAACCAGTGGGCGGCCCCGTAGGAGAAGGCGGCCCTGGCGCCGACGATGACGGTCCAGAAGGCCGCGTACGGCCACCGGGCGCTGCTGACCGGCGCGCCGGTCTTGGGGCTGCGGTAGACGCGCATCAGGGCCGCCGCGGCCAGGCCGCCGAGCAGGCCGGCGGCGACGCCGGCGAGTTCGACCAGGAGGCTGTTCCCCTGGGTCGCGGGCTGGCTGACGAACAGGGGGATGATCACGGCGGCGGCGATGACCGGGCGCAGCAGGCGCATGCGCCCGATCTTGCGGGCCGGGCCCAGGTCGCTGGCGAGCACCGTCGCCAGGACCACGCCGTTGACGATCATTGCCTCGGTGAGCTGCGAGTCCATGGTGTGCTCCCTGGGGGTTCCGCTGGCTGCTTTCTGATGTCTCTACGATCGCCGTTTCCGGCCGGGAGCGGATCGGAGCGGGCGGTGACCTTCGGTATGACACGCGCCGCCGCCCCCTGGTACCGCGTGGTACCAGGGGGCGGCCGGCAGGGGTCGGCCGCGCTCAGAAGAGCCGGTACGAGCCGACCGGCGTCAGTTGCTCCACCGCGGGCGGCTCGGCGACGTAGTCCTGCAACCCGGCCTGGAAGTCCTTGAACTCCGGCACGGCGAACAGGGGGTTGTCCTCGTCATCGTCCAACTGGAGCAGGACAAGGAAGGTCTCGCCGTCCGGGAGCTTGCACGAGGCGTAGCGGACCCCCTGAGGCGCGGCGGCCTCGATCGCCGCGAACATCTGCCTGGTCGCCTGCTCCAGTTCGGCGATCTTGCCTGCCTTGATCTTGGCGCGAACCATGCGCACGCTCATCCGCTGGTCTCCTTCGTCGTGCTGCTTGTCACCTCCGCCGCATGCGGAGGGTCAATACGGTGACACCGGACGGCGCGCGGAGGTAACACATGGACGACGACGAGTGGCTGGTAAGCCGTTTCGAGCAGCACCGGCCCCGGCTGCGGGCGGTCGCCTACCGGATGCTCGGCTCGCTCGCCGAGGCCGACGACGCCGTTCAGGACGCCTGGCTGCGGCTGAGCCGGTCGGGGGCGGAAGACGTCGAGAACCTGGGCGGCTGGCTGACGACGATCGTGGCCCGCGTCTGCCTGAACATGCTGCGCGCCCGCGACCGGCGGCACGAGGAGCCGCTGACGACGGCGTACCTGCCCGACCCCGTCATCAGCCCCGACGGGAGGCTCCAGCCGGAGGACGAGGCGCTGCTGGCCGACTCGGTGGGCCTCGCGCTGCTGGTCGTGCTCGACACGCTGACACCGGACGAGCGGCTCGCCTTCGTGCTGCACGACACCTTCGACCTGCCGTTCGCACAGATCGGCGGCATGATCGGGCGCACTCCCGCGGCGGCCAAGCAACTCGCGAGCAGGGCCCGCCGCCGGGTCAAGGGCGCCGCCATCCCCGCCGAGCCGGACCTCGGCCGCCAGCGTCAGGTCGTCGACGCGTTCTTCTCCGCCGCGCGCCGGGGTGACTTCGACGCTCTCGTCGCGGTGCTCCATCCCGATGTCCTGCTGCGGATCGACGCGGCCGCGGGCCAGCCCGGTGCCTCGCGCCTGGTGCGCGGCGCGGACGCGGTGGCCAGGCAGGCGGTGACGGGATTCCGGCTGGCGTTCGGCGGCCCGGCCGCCGAACTGCTTCCGGTGCTGGTCAACGGGTCGGCCGGCGTGGTCGTCACGATCGACGGGCAGCCACTGATCGTGATGAGCTTCACCGTGACCGACGGCAGGATCGCCGGGATCGACGCGATCTCCGACCCCGGGCGCGTGCGCGGGCTCGCGGAAGCCGTCCGCGCCCCCTGACGGGCCATGGCGCGCGTCGACGGGGACCACGAACCCGTTCAGTACAAAAATACTGAAGATAACCGAACGAGTTAGCTCCTCAGTCAGCGAAGCGCGGGGTAGAAGACCTGGCCGGCGTGCCGCGTGTCGGTGTACTCGCGCACGGAGACGATCTTGCCGTCCCGCACGGTGAACAGGCCGAGGTTCTTGTTCCGGTAGGGGACGCCGTCCTTGCTCAGCCCGGTGGCCGTCCACTCCGCCGCGACCAGGTCGCCCTCGGCGACCACCGTGCCGAGGTCGAGCC
>Ga0335075_10017112_pt1 | contig 10797 bp, 7 predicted proteins | sample Lox_Sample_24_FD_206723 | JGI IMG/M metagenome (GOLD analysis project Ga0335075, IMG submission 206723) | Soil microbial communities from Loxahatchee National Wildlife Refuge, Florida, United States - Lox_Sample_2.4 | ecosystem: Environmental > Terrestrial > Soil > Wetlands | place: USA: Florida... | reverse complement strand
AAGCATTCGACCTCATCGGAGCACCCATCCCGCTCACCCTGAAGAAGTAGCCAGAAACCGCCGACAGGCCCGGCGCGAAAGCGCAGGCCAGCGGCGGTCTCGGCATCTTAAGGCCCAGTAACTTCGGCTTAGCCAGGAAGCCCCGTAAGGCCAGCAACCTCAGACCAGGCTGGCCAGATACGGGAGCCTAAACATGAATTGGGAATTCCCAGATCGGGGCGATCTGCGCTCGGCCGCAGCGCGTTAGCCTTCTCGTTGCGGCCGATCGTAATCGGCAGGTACGCTCTACTCCGATGTGACGCCTTCGTTGGTCGTCTCTTTGAGGGGCGTTTTCTGGCGACCCGTCCTGGGCCACCCGCTATCGCGGGTTGCGAGCCTGCGGAGCCGGGTACCCGGGCTGGCGTGCGCGCGGGTCAGGTCTGCTGGTAGATGACGTCGCTGATGGCGCACGGGTCGCACCACAGCAGGTAGCAGATGCCCTCGGCGTCCCACAGGTCCGCGATGGCGATCTGGCCGGCTGCGCTCATCGTCCGCGTGCAGCCGGGGCAGGCGGGGTAGCGGGCGTCCTGGATCCAGGTTGGCTCGCCGCCGGCGCGGTGCGGGTTCTCCCGGTCGTTGGACAGCGCCCAGTCCTGCCGGCGCCAGCGGTCGTCGAGCCGGACGAGCTCGACCGGGGTCTGCGGGATGAACCAGTCCTCGGCGGGTTCCGGCTCGCGTCCACGCTCGCCGCGGGGGCGGTCGACGAGCGGCTCGGGTGTGCCGTCTGGGGCGTGGCGGGCGTACCCGGCGCCGGGGAATGTGCCGCACAGCGGGCACCAGGCGAACTCGACCCGCTCGCGGGAGGTGATGCCGAGGCCGGCGGGGACCGGGTCCAGCCGCAGCAGCCGGTGCAGCCGCTGCCCGCAGGCCGGGCACGTCTGGTCGAGGAAGCCGCTGGTGAGATGCTGCCGGCCCGAGCCGGCATTCACCGGCCAGCTCGGCTGGCGGCGGCGCAGCGGATTGCGGGACGCCCACTGGTTGAGGACCTCCTGGGGGAAGGCCAGGTGCCACACGGCCGCTGGGTGCAGCCGCCGGGGCCCGCCGTCTCCGTCGCGCCCGAAGCCCACCCCGGCCAGCTGGCCGGCGTCGGCTGGCAGCCGGGCCAGGATTTCCGGGCGGCGGGTCTGGAGCAGGCAGCGGGACCGCGAAGCCCGCGTCCGGCCCGCTCGGGTCACCGGCCACCTCGAGGAGCCGGGCGACCTCGGCGTCGTCCGCGGCCCGCCACGGCCAGCTCGCATAGTACGAGCCCCGGTTCGGCCTGATGCCCCACAGGGCACGCAGGTGCGCGGTCAGCGCCCCGGGCTGGTGCGCCGATATGTAGGCGACCACCTCATCGGCGGCCTCGTTGCCCCCGTCGCCCCGCGCCCGGGCCGCCTCACCGGCCAGCTGGCGCAGGCTCGCCGGGGGCAGCCGGTCGCAGACCGGTCTGAGGTGCCAGTGGAACCGCGCGTTCTCGCTGATCATCCGCGACGCGACACCGGACAAGAGCCCGGAATCATCCAGCCCGGCCAGCCGCGCCGATACCTCCCGGGACCGCCGGATGTCACCAGTCCGAGCCGTCAGGAGCGCGTACCAGTCATCAACATCAGCGCCCGCCACGACGCAACTGTACGCCGGGCGGCATCTTGCGCCGATCAGCTCAGCGCGAACGGAAGCCAACGGTATGCACCGCCGGCTGAGCCGACACCCGCAAAGCCGAATAAGCGATCTGCGTGTTCTGTCCGGTCACGGTGCTACTAAGCGCGGCTTGCCAGCTCTTGGCTGACGCGGTCTCAACCCAAGCTGGCTAGTTCCTCCGCCTCGGCAGCAGTTCCGTGCTGGGGGCCGGAGGGCGCCGCGATCGGCGTCGGGGCGGTGAGACCTGCGGCCTTAAGCAACTGCGCCAGGCGCCCCACCTCGCTGGCAGCTGGCGTGGTCGTAACGGTATCGAGTACGACGCCCACATATCCTTCAGCGTCAGGAACTGCAGCGGGTTGCCGCCGAGGCACTCCCGGATGGTGGCGTCATCGGCCCACCCGGAGGCATCACCTTGAAGCCGGGTCACGGCAAGACAGTACGTAAATTCGCGCGAGCCGGTGATGTCCTCGATCTTCTTCCGGAACCCCTGTGCCCACCGTGGCATCCACAGCTCCCTGAACTGCAGTTCCCTCGGGCGCTTGGGGTTCTTAGCCTCGCCGCGCAGTTGAGCGAGGATCTGCGGGGCGGCGAAGCCGCTCTGCCATGACTTGCAGGAGACGACCATCACCCGCCTGGCCCCGGTGTGCCGGGGATGCAGGCCCACGACATCGATGTCGGACGGCACCGATTCGACCTGCGGTGCGTAATGCTGATCCTTGGGCGGGTTGAACCGCACGTTATGGGTTGTGAAGTAACCCTGCATCTGCAGGTAATCATCAACGATCTGCTCCAGCACATCTTCCTTCATGCGAGCAAGTTTCGCACGGCCACCGACGCCTTGAAGGACCACTGCAAGCCAGGGTGCTGAGTCCGTCTGACGGCGAGTCGCGCCACTGCCTCGCCGATGCAGTCGGCAGACCAACACACTTAGAGAGATCACGCGCCGTTAGGACCTGACGAGCATCCGGCAACAGGACACGCGAGATCCGCCGATCTGGCGTACCGCATGACGTCGGCTTTTAGGCTGGTGCCGAGCGCCGATCACGCCGTGCTGCGTGGGGACGGTGATTGTGAGGGCAGACAGAGAGTCCCCGCCGCCGGGAGAGCGGCGGGGACTCGGCGCTGCGTTACTCTGCGGCGGGTGCAGTCAGGATCGTGACCTGGCCGCCCGCGGGAACGGTGACCGTGGCGCGGCTGCCGTCAACGGCGAGCGTGAAGCCGTCGATGACGGCGCGGCGTCCGCCGATGAACTCTTCGGCCGGGACCGTTCCCTCGGTCAACACGCGGGTGTCGAGGTACTTCACGGGCCGCGCCTGGCCCCGGACCCAGGGTTCCCCGGGGTTGACGGTGCCGATCAGGTGCTTCCACTGCTGCGATTCATCGCCGGTGAACTTGACCCTGCCGTCGGGGAGTCGCTCCCAGCCGGTGACGTCGTAGGCGGTGACCACCTGGTTGCGGTAGACGCCGAGCATCGCGTCACCGTAAGTGTCTGCCGAATCGTCGCTGATGCCCGCCCAAGCTTCGAGCGTTGCCCGGTCTGCCTCGTCCACCCCGGCCATGACGTCCGGCCAGGTCTGCGAGAGGTTAACGAGAATCATGGATGCTCCTTCGCTTGTATCTTGCTCCGAAGATAGCATCATCAAATCTAGATGTCAAAACATATATAGAAGATGCACTCATCTTCTCCCTGCCGGCTACCGAGGTGGCGGGGAGAGTCCCCTCAGCGAGGCTGCTCGCATGGACCGTCCTGGCGTGGGCGCGATCGTCCTGCAGCGCATTTACATCCCGAGCAGAGAGGGATGTCTCGTGGAAGCCCATTCAGAACCGGACAATCTGCGCCCAGACGTCAGTACTCTCGGACCAGATGCGATGCCTATCCGAATCGGCGATCTGCGTGAATCTTGGGCTCGCTTCTCATCTTGCAATCATCACGATGCGTTATACCAATGTTGAGGACCGAACCTTCGTCTGCGCTGGTTGCCGTGATGCGCCGTCTGGCGGTCCGGGCTTGAGAAATGCCGCTTGGCAGGGTGGCGAGCGGTGTCCGTGACGGGGAGTGCCCGGCTAGCGTGATAGCGCGGGACTTGGCCTGAGGCCTGCTGCGTCTTGCAGACTCGGGTGGGTGAGGGTCAGGGCTCCGTCGAAGCGGGTCTGGAGGTTGCTGATGAGGCGGGCGACGGTGTTTCCGCATGAGCCTGCGTGCAGGTAGACGCGCATCCAGTCGTGGCCGAGCTCGATTCCTATCCGCTGGCCTACATGTAGGTCGACGGCCTCGACGAGGGCTTCGTTTTGGGTGATGGCGGGCTGGCCCCAGAGCCGGAACGGGGCACGTGAGCTGAATAGTTCCTCGCAGAATGCGGGAAGGTCGGGGATAGACCTGGAGAAGCGGATCCCGATCGGCATCCCTGCGAATGACGCGCCGCCCGCGTCGGTGTCTTGCAGTGCGGTGGCGTTCGCGTCGTTGAGCGGGTCGAATCTGAGGGACAGCGCCTCGATTGACTCCACGAGGCGTGCGTAGCGGCTGATGACCATCTGGACGAACTGGGCATGGTGGGTGAACTGTTCGCCGTGGGCGGCGAAAGCGCCCCAGCGCCTGACTGACTCGCGCAGCGGTCCCAGGTCCGGGTCGTTGAGGTCGACCTCGATGTTGCTGAAGCTGACCGCGGACCTGTAGTCGGGCAGGGCGGTGATCTTGTCGAGCAGGCGCTCGGCGTGCGAGCCGGAGAGTTGGACCTTGAGGTCGCGGGCGGCGTCGTCAGAGTCGACGAGCCGCTTGCCGTCGAATTTGGTGCTGACCCGCCGGGACAGCGCTTCGGGGGCGATGTAGCGGAGGTGGGCCGAGGGAAGCCACATCCAGTCGGTGTCCCTGCGCGACTCGACGCGGTCCCTCAGCCACGCGGCCGCGGGCGCGCTAGCCCAGGCGGTGTGGAATACCCAGAACCTGGGCTGAAGCCGGTCTACCCAGAACTCTCCGTCGGAACGCGCGAAAACGCGGGACAGGAACGCGTCATCGGTGTCCTGGACATTCCCCCGGCCGCCAGCGATTTCGGCGAGGTAGGCGTCCGGGTCGTCGGTGTGAACCTCGAGCACGAAAGCCTTGGCTGGGACGTTCCCGTCTACCGGGACGTTGGCGGAGAGGTCAGATCGGCTCGTCATGGCTGTCCACCGTCCTCTCCGTCGCTTCCTGGCGCTCGTGGTCGGCCGGAGTTCTGGTCAGGGTCATCATTGTGCATCACCGTCGCCCTCGTTCCCATTGTCGCTCTCTTCCTCGGTTGCGACGCGCTCGGCTTCATCGAATTCCGAGAAGAGGTCGATCTGGCCGGGAATCTCGGCCTGCCGCCGGGAGCGGGTGGCACGGCTTCCCCATACTGCCTGGTACCCCTGGGTGCGGCCGCGGCGGTCGAAGGTTTCAGGGGAACGGAGGACGGCGACTCGTTCCTCGGTGACCCCGGTTGAGCGTTCGTAGCGGAAGCGCTCCGGCTCCGCGTCGGCCGCCCTGCGTGCTGCCTCCCGCACGGCGCGCAGAAGACGGTTTTGGGCTGCGCGGCCGTAGATCGGGAAATGCCGCACGGCCTGCTCGGTCAGTGCCCTGATGGTAATGGACGGACGCTGCTGGGTCATTGCCGATATCAGCTCGGAGCGGACGGGCTGGTCGAATGCCTCGGCGGGCGACTCGTGGTCGAAGGGCACGATCCGGGCGATCGGGTACGTCCATACGGCAGGCGAACTGAGCGCGGCCGACAGCAGCGGATCGGCCAGCTGGGGCCGCAGGAGCGTAGCCTCCGATCCGCTGACGGCCAGCACTGGGACGCGGAGACCCGCCTCGTCCGCGCCCAAGCAGATTCGGTCGGCGTTTTCCGCGAGGCAGGCGTACAGGACCCCGCAGCGCAGGGGAACAGGCTTAGGCACCGTGATGCCGCCGGCGATCACCAGAAGCTGTGGGGTCAGCGCCGTCAGCCTGCGGCCCTGCTCAGGTTCCAGGTTCGCGCCCGATTTTGCTTCGACAGCCAGAAGATGGCCGGCCAGCGGGTTGAAAAGGACGACATCACAGACGACGGTCTCCCCGTTGACTTTGACCGGGACTTCCAGCGCGGACACCGTCCAGCCTGCATCCGCCAGCGGCGCCGGATTCAGGCCGTCGGCGAGCGCCAAGTCGAGGATGGCGTTGACAGGTACGAGCCGGGATTCCACCCCTTGCCTTCCTGGTGCGCGCGCGACCGGCATGATCACACTGCATGCGAATGTGATCGGCGTGCTTCGACTATGCGCGCCGCCGGGAACGTCGGATGTGTCGGGCTGTCCTGAATACGCGACGATACCCGGTTCCTGCAACGCGCGACGGTTAGACACGGCGAGGCGGCCCCCGGCAGACCCCGAGTCGATGATGATCGCCCGGATGAATGAGCCCGGGTATGCGCTCGCGGTCTCTTCGGGGCGCTTCGCCGATCCCCCTGTCGGCAGGATAGCGGCAGCCATGCACCGTCTCCGCGCCCGCCAATGCACCTTATTTCATGAATTACGCGGGTCTGCTGCCAGCCATTAGCGCGAGAAGTATGTGTCAATGTCCTGATTCTCAGGGCGAGCCCCGAAATTGTAGTAATGATGGGATAAGGACGTGTGCTGTGCTGGGGGGAGCCGGTAAGGATGACGGCGGACGGAGGGCTGGCCGCTTGGGCGGAGGCATCGGGCCGCTGGCGGGCTGAGGGGCACGAGCGCGGCGCCTTGCGGTTCGCGTTCTACGGGCGGGTGTCGACGGAGGACTGGCAGGACCCGGTCATGTCGCGGGCGCGGCAGCGGGAGCAGGCGGAGGCGCTGGTCCGCGGCCACGGGGCGATTGTGGCGGAGTTCTTCGACGAAGGGGAGAGCCGGTCGGTGGCGTGGGGCCGACGTCCGCAGGCCGCCGCGCTGGTCGCCCTGCTGGCGGATACGCGCCGCGGCTGGGACGCGATCGTGATCGGGGAGTACGAGCGGGCGTTCTACGGGAGCCAGTACGCGTCGATGGCGCCGCTGTTCGAGCACTACGGCGTCCAGCTGTGGATGCCGGAAGCAGGCGGGCGGGTCGACTTCGCGTCCGGGCATGACGAGCAGACGATGACGATGCTCGGGCTGTCGTCGAAGCGTGAGGTGACCCGGACGAGTATCCGGGTGCGGACCGCGATGGCGGTTCAGACGCGGGAGCAGGGCCGGTACCTGGGCGGGCGCCCGCCGTACGGGTACCGGCTGGCCGATGCCGGGCCGCACCCGAACAGGGCGCACGCCGCGTGGGGACGCCGTGCCCGCCGGCTGGAGCCGGACCCGGATACGGAGAACGTGGTGCGGTGGACCTTCGCGCAGCGCCTCGCCGGGCACTCGGTGGCGCGGATCGCCCGGGCGCTGAACGAGGCGGGTATTCCGTGCCCGTCGGCGTCAGACCCGGGACGGAACCCGCACCGCACCGGCACCGGCTGGACGCTGGGCACGGTCACCACCATCATTCACAACCCGCGGTACACCGGGCATCAGGTATGGAACCGGCAGCGCACCGACAAGGACCTGGCCGACCCGGCGGACGTCAGCCTGGGACATAAGGACGTGCAGCGGTGGAACCTGCCGGACGGGTGGGTCATCTCCGCCCGTCCCGCGCACGAGGCCCTGGTCAGCGAGGCCGACTTCATCGCCGCCCAGGAGGCCCGTGCCGCCTGCGGCCCGTCGCCCCGAGGTGATCTCGCGCGGCCGGAGAAGCGGCGGTACCTGCTGTCGGGGCTGCTCGTCTGCGGAATATGCGAGCGGCGGATGGAATCAGCATGGTCCAACGGCAAGCCCGCCTACCGGTGCCGCCACGGCCACACCACCGCCAGCTCACCTGACCCCAGTCGGCCGAAGAACGCGTACGTCCGCGAGGACCGGATCTTGCCGCACCTGCCCGTCTTGCACTTGCTGCTCACCGGATCAGCCCGGGAAACGCGGAGGCGGCGCACCCGGCGAGGAACCGACGTCCGATGCCAAGCCGCAGAGGACGTGATCTGTTACTTGCGGGAGCAGCAAGTCACTGTTACCTACGATCCGGCTGCCGGGGAGCTGCACGCGGGCACCGGCGAGGCCGCCCAGACCATCACCCTGAACGCAAGCTGACCCAGGCCGCTGCGGCCAGACCCGGAAGGAGGAGCGTAGAAAGAAAACCGCCGGTCGCCCGGCGCTGGCGGCAGTCCACGCCCGGGTGACAATCCGCCATGCCCGAAAACCATCGCTCATGGGGATTTACTGTGTCCGAGGGGGGACTTGAACCCCCACGCCCTTAACGGGCACTAGCACCTCAAGCTAGCGCGTCTGCCATTCCGCCACCCGGACAGGATGAGCCGATCTCGTCGGCTGAGTCAAGATAGCAAACTTCGTGCGACTATGCGAAGCGGATCGCGGCTCCGCCGAGCGGGCCCGCAGGAGGCCGGCAGCGGCTGGCCAGCAAGGCTGCCGGCCCCAGGCAGCCTGCGGTGCGGTCAAAGCCGGGCGGTGCGAGGATGGGAGCGTGACCGAGAACTTCGCTGCCCAGGCTCAGAACGCCCAGGATGAGGTCGTCGACATCTGCCGAGACCTGATCAGGATCGATACGACCAACCCGGGGGACCACTCCGGCCCGGGCGAGCGCAGGGCCGCCGAGTACGTGGCGGGCCTGCTGAGCGAGGTCGGGCTGCAGCCCACCGTCCTCGAGTCGCACCCCAAGCGGACCAGCCTCGTCGCCCGCGTCGAGGGGAACGACCGCAGCCGCCCCGCCCTCCTCATTCACGGTCACCTGGACGTCGTGCCGGCCAACGCGCTTGACTGGCGCCGTGACCCGTTCGCGGGCGAGATCGCCGACGGCTGCGTCTGGGGCCGCGGCGCGGTCGACATGAAGGGCACCGACGCGATGGTCCTGGCGGCGGTCCGTCAGCGGATGCGCGAGGGGCGCAGGCCGGACCGCGATATCGTGCTCGCCTTCACCGCCGACGAAGAGGCGGGCGGCAACTGGGGCGCTAAATTCCTCATCGAGGAGCATCCGGACCTGTTCGAAGGCGTCACCGAGGCGATCGGCGAGGTCGGCGGGTTCAGCGTTTCCGTCGGCGACCAGCGGCTGTACGCGGTCCAGACGGGGGAGAAGGGCCTGGCCTGGATGCGGCTCACCGCGACCGGCACCGCCGGGCACGGGTCCATGATCCACACCGACAACGCGGTCACCGCGCTGGCGGAGGCCGTCGGCCGGGTCGGCCGGCATCAGTGGCCGACCCAGCTCCCGGACGCGACCAGGGCGTTCCTGGAAACGGCGAGCCGGGCGCTGGGCGTCGAGTTCGACCCGCAGGACCCCGCCAGCATCATCGGCAAGCTCGGCGGGATGAGCAAGATGATCGGCGCGACCACGCAGCACACGGCGAACCCGACCGGGCTCAAGGCGGGCTACAAGGTCAACGTGATCCCGCAGGAGGCCAACGCGGACCTCGACGGGCGCTTCCTCCCCGGCCGCGAGGACGAGTTCTTCGCGCAGCTCGACGAACTGCTCGGAAATGCGGTGAAACGCGAGTTCATCCACCACGACATCGCGCTCGAGACCACGGCCGACGGAGCCCTGTGGGACGCGATGGCCGCGTCGCTCACGGCCGAGGACCCCGACGGGATCGTGGTGCCGTTCTGCTTCTCGGCCGGGACCGACGCGAAGTGGTTCAGCAAGCTCGGCGTCCGCTGCTTCGGCTTCAGCCCGCTCCAGCTGCCGCCGCAGCTCGACTTCGCGGGCATGTTCCACGGCATCGACGAGCGCGTGCCGGTGGACGGCCTGGCGTTCGGCGTCCGGGTGCTCGACCGGCTGCTCGGCACCGCGTAAACGTCAAAACGTCCTAACGGCGCGTATGATGCGACGGCGGAGGGTAGCCTTCCTGCTGCCGTCAGCGAACAGCCGGAGCCTGGCGAGTTCCCAGGCACCGTACTCAGCGTGGTCCGTGAGGATCCGCCTCGCGGCGTCGCGAGTCGTGCCGCGTGGCAGGTACAACACGAGGTAGTCATACTCAGCCATTACTTCTTATTGTGCGCACGCCGTGGAACAGTGCAAGTCGAGTCGGATAACTTCCGGCGTCTTCTGCGTTGTGCGTACAGGGCCTGAACGCCGCCAGGGAACAGCCTGGAGGGTCAACCGGGTTGCAGGGATAACGGCAGGGACGGGCATTTCGTGGCCGCGCCGCGTATGGTACTTGCGGCGGGAGTCGCGTCCGAACGTGGCGGCGGCCCCGCCGCAGCGGGGCGACGGGCCATGGCGCTTTTGATGTGAGGTTGGAAAGAGCGTGCCAGCAAAGAGCAAGGCCGCCGGGAAGACAGCGGCGGCCTCGAACAGCGGGAACAGCGGGGAGAACGGCAGCGCGACTAACGGCGCCGCCGCGAACGGTCACGGCACCAGGCTCGTGATCGTCGAGTCCCCCGCCAAGGCCAGGACCATCGCCGGCTACCTCGGCAATGGCTACGTGGTCGAGTCGAGCATCGGCCACATCCGCGACATGCCAGACCGGGCGGCCGAGATCCCGGAGAAGCTCCGCGCGCAGCCGTGGGCCCGCCTCGGCGTCGACGTCGACAACGACTTCAAGGCCCTCTACGTCGTCCCGGCCGACAAGAAGCAGCAGGTGTCCAAGCTCAAGTCGCTGCTCAAGGACGCCGACGAGCTCTACCTGGCGACGGACGAGGACCGCGAGGGCGAGGCCATCGCCTGGCACCTGCTCGAGGAGCTCAAGCCCAAGGTCCCGACCCGGCGGATGGTCTTCCACGAGATCACCCCGGAGGCGATCGCCCGCGCCATCGCCAACCCGACCCAGCTCAACGACGGCAAGGTCGACGCGTACCAGACCCGGCGGGTCCTGGACCGGCTCTACGGCTACGAGGTCTCCCCGGTGCTGTGGAAGAAGGTCATGCCGAAGCTGTCGGCGGGCCGGGTCCAGTCGGTCGCGACCCGGCTGGTGGTCGACCGCGAGTGGGAGCGGATCAGGTTCCGCTCGGCCGGCTACTGGGACCTCGAGGCCGAGTTCGGCACCGCCGAGCACGGCAAGGAGCGGCTCCCCGACAACCCCACCAGCTTCACCGCGACGCTGGTGAGCGTCGACGGCGCCCGGGTCGCCCAGGGTCGTGACTTCACGTCCGTCGGCGAGCTCAAGGCCG
>Ga0335075_10017111_pt1 | contig 10798 bp, 6 predicted proteins | sample Lox_Sample_24_FD_206723 | JGI IMG/M metagenome (GOLD analysis project Ga0335075, IMG submission 206723) | Soil microbial communities from Loxahatchee National Wildlife Refuge, Florida, United States - Lox_Sample_2.4 | ecosystem: Environmental > Terrestrial > Soil > Wetlands | place: USA: Florida... | reverse complement strand
ACAGCTTGCGGAGAAGGGACATCGCATGAGAACGCAGGAGACGCCCGCCGTTGACACGGCAGGGCTGGGCAAGCGCTACGGCTCGCTGTGGGCGCTGCAGGACTGCTCGGTAACAGTCCCGGCTGGCCGGGTCACCGCGGTGATCGGGCCCAACGGCGCGGGGAAGACCACGCTGCTGAAGATCCTCGCCGGGCTGAGCAGGCCGAGCGCGGGCGAGGTGACCGTGCTGGGCCGGCGGCCAGGCCAGGATGCCGGGTTCCTGGACTCCATCGGCTACCTGGCCCAGGACATCCCGCTGTACCGGCGGCTGACCGCCGGCGATCACCTCAGGATCTTCGCGCGGCTGAACCGGCACTGGGACGCGGCGGCCGCCGAGGACCGGCTGGCCGCGCTGAACATCCCCGCCTCCCGCCCGGTCGGCAGCCTGTCCGGCGGCCAGCGGGCGCAGGTGGGCCTCAGCCTGGCGCTGGCGAAACAGCCCCGGCTGCTGCTGCTTGACGAGCCCGTCGCCGCACTGGACCCGCTGGCCCGCCGCGAGTTCCTCGCCTCGCTGGCCGGGGCGGCCGCCGAGGGAGGCCCGGCGGTCATCTTGTCCTCACACCTGCTGCACGACCTTGAGCGGGTCTGCGACTACCTGATCTTGCTGTCCGCCTCGCGGACCCAGCTGTGCGACAGCATCGAGAACGTGGTCGCCACCCACCGGGTGCTGATCGGCCCGCGCCAGAAGCCCCCCGCGGGGGTCACGGTCGTCAAGGCGACCAACGCCGCGCGGCAGAGCCGGCTGCTGGCCCGGCTGGACGGGCCGGTCCTCGACCCGTCCTGGGACGTGCACGAGGTGGGCCTGGAAGACATCGTCCTGGCCTACATGGGGGAAGCCGCCAGCCCGGGAACCGGCACGCTGACCGCGATAGGAGAAGCGTCATGAACACCCTGATGTGGCGGCTGAACCGCAGCCAGGTGCGGATCTCCGCCGCCGCCCTCGCCACGCTGGCCGTGCTGCTGCTGATCACCGGCATCGCCATGGCCGGCACCTACCACGGCTTCCTCGGCACCTGCGCGTCGGGGCACACCTGCGCCGACGGTCACAGCCTGCTGTTCCAGGGCGACGGCGTACTCAACGCCGTGGTGTACGCGACCATGGCGGTCCCGCTGCTGTTCGGGCTGTTCTGGGGCGCGCCGCTGCTGGCGCGGGAATTCGAGGCCGGCACGCACAGCCTGGCCTGGACCCAGGGTGTCACCCGCCGGCGCTGGCTGGCCGGCACCGCCGGCTGGGCGCTGGCCGCCGCCACCTTGTGGGGCGCCGCCATGTCCGCGCTGGTCAGCTGGTGGCGCCTGCCCGAGAACGCGGTCGGCATCCCCTATCCCCGGTTCGACACCGGGACCTTCGACATCCAGGGACTCGTCCCGGTCGCCTACTCGGTGTTCGCGGTCGCCCTCGGCATCGCCGCCGGCGCGCTGTTCCGGCGCCTGCTCCCCGCCATGGCCACCACCTTCGCCGTATTCGTCGGCCTGCGCTTCGCCATCGCCGAATACCTCCGGCCGCACTACATGACCCCGCTCACCAAGGTGCTCCCGCTCGCGGCTATGACCCCTGGCGCGCCGTCCGCCGTGCCAGCCGGCTCCTGGGTGGTCGGGCCCCTCTCCGCCATCGGGCCTAACGGGCACAACTACGGCGACGCAATCCAGGTCAGTTTCATGCCTGCCGCTTGCCGCAGCCTGCTGGGCGGGGGACAACTTATACCGTGCATGGCCGCCCGCGGGTTCCACTCCCAGGTCATCTACCAGCCCGCGACCAGGTTCTGGGACTTCCAGGGCATCGAGGCCGGCATCTTCGTCGTGCTCGCCGCCGCCCTCATCGCCCTCACCTGGCGCCTTGTCCTGACCCGAGACGCATGAACCACTACCCAGCGGCCCCTAACCCGCGGCGGAGACGCGCGTTTTGCGCGGCTCGGCGTCAGGGGTCCAGGTCGGCGAGTTTGGCGCGGACCTGGCCGGCGTCTGGGTGCCGGAGGTCCTCGAGGATGGCGAGTGCCTGCTGCCAGGCTTCCCGTGCCCGGAGCGGATCGCCGGCGACGGTGCGGATATCGCCGAGATTGGTCAGGGTATCGGCTTCCCCCCAGCGGTCGCCGACGGTCCGGAAGATGCTCAGCGCACGCTCATAGCAGGCGGCCGCCTCGCCGAAGTCGCCGGCATGGTATTCGGCGTAGCCCAGGCTGTTCCAGATGTTGCCCTCCAGGTGGCGGCTGCCATAGCGGCTGTTGAGGGCGAGCGCCTGGCGGCATAGTCCGCGCGCCTCCTGGTAGTTCCCCAGGAGGGCGTGGTACCAGCCGACCTCGTTGAGGAGCTCAGCCTCGCCCGTCTTGTCGCCAATCGCGCGGAACAGGCTGGCGGCCCGTTGGGCGTGGCTGAGCGCCTCGCCGTACTGCCCCCGGAGTTCGGCGGTCGCGGCCAGGCTGTTAAACATGATGGCCTCGCCGTGGCGGTTACCAAGCTGCCGGTACCGCTTGGCGACGTTGGCGTAGTACTCCGGGACCCACTCGTAGTCACCCAATGTGCCGACGCAGCCGCGGACGCCGTTGGCGACCAGCGCGGCGTCACCACGGACCGCGGCCCCTATGCTCATGCGCTTGACCCCGGCCCACTCGAGATCGTGCCCCCGGGTGGCCAGGATGGGGTGCATGGACATGGAGATCTCCCAGACGTAGTCGTCCAGGCCGTGGTCACCGGCGAGGGCGATAGCGGCCAGCAACACGTGGTATTCGGCCTCGAACCACGCCAGGGCGTGCTCACTGCCGGTGAACCGCTCGGCCACGGCGCCCGGGCTCGGCGCGGCCTGCGCGACCGGCCGGACCGCCGGGAGCATCGTGAAGGCGCCGTTCCGGGCCGAGTACACATAGTGGTCAAGCATCCGGACCACCGCGGCGGCGCGCTCTGGCTGGCTATCGGTGTCTCGGGCCTGATCCGCGGCATAGGCGCGCAGCAGGTCGTGCAGCGCGTACCGGCCCGGGACATGCTCGGCGACGAGGTGGGCGCGGGTGAGGTCGGCAAGCAGGCGGCGGGCACCAGGCTCGTCTGCCGCGGCTAGGCTGGCGGCCGCCGCCAGGCTGATGTCCGGGCCGCGGTGCAGCCCCAGCAGCCGGAACATGCGTGCCGCGGCGGCGCTGAGCTGCCGGTACGACCAGGAGAAGACGGCCCGCACGCTGGCCGCCGGGTCGCCGGCATCCAGCGCGTCCAGCCGGCCGGTCCGGTCTCGCAGCTCGGCCGCCAGGGCGGATAGCGGAAAGTTCGGCCGGGCTTCGGCGCGGGCCGCGGCGACCGCCAGCGCCAGCGGCAGCCGTCCGCAAAGCGCGGCGATCTCGGCGACCGCGCCGGGCTCGGCGGCCGCCCGGCCGGAGCCAATCCGGTCGGTCAGCATGTGCACCGCCTCGTCGTGACTGAGCACGTCCAGGGACAGCAGCCGGGCCCGCTCGGCGGCCGCCAGCCCGCCGAGCTGGTTCCGGCTGGTAATGATGACCAGGCTGGCCGGGCCAGCGGGCAACAGCGGCCGGACCTGCTGCTCATCGCGGGCGTTGTCCAAGACGATCAGCATTCTGCGGTCTGCCAGTGTGCTGCGGTACAAGCCCGCCTGCGCCTCCGGCTGGGCCGGGATCCGGTCCGGTGGCACGCCGAGGGCGTCCAGGAACCCGCGCACCGCCTCCGCCGCCGTCATCGGAACACCAGAGGGGTCAAAGCCGTGCAGGTTCACGTATAGCTGCCCGTCCGGGAAGTGGTCGGCGACTTGATACGCCCACTGCAGCGCCAGCGCCGTCTTGCCCACTCCGGCGGTCCCGCCGATCGCGGAGATCACCACCGTCCCCGGACTGTCCGCGCTCGTCTCGTCCACGATCCTCCGCAGCGCGGCCAGTTCGCCGGCACGCCCGGTAAAGCCGGAAACCGCCGCGGGCAACTGCCGTGGCACTGTCGCCGCTGCCGGATTCACCGCCCGCGCGGAGGAGTTCAGGACAGGGTCGCCGGTCAGGATCTGCCGTTGCAGTTCGCGCAGCCCGGCGCCCGGCTCGGTCCCGAGCTCGTCGATGAGCACCTGGCGGGCCCGGGCGTAGGCTGCCAGCGCCTCTGCCTGCCGGCCGTCTCCGTACAGCGCCAGCATCAGCAGGACGTGCAGCCGCTCCCGTAGCGGATAAGTGGCGGCTAGGCGCTGCGCTTCGGTGATCACCTCCGCGTGCCGCCCGAGCCGAAGGTCCGCGTCCAGGCGCACCTCTTCGGCTTGCAGCCGCAGTTCGGCCAGCCGCGGGACGTCGCGGCTCGCCAGCAGGTCGGACTCCACGTCGGCCAGCGGCTCGCCCCGCCACAGTGCCAGACCGGCCCGTGCCCGCTCGGCGGCGGTGTCCCAGGCGCCGTCCTTGGCCGCCGCTCGGGCGGCGACCAGATGCATCTCGAACCGCGACACGTCAAGTTCGCTCTCGTCCACGTCGATCTGGTAGCCGCCAGGTTGCGTGCGGATCCGCGCGCTGTCGCCCAGTGCCTTGCGCAGCCGCATCACGTGGTTTTGCACGGCGACCCGGGCCGACGGCGGCGGAGCGGCGCCCCACAGCACCTCCGTCAGGTCGTCGAGGGAGATGACCCGGCCGGAGTTCAGCAGCAACGCGGCCAGCACCGCCCGCTGCTTGCGCGACGCCAGAGGCAGCGTGACATCGCCCCGGCGCACCGCCAGGGGCCCCAGCAAACAGAATTCGGTCGCCGTATCCATGTCGATCGTCCTCGCGAACCGGCCTCCCGATGATCGAACTTTAGCCGCGTGTTAACGCCACCAGCCAGGCTAATCCCGCGGATCAACCAGCGATGAGGCATCGGGAGTGGCTATGCGGCGTTCGATCCTGTTCAGTATGGCTGTCGTCCTCGCGGTCGCGGGCGGGACGGGACTGGCCGCCGGGCAAGCGACCGCCGGACAGGGGACCGCCGGGCACGGGGGCGCCGGGCAGGGGGTCGCGGCGGACCGCCGCCCGGGCGTGCTGCTCGTCTGCAACGGCAGCACGGCCCCCTGCCCGGCGGGCGGGCCCTACTACCGCACCGTCCAGGGCGCGGTCGACGCCGCGAGTCCCGGCGACTGGATCCTCATCTATCCCGGCGTTTACCACGAGAAATCCACGCGATGGCCGACTGCGGGGGTCTGGATCGACAAGCCGGACCTGCACATCCGCGGGCTGAACCGCGACCTGGTGATCATCGACGGCAGCAACGGGACCGCCGCCCACCCGTGCCCGTCGGCCGCCGCGGAGCAGGATCTCACCCCGCGCAGCGGCATCGTGGTGTACAAGGCCAGCGGGGTCACGCTGCAGAACCTGACCGTGTGCGACTACCTGGCCGGATCGAGCGGGGGCGGCAACGAGATCTGGTGGGACGGCGGCGACGGCTCCGGTACGATCGGCCTGGGCTCGTTCTCCGGTTCCTACCTGACCGCGACGTCTGAGTACGCTCCCGCCGCGGTGAACAGCCCGGCGCTCGCCCAGTACGGGATCTTCGCCGGCAATGCCAGCGGCCCCGGCCTCATCACGCACTCGTACGCCAGCAACATGGCCGACGGCGCCTTCTATGTGGGCGCGTGCCGGCGGGTTTGCGACACCACGCTCTCCGGCGACACCGGAGTCAACTCCGCGCTCGGGTACACCGGGACGAACTCGGGCGGGCGGCTGGTCATCACGAACTCGGTGTTCACCCTCAACCACGCCGGCGTGGTGCCGAACTCGCGCAACAACGACGACGCGCCGCCGCCGCAAGACGGCCGCTGCCCGGGCAGCGCCACGAGGTCCTGCACGATCATCAGCGACAACCTGATCGAGAACAACAACAACCCGAACACGCCTAATGACGGTGTCGGCGCCACCGCGCCGGTCGGGGTGGGCATCCAGGTAGCGGGCGGCTCCTACGACACCGTCACCGGCAACGTCATCGCGGACCAGGGCGCCTGGGGCGTCGTGACGAGCGACAACCCCGACCCCGAGCAGCCGCCGCCGCCCTCGCACTGCCAGGGCGGCATCGAGAACGACCCGGCCCCCGGGGTCTGCCTGTTCGAGGCGGTCGGCAATCAGGTCTACGGGAACGTGTTCAGCCACGACGGGTTCTTCGGCAACCAGACGAACTCCGATCTGGCGGACGCGACGCTCGGGTCGTACACGCCACGGAACTGCTTCTACCGCAACGCCGACCTCAGCGGAAGGCTGACCTCGGCGCCCGCGGACATCGAGGCGGCGAGCGCGGACGGCCGGCCCTGCGCGGGAGCTGGCAGCGGCCCCGACGTGGCGCTGGAAGACCAGCTGATCTGCAACACGGGAGCCGAGCCCTGCCCGCTGCCGCCGGGCGCGGCTAAGTATCCGAGGCAGACCCGCACCGTGCTGCTCCCGCTGCCCCGGCTGGCGAGCATGCCGGACCCCTGCGCGGGCGTGCCGGGCAACGCGTTCTGCCCAGTGGGCCGCCCAGTTCCCCGGTAGAGCTAGTTCCCGCGAGAGAAAGCCGCCGCCCGTGACCTCGACGCCCCGCCCCTACCCGTTCATCGTCAATCGTCTCGAATCCGACCCGCTGTGCGCACGGCTGCGCCGGGAAGAACCGGTGTGCCGGGTGGTGCTGCCGTACGGCCGCCCCGCCTGGCTGGTCACGACGTACGAGCTGTCGAAGGCGGTGCTGGGCGACCCGCGGTTCAGTCGCGCGGCGAGCCTGGTGGGGGACAACCCCCGGGAAAGCCCGGTCGACTACGACCAGCTTGCCGAGAGCATCCTGAGCATGGACCCGCCGGAACACACCCGGATCCGCCAGCTCGTCGGCAAGGCGTTCACCGCCCGCAGGGTCGAGCCGCTGCGCCCCCGAGCCCGGCAGGTCGCCGCCGGGCTGATCGACGACATGATGATCGCCGGCCCGCCGGCCGATCTGGTGCCGGGCTTCTCGCTCGCGTTGCCCGCGATCATCGTCTGCGAGCTGCTCGGCATCCCCGAGTCCGACCGGTTCCAGTTCCGTGACTGGACCGCCCGGATGGTATCGACCTCGGTGGCCGACACCCGCGAGCAGCAGGAGATCTTCCTGACCCTGTTCGGCTACTTCGAGGGACTGGTCGCCCGGCGGCGCGAGCGGCCCGGCGACGACCTGCTCTCCTCACTCGTCCGGGCGCACGAGGCCGGCCGGCTGACCGAGTCCGAGCTGCTGGTCCTCGCGGAGACCCTGCTGGTGGCCGGTTACGAGACTACCGCGCACCAGATCACCAACATGGTGTACACCCTGCTCACGCATCCTCAGCAGCTGGATCAGCTCCGAAGGTGGCCCGAACTGATCCCGGACGCCGTCGAGGAACTGCTGCGGTTCATCGTGCTGGGCAGCGCGGTCAATCCCCGGATCGCGACGACCGATGTCCAGCTCGGCGACGTGCTGGTCCGCGCCGGTGAGCCGGTGCTGATCGAAGGGGCCTCGGCCGACCACGATGAGAGCGTGTTCGACCGCCCCGATGAGCTCGACCTCACGCGTGCGCCCAATCCGCATATGGCGTTCGGCCACGGGCCGCACTTCTGCCTGGGCGCCCACCTCGCACGGATGGAGCTCCAGGTCTCGCTGGAAACGCTACTGTCCCGGCTCCCCGGGCTGCGCCTCGCCGTGCCCGAGACGGACCTGGCCTGGCAGCGGGACACCAGGATCCGCGGCCTCGTCGCGTGCCCGGTCGGCTGGGACGTCAACCGCTAATGCCGGGACGTCAGCCGTTAATGTCCGTCGTCACCGGCGTGTCGGAAGTCGGGGGCGCCGTCGGTTCGGGCAGAATAAGAGAAGGCCCCCCTCCATATATGGGATGGAGGGGGGCCTTCTTCGGCCTGCCGCACCGGCCTAGCCAGTTACCCGGCTCGCCCGGCTCCGAGGGCCGAACCGCCAGGGCCAGAAACCCGCGCCAGTGACCGGTTTCCCGATCCCTGCCACGTCTCGGGGTTGCCCCTAAGGCGGTGTCCGTTTCCGGCGGTGAATGTATTTCTACTCCCCGGCCCGCGCGTGGCGCAAGACCCGGAGCGGCACTAATCGAGATTTTTTTGGTTATCCACACAGCGATCGTGGTTATCCCCACCGGACCGGGGTTATCCACCACCTAATGCACAGCTTATCCACAGGTCGGGCCCCAGGTTCCGGCATTTTTCATTTTGCGTTTACCGGCGGCGATATAGGTTTGTGTCAGGACGTGCGAAGTTTGTGCCAGGCGTGGAATGCACTGCGCTTGGGCACAATAAGACGAGGCCCCCTCCATATATGGGATGGAGGGGGCCTCACTCGGCCTGCCGCACCGGCCTAGCCAGTTACCTGGCCTGCCCGGCTCTGAGGGCCGTACCGCCGGGGCCGAACACCCGCGCCAGTGACCGGTTTCCCGGTGCCTCCCACGTTCCCGGGGTTTCCCCCGGGCTGGTGCCCGTTTCCGGCGGTGTTTGTATTTCTACCCCCTCCGCCAAGCGCCGCGCAAGGCCTTTGCGGGCATTATTTGAGAGTTTCTTCATTATCCACAGAAGGGGTGTGGTTATCCCCACTTGGATGAAGTTATCCACCATGTTAAGCACAGCTTATCCACAGGTCAGTGACCTGGGATTGGGACCAACGGCTCGTTCAGGATAATTTATTGAATTTACGGACCGAACGACGGGCGGCCGGTCCTGAACGTGCTCATCCGGGTTGGAAGCCTTTCCACGGCCCGGCCGGAACGGTGACCCGGGTCAGCAGGTTGTAGCCGTACACCATGACCGTGTACCCGTCGAACCGGTACACCCGCTGCGGTGACCCGTACCTGGCCCGCACCACCGTCGGCGACACCGGCGACAGGTCCGGTGAGCCGGCCAGCGCGACGATGAAGTTCGCCCGGTACCTGGCGGGGTCATACCAGCCGGCGGCCGACTCGTACGGCTCGGCGGTGGTCCCGCCGTTGTATACCGAGACCAGCCGCACCCGGCCGCCGGTGTTCACCGTGGTGATGTTGGACTCCCAGTACCCGGCCAGGCCCGAGGTCAGGTGATGGGCTTCCAGCCAGGTCCCCAGGGCGATGTTTTGCGGTGCGGGTTTCGGCTGGACGTCGGCGTAGCCGAGCGCGGCGACCATCACCGCGAGCCCGGCGACGAGTGCGGGTTCGAGGCGCAGCGCGACCACTCGGTCGCCGAGCAGCCTGCCCGCGAGCACCGCGCCGAACGGCAGCACCGGCAGGATCTCGTGTGCGCCGGTGACCGGCCCCGCGTAGTTGCCGAACACCCCCGCCGCGAGAATGAACAGCGTTCCGGCCACCAGTGTCTGGCCCGTCCGGTCCAGGCGGCCGAAGAACGTCCATGCCCCGATCAGCAGCCCGGCCACAGCGAGCGCTACTACGGCGAGGTGCGCCACCGCGAACATCGCGCTGATGCCCGTCTGCTGCCCGGTGACGTTGGCGCCGAACAGGATCAGCGCGTTGTAGCCGGTCGTCCACGCCTGCCCGGGCACCTTGGTGGCGGGGGCGAACCCCAAGCCGTTCTTCGGCGGCGGCACCAGGAACCCGCCCGCGCCATGAATCGTCAACAGGATGACGTGCGTCGCCGCGAAACTCAGCACCGCCGCCGCCACCAGGGACGCGTCGAACCACTGCCCTCGCAGCGGGCGCTCGCGTCGGGCGATCTGCGCGCAAGCGCGGACACCGCAGGCGGCCGCCACCGCGAGCGCCCCGGCGAAGGTGGCCTGTTCGTCGTTGACCTGTGCCCAGGTCAGCAGCACGCCCACGGTGACCGGCACCCACCAGCGCTGCGGCGCCCGGTCCAGCACCAGGAACGCCGCGAGCACCGGGATCATGGTGCCCATGTGGTCCGGCCCCTGGAGCAGGACCCGGGTGCCCAGCCCGGTCGACGGTGCCAGCATGATGCCGGCGGCCAGCAGTGCCCGCGCGACGCCCGGCCAGCCGCGTGCCTTGCCGCGCGCGAGCATCGCCGCGAGCAGCAGCACGGCCGTGTAGACCACCGCGGCCAGGATGTGGATCTCGCCGGGCCGCAGGCCGACCACCATCTCGATGAGCATGTTCAGCGGCAGTTCTACCGTGTAGAAGGACACGTCGCCCAGCCAGAAGCCGCGCAGCAGCGGGTTGCCGTGCAACATCGCCCAGGCCTGTAGCGCCTGCCCGGCGGGATCGGAGTTCGGCCTCAGCGTCTGCGCGGCCCGCAGGTAGCAGAGGAACAGCGCGACTGCCGCGATCATCAGCCCGGCCGCCCACAGGCTGCGGGGATGCCGCTCGCGCCACCGTTTGGACGACCGCTTGGAGCACGGCTTGGACGACCGCTTGGACCATCGCTTGGACCATCGCTTGGACCATCGCGCCGCACGCCGGCCGATGCCGAGGCGCGTACGTTCCGTGGTCCCTGCTGGTACAGCCGGGTCGGGCCGCGTACTCGCGGTCATACGAAACACCCTAGCCGGGATCCGGCGGTGCATTCGTGACGCACCGGTGTTGATCGGTGACGGCTAGTGATGCGGGATTTGTCGTCAGTGACCGCCGGTCAAGGTGGGGGTCAGCTCGTCCGCGCACCGGCCCGCCCGTGCACCGGCCCGCCCGTAGCATAGGCCGCATGACGTGGGAGGAACTGTTCGGCTACTGCATGGCCAAGCCAGGTGCCTGGCAGGACGAGCCGTGGGGCGACGGCATCGTGACGAAGGTCGGACCGAAGATCTTCGCCTTCCTCCGCACCAGCCACGAGCCGGGCGCTCCGCCCGGCGTCGGCCTCAAGTGCGGCGCGACCCGCGAGGCGGCCGACGAGTGGCTGATGCGCTTCCCGGCGGACGC
>Ga0335075_10017110_pt1 | contig 10798 bp, 7 predicted proteins | sample Lox_Sample_24_FD_206723 | JGI IMG/M metagenome (GOLD analysis project Ga0335075, IMG submission 206723) | Soil microbial communities from Loxahatchee National Wildlife Refuge, Florida, United States - Lox_Sample_2.4 | ecosystem: Environmental > Terrestrial > Soil > Wetlands | place: USA: Florida... | reverse complement strand
AACACCCAAACCGATTCCCGCCCGGCGCGCCCTCTTGCTGATCGCTGCTGTGGCGTTGGCGGCGGCTAGCACGGCGTCGGCGCGTTCCGGCCAGTCATTTGGCGCGGCCGCCCGGACAGCTGTGGGCGCGGCTGCGGAGTCGCTGCTCAGAAGTCACCGATGAGAACACAGGCAAGCCGGACAGGCCGCAGCGGGGGCTCGGCCTGCCCGGTTTATCGCCGGATCGTTAGCTCAGGTATGGCTCGCCTTCGGTCTGATAACATCGCCCGTTCGGCGTTCGCCACATCATTTGCCCTGGTCGCGGTTGCTCCAGGTGCCAGGCGGGCGCCTGCTTGGCGCGATGGTGCCTTCGGCACAGCGGCGCCAGATTGCACCAGCAGGTCCGGCCGCCCCGGTCAAAGGCCACGGTGTGATCGAGGTCGCTCCGGACGGCAGGCCGTCGGCAGCCGGGGAAGCAGCACGTGCGCTGCCTGACATGGACCAGATGTCGCAATGCAAGCGGTACCCGGTAGCTGGCCGACTCAAGCGCGTGGCTGCAGTTGTCGATCTCCAGCAGGTGTAGCTTGCTCCGCAGCCCGGCAACCCACCTGATCACCGGCTGGTCGGCTGCCGGGCCTCGGCGCCCAGCGCAAGCGTGACCGACGGCCCGGCCGCCCTGACCAGTCACTGTCACGCACCACCTGGTCCTCCGGCTGGCGGCCAGCATGGCAGCCAGCTCACGGCTTGTGGATGCGTCGACCGGCCCGCGCCCGGCTATCTCGCCTGGCTGACCGCCGCCAAGCCACGCCGACAACGGCATGGTCAGGTGGATCGTGCCAGACACTGCTGGCCACCTGCAATCACGATCACTGGGCGAGTTACCGGCGCTCGCCGGGCCTCCGGCGCTCGCTGAGTCTCTGGTCGACTGGTTCTGGCTCGCCCCTAAACCCGGCAAGAGCGACTCGAGTGGCCGATCTGCGAGCACCGCAATGTAGGCGGCCGCGCGCAACTGGCTGAGGGTGCCGACAGCTCCACGGTCTTGGAGCCACCTGGCGAGCGCGGTGATGCGCGAGTCGGCAGCAATCACGTCGGCGGGCGGCAGTTCTCGCCCGGCGAGCGCAGCGTTACCAGAAGGCTCGTCCCACGACTGAACCTCGGCGTCCTTGCGCGCCTCCTCGCGCCGCCGGTCCGCCGCGCCCGGATCGGCCGATAGCACGGCGCGACGAAGCGCAGCCCGCAGCTGTCCGGTCGTCCAGCCGCCGGCGCCTGCCCTGCCAAGCAGCCGCCTAGCGATCTCCCTCGCAACGTCGTCATCATCCAGGGCGGCAAGCTCACTGACGAATAGGCACGCCTTCGCCCAGTCGATCTGGCCGCTCTCAAGTGCGGCGTGCACTTCGCTCAGGCGCGCCAGGCCGGATGACATCGAGATCAGCCGGTCCGCCGAGCGCCCGGTGAGCGTGAGTGCAGCGGCCAGTTCGTCATTGATGTGCTCGGCCAGCCGCGAAGTGTCCGGCTCATCTGACTGAGCACGGCGACGCCGGACGAGCTCCATCACTGCCGCGGTCTCGCCGGCGGCAGCCCATGACGACATCCGCCGCCACGCGCACAGCACGCCGATCAGCTCAGACTCGCCCAGCTTGTCGTTACCGTCGGCAATGGCAGCCGTTATCGCGTCACCGAGCCAAGGTCCGGGCGTCATCTCATCCAGGACGCCGCCCGCGGCGAAGCCAACGCCGCGCGGACCCGAGTGCAGGTGATGCAGGAACCCGGCCGGGACAGTCTCACCATCGCCAGTCCACGCTCCGGCTAGGAACTCAGCCCGAACATCAGCAGGCAGGCCGGCCAGCCACGCCTCGTCATCGACGAAGTCAGTCTCTGGGTCGCCGTAATCACCGGGAATCCAGCCGTGGTCCACCCAGTCGTCATCGGACCACTCCTCGCCCGGCACAGCACCGTCCTGCGAGGAACGGCCAGGCGGCACACGCGCAGGCGAGTCAGGGAGTCCTAGATCGAGCTCACCGCCGTCGGTCACCTCGAACTCGCCCACCCGTGTCACCCGCCTATCCGCCGATTGGAGTCCTGCTGATGGGAGGTCTGCTCATTGGAGGTCAGTTCATTGCAAGCTTTTCGCTCATAGTATCGAGAGGGTCTGACAATTTTCGGGCGCGATGAGGTCAGATAACCTGAGCCTGAGAAGCCCAGGTCGGCGCGTATTCCGGAGGGGTCAGCCGGCAACCGAAGGGAGTCCCCCGGTGAGCACAGTCGAAGCGAACGTGGAGGCCCCTGGCGACCGTGTTCCGGAAAGAAATGATCTAGAGGTAACCGAGGCACGCAACGCCCGCGTCGGTGCCGTGACGGTCCGCCGGATGCTGCCGCTCAGGCTGCGCCGGAGCGTCGGCGCCTGGTGCTTCATCGATCACTACGGCCCGCTCGATGTTGACGGCGTGAGCGGGATGAACGTGCCTCCGCATCCGCATATCGGATTGCAGACCGTCACCTGGCTTCTGCGGGGGAACGTGCTGCATCGGGACAGTCTGGGCACCGAACAGCTGATCAAGCCTGGGCAGCTCAACCTCATGACGTCGGGACGCGGTATCGCACACGCCGAGGAGTCGCCCGCTGTACATGACCCGACCCTGCACGGCGTTCAGCTGTGGGTGGCGCTACCGGACGCCAGTCGCCACGTCGAGCCAGCCTTCGAGCACCATGGCCAGCTCCCGCAAACCAGCGTTGGCGGCTTCACCGTCAGCGTGCTGATCGGCGACCTGGCCGCCGTGAGCTCCCCGGCCATGACGTTCTCGCCGATCGTGGGCGCGCAGCTGTCGGCAGCGGTCGGATCGGCGAGTGGCATTCTGCCGTTGCGGCCTGATTACGAGCACGTTTTGTTCGTCGCGGCCGGGCAGGCCGACGTCGAGGGCGCCCTGCTGCACCCAGGGCAACTGCTCTACCTGCCCGCCGGCCGACACGAGATGGCTGTCGCCGCGCCAGCCGAGGCGACCCTCATCCTGCTCGGCGGCGAGCCGCTCGGCGAGCAGCTGCTCATGTGGTGGAACTTCGTCGCGCGCACGCCCGAGGAGATCGGCGCAGCGGCAGCGGCGTGGCGAGCGGGCGAGTTCGGGCCGGTCGGCGGCTACCAGGGGGAGCCGATGCAGGCGCCACCGCTCGACATGATCCGGCTGCGCCGGCCGCGTTAGCTAGCCCGCCAGCTGATGCCCCCGTCGCCGGCCACACACGGGCCAATCACGAGCTCCGTCCCGGCCCTGGCGCTGTCACCCGGATCCGCCAGGCACAGCCCCGCAGCGGGAAGCAGCACCTGCAGGCCTACCGGGCCGCCGGACAACTGCCATACCTGAGTCGCAGCGCCCTTGATGCAGCGTTCCAGGCGCACCTGCGTGCCCGGCGCAGTCCCACCGCCCGCTGTAGCCAGGCACCGGCCCGCCGAGCTGAGCGCGCCATCTGGCTGAATCGTCCAGTTCTGCTGCGCCGACCGCCTGCACCGGCGCAGAGTCACCGCGCCCGCCGGCTCCGACGATCCCCTCAGGCTGCTCGCGCAGTTCGCGGCGATACCCGACGTCAGCGGCCCGGCCGGCAGCGTCCACTGCTGGCTAGTGCTGGGCGTACTGGCGCTGCCGGTGCTGTTCGGAGTGGCCTGACAGACGGCTGCCACCACGCGTGTACCGTTCTTCGTACCGGTATCGGCGAGGCAACGGCCGCTCCCGAGGTTCTTCAGCACCGCGTTCGAGCCCAGCTGCCAGCGCTGGCCGTCCTTGCTGCACGACGTCAGCTCCAGCGCTCCGGGCGCCGTGGTCTTGGATGACTTGGCGGCCAGGCACTTGCCGCCTACCCGGACGGTGCCGTCCGCCGCTATCGTCCACCGTTCGCTGGCAGCCCGACCGCACGTGTCGATCGCGATGTCCGTCGTGCTGCGCTCGGCGAGGCACTTGCCGGCCCGGTTCAGCTTGATCTGCCCTGCTGGCCCGCTGCCGTTAGCATTTGCGATCCGCCACCGGAACGAGTCTTGCGTGGAACTGTCTGACGCCTGAACCACCGCGGTCCCGGAGCTGCTCGTCGTGGGCCATCCGGAGATGATCCCGCAACTGCTGATGGTCAGGCCACGGGGCAGTCTGCGGGCTGAGAACCGGAGCGTGCACCCGGACAGACCGTCGGTGGCGCGGACCCGCAGCCTGATCGGGGTCCCGACTGACCCTGACAGCCTGCCCATCGCCGCGAGATGGACCCTGGAATGTACATACCAGCTGAAGCTTTGCGTCGCCGACTGCACTCCCGCCGTCGCTGTGATTGCTACCGGGAACGAGGCCGCCGACGCTGGCAGCGTGCCGCTGACAGCTCCGCTCGACGGGTCGATCTGGAGGCCGGTTGGGAGCCCAGTGGCGGAGTAGGTCGGGGCCGTCGTCTCGCCGTAGAGCGAGCGGACACCGAGACTGGCCGACCGCCCGGTCTGGTCGCTCTGGCTGGCCGGGGCCGCGAGCTCCAGCGCGGTGCTGCTCAAGTGGCTGACATCGAAGTTTGTCGGAACGCCCGACAACGACGCGCTACTGGAGTACTGCCAGTAGGTCCAGTCGGACCAGGCCGCCGGGAGTGTCGGCGAGGCAGTGCCTGGCGCTGCGATCCAGAGCGGGTCAGAACTGAACGCGGTGCTGTCACCGGTGCACGTGTCCCACCACTGGGCTGTGGTGTAGATGACCGGCGACTGGCCAGTACGCCGGTGGATCTCCGCTGTGAACGCACCGATCCACGCGACCATCTGGGTCTGTGTCAGCCCGTAGCAGAAGGATCCGCCTGGCGTTCCGTCGCTCCCGGCGTACGGGTCGTATTCGATGTCGAGCACCGGGGCCAGCATTTGTCCGTCCGGGGCGTACTGCGCGTGGTCCAGCGCGTAGTCCGCCTGCAGCGTGCCGCCGGAGTAGTTAGGAATGGCGAACTCGTACGGCGCGACGAGCATGCCCGCGGCCTGCGCTTCGGCCTCATCCGAGGCGTAGTAGGGATTGACGTAGTAGCTGCCCTCGGCGGCCTTGATGAACGCGAACTTGTAGCCGGCGTTCGCGACCGCATCCCAGTCGATTGCAGCGCCGCCAGGGTGCTGACCGGAAGAGACGTCAATTCCCTGCACCGTCGAAGCCGCAGCTGCAACCTCGGCCGTCCTCGCACTCGCGGCGCGCGGCGCAGTGGCAGCGGTTCCGGCCAGCAATCGCTCGACGATTGGCGAGTGGCTCGCGCCGACGTTGGATCGCGACACCGAGCCCGTCCTGATCGCACTCGCATGGAGCTGAACCCCTGGCGCGCTGGCACTGGCCTGGCTCGCGACTGCTGCGCCGGTGGCGCCGAGCAGTGTGATGCCGACGGCGGCAACTGCCGCCATGGCTCGACGCATGGATCCAGCCTCCCCGTTGCGGCGGAATTCCGCTGACAAAGTAGGCAGAGTACTACTGGATCGCCATTAATGCTTTCGATTCAGGGCGACGTGCCCGCGAGCTGCTGACGTTAGGTCGCCGGAAAGACGCTTTCTTGGCGTACTCTCCGCGTATGTCGGGGCGCATGTGGCGGGTCGTGGCCGTCTTCCGCGTAATCACGGTCGGCTACGTAGCGTTCCTGATTTTGCGCGCGTACAGCCACTACGCGCACCCGGCTGGCGGCCTGATCGCACTGGCGTTCATGGCCGGCTGGACGATGCTGACGGTCGCGGCATACGCCCGGCCGTCCGGCCGCCAGCCCTGGCTGATCCTGACCGACCTGGCCGTCTCGTGTGGTCTGATACTGAGCACGCGCCTGATCGATACGGCAGGCCGGATTAACCATGGTGCGCCAACAATTCCAGGGATCTGGTCATGTTCCGCAGTGCTCGCATGTGCCGTCGCGGGCGGTCCGTGGGTCGGCCTGGCCGGCGCGCTTGCAGTCTCGGCCGCCGACCTGGCCGAACGCGACGCATTCCTGCCGCAGAGCACATTCACTAACACCGTTCTCGTGCTCATCGCCGGCGGTGTGGGCGGTTACGTGGTCAGGCTCGCGCTGCAGACCGAGGCGGCCGTAGACCGCGCCGCGAGAGCCGAGGCCGCCGTGGCGGAGCGCGAGCGGATAGCCCGCGGGATTCACGACTCGGTGCTTCAGGTTCTCGCGCTGGTGAGCAGTCGCGGTCGGATGCTTGGCGGCGAGGCTGCGGAGCTCGGCAAGCTTGCGTCCGCGCAAGAGGCCGCACTTCGGCTGCTAGTGTCGGGCGCCACGACCGAGCCGGATGTCGAGACTGGCCAGATCGACGTGCGCGCCCTGATCGAGCCGCTGGCCAGCGCGCGAATAACGGTCGCGTGCCCGGCAACCGCGGTGCTGCTGCCTGCCGCAACCGCCCGCGCAGTCGGCGGTGCTGCGCGTGCAGCTGTCGACAACATCTGCCGCCATGCAGGCGATGGCGCTCACGGCTGGGTGCTCGTCGAGGACGAAGGCGCGGCCATCAGGGTCAGCGTCCGGGATGACGGTCCGGGATTCGCCAACGGCCGGCTGGCCGATGCCGCAGCATCCGGCCGGTTCGGCGTGTCCCAGTCGATCATCGGGCGCATGCGCGATGTCGGCGGCATGGCGACCGTTACGTCAGCGCCTGGCCAGGGAACCGAGGTGGATGTCCGTGTCGCACGGTGACAGCGAGGCGAGGAGCGGTTCTGACGCAGTTCGCATCATGGTCGTCGACGACCACCCGATCTGGCGAGATGCCGCAGCCAGGACACTGAGCGAGGCTGGCTACTCAGTCGTCGCCACCGCGGGCGACGGGGCGCAGGCACTTCGCGTAGCCGCTGCGACCCGGCCCGACGTGGTGCTGCTCGACCTCAACCTGCCTGATCAGCCCGGCGCGCAGGTGACACGGCAGCTGCTAGCCGCGCTGCCGGCTGTCCGCGTGCTGATCCTGTCGGCCAGCGGGGAGCGGCAGGACGTACTCGACGCCGTCACCGCCGGCGCCAGCGGATACCTGCTGAAGTCGGCCGAGCCAGCCGAGCTGACTGCTGCGGTTCGCTCCACAGCTGCCGGGCGCGCGGTGTTTACGCCGGGGCTGGCCGGCCTCGTGCTCGGCGAGTACCGGCGGCTGGCTCAGTCCGGGGCGTCAGGCCAGGCCGGGCATGGCGGCGACTCGGCTGACGGGCCACGGGCCCCGCAGCTAACCGAGCGCGAGACCGAGGTGCTGCGGCTGGTCGCCACCGGCCTGACGTACCCTCAGATCGCCCAGCGGCTGTCACTGTCGCCGCGGACCGTCCAGAACCACGTGCAGAACACCCTGAGCAAGCTGCAGCTCCATAACAAGGCCCAGCTCGTCCGCTACGCGCTGGAGCAGGGCGTCAAGCTGGAGTAGCCATCAAGCTGGGGCCGAGCCGCGGCAGCATTCACACCAATTCCACAGTCGCCGCGCCTAAGCTCCACAGCCCTCCGCTGAGATGAAGCCAGCTAGCCGCCCCGATCACCCCCTACACGGGGCGGCTGGCCTGCGGAGGAAGCAACATGACACACACAGCTGAGCAGATTCCCGCCGCCCGAACGCCATACCCGGCGAGCCCAGTGGCGGGCACAACGATGCCGGCCCTGCGCCCCGGTCGGGTGCCGCGATGGCGGTCCCTACTTGAGGCGCGGTGGCAGGCCAGGCTGCAGGAAGTGACCGAGCTCTCGGTGGCCTACCACGACGCGGCCGCCGCGACGGCGCTCAGCGCGGGCGCCGACGGAGCGCTACCTGCCAGACGGCAGCTGCGGCGGCTTTTGCGGCGGGCAGTAACCGCGCGCCGGGCGCTAGCGGACACCGAAGACGCACTCACCCGTCTCGCCGACGGCCGCTATGGCCACTGCGAGCACTGCGCGTCCGCCCTGCCACCTGACCTGCTCACTCTCGAGCCGGAAACCCGGTATTGCCTGCGTTGCCAGCCCGAGTCCGCTGGCGGGGAGCTGCGGCACGGCGGTCAGGTTCTTGATGCGAGGCCGGTGGCATAGCAGGCCGGCCGCTCCGGCACCAACACGGCGACGCGCTCCCCGCTGGTCGCAGCTGCGACTGCTGCGTTGCTCACCAGGCTGACCGTCCGCGCACCACGACAGGACTGGTGTCACCCAGTTCTGCCGTTCCTCTCACCGACGACCTCGCCGCGGATGGCATACCCACGGCGTGGCCGTTCCGGCGCGGTGTCAGCACTCGCGTCGCGACTATCTCCTCGCCGAGCAGCCACCGGGTGATATCGATGTCATGCACCGCGGTGTCGATGATCGCCATATCGCTGCTGTAGTTGGCGGGAACGGCAGGGTTGCGATGGGCGGCGTGAATTCAGAGTGGGCGCCCCAATCCCTGCCTTTATCTGCACGACAGCCACGTCGCCTCCGGCTTGCTGACTAGCCGGCCTGGTGATGCGCAGCGCCACGTGCTGCGCGATGTTGGGGGTAGCAGCCGGTCAATCAGCCCCAAGATGGTCGATTGCAGTGATGGCGGCGCGCAAGCAGGGCGGCAAGATTAGTACGCCGAGATGAAGGAGTGGAGCCAATGAGGCCCTGGTTCAAGGGGGGCGGCGCGGGTTGGCTGGTCGTCGGGACCGTGGTAGTCGCCTGGGATGTCGTCGCACCCGAGACGCTCTCCGCGGCTTTCCAGCGCGCCAGGTCGAGCCCAGTCGGCTTCGCGGTACTGGTGGTGGCGTGGGGGGCGCTTACCGGGCATCTGTTCCAGGTACTGCCAGGCCGGGCTGACCCCTTTAACGCTCCCGTCGACCTCGCGCGACTGCCGCTACGGCGCGGACGGACACTGACTGTGCAGTCTGCATAGCAGGGCGCAGCCTGCATAGCAGGGCCGAACCATCAACTGGAACCGGACTCGCTGCGCTGCAACTCGGTGCGGACAATGTAGGCGGCGGCGTCGGCTCGGTTGCGGACGCCAATCTTGCGGTACGCGTTCTGCAGGTGCCGCTCGACGGTGTGAATGCTGACCACAAGCTGCACGGCGATCTCGTTGTTCGTTCGGCCGGCCGCCAGGAGCTCAAGGACCTGCGCCTCGCGGCGGGTCAGGGTATCCGGCGGCAATGCGCCGGAGCGCTGAGCCGGTACCGAGATAGGCGCCGGAACGTGCCGTCCTGCCAGCCGCTCAGCTTCGGTCAGCAGTTCGGTGAGAATGCCAGGAGCCGCACATCGGCCGATAACGTCGCTAGCCTGGCCGAGTCTCACCTTGGCATCGTCGGCATAGCCGGCCCGCGACCTGATCTTGGCCAGGCAGAGCAGGGCGCTTGCGGTTTCCAGGCGGGCATGGCCACGCCGAGCGCACTCGAGCGCGGCCAGCGCCGTCGTCTCTGCTTCGGTTAGCTCGCCGCGGGCCGCCGACAGCTCGGCTGATGTCACCATGGCCGTGGTGGTTATCCAGTACTCGCCGAGACTGTGCCTGCTGGCGAGATCAGTGGCCATATGCACGTGACGCTCACAGGCTTCGAGGTCGCCCGCCCTCGCCGAGATGGCTGCCAGGTAGCTCAGTGCCCGGACGCTGGCGAGGTTGCTCGCCAGCGACCGTGTTGGCCCGGCTACCTGCTCGAGAACCATCCTGGCCTCGGCGTCCTGTGCGCGCCAGAAGAGGTTAGCGCCGACAGCCGCGAGCGCCTCCGCTTGCAGTTGCGCCGTCCCGGCCGCTTCGACCTCCGCAGCCCAGCGGCTGGCTGCCTCAGCCGAGGCGAGGTCGCCGACCAGATGATAATAATCCGCCCAGAGCACGGATGCCGCGGACTCTATCGAGGCGGCTCGTGCCGCGGACTCTTCGGTGGACCGCCCTTGCGGCTCGGCTGCCTGGGCCGCTGCCAGCCATGACTTCACGTCGTCCGGGCGGCCCAGGTGGCGGCCCAGGGAACCTCTGATCAGGCACATCCGGGCGTCCTCGATGATCATCTCGCGTGGCAGCCGATCCAGCCAGGACTCAACATCCACCGCCAGTCCCTGGTCGATCAGCGTGGTCGAGTGCCCGGCGATCAGTTCCCTCGCGCCATCCAGGTCAGACGCCATGACGGCATGATCGATGGCCTCGCCGATCGATCCGTTCTGCCGATGCCACGCCGAGGCGCGCTGGTGCAGCAGCGGCGCCAGGCCAGGCTCGGACCGGTGCAGCTCATGGCGCAGTAGCTCGGCGAACAGGCGGTGATAGCGGTACCAGTTCCGGGTCGTGTCCAGCGGCTCGAGGAATAGCTGAGACCTCTCGAGCTCTTCGAGCACGCTCTGCGAGCCGCTCCCGTCGGTGATTGCGTCGCACAGTGGCCCGGAGAAGCGGTCCAGCACCGACGTCCGCAGCAGCAGCGTTCGTACTTCAGCCGTCTGGCCCGACAGCACCTCGGCGCTCAGGTAATCGGCGATCTGACGGTCGTCGCCGCCAAAGCCCCGGATGAACCTGGCCGGGTCCTTGTGACCACGCAGCGACAGGCCGGCCAGGTACAGGCCCGCGGCCCAGCCCTCGGTCCGCTCTAGCAGGGCATGTATGTCCTCGGGCGGGAGTGCCAGTCCAAGGGTCCCGTTAAGCAGGTCCCTCGTCTCGCCCTCGGAAAAGCGAAGATCGTCTGCTCGGATCTCTGCCAGCTCTCCCCCGGCGCGTAGCCGGGCCAGCGGAAGGGACGGCTGGGACCGGGACGCCACGACCAGTCCCAGGGTCGGCGGCAGGTGCTGCACCAGGTACGCGACGCCCTCCAGAATTTCGGCGTTGGTGATCAGGTGGAAATCGTCGAGTACAAGGGTCACCCGCTCAGGCATCCGGGCTAGGTCGTTGATTACCGGGCGCATCAGTGCATCCGGGGTCTTAGCCCGCGCGGCCTGGAGTACCTGGAGGGCG
>Ga0335075_10017109_pt1 | contig 10798 bp, 8 predicted proteins | sample Lox_Sample_24_FD_206723 | JGI IMG/M metagenome (GOLD analysis project Ga0335075, IMG submission 206723) | Soil microbial communities from Loxahatchee National Wildlife Refuge, Florida, United States - Lox_Sample_2.4 | ecosystem: Environmental > Terrestrial > Soil > Wetlands | place: USA: Florida... | reverse complement strand
TCATACAGCGTCCCGCTGTGCTTGATCATAGCTTTTGTTGTCTCGAGAAAGATACCTGCTTCTTGTATAGTATAGTCTGGGCGGACGCCGATATCGTCGGCTAGGCCTGAAAAGGCAAATATCTTGTTGACTGGGAGTGTGGATCGCAAATTCCAGAAAAGGTGCAGAAGTGGCATTAAAGGCCAACGTCTTGTTTCAAGGATGCTAAGCTCCCAGATCGTTCTAGGTAGCCTAAATGGATTAAAGTCTGGGATGTAAGAATCGAATGGCCCGCCTAGCTGCCAGTAATTTTTCCTCTCAAAGCCAAGAAGCTACCCTACCGACCACGTCCCAGTCTACTTCGTGCACTCCTAGGATGACTACGGCCTTCTTGACCCGCACTACTTTCTTCACAATCTAGACACGCTCGAAATACTGGCTAGAGAAAAGGGTGCGAAGGGCTTCCCATACTGGAGCACTTTGGGGAGGGAACCCAGATGGAGATTTCTCTGACTTGAGAAAACTTCCTAGGACGGAGAAGTGCCTATGCATCCCGTTTCTCCGCCACCTGGGCAATCAATGTGAACGCAGACTCGCATTCCTCGAATGCCTCGCCGAGCCATAGGATAACACGTTCGGCCTGGCTGTAGATAGACCCCATAATTATGACTTGCTGCAATCGCTCGGCCAGATCTGCCTGATTAATACAGAGAGCATCGACCCAGAGTTTCCTACCGGCTGAGGGCTGGTCGGCCTCCAGTACGAGATTCGCATTGTTAGTTTCCGCTTTACTTGCGTACTCTGGAGGCCGTCTCAACTGTCTCAATGCAGCATAGAGGTTCGGTGTCGCCTTGATGTCAGGACAGCTATTGCACTTGATATAGCGCTCTGATTTCACCAAAACATAAGACAGCGCCTCGTACGGTCACGCGAAGTCTAGATCGTAGGCGCTTAATTCGCATTCTATCTCATTGAAGGTATAACCTGGTAAGATAGCAAGGAGTCGGAATAATGGATGGTGATTTGTGATCTACAATCAACAAGTAGTGAGTACAGAGAAAGGGCATTGTTATCTCTAGTTGCCGATTCAACTGTAACCGAAATCCCGCCTTGACGACCTCGCTCAAAGACCACTCATTATACCGCAGAATTCAAGGAAACATCCAATTTTCAAAAGGCTCTTACATTCTCAAATCAACTCCTTTTCACCCAAATAAGAATTGAACAGATATTTACATATATTTTCGTTGTTGAAGATGAAACTTACTTAAATAATTTTAGGTGTTATAAAAATAAAAGATTCTAAGGTGAGGACGGAGAGGTATAGCTTTACTGGTTTAAGTTCACCTAATTAACGGCGGGAAGAACTAATAGGTCAATTTAGTCTGTGCCCGTTAGCGCTAAACTTAGAAAACTCTGATCGTAACCAATAACCAAACATAACATTGCAAGCGCAAGACACAGTGTTAAATGTTTATTTTTGCATATATTTAATCTAGGTTTAATGCTTGCGGGTGGTGTTTTGAAGTTACAGAATTTTCAGCTGGGCGGTTTTCGGTTTTCGAGAGCAAGGCAATCGCAAATATGTAAGGAGGGGCCACGAAATCTTAGAGAGGTAATCGCTAAATTTTTAGGCTGTTGCTCACTAACTTTAGCGCATTATCCTTAGAATACGAAGCCTTTACATATAAATTCGTGGCTTTTGAAGATTGTTTAATTAAATCCTATCTAGTATAACAGCTTTATGAATAAGAATATAGAGTTCTAGAAGTTGTTTGGATGGCGGCTATATTTTCGGGTTGCGTTTAAATACAAACATATGTCTTTGGCGTATAGCTGCTCGCTTCTTCGCATTGAATGAATTAAGAAGAGTCCCCTGAATCTCGCCGCTTTTGGTGGCGAGGATGGGAAGACACCTACCTTCCCTATTCAGATCTATCCTTGCGCAGGCTTCCGAAATAAGAATTGCCAAGAAGTAACGAATGCAAAATCACCATGTCGCAATTGTCGTCCTTCCTTATTAGTGAGGGTGTGCGGCCTTACACGAATAATGATGCGCTGCAAACGCTATTCTAGCTGAGCTTAAAGGCGAGAAAATCGCAACCATCTTTGGATGGCAGTTGGAGAGCTCTTCCGGTTCAGTTGTATTGTTTTACTCGTTCGTGAAGGAGGATAGGTACTACAATGCATGAACGGCTCCGGATGTTCGGACTTGGTAGGCAGACGTAGATTTTCCTTAGATTTACTTTAGATTAGATCTGCGCAGCTTTTCCGGATGTAGCCTATCAGGCTTCCAAAGCAGGTGTTCCGACGAATGCAGTCGAGCGCCATCGGCGTTTTGGGGACCAGGTTGCGATCAAGGGATGCCTGAGCGTGGTCAGCACTGATCAATTATGGGGCAGTGTCGAGCAGGTGGTATGGATCCGTACAGAAACTCGATATAGAAAGACAAGGAGGACGAAATTCAAGGGAAAAGGCAGGAAATACTCGTGTTTGCTATGTGAAGAACAATGTTGTGAGGCTAACCGGATTCGGACCGAATAAACCCATATATTTCACGTGATGTGACTTCCTACCTAATGCAGTTGAGCACCAGTTAGAGACGTGCTGGGAATTGGGCCCCGATCATTCGGACTAAGCTTGCACAATTATATAGTCATCATTTGGTCATGTATGTGAAGTATTTGCACTGGTTGTTGATTCATATATACTGACAAGCCCCTACGAGCTTGCCAACCACGAGCTGATGATCGTGGATTTTAGCCTCTCCCAATATACGCCATGCTATTTGTAAGATCTTTTTTTTTTTTTTGGACATCTCCATCCCATTGCTTTCGACCAGCCTCGTGAGGGGCAAGAGGGTATTATGACCGTAAAACATTACTCCCAACACCGTATAGAAGCCCATCATATTAGATTATTTTCCTTTGGCGCCTGCAAAACCTCACATGCCAGCCTCCACTCGAGTCTCTGCTCGTTTTCTCCTTTGTATCTTCCTTCTCATCCGTGGTTTAGCAAAAACTGCACCATTGACATATGCCTGTCTTCTTATCCCTAGAGGAGCGGAAGCCTGTCGTAGACTCATCATTAGAGCTTCAGTATCAAACTCGTCATCTTCAACACCACCTTCGCAGTACCCCTCATCGCCCGTAGGGTCCTGCAGGATGTTATGGTCCGCTTCTAAACCATCTGGCGTAGATACATATGATGGGCCGGACTCAGGGTGTGAAGTGAGTGATGGTGTCGCGACATTGCATTGAGATTTGGTGGAGACCATCTCCTCGACTAATTCACTAATTGCTTTGACCTGTGCATGTGTGCACAGGAGCTGACTATTCAACTGCCGTTGTAGACGCCGGCAGACTCGCAACGTGGAAAGGGAAGGTGGTGAATTGGGCACGGACTTGATGTCATGTCCGTACTTAGAATCCATGGTGAGATCGTTTTCGTATTCAGGATCAACAGTGAGGTTGATGGGGTGTAATATTCCATTCGTTGAGGAATTGAGTGAACTTGAGGAGGTGCAAAAGTAGGACGTGGAAATATCATCCTTCAGTGGTTTCAGGTCATCGAGCTGTGAAGTGAGATCTGTGCCAGTCGAGGGTGCTTTTTGCTTGATATCTGAAGACAATCGAGATAGCGGTGAAGGAGAAGATGTATCGCGTGAGGAGATATCGCAGGACGTGGAGCCAGCACGATGTGCAGACGCGCCGACGGTGAAGTGCTCGAACATGATCGTTCACCTTTTCGCACTATCGTATGTAGGTGCCCGACGTGAATTCGAAGTCGTACGAGGAGTATGGGTGTCACTTTTGATTATGAGGACATATGTAATTGTCCCACACCGATCACAGTTTGGATCGGAAAGACCCGCGATTTGACTCACGGTAGCAATTATGTATGAAGTTGTCGGGTTGAATGTTAATGGGGAAGAGTGTGTGTCGGTGTTCAGCGCACGGATTTTCGAGGTGGATCTTTGAATAAACTGGGGGGCCACCCGCTCGCTTGGGTCGGGTTGCCTTGCGTTAACGAGTCACCAAAGGAATGCAGATCTCGTCGACCTGTGTTCGTCATTGGAAGTTGCAAGTGGTCACTCGTGTCAGGATGATACCTGGAGTTCTGGTAGAACGCGGTGGTGATGTGCACCAGCGCTTAGGAAAAAGAAGCGCTCACTTCCACTTGCTCTGCTTCACGCCCAGGGTTACGGACGTATCTTGTCTGCGGCGCTGGTTCAAATCTAACCCGCATAAAGTTAGCTTCCCAACATCTCCCCCATACAGGAACTGTGTGGCGGAATAGCCGGTGTGATTCGTTCGATGTCTGATCCTGCGCAGACTTTGACACTTCCAATAGGTGGCCAGATATGGACATTGTCCCCACTGCGTGTTGGAAGGTCTGTTCGTATGACAGGAGCATTTACCGGTCGTGCGTTGCATACTACAGTATTTGCAGTATCAAAAGTTTCTATTTCGACAAACCACCACATTGAACCCCCTCGTTTTACGAAATGATCGCTCTAAACGAGCCGGCAAATCTTGCATTCGGGACAGACCTTAAAGTACAGGCTTTGCCTTGGAGAAGAGAACGTCATAGACGGTCTGCGGTGAGACAAAGATATCATGTCTCTCACCCTGATAGATATATACGGCAGGATGGCAATGTCACTCTGAGGATTATATGAATTGTCAATATTGCCATCTCGTAGAGTTGCTTGACAGATTGTGTCCTTGGCTTCCATACACTACTGTACTCCTGGACAGCTACCACATTAAAAAGTTCGCATAATTCTCCGCAGTCCAGCTTGTCCCGTGTAGCTTTGCTTCGACTCCCCCGTCTTGACAATGTTCCAAGAGCTGCATGTCGATCGCTACCGGCCTAGCAGAGCGAAATCACAAGCAAAAACCTTGTCGTTGCTGTCGAGCCGAGGGAGTGCGATTGGGCCCTTGATGCTTCACTACAAGCACTCTTGCCAGCTTGTCAGCACAATTTTTCTAGAAGGTCGCTAGAAGGTGCCGAAGGGCATGCCTAAAGACACTTGGAACACAGGGTATCCCGAACCTGGCGTCATTACGGCCCAACACGATATCTGATCTACGTAAAATGTTGCATATTCTTAGAAGAGCAGGCTCCGTCTTATGCCAAGAGCCTTTGACAGGTTGCCCCTTTCTCGCCAAAGCAACCTGCCAGACTTTCGGGCCAGATTCCTGGGTTGCCGGTAACCAGTTGTTTTTTGCGCCTTTAGCATGATCTTTAGAGCATCTGAAGTCATGATAACACCTCCCTGTTCGACCCTAGTATGAGCTTCATTTTTCACGTCGGCTCTTCTGTTGATCGCCCTGAGCATCTCGCCCTTTTCAGCCCTCCCAAGTCTGGTAATAGTCCGAGTCCGCCTCGCCATAATTTACGATGTCTTACCATACCTTTGATTTACGCAAGGAGTTGCTGTACATGCTGTCTCTACCTTTGCTCGTCCACCTAAGGACCTTGTAACCATGATTATGATGTTTTTTTTTAAAAATTTTACCTAACTAATGTAGGCCTATCCCTTCCGCGGCCAGAGAGTCAGAGACACTTTACTTTCACATGCCAGCCTTGGACAAGGCTAATAAAGTTCTCAACATGAGGCTGCCGTATGTGCAGCCTTCTCTCAAACGTCACAATACATATGTGCCGTGCTATGTACCATAAGGTGGCTTGTTAATATATTTGTCGCTGTCTAAAGTCTGAAACACGCAGGGACGGTGCTTCCCGGTACCAGACCTATACCACCCTCACCCATCACCTCCTGCAGCCCTCTTCCATTTATAGTTGCGATTACTCCTATTCACGAAATTATTAGAAGCTGCTTACATTGGCGATACGCACACTACCAAACATTCTAACTGCTCCTCTGAGTTTATCCCTAATTCAGTTCTCTTTCTACACACAAACCCGCCAAACCTGAAACATTCAACGTTCAAACCCACATATATAGATCATATCATACGAACATGGCTGGATGCGGGATGCTTTGACCATGTCTTTCTGGAACGGCAATGCATTGAGATGTTAACAACACAGGTCAGATTCCAGCAAGGTCCGCTTCTCGACGACAGGCCCACTTCTCTGCAATAAGTTCGCCAGCAATAGTTTGCAATGGGAACTTCTGCAGCGAGAAAGTGGTCCATTCAGCTATCCGCTTTCGATAATTGCGAATCTGGTACTGGAGTCCCAAAAAGACAATGAGGGAAAGAGCATATTAATTTATAGATACACTAAATCGCGAAATATACTGAAGTCGATATTATAAGAAGGTCAAATATGATATATATATTTGGTAGGCGGCAATTGCCTCATCCCTTTGCGCCAAGACCTGCGCGAAAGCCTGCGCGGCGGAAAGGACACGGAGTCACAGCCGGAAGGGAAATGAAAGACGTACATATTTCTTCTGTCTGGGCAGTTTCAAGCATACATACCCAATGCACGCCAATAAATGCACCCAGACAGGACCAAAGGAAACAATATGACCTACCATGCACCATCTCCAAAACCTCTCTACACGTAAGATGGAGTAAGGTGACCTTGGCCCTTGAGACATGTTAACCACTCACCATTGGCCTATGTCGCCGCAACTGCATTGATTGAGTAAACATCTCGCGCCACACATACAGATATCTATATGCGCTCACACACCGCATGCAGTCTCTCCAATAGCAGAAAGCCGCGCAGTGCGGCGCGGCGCAGGATCTCACATCAGATTGCTGCACCCCACCTATGCGAGCCCACGCGGGCAAGCGTCGTCTACTCAGGCAGCACCTCTGCTCCACTTAGGCAGCCACAGCACTCCACTTTTGTAATTCGTGAGCCAATCATATCCCGTCCTATCGTATCACAAGTACTAAATTTATTTGTCTGGGGTCACGAGCGAAAAGATTTGCCCCGCCTGGTCTCTCGCATCTTGCTTACTGCGTCTAGAGCTATGTATTCTGAGCAAGAGGGTCCCCCATCCCGAGTGGTGATTTGTCGGATGTGGGAACTGCCGAGACGGGGACGGGGAGAGCGAGGGTGGCCCTGGGCATCGTGTGGGGAGGGGGGTCTGGCGTACTGCGCGTCAGATATTAACGGGGATGTGTTTGGTGTTCGAGATGGAAGCACGGCATCACAACACACCAAGCAATGAAAATTGATAGAGAAGTGTTCGTATAAATGGTATCTCAAATAAGTGCGCCTCTCGGCGACATCTATTATCGTAGTCCACCTATATCTCTTACCTCACTATATGTTTCATCCTCACTTTCTAAATGAAATTTCATACAACAAATCAACAAGGCGCAAATGACAATCTAGCACAGCCATGCCCAGGCCTTCTTGTGAAAAGGAAGGGCCTTGAAGGCAGCGCGCTCGGCGTCCATCTCTTCCTTGAGATCCAGCTCGCGGCGTCCAGCATCGATGTCGAGGGTGTCGAGCTTGACCCACAGGCTCCAGTCGCGCATAACGAGCTTGTAGCCGAAGTAGAAGAGGAGCACGACGGGCGCAGCAAGGTAATTCTCGAAGAAGGCTTCGGCGTTGGGAGATGCTCCTACCGGCTAGAAATCTTGTTAGCTAGATTTTCATTAATGTGAATGGACAAGGAAAGTACTTACCCAGAGCGAAACGTAGAAGGTGGCGATCAAGCAGATGATATTAAGGCCGAAGCCGATATAACTGCCCCAGACGCCGAACTGGGATGCGAAGGGAAGCTCATCAGTACTGCGGCCGTTGACGTGAACCCATGCATAGCGGAAGCGGATGTGCGCCAAGCAGATGGAGCCCCAGGTGAAGAAGTTTGACAATCCGGACAAAGCCAGGAGCCAATTGAAGATGGTGCTTCCCTGAGGAGCTTCGTTGATATAAGCCAAGAGACCGAATCCGAGAGAGACGATAAGGCAAACCCATGGGCGACCTTTTGAGTCTACCAACATTCCCCACCTAGGGCCCATACCATTTTCGCAAAGAGCCTGCATAGTACGTGTGGCTCCATAAGTGCAGGAATTGGCCACGCTAATAACCGAGAGCGTGATGACAGCGTTGAAGACCGATGGGAGACCTTGGATGCCGGCTGTTTGGATAGCAATGACGAATGGAGAGTATCTCGAGTCGGCACCGGACGCCAAGTCCAAATTTGGGTTGTCAGATGGGACGATGAGACCCACAATAAGCAGAGAAATAATGTAGAAGAGAGCAATGCGCCAGAAGACCTGCTTAGTGGCCTTGGGAATAGTCTTGCGGGGATTATCACTCTCAGCCGCAGCGAGACCAACGAGCTCAGTACCTCCGAAAGCAAAGGCGGCTACGACGAAAACAGAGCAAAAGCCTTGAAAGCCGTTTTGAAACGCACCGGGATTGTGCCAATATTCACCACCAATGTAGCCTCTATGTCAAACGTCAACACTCAAAAATTTCTCGACTCCAAGAAAGAAGCTTACCTGGTATCGGTGGGGACTCCACCACAGTTGATAATTATGCCCAAAATGATGAATCCAACGATAGCAGTGACCTTGATCATGCCCAATGCGAATTCAACCTCACCATAGCCTCGGACACCACAAATGTTAATGATTGTTACGAGAATCAAGAAGCAGGTGATCCAGATGCCAACGTTATATCTGTTGGGCACATCTCCAGTAGCAGGATCTTCGGTCCAATACCCAATGGTTATACCAGCTGCAGTCAATTCGAACGGCAAGACAACGAGCCAATTTATCGCGTAGTTCCAACCCATAGCAAAGCCCCAAGCAGGATCAATAAAGCGGACTGAGTAATTGTAGAAAGATCCATTGACCGGATACCTGGTCACAATATTAGCTCTCTGCGTCAATTTGCTCTTCAACACTCATTTAGATGGGAAACTTACATCGTGGCAAGCTCACCAAGAGCAGTGACGGTGAACAGAAGCATAACACCGACAATGATGTAACCGAGGATCAGGGAAGCTGGACCACCAGTGTAGAGTGCGTTACCAGAACCGACGAATAGACCAGCACCGATGGAGCCACCGATAGCGATCATTTGCATGTGTCTGTTCTTGAGCTTGCGCTTCAGAACACCATGACCACCGACCTCAATGTCATGACTATCAGGAGTTTCCATAACACCATTCTTCTCATACGCTGCCTTCTCTGAGTATGGGTCTGGCCCAACATCTTCTCGCATGTTTGCCATGACTGCCAATGGTGATTTGCAGCAAGTATCAAACCTGGCAATGGAATGAGAGATTCGAGGAGGGGATTAACTATTAAGACTTGATGAGGCGACGATCAGCAGCGTCTGATGAGAGAAATCGCGCACAAACATGGGCGGAGGGAAGGCATTAATATATGTGCGAGATCTGGGTAGGACACACGGAAGCTTCCCAATCAATCAATGGGCAGGTCGAGGCTAAGGACCTGCCTGTGTGAGGATAATGAGGGTCGGGGTCGAGCTTGGCAACAGCTGCAACAATCTTGATGCACCCTTGCTTGCTATCTTTGACATCAGTGGAGCAAACTGGGCTGCATGCAGCCTAGCGTCGGGCCAGGTGCATAATTAGTACTCGGCAGGCCCGATAAGGGCTTCACTTAGAGCATGGTCGACTGCAACCCTCCATAGCCTAAGGGCAGAATCCCTTCATCCATGGGCTACCACGGCCCCTGCCTCCCACTTTGCGCTACGTGCCGTCATGGCAACACCGCTTACTCGACTGATAAGAGATGCTGGCACACAACAAATCACTTGCCGTGCCCATCGATTCCGATACGGTGTTAATGAGATTGTGGCGACTAGAACCGCTACGTGCACCCAATGGGGTCTCCGGTGACAAATGAACGTCTTGATTGTGGACGATCACTACGCACCATTGGTTATTAGACCGGGGGAATGCCAGTTCTTTCAGACAAGCATAAATCAAGCCATCCCGTCGCAAAACAAAGGGCAAAGATCCGAACGCCAAAGGTTTTAGTCAATCGTTTACGATTGTGTCCTCTTCACTCTCCGGTCGAACGCATATACCCCCCCGTCGAACACCGAAGAGTACTGCATGAAGTGGCATGATAGCCGGTAGTAAGCGCATGGCTGCTTGTCGCTGCCGGTGGCTTGACCCAAATAGGAATGTCGTTGCACGGTGCTTTCCCTTGTAAACGTAAACATTCCCATAACTCGTGATTCTCCTCGACATTTTCCTGATTGATGGTAGCCTATTCCGCAGAGCACACAGCCGTGATTCGGTGAGGTTGATTCGAAGCCAAATGGAAGACTTTTCAGCCCTCCCAAGACGAGGGCAATATGCTTCATGCCCCCCCAGTCGGGCAATATTCTGGAAGCCTTCCACGAGATCTAAGTCCGCCTTCTTACTTCAGCTAACCGAATGGCAAGGCTCTCGCGGAGCGAAAAGGTGGGTGGGGATGCGAAGCGAGGTGGCGAATCATGATCATAGCAAATCAAACCTTTCTGGAATTCATGACCCTTGCTAGTCGAAATCCTGGCAGAATCCTTATCAGGCAATGTTCTGGAAGACGAGCGACGCGTCCCCCGAAAGTTTTAAAACTTCGTCAAGCTTGCTCCGCCCCGTCGCAGACTCCTAGCTACGTAAACCAGCTGAAACTTGCAAGGCCGCAACGTAAATGCTTGACAAATCATACAACCAGAAGACTCGTTCGGGCAAATTTCTAGAAGGCTTCCATTCGAAGAGATTTGGTCCTTTCGTGCAAAGCTGCTGATCCGTGGTGGCGATGATCCGTTCTTCTTTGGCGAATCATTTGTCGTTCCACAGCCGAGGTTACCGTTACAACAGTGGCGCTGGCGCTGGCGCTGCAAGCCATCGGCC
>Ga0335075_10017108_pt1 | contig 10798 bp, 11 predicted proteins | sample Lox_Sample_24_FD_206723 | JGI IMG/M metagenome (GOLD analysis project Ga0335075, IMG submission 206723) | Soil microbial communities from Loxahatchee National Wildlife Refuge, Florida, United States - Lox_Sample_2.4 | ecosystem: Environmental > Terrestrial > Soil > Wetlands | place: USA... | reverse complement strand
TCGTGCGCTTCATGGCCTTTCCAGGCCCGCTGACCCGGGTGCGCGACGCTGCGGGGTGCTAGCTCAATGGCAGAGCAGCGGACTTTTAATCCGTTGGTTCAGGGTTCGACCCCCTGGCGCCCCACCCAGTTTGAGTAGGTACTTCTCTCTATTTGATCATCGGCAGCAGGATTCCGTGGAATGACTCATGGAATGATCGTCGGCTCCGCGAACTATCATTGACTCATGAACGTGACTCCGAGCGGTCACATCGAGCAATTGCCGAGCGGGTCGTACCGCGTCGCGGTATACGCCGGCAGGGACCCGATCACGCGCAGGCAGGTCTACCTGCGGCGCACCGCAAAGGATCTCGTTCAGGCGCAGATCACCCTCGGCAAGCTGCTCGAGCAGGCGCAGGCGGGCAGGGAACCCGAGTCCGACGCGACCGTCGGCCAGCTGCTCGACCTGTACCTGCCGCTCGCTGAGTGGGACGTGTCCACGCGCGAGGGCTTCGAGGGCTACGTCCGCCGGACGATCCGGCCCGGGCTGGGGCACCTGAAGGTCCGCAAGGTCCAGGGGCCGATCCTCGACACCCTCTACGCGCGGCTGAAGAAGTGCGGCGATCTGGCCTGCAGCGGCAAGCCGTTCACCGAGCACCACAATGTCCCTGATCTCCGCCCTTCTCCTGATGACGGCAGACTGGACTGGGAGCAGGTTTCAGACAAGCTCCGTGCGGCGATCGACTCGGGCACGCTGCCGTCCGGATCGGACCTTCCGTCTGTCCGCGACCTTCAGGCATGGCAGGGCATCCGTCGCACGACCCTGCAGCGGGCGTTCCGCGAGCTTTCGGACGAGGGCCGCATCATGGTCCGCCAGGGCCGGACCGGCGTCGTCGCCGGCGAGCCAGCCGCGGACGAGCAGCCAGGAGTACGGCGATGGCGGCCTGGCGCCGGGCACGACTGCAAGCTGGCCGGCTGCCAGCGGCACGTCTGCAGCCCGATGAAGCCCGGGACGATCCGGCAGATCCACAGCATCCTGTCCGGCGCGTTCGACGCCGCGAAGCGCTGGAGGTGGGTCGACGACAATCCCGCCGAGTCAGCTAAGCCTCCGACTGTCACGCATGCGAAGCGGCCGGCGACCTCGCCCGCGGAGGTCGCCAAGGTGATCGCCGAGGGCCGGGCACGCGAGATGCACCAGATCGCGCTGTACCTGTGGCTCGCCGCGATCACCGGCGCCCGCCGCGGCGAGCTCTGCGCCGTACAGGTCTGCGACCTCGATCTCGAGCATGGGCTGCTGCATGTTGCGTTCAACTACGTGGTGAAAGGGGGCCAGAAGGTCCGCAAGGACACCAAGACCCACCAGGACCGGTGGGTCGCGCTCGATGAGGCGAGCGTCGCGTTCATCCGCGAGCACCTGGACGCGGCCGCGTCGGCGCTCGCGACGGTCGGCCTTGAGCTGGCACTGGACGCCTACCTGTTCTCCAACGACCCGATGCACGCGGCGCCGTGGAACCCTGACTGGGCCTCGCACAAGGTCAGCGACCTGGCCGCCGCGGCCGGGGTCGAGCTCAATATCAAGAAGCTGCGGCACTACACCGCCAGCCAGCTCCTCGCAGCACGGTTCGACCTCCAGAACACCGCAGCCCGGCTCGGCCACGGCGGCGGCGGGGCGACGACGCTGAAGCACTACGCCGACCCGGTCTCCGAGGTCGACCGGCGAGCCGCCGCCTACTTGGCGGAGCTGACCGGAACGGCCAGCCCCGCATCGAGCCGATAGCAGTCCGGCGGTTGCGCATGTATCCCGCCTCCCAGCACCTCGGGCCGCGCCCGGTGCCACACCAGCGCGGCGGACGACCTCGATGGAGGCCACCACGAGCACGACGCGGGCGAGCACTACGAGCACGACGCTGGCGAGCACCACGAGCGCCGACTACCTGGCGGAGAACAGCGTCATCGGCGCGAACAGCATCCAGATCGCCGCGTACCGCGAGAAGCTGCACCGGGCAATCGATGCCATCAGGAACGACCTGCCTGTCGGGACCGCGATACCCGACAAGGGCGACCTGTGGGACCTCCGCGGCCTCTACCTGGATCCCACGTGGGCGTTCACGCGCCCCGCCGTCCGCCAGATGGCCGAGGCCGCGTGCGAGCTCGCGGGCTGGGACGCGGCCACCCCCGCACCCCCGGACAGCCACCCGCTCATGGAGTTCGGGCACGCCGCATGCGCGCACGCCGCCGGCACGGCGGTCGCGCCGCTGGAGCACGCGTCGCTTGTCCGGGAGATGCGCGCGTTCCGCCGCATCGCCTACGGCCAGCCGCTCGACGACTAGGCCCCGTGGCCCGAGACGGGACGTGCAGTCCGGAACGGCCAGTCACGCTAGGCTGCCGCGGACGGACGCCCTGCCGTGACTGGCCGTTCAGGTGCCGGATCTGCCCCCGGCGTCGGCCTGCTATAGCTGGATGCCAGCGCTGACCATGGCCTTCGCCACGGGCGCATCAAGCAGCTCGTGAAGGAATACCGCGATGACGGCGCCGATGATCGCGGCGCCGACCCCCTTGCCCGTGAGCTTCGGGACCACGACCGCGGCAGCGACCCCGACCACGACGTGGGCCGCGGTCCTTGTTGCGTTGGTTGGCTTCATGGTGTCCACCTCCTTCCTGGCTCAGGCTGCGGGACTGGGATGCAACCCCAAAGGTCCTGGAGAGCCTCCTTACGGCGCTCCCATACCAGTATCGCCTGGCGAATCATCACCTGACGTATCGACGATCGGCCAGTTTTGTGTAATCTCCATAGCGTGGACGTCATTACCGAGCCGGGCACGATCGACGACTTGGTCAGCGACGCCGACGCCGCAGGCCACAAGATCACGGCGCGGCTCATCCGCGACTGGACCGAGCACGGGCTGCTCGACAAGCCGCAGAAGCGGCCCGCGGGCAAGGGCCACGGTTCCGCCCCGGCGCTCTACCCCGCTAACCAGCGCAACCTGCTGCTGACCCTGCTGCACCACCGGCCGGGCAACAGCATCGGCGGCCTCGCCAGGATCCCGGTCGCCATCTGGATGTACTGGGGCGAGGAATGGGTGCCGCTCCGCCAGGCCCGGCGCGCCCTCATGCGCTACCTCGGCGACCCGGGCAGCAGAACCTACGCCCGAGACGCCAGGCGGGCCAGCAAGGACCGCGCCCGGTCCGTCGCGCAGGCCATTCTCGGCCAGCTTGACAACCCCACTGCCACCCCCCGAGCGCGCCGTGAGCTAGTCGCCGCCGTGACCGACGCTGCCTACACCGGCGAACCCGATCTTGAGCGGCTTGAACACGCCTACCGCGGGGTCTTCGAGCCGGGAGCCGGCACGATCCGCAAGGCCACCGGCCACCCGTCGGCGCCATTCACTATTGACGCGATGATCGGCCTCACCGAAGCGCGGCTCGCCGCGGTGAACGCGCTCACCGCGGGCGAGGTGACCGACGAGGCGCTCACCTCGGCGCGCGATGCCCACGTCTTCGCGTACGCGGAGTACGCCGCGAAGCAGTACCTCCTGGCGGCCACAGCGCCGACCGGGACCGGGCACTTGTACGAGGCGGTCACAGCCGACGACACGCTGTCCAACTGCTGCGGCCACCTACTCACCGCGATCGGCCTGGAGATCATGCACCCTGAGACCGCCGAGCAGCTGCGGCGCGAGCGCGCATTCCAGCGGAGGCCCACCCCGGCCATGGTCGGCCTCACCGCCCAAGCCCGATCAGGCGGCTAACCCGACCGCGGACGGCCCGATGGCCTGGGCGCCCGAGAACTGAGCCGACGCTGTTGCCTGGTGTCAGTGTCTGAAGTCATCTGCACGGATGTCCGAACTCGCCTGCGCGCCGCCTGGAATTCCCTGAAGTCGCGGTTGGCGAGAAGGTGATGTTGCTGCTTTCCGAAGTCGCATACAAAAACCGGCGGTGTTCCGAGGAAGGTGACCTCGGAGCACCGCCGGTTGGGGGTATCGCTAGAACCAGTGAGGACGGTAAGCGCCGCCGACCCGGGTCGGGCAGGCGTCCCCGGGACGGAGCGGCAGCTCTCCTGCCGCGTAGGCGGCGGCGATCTCAGCGTCCGTGCACTCACGGTCGCCGATGGCCCGGAATTCCCAGTAGCCGGGACTGACCTCGTTCCAGCTGTCGGGGTCGATCGGGTACACCCGCTCCACGGTCCCGTCGACGCCGACGATCTCGTAGCGCGCCAGTTCGCGAACCTTGCTGCCGATCCGCCACTGGCGGCGGTCGGAGTCGTACTGGTCAGGTCCGCCGACCTCGCCGTAACTGCCGCCTTGCCCGTCGTCGCGCACGCGGGCGCGGCGGGCGATCACGACCGCGACGCGTTTCATGCCCAGCCGGGCATATCCCCACCGCTTCTCGGCGGCCTGTCGCGTGATGCCTAGTGCCTGGGCGACTTCCCCGTGGTCGGCGCCCTGCCGGAGTGCCTTCACGACGTTACTGTGGACACTGTCCTCAGCCTGGCGGCGAACGGCTTCCATGACCATGGCCCGGGCCAGGATGGCGTCCGCGCTGCCGTCTCCGGCGGCATGCGCGTCGTCTCCGGCTGCAGGCCGGGCGTACTTCCTGCTGATCGTGTCGAGTTCCACTTGAAGCGCCTCACTGTCTGCGGCACTCAGACCGCGTACTGTACTCACAAGGGGCAACCCTTCTCGTGTCTTCTGGAGCTTATCCATGCCTCCTGAAAGACGCAACCTTCGGCATGTCTTTTACTGCGGGCGCGGTTTCCCGCGGCGGGGCCATCGCGGCGGCCCGCCGGGCACTGTCCCTGATTCCGCAGTGATCGCCGCAGGCCCGTGGCGTGCTGCGCGCGAGCGACCGGGCCGTTAGGGCATCCTGGTCCCCGTGGACATCGGAGTTTCAGCCGTGCGGGCCTTCCTCTCGCACGCCAGTGAGGACAAGGAAGACTTCGTCGAGCCGCTGGCGCGCGAGCTCGCGGAGATGGGCGTCGCGCCGTGGCTGGACATCTGGGAGATCCGGCCGGGCGACAGCCTCGTCAGGAAACTGTTCGAGGAAGGCCTCGACACTGTCGACGCCGTCATCGTGGTGGTCTCGGAGTCGTCGGCGGCCAAGCCCTGGGTCCGCGAGGAACTGGACGCGGCCGTGGTCCGGTGCATCACTAGCAGCGTGCGGCTGATCCCAGTCCGGCTTGACGGCGCCTCCGTCCCGGCCCCGATCCAGCACCTGGCGTGGATCAACGCCGACCGGACCCCCGAGGGAATCCGGAAGGCGGCCAGGGAGATCACCGACGCCGTGTACGCGCGGGACAAGCGACCCGCCGTCGCCCCGCCGCCCGCCTACACCGCCGCAGTGGCGATTCCCGGGCTCACCCAATCGGACTCAACCCTGCTGGCCATCCTCATCGAGGAGGCCCTGGCTGCCGAGTTCCTCATGGTCACCTGGCCCGTAGCCAGGGCCACGGCCGAGGAGTGGGGCATGACCCCCTCCGCGATCGATGAGGCGTTCGCGGCGCTGGAGAACAGGCGGTACCTCACGGTCAGGTCCATCGCGGGCGGCCCGCACACCGTCGAGTTGTCGGCCGCCGCGTTCCAGAAGGGCATCGACGCCGTCGTCCCCGGTGCCGAGGCGGCACGCCGACAGGTCATCGTGGCACTGGTCAACGACCCGCCCCCAGGCGAGCGCCAGGTGCACGAGCTGGCGGTGCTGACCGGCACGCCGTACTTGTTCGTCCTGCAGTTCCTCAAGCAACTGGAAAGGCGGGGCGAGGTGAAGGTCAGCGAGTTCCTCGGCGGATCCTCCAAGATCACCGTAAGCCCGACCCTCAGGCGCCTCCTCTAGCCGACTCCCTAGTGCATTGCCGGAGGTCGGCTAGTCTTCATCCCGGCCGCCGCCCGCCGTCTTGAGGTAGCGGTGCAGGGAGGCCTTCGGGATGCCGGTCTTGGCGCTGATCTCGCCGTAGCTCTTGCCCTGGCCGTGGAGCAGCCGGGCGTACTCGATCTTGTCGGCGGGGTGCGCGAGGGGGCGGCCGACCTGGCGGCCGTTGGCTTCGGCGACGGTGCGGGCGATGCCACTTCGGCGACGTCATCCGCACCGGCGAATCTCATGAGTGGTACACCCGGAAGGCGAACTGACCAGGGTGGATTATCCGGCCCGGGCACTGAGAGCCACAAAGACCGTGGCGCGTAGGGAGACAGGCTTCGAGCTGGAGGCAAGCCCGGCCCGCTACCACAAACCGGGATCGCCAGACCTGGCTGTCATCTTTGCCGGGATGCCCGCGTCACTACACGGCCTGCCGGGCCGCCACCAGGACCGCGCGTCCGGCTAGATGCGGATGACGGCCAGGCCGGCGAGGTAGGGCGCATACTCGCTCGGCAGCTCGCCGCCAGCGAGTACGTCGGTGACGTACCGCGGTAGCCGTCGGCGCACCCCCCGCAGGATGTGCGCGTAGGGCAGGAGGTGATCGCCCGGCTGTTCCCCGCCAGCGAAGACGGAGCGGAAGAGGGCGTCCGGGCCGAGATCGATCCGGTCCTTTTGGAACTTCACGGCCATCTGCTCGCGGACCTCCCTGACCATGCCGAACATCGCCTTCGCGATGTCGCGCGGGCCGGTCTGGGGGTCGTCGAGGAGGGCGGCGAACTCGTCGTCCATGGTGTAGCGGAAGACATCGTCCACCGCGGGCGCGGGCACTGCCGGGTCGATCGCGTCCTCCAGCGGCACGCCCTTCTTGAATGCAATCTCCCCGGTCGTCGGCGGGGCGTCGTCAAGCAGTTCCTGGGCCGCTAGAGCAGGGAAGAGCAGCACGCTGGCGCGCTCACAACGCTGGCACGGATCGCCGCGGTCCACGCTCGGGCACATCCTGTCCCCGCCGCGGTACGCAGGGTCGCCGCAGTAGACGGCATACACCGCGGGAACCTTGAAGATGTCGGAGGCGGCGAGCAGGTCCGCCAACTGCTTGCCCTTCTGCGAGCCGCCGGGGTGCTTGAAATCGACCGAGAACGAGCGCATGCCCACAGCGAGTTTCTTGGCCTGCACCAGCGCGCCGACACACTCGCCTGACTCGCCGAGGAACCACCAGAGCCAGTCCGCGCCGATCGCCTCTTCGTGAGCTCTGGAGAACGCAACGTAGCTCGCCTCCGGATGGGCCGCCATGATCAGTCTCTCGGTAGCGGACTCTTCGTTCCACGTGTGGTCCTGGGTGGCGCTCAGGCGCACGTAGCTATCGAGTTCCAAACGCCCGCGCGTAAAGGCAGCGAGGATACGGGCGTGGTTCAGCGTGGACAACTTCGTCCTCTCCAATAACAGTTCCCAGCCGAGTGGCTGCGATTTGCGCTTGCGCACGGTCACCGGGGCCTCCCGTGCCCGGTTGCTTGCGCGCGGGTCAGGAGCTGGTCGTACTTGGCGACGTCGGGCAAGGGCCGGCTGTCGGCGGCGAGCGGCGGGAGCTCGGCGGTTCGTTCCAGGGAACGGTAGATGGTGGGCCTGCTGACGCTGAACAGGACGGAGATCTCGGCGATGTTGTAGTCGCCGCTGTCGTGCATGCGGCGTATCTCGCGGTCCTGGGCGGGCTTGAGCAGGGGCGGCTTGCCGCGGAGCTTGCCGTTCTGCCGGGCGATCTGCATGCCCTCGCGGGTGCGCTGGCGGATCAGGTTGGCCTCGAACTCGGCGATGACGGCGAGGATCTGCAGGAACATGCGGGCGAACGGGTCAGTCCAGTCATAGACGGACCCGCCGAGCGCGAACCGCACGCCGCGACCCGAGAGGCTGTTCAGGATCTCCAGCGCGTCGGGCACCGACCGGGCGAGCCTGTCCAGCTTGGTGACGGTCAGGGTGTCACCCTCCCGGACTGCGGCGAGGGCCTGGTCGAGGCCGGGCCGGGCGCGGCTGGTGCCGGTGAGGCCCTTGTCCAGGTAGACCCGGTCAGCGGGGACGCCGAGGGCGCCGAGGGCCTGCCGCTGGGCGGTGAGGTCCTGGGCCAGGGTCGAGCACCTCGCATAGCCGACGTTCGCCACCCGGATCACCTCCGTGTCCGCTTAAGGGACCTATCCGTTACACATTCAGCGTACACCCTAACTGAGACGCCGCGAGGTGCGCGAAAGTCGCTCCGCTGCCGACCTGGCGGAGCGTCCGCTGAGCGATCCTCTTACGGACATGTGTCGGCCTGCCAAATGATGAGGTCGATCGTGCGGCCCTCCAGCGCACTTGTGTTAAAAGACGACTTAAGGCCTGCGGTTCCAGCGAACAGCGCGCCCACGGCGGCGCGTAGATAATCGCCAGGCGCGAACCCCGTAAGGCTGCTGGCGGCCCGCGATGATCGGCTTACCGATGTCTTCTCCGGCTAGGCCAGTCGCGCAGGGCAGCGGGCGCTAACGCGCGAGTTCAACACGATCGCGGTCGAGGCCGCATCTTTATGGGGCCACGGCACGGCGAACTTGAGGCGGTCCTCGTCGTTGCCGCATGCCTCCACGATCGTGTCGGCTACCGTGAGCCGACAGCCGGCCCGTGCAGCAGTACTCCGACCGCGTCCATGGCTTGCTGGCTGAGTGTGGTTACATAGCGGCGCCGCTCCTTGCCGCACGCGAGTCCCAGCAGCCACAGCAGCCCGATGAACAGCACGAGCAGCACCGCCGGGATGACGGCGGCGGCGCGGACGGCGGCAGCCCCCGCCGACGCGGGCACCATCACCAGGCCCGGCGGTCAGGCGAGCCCCGCGGGCGGCAGGGCAGCCGTGGAGGTTTAGGTCCGGGTATGAACACGGTGCGGGCCCTCTCTCGGATAGCGGTTCGCGATCGTCTGGCGGCCTCCTGTTGGCGCAGGGGGCCGCCTGCTTGTCCGTTCACGCGAACAGCGCTGAGCCCTTCAAGCCGTCACGCGTATATATACCCACGATCACTCTGGAAAATTTGGTCAGCCCGGACCGGCACTGGCGTCGGGGGCCGTTTTAACGTCAACCGGCAAGATCACCCGCATGTGCGCTGGTGACGCGTATCATCAGGACTCCCTCGTCCCTGCAGATCAGCCCGCTCACCTTGAGGTGACCGCTGCGCCGGCACCGACGGGGACTGTTGCAAGTTCGCCATGCCGTGCCCCATGGCGATGCCGTCGTCGATCGCGATCGTGTTGAACGCGCGCAGGGAGCACGAGTTGCCGTGCGCGACCGCTGCAGCCTTGGGAAGGCGTCGGCAAGCCGATCATCGCGGTCGCCAACAGCTTCATGGAGTTCGCGCCGGGCGGTTACCTACGTGACCTGCGCGAGGGCAACGTCCTGGTCATCACCCCGGCTGTCTCCCGCCATGCGCAGCCTCAAGCAGACGATCCAGCTCGCTGAAGGACCTCCAGCACTGCGGCGTCGGCCTGACCGTCACCAAGCAGGCCATCGACACCACCACTCCGCAGGCAGGCTACTTTTCCACACCGTGGCGGCGATCGACGAATTCCAGCTCGAGCTCATCGTAGAAGGCACTCACGGGGGCCTGGCGGCGCACGCGCCCGGCGGTCAAGTAACGCAGGATAAACCGCAACATCCCTGCAGAAGATCTACAACGGCGTAGCAGGAGGCCGGGAATCCGGGAGTTCGCGCACCCTCTACGCGCTGAGCCGGGTGGCCAGCTGAGGCAGAGTCCCCACTGGCTGAACTCCAAGGGCGGGTCGCCGATAGGCGAGGAATGCTCAGACCGGCGCCACCGTCAGTCCGGCCATTTCGCAATCGTGGTGCGCGGCATCGCGGCGAGCTGCCGGCCAGGGTGGAGCTCGGCGGCCAGGCGGGCTATCACCCCGGCGTAGGCCCGGCGGGTGTTGGGGCTGGCTGCCCACTGCGAGGACAGGAACGCATCGACTTCGGTGACGGCGCCGCCGCGGATCGCAGCCACGCCCCTGGGCCCAGTTACTGCCACGGAAACTGACCGCCGTGCTGCACCCACCGGTCGTTGAGGTATTTGACCGTGGTGCCGCCGTCGCTCTCCAGGTGGAACCCGCCCGCCGGGCGGGCCATCTTCAAGACGCCCCAGATGCCGTTCCCGAAGTCGGCGTACTCCTCCTTAGTCATGTCCTCCTTAGTGGGGTCCTCGTCGAAGACGATCGTGATCGTCCGCCGCGCTGCCATGCCGCCTCCCCGATGCCGTGAGCTGATATACCGGGTAACATACGCGAGTCGCGCAATAGCAGTGATCACAGACCGCCCGGCCAGCCCGGGCCGTCCACGGCCGATGCACCGGATAACAGTCCATTACCACGCTCCCAGCTCCAGGGATGTGATGGCGCACCGTCGGGCTCTCGCCCGTAAGGGTGGTCGATTCGGGAGCTCCTGAAGTGGCCCGCGTTGTCGGCTCGGCGGGTCAAGGTGGTGACCGCGTCGGTGGCGCCGGCCGCGCGCAGCGCCTCCAGCAGCCGGGCGACGCTGTACGGGTCGTCGAGGCTGGCGCGGGCGGCAGGGTCTCGGGCCAGCAGGACGGTGACCGCGTCGGTGGCGCCGGCCGCGCGCAGGACCTCCAGCAGCCGGCCGACGCTGCCCGGGTCGTCGAGGCTGGCGCGGGCGGCAGGGTCTCGGGCCAGCAGGACGGTGACCGCGTCGGTGGCGCCGGCCGCGCGCAGCGCCTCCAGCAGCTCGGCGACGCTGCCCGGGTCGTCGAGGCTGGCGCGGGCGGCGGCTCGGCGGGTCAGGGTGGTGACCGCGTCGGTGGCGCCGGCCGCGCGCAGCGCCTCCAGCAGCCGGCCGACGCTGCCCGGGTCGTCGAGGCTGGCGCGGGCGGCGGCTCGGCGGGTCAGGGTGGTGACCGCGTCGGTGGCGCCGGCCGCGCGCAGCGCCTCCAGCAGCCGGGCGACGCTGTACGGGTCGT
>Ga0335075_10017107_pt1 | contig 10798 bp, 8 predicted proteins | sample Lox_Sample_24_FD_206723 | JGI IMG/M metagenome (GOLD analysis project Ga0335075, IMG submission 206723) | Soil microbial communities from Loxahatchee National Wildlife Refuge, Florida, United States - Lox_Sample_2.4 | ecosystem: Environmental > Terrestrial > Soil > Wetlands | place: USA: Florida... | reverse complement strand
GGCTGGGTGACGTCCCAGGTGTCCAAGCTGCTTGATTACTGCCGGGACGGTAGCACCGCCGCAGGCCAGTCAGGCACCGCCGCAGGCCAGTCAGGGACCGGTCCGACCTTCACGCAGATCGACGCGCCGCTGGCGCGCCGGATGCTGGCCGCCGCGCTGGCCGCGACCGAGAATGCGACCGATCCGACGGTGAGTGCCTCGTTCCCCTCGTACCACGCTTTCATCCGGGCCAGAGTTCGCACGCTCCCGCCGGTGCTGACGGCCGGGACAGCGAGCCTGGGCTCGGCACCGGACGCCGCCGCGATCACTGCGCCAGCCAGGCGGGCGCAGTGGCGCAAGGACCGCCAGGCCATGCTCGTCGCCGAGTTCCTGGCCTCGGACGAGGCCGAGGACCTGTCGGACCGCGAGGCGGCGAGCAGGTGCGCCGACCACATCGTGGCCTACGGCTGCGACCGCGACTTCGGCCGGCCGCTGCGGGTGAGCCCGGCCAAGGCCGAGACGTTCCTGCTGGACTGGCTGCCCCGCAAGGTCGTGCTGTGCCGAGCCGATCAGGAAGCGATGCCCCACGTCCTGCTGGCCTGGGTCCGCTGGGCGGGCGCCAAGTCCGGTCTGGCAGACGGCGCCGTGGCCGCGACACTCGATGCTGTGTTCGAGGGGATGCGCAGGTTCCCCACCGTGTACCGGGATCCGGCCTCGTTCGGCCTCGAGGCGGACATGGTCGCCCGGCTGCTCCCAGATGGCGACCTGGAGGCCCTGGCCCGCCGGGTGTTCGCCTTCCCGCTGCTGCGCGGGAGCTACCGTGGCATAAACCTGGCGACGCTCGGCCCCTCAGTGGCCGCCGACCGCCGGACGCTGCTGGCCGCCGACCACGAAGACGCTGGACTGCAGCACGCTGATGCCGCGTACCGGGTCAGCCCGGAGCACCTGGACGGGCACCTGACGCTTGCCGACCGGCTCTGGCGAGGCGACCCGCCCGAGCTCTGGGAGGCCGCCCAGCGCCTGCTCGACCTCGGCGAGGACCGGCATGAGGTGCTGCACCTGCTAATACAGACCATCCGGTCGGCCGGCCCGCGCGAGGCCGACATCGCCGCGGCGCTTGCCAGCCTTCCGCCCGGGGAGCGCGGCTCGGGGTGATCACCCGATGAGTGGCGCAGGCCCGGTCGTCGACCTCAACTCCGATGTCGCCGAGAGCTTCGGGGCCTGGCGGCTGGGCGATGACGAGGCGCTCATGGCGATCGTTACCAGCGCGAACATCGCCTGCGGCTTCCACGCCGGCGATCCGCTGACCATCCAGCGCGCCTGCGCCTGGGCGGTCAGCCGCGGCGTCGCGATCGGCGCCCAGGTTTCCTATCGGGATCTGGCGGGCTTCGGCCGCAGGGAAATGGCGGTTCCGCCAGCCGAGCTGACCGCAGAGGTGCTCTATCAGATCGCTGCGGTCGACGGTGTCGCCAGGGCCGAAGGCGGCGGCGTCAGCTACGTCAAGCCGCACGGCGCCCTCTACAACCGGGCCGCGTGGGACCCCGAACAGGCCGCCGCGATAGCAGCGGCGGTGAGTAGCTTCAGCTCAGGGCTGCCGGTGCTGACCCTGCCGGGCTCAGCGCTTGAGACGGCGGCCGCCGACCTCCGGCTGCCCGCAGTGGCCGAGGCGTTCGCCGACCGCGGCTACCGCGATGACGGGTCGCTGGTGCCGCGTGGGCAACCTGGTGCGGTCCTCACCGATCCCGCGGTCGTCGCCGCGCGTGCCGTCAGCATGATCACCGGCGGCGTCGTCCCCACGGTCTCCGGCGCCGCGCTGGAGATCAGTCCCCGGTCGATCTGCGTGCACGGCGACACGCCAGGCGCCGTGACCCTAGCCCGGGCCGTCCGCGAAGCCCTGGAGCGGGCCGGGGTGACGCTCGCGCCGTTTGCGTGATCACCATCAAGAGCGCCGGCGATGCGGCGCTGCTGCTTGAGACTTCAGACGCGGGTACCGGCGGTCAGCATGGCGGGAACGAGGCCGCCGCAATCGCGGCCGCCATTCGGATCGCGGCGCTACCGGGCGTCATCGATGTCGTGCCCGGCGCGGCCACGGTGCTGGTCACGTTCGAGCCGGGCAGCTCGCCCGCGGCCAGGCTGACGGACCGCCTGGCTGGGCTGGCCGCGGGCGCGACGGCGGCTGCGGCGAGCGGCTCAGGCGCGCCAGTCGTGATTGACCCAGTCGTGATTGACCCAGTCGTGATTGACCCAGTCGTGATTGACACCGTCTACGACGGGCCCGACCTGGCCAGCGTCGCGACCCTGAGCGGCCTGGCCAAGGCCGAGGTCATCGCGCGGCACCAGGCGGCCGAGTACCGGGTGGGATGGCTCGGGTTCGCGCCCGGTTTCGGCTATCTGACCGGGCTCGACCCGGCGCTCGCCGTGCCCAGGCTGGACAGCCCGCGGCTATCGGTGCCGGCCGGCTCGGTAGCGATCGCGGGCGGCCTGGCCGCGGTCTACCCCTCAGCTTCTCCCGGCGGCTGGCGCTTGCTCGGCCGTACGGCCGCGGTGATGTGGGATCCAGCCCGTGACCCGCCGGCCTTGCTGGCACCGGGTCAGCGTGTGCGCTTCCGCGCCGTCGGGCGCCTGCCAGCAGCACGACCGCAGCCGGGAACCGATCCTGAGCGCCAGGAATGTGACCAATGGGTCGACGTCGTCCAGCCAGGACCGCTCACGACCATCCAGGACCTGGGCCGCGGCGGCCTGGCGCACCTAGGTGTGCCGACCAGCGGCGCCGCCGACGCGCCCAGTCTGCGATTGGCGAACGCGCTGGTCGGCAACGACGAGAACGAAGCTTGCCTGGAAGTCACCCTCGGCCGGCTGGCACTGCGCTTCGGCTTCGACGCGGTCGTCGCGCTCACCGGAGCGCCAGCAGCGATTCAGTTCTCCGGTGCAGCAAGCGGTAGGGGCCCAGAACATCAGACCGCCTTCGGCGTGCCAGCCGGCTCTCTGCTCCGGCTCGGCGCGCCGCCCGCCGGGCTGCGCAGCTACCTGGCCATCGGGGGCGGCGTAGCGGTCCCGCCAGTGCTTGGCAGCCGATCAACCGACGTGCTCTCCGGCCTCGGCCCGCCGCCACTGCGGCCCGGCCAGCGGCTGCCGGTGGGACGGCCCCGTTCCCTCTCTGGAGTGGCACCAGGCCATCCGCCCGCAGCTTCCGCCCGTGCCACGAGCCCCGGCGGGAACGCGATCGAGCTTCGCGTCATCGCCGGGCCGCGAGACGATTGGTTCATTCCGGCCGCGATGACCGCTCTGGCGAGCGGCAGCTACGAGGTCACGCCCGCCAGCAACCGCAGCGGGCTGCGGCTAGCTGGGCCGGTGCTGCGGCGCACCAGCGAAAGCGAGCTGCCAAGCGAGGGCATGGCCGCGGGCTCGCTGCAGATCAGCCACGATGGGCAGCCGATACTGCTGCTCGCCGACCACCCGACGACCGGCGGGTATCCGGTCATCGGCGTTGTCATCTCAGCTGATCTCGGCGTGGCGGCGCAGCTACGGCCCGGCCAGCGCATCCGCTTCAACGTGCGCCCTCCTCAGCCGGCCAGCTCCCGGTAGGCGGTCAGCAGGTCAGCGGCCAGGACCGTGGTCAGGTCCGCCGCCGTGGCCTGCTCGCCGTGCAGTGAGACCCGGACATCGCGGGAAGCGCAAGCCCGTTCGTACAGCGACCGCGCGAACCGGCCGTTGCCCAGCGGGTCGATCCGCCCGGACTCGGCCACCTGGACGAAGATCGAGTCGAGCACCGGCAGCGCCTCGTTATCGAAGACGTCACCTGCCCGAGCGGCGATGACCTGCGCGATCTGGCTGAGCTGAGCCGCAGAGTAACTGGGGAACGCGATCCGGGTGCTGAACCTGGAGGCCAGGCCAGGATTGCTCCGCAACATCCGGTCCATGTCATCGGTGTAACCGGCCAGCACGATAACCAGCCGTTCCCGGTCGTCCTCGGCGCGCTTGAGCAGGGTCGCTATCGCCTCCGACCCGAATGCGTCACCGCCCGCATACGCCTCGTTGTGCAGCGCGTACGCCTCGTCGATGAAAAGGACGCCGCCCATCGCCGAGTCGATCAGCTTCGACGTCTTGATCGCAGTCGACCCGAGGTGCTCCCCGACCAGATCGGCGCGGTGTGCCTCGATCACCTCGGGCCGTACCAGCAGGCCGAGCGCGGCAAAGATCCGGCCGATGATGCGCGCCACTGTGGTCTTACCGGTGCCGGGCGGCCCGGTGAACACGAAATGCCGCGACGGCGGCTGACTGGCGAGGCCCTGGCGGTCCCTGAGGCGGGCCACCTGGAGCTGCGCGACAATCTCGTGCACCTGGCGCTTGACCGGCTCAAGCCCGACCAGCGCATCCAGCTCGGCCAGCGCGCCCTCGACGGTCGGGGTATCGGTGTACCCGCGGAACCTCGTCGTGAGTTCCGCGTAGGCGAGTTTCAGGTCTTCGGCGCGCAGTGTGATCAGCTCGGCCGGGGTCGGCTCGGCGCTGCCGGCCATCACCCGCACGTCGCGCTGCTGCCCTCCCCTGGCCAGCAGGCTTCGCACGAACCTGCCGTTGCCGAGTTCGTCGGCGAGCCGACGGCGGCCGACCTCATCGAAGATCTGCCGCAGCACTGGCCGGGCGTCCGGATCCAGCAGTTCGCCCTTGTCCCGCAGCGCCTGCTCGGTCAGCGCCATCAGCTCGGCGGGCGAGTAGCTGGGGAATTTCACCCGGATGCTGAAGCGTGAGTTAAGGCCCGGGTTTGATGACAGGAACGACTCCATCTGCCGCTCGTATCCGGCCAGGATGATGATGAGGTTTTCCCGGTCGTCCTCCGCGCGCTTGATCAGCGCCTGAACGGCCTCGTTCCCGAATCTGTCGCCCTGGCCGTCGGCCTCGTTCACCAGGCTGTAGGCCTCGTCGATGAAAAGCACGCCGCCCAGCGCGGAATCGATCAGCTCGTTGGTCTTGATCGCTGTTGCGCCCAGGTACTCACCCACCAGGTCGGCCCGCTGTGCCTCCACCACGGCGGGACTGTCTAGCAGGCCGAATGCGTAAAAGATCTTCGCCACGATGCGTGCCACGGCGGTCTTACCGGTGCCGGGCGGCCCGAGGAAGACGAAGTGCTGCATCGGCTTCTCAGTGCCGTGGCCGGCGATGGCCCGCCGCCTGGCGGCCTCGACCGACGCCGTGATCGAGCGGATCTGGTCTTTCACCGCGATCAGGCCAGTCATCGAGGTGAGTTCGCTCATCGCCTCCTCGACGGTAATCGGGGGCCAGTCGGAAGCTGCCTGGCCCGCAGGCGCCGGCAGGCCGTCATCGAGGCTGCGGGTTCGGCCCTGGGCCGCTGCGGCTTGCGCCGCCCGGACCGCTCCGGGCTGGCCTGCCGCCCCGGCTGCGATACTTCCCGGCGCCGCTGCGGCAGGCGGCGCGGACGCGGCGGTCGGGGGCGTGGCGGTCGGGGACGTGGGCGCTGACCCGGCTAGGGCTCCCCCGGCGGAGGCTTTGCCACCAACCGGTGGCCCAGCGCTCCCGGTCGGAGGCCCCGCCGCGGCCCCGGTTTGAGCCACCGCGTACGGCGCGGCCAGCGCACCGCCGAACCCTGACCTGCGGCTGTACTCGCGGCTGTCCTGCAGCGCCTTAGCGAGCCGCCAGCCGAGCACGACTAGCGCGATAACCCAGCCGGTGAGCGGTCCGAGCAGCGGCTGGCTATGCCAGATCCCGACGGTGGTGATGACAACGCCGATTGGCAGCGACCACAGCAGCGTCCAGGCAGTCGTGCGGCACGGAATCGCCCAGCGACCGAGCGCGCCGGCGTGCGAGGCGACGGCCACCAGTGGCGGCAGCACGAGCAGCAGGTACCGCGGCCCCGCCAGCCCGTAGGTTCGCGCGCCGACGAGGGCGACCCCCCAAAGGGCCACCGATGCGGTCGCGAGGGCTGACCGCTTGCCAGTCCATAGCGCGTAGGGTGCGTAGGCGAGCCCCGCCAGCAGTCCGATTCCGACGAGCGCGGGGGCAAGAACGCAGATCCCGGCTACTACTGCCACCTTCACTGGCAGCGGCGCTGCGCTTGCAGCCTGGCGGATGCGAGTCAGCCAGCCCCGCACGGTCGCGCGACCGGGCAGCGCGGACTCCTGCTCCGGTGACCGCATCTCGCTCCCTTGTGCCAAGACCTGTTATAGCGCATTTGGTACCGGGGTTCCCAGCTGACGCACTGGGGATGAACTGCATAAATGGCTACCGATTCGGTGAGCGCGGAAAATGGCCGGCTAATTCCCCGCCGGAAAGGACGGGCATGCAACCGCATTATGGCTGGCTACAAGCCTTTTCAGCCGGGCGGGCCTGATACCGGACGCCCGGTCAAGGGCTGACCGCAAGGGCTGTCGGATCGCCGTGCTAGAACGCTGGCATGCAGACACAGAACTTTGCTGACATGCTCGGCCTGATCGAAGATCGCTCGGCGGCGCTGCGGGCCGCCGCGAACGAGGCTGGCCTCGACGCCCGAGTGCCGGCCTGCCCGGACTGGACTGTCGCGGACCTAGTCGCTCACGTTGGCGAGGTTCACCTGTTCTGGAGAGCCGTCGTTGCAGCCGGCGAGGCTCTCGGACCACCTGACGACGAAGCGGTCGGTGATACCGAGCCGCACGGTGACCTGCTGGCCTGGTCCGCGGAGGCGACCGATCTGCTGGTGCTAGAGCTGCGCAATGCCGGGCCTGGCCGACTGTGCTGGACGTGGTGGGAGTCCTCCGGCGCACCGACGAACACCGGGGCCGTAGCCAGGCACCAGGTTCAGGAGGCGGCCATCCATGCCTTCGACGCACAGCAGGCCGGCGGCCGACCGCAGCCGATACCGGCCGCGGTCGCGGCCGATGGCGTCGGCGAGTGGCTGACTGTAGAGCTCCCGACTAACGGCCCGTGGCCGTATGAGCCTGCCACTGTGGTGCTCGAAGCAGGCGCGGGCGGTAGCTGGGTCCTCGATCTCAACACTCCGGCGATTCACGTGCTCATCGGGGACGAGCACGGAAGCGCGAAGCCGACCGCCACGCTGACGGCCGACCCGAGCGACATGGTGCTCGCCTTCTACCGCCGCGACCCGATCGGGAAGTTGCAGATAGACGGCGATGCTGAGCTCATCCCGCAGCTGCTGAGCTGGCCGAATCTCGACTGACGCGCCAATCTCGACTGACAACACTGCCCGTTAGTTTCGCAGCCGGACGTGGCCGATTAAGCAAGGGTAACCCACGGTCACGGGACCCAGGAGGGGACGACCTGGGCCAGCCTGTCAGGATCGGTCAGCGTGCGGATCGTCGTGATGGCGCCGTCCGCAATCGTGAATGCCATAACCATGACTGGCCGCCCGCCTACCACGACGAGGACGCCAGGGACACCGTCGATGAGTGCCGGATGGGCCCGTGCATCGGGACGCGGGCGGGCGCCCAGCGTCGCGCGGCGTGCGACCTTGCTCGCACCTCGTACCACGATGGTTCCCTCCGGGCCGTGTGCCCGCAGCTCTACTTCGGGAGCGAGCACAGCAAGCAATCCCGCGAAGTCGCCCGTTCCGACTGCCGCCACGAACGCGTCGACGACCTCACGCGCCGCCGCGTCCACGGCCGTCCCCGGCGCGCCCATGCGGATGCGTCCGCGGGCCCGGCTGGCCAGCATCTTTGTTGCTGCAGTGCTTCGGCCGAGTATGGAGGCAATGGCGTCGAACGGGATCTCGAACACGTCGTGGAGCACGAACGACACTCGTTCCGGCGGGGACAGTGCGTCCATGACGACGTACAGGGCAAGGCCGACGGAGTCCGAGAGCAGGGCCTCCTCCTCCGGATCGATCCGGGAGTCCCGAGCCGCCTCGCGCGCGAGCACGCCAGCGCTGATCTCGAGCGGCTGCTCGGCCCGCACCCCGCGTCTGCGAAGCACGTCCAGGCAGATCCGGCCGGTCACTGTGGTGAGCCAGCCACGCAGGTCCTCGATGCTTCCGCCACCGGTGCGCGCGAGCCGCAGCCACGCCTCCTGGACGGCGTCGTCCGCGTCAGCGTGCGAGCCGAGCATCCGGAACGCGATCGCGTGGAGATAGGCGCGCTCGGTCTCGAACTCGGCAGCGAGCTTTCCCTCTTCGCTCACGGTTCTCCAGGGCGCGCAGTGGTGTCACTACTAGGACGCATCGCGTGCCAGGGAGGTAACTCCGGGACCGGCGTTACCTTCCCGCCCGGCCGGCCGTCGTAGTGCAGTCCACCGATCCAGCGACAAGACCTGGAGCAACGATGACAGCACGCATCCAGAACACGGCAGGCCAACCCGACATCACGGCAGGCGTCCAGCACATTTTCAAGGCGGTACACGCCGGCGGCGTACCGCCTCAGACGCTTGAGCTGGTGCATCTACGCGCGAGCCAGATCAACGGCTGCAGCTTCTGCGTCGATGCCGGCGCCACCAGCGCGACCAAGGCAGGTGTCAGCCCTGAGAAGCTGCTGACCCTGGCCGCCTGGTATGAGGACCCGCGCTTCGACGACGCCGAGCGCGCCGCACTGGCGCTCACCGAGGCCGCCACCCGCCTCTCCGACCGGCCCGGCGCCGTCACCGACGACATCTGGGCCGAAGCCGCGAAACATTACGATGAGCGGCAGCTCGGGGCGCTCGTGCTGATGGTGGCGATCACCAACTTCTTCAACCGTCTCAACACCACCTTCCGGGTGCCGGCCGGGACGAGGTGGGACTCAGCCGAGCCAGAATGATTACGCGTAGCTATGCGCCTGGTCCGGATAGCGCTGGCTGGCCACGTCCATGGCGTACCGGCGAGCGGCATCAAGCAGCGTGCCGCGGGCGTCGGCGTACCGCTTGACGAACCGCGGGACCCGGCCAGAAGTCAGCCCGGCCATGTCCTGCCAGACCATGATCTGGGCGTCGCAGTCAGGGCCAGCGCCGATGCCCACCGTCGGGATGCGCAGCGCCGCCGATACTCTTCGCCCGAGCTCCGCCGGCACCGACTCCAGCACCACCGCGAATGCGCCAGCCCGCTCAAGCGCCCGCGCATCCGCCAGCAGTTCCTCGCCGGCGTCACCGCGGCCCTGTACCCGGCGAACCCCGCCGAGCACATTGACACTCTGCGGGGTTAGCCCCAGGTGTGCCATCACTGGGATGCCCGCGCTAGTGAGGGCCTCCACTTGAGGTAGCACGCGGCGACCACCCTCGAGCTTCACCGCTTGCGCCCCGCCTTCCTTCAGGTGCCGCACAGCGCTCGTTAGCGCGGTCTGTGGCCCGGCCTGATAGCTCCCGAATGGCAGATCGGCCACGACCAGGGCGTTCCTGGTTCCACGCACCACCGCCTGGACCATCGGGATCAGCTGGTCCATCGTCACCGGCAGTGTGTCGGCGTAACCCAGCACCATCTCGGCGCTGGTATCACCGACAAGCAGGGCACGGACTCCCGCCTGCTCGAATATGCCTGCAGTGAGGGCGTCGTAGCTGGTGAGCATCGACCACCGCTCCCCCCGGTCGGTGGCCGCCTGGAGGTCATGGATGGTGATTCGCCGGTCGTCTGGCCATGCGTTCGCGCTGAGCATGAGAGTCCCCTTCTGGTCGCCACTACGGAAGTTGGCGCCAGCGCCAATCCTTCATCAGTTTCAGGCGTACGGGAAGGATCGCTGCGACCGGTGCAGTGCGGTAGAAAGGCGTCGATGGACAGCACCAGACGCCGTGAACTTGCCAGCCGGCTGCTGGACGGTTACGTGCACGGCCCGGCGGCAGCGACCGAGGCCACGGCGCGGGCGCTGGCCAAGGTGGCGGCCGCAGCGGCAGTCATGCTTGTCGAGGGCATCAGCGATCAGATCGCAATCGAGACGCTGGCCGCCCGGCGCGGCCGGATCCTCGGTGCGGAGCGCCTGGTGGTCCTGCCGATCGGCGGGGTGCACGCGATCACGCGCTACCTGACACAGCTTGGTCCCGCTGGAGCCGGCCTGAGACTGGCGGGCCTGTGTGACATCGGCGAGGCGAGCATCGTGCGGCGCGGCCTGGTCAGGGCCGGTATCGGCTCGCCGAGCACGCTCGCCGACATGGAGCGACTCGGCTTCTACGCCTGCGACAAGGATCTGGAGGATGAACTCATCCGCGCGATCGGCGCCGCCCAGATTGAGGCGCTCATTGACTCGCAGGGAGACCTGGGCGCGTTCCGCAGCTTGCAGCTACAGCCCCAGTGGCGCGGTCGGCCTGCTGAGGCACAGCTCCGGCGGTTCCTCGGCAGCGGCTCTACGCGCAAGCTCCGGTACGCGCGCCTGTTCGCCGCAGCAGTGGATCTCGACCGGCTGCCGCGGCCACTCGAAGCGGTCCTCAGCTGGGCATAACCCACGCCGGCATAATCCACGGCCAGCTCAGCGCGGATCGGCTCGTTGCGCGGTCCCTGCGGCGTGTCCGAGTTGCTAGCAGGGCTGGCTCATGAGAAGAGGGCGCTGTAAGCATTGATCGCCGGCTGTCCGCCGAGATGGGCATAGAGCACGGTGGCGTCGGGAGGTATCTCCCCGCGGCTCACTAGATCGACGAGGGCTGCCATCGACTTGCCCTCGTAGACCGGATCGGTGACCATGCCCTCGGTGCGCGCGGCGAGCCGCATCGCTTCGAGCGTGGCGCCGTCCGGGATGCCGTAGGTGCCAGCGTGATAGCGCTCGTCGAGCAGGACGTCGTCCTCGGTCAGCTCGTGCTGGACGCCGATGAGCTTGGCAGTCTGCCGTGCGATCCGGCTGATCTGGTCGCGGGTCTCGACCGGCTTGGCCGATGCGTCGATGCCGAGGACTCGCCGCGGGCGGCCATCGGCGCTGGGGAGCGC
>Ga0335075_10017105_pt1 | contig 10799 bp, 7 predicted proteins | sample Lox_Sample_24_FD_206723 | JGI IMG/M metagenome (GOLD analysis project Ga0335075, IMG submission 206723) | Soil microbial communities from Loxahatchee National Wildlife Refuge, Florida, United States - Lox_Sample_2.4 | ecosystem: Environmental > Terrestrial > Soil > Wetlands | place: USA: Florida... | reverse complement strand
CAATCGGGTTATGTGAAAACTCAGGAGCCGGGACAGCCTCCCCGGTCTCAACCGCGCGGCTCGAAGATCGCGTACACCTTCGAACAGTCTTCCAACACTTCCCAGGTTCCCGAGAAACCCGCCGGCACCACGAAAGCATCGCCCGCGACGAAAGTATTGGCCTCGCCGAGGTCACTGGTTATAACTACACGGCCACCCGTCATTACACATAACTCGTTCTCGGTGTACCGCACACGCCACTTGCCCCGGGTGCCCGACCAACGGCCCGCGAAGAATGTTTGCGTGGAGTCGGTGAAGTAATTCCAGACACGATGCTCAGGGCTGCCGCAGAGCAGGCGATCGGCTGCCGGCACCGCGACATCCGGATCCATGGGGGTGTCCAGGCGGACGATTGTGGCGTTCATGGCGGCGAATATAGCGCGGAAGCGCAAGGGCCGCCCCAGGCCCCAGCCGCTCGCGGCGGGCTTGCTTGCCCGCCGCGCCCGGCTCCTTCCGAGTGGCTCCAGCCAGCTAGTCATTCCGGGCCACCTCCTGGCTGCCCACATGCTCGAGCCGTACCGTCACCTTGCGCTCGAACGCATACCCATCGAGGTCACCATCGAGCGCGGTCGATTCCGACTTGCCATGGCCTTCGACAATCATGCGGTCCTTCGGCAGGCCGGCCTTCTCGAGCACCGCCGCCACCGCCTCCGCGCGACGCCGTGACAAGGCATCATTCACCTCTTCCGACCCACGCGGGTCCGCGTAACCCGCGACCCGGACTTTCATGTCCGGCATGGATGCCGCGAGGGCGCCGATCTTCAACAGAGGCGGCATCGCCTGTGCATTGATCGAGTCATCATTCGTCCGGAAGCTCACATCCGTCTGCAGCTCATCGGCGTTCTTCAACGCCAGATCCAACTTGTCGCTCTTGGCGCGCGCCTCCGCCAGCGAGCTATTCAGCTCATCCACGTTCTGCGACAACAGCGTCTGCCTCGCCTGGCTCTGACTCAGGTCGCTCGCCAGCTCCTTCTTCGCCACCTCCTGCTTGTGATAATGATCACCCATCCAGGCGCCCGCCGCGGCGCCGAAGATGGCACCTACCGGGCCGCCCGCGGCCGCGCCGATCGCCAGCCCCGTCAGCACACCGATGTTTTCCTGCTTCGACGCACCCTTGCCCTTGTGCGTCGTGTTGCTGTCCTGCGCATAGGCCGGCAGCGTGAGCACGCAGGTCGACACCAGCGCCAATCCCAACGCACCCGTCCGCAGCTTCTTGAGAGTATTCATGAGTCGCACCTCTTGCTTGCCTGGTTGATGTCGGAACCCGTCGTTCCGTCCTGGCTACAAGTTCATCGCGACGGCCGGGCCCGACCGTGGCGCAAAGTCGCCAAGCGCGTGATGATTCGTGGCAAATAGTGGCGGGAGGCCCGGCTGACAGGCTGCCGGGCTACTTGGGAAAAGTTAACCGATCCTGAATGGCGAGCAGCACATCGCTGCGTGACACCTGTCCGAGCAGCGTGTTACGCCACTGCCCCGGGGTAACGGGCAGCACCGTGGCCTGTTCCCGCAGGAAGGCCTCCAACGCCGTGGTCAACGGCATATCCGGAGCGAGCGCGAATTCCACCGGCTTTGCCACCGCGCCCACCGGAAGATTCCCATCGAGCTTCGCCTCCTGCATGCGCTCGAGGACATCGCGTGGATTGAGCCAGGAAACGAGGTCGTCGCCTTGAACGACGAAGACCCGATCGATCGGCCGCTTCGGCAACTTTTCGAACGCTTCGGCGAGAGTGGCGGTCTCCGGCACGACCGCGGCGGCGGGCTTCACCAACATCTCGACGGTCCGCAGACGCCAGTCATCGCCACCCTCGACGGCGGCGGCGGCATTCAGGGAGTTGTGGTAAACGGACTTGCCGTTGCGATACACCTTGGCGGTGTAGTGGGCGGTTACACAGGCCAACATCAGGGGTAGCACGATCTCGTAATCCCCCGTCATCTCGAAAATCATGAGAATGGAGGTCAGCGGCGCAAGGGTCGTGGCGGACAGGAAGCCGCCCATGCCGATGAGCGCATAGGCCGCCGGGACAGAAACGATGTGCGGCATGAGATGATGCAGCACGCCTCCAACCAACGCCCCCACCGCACAGCCGATGAACAATGTCGGGGTCAGAACACCACCGACGGCTCCGGAACCCACGGTGGCGGAAGTTGCAAAGACCTTGGCCCCCAGAATCGCCAGCAACCACAGGCCCACGAGATCGCCACCGAGAATTCCACCTATGACGCTATAGCCGTTGCCCCACACCTGCGGCACGAAGATCGAGATCGCGCCGACAATGAGTCCACCGAGCCCGAGCTGCCAGTACAGCGGCAGCCCGAGACGCACGAACCGCCCCTTGGTGAAATCGAGCAACCCGAGAAACGGCGGCGCGAGGTGTCCCAACAGCACACCGAGAATGATGTAGAAGCCGAGCTCCAGATTCGACGCGAACTGCACGTGCGGCACGGCGAACACCGGCCCGTATCCGAGGAACCGATGGATAGTCGCGTCCGAGATCACGGATGCCACGACCAGCGGCCCGAAGGTCTCCATGGAAAGCGAGCCCAACACGATCTCAGACACGAACAGGGCCCCGGAGATCGGCGCGTTATAGGCCGCTGCGATGCCTGCCGCTCCACCGCACGCAACCAACAGACGCAAGCGCGGTACCGGCGCGCGAGCAAGCCTCCCGATTCTCGAGGCTATCATCGCCGAGAGCTGCACCATCGACCCCTCGCGACCGATCGAGCCGCCCGAGGCGATCGTGAGCAGTGACGACACACTGCGTAGCAAAGTGCCGCGAAAGCTGATGCGGCCGTCGCCGACCAACACCGCTTCCATGTAATCGATGACCTTCAGCGAGACGAAGCGGCGGCCCAGGATGTACAGCACCGAGCCTGACAGAACACCGCCGATCACCGGCACGATGGCGCGATGCCACCACACCAGGCGCGAAGCGCCGTTGACGAGCCCCATGGTCTGGCCGGTGAAGATGAGCTCGAAAAGTCGAATAGCCTCGCGAAAGGCAACGCTGGCAACTGCGCCGCAGACCCCGACGAGTGCGGCCCAGAAAATAATGCCGGCGAGATCTTCATGTCCGAACAGCACCAGGCGCAATCGCGTGAGGAGCGACAGCGGGACCCGCGCGATTTCTCGTGCCTGAATCTGCATGATGCTACAACGACTGACTACTTGGCCGTGGTTCCGGCCAGAGGAGCACCGGACCTGGTCGTGAGGGACGCCAGCAACCGGGTGAGTGCGGCAGGATCGACCGGTTTGGTCAGATGATGATCGAATCCCGCCTGCGCGGTCTGCTGTCGATGATCCGCGCCGCCCCAACCCGTCACCGCGATGAGCAACACGTTGCGGCCCCAAGGCTGGCGCCGGAAGTGGCGGGCGACCTCGTAGCCATTGAGCTTGGGCATGCCAATGTCCAATAGCGCGATGTCAGGTCGAAACTGTGCCGCGGTCTCCAACGCCTGTACTCCGTCACCGGCAGTGCGAACGTCATATCCGGCATCGTTCAACAGGATACTCAGGCTCGTAGCGGAATCGTAGTTGTCGTCCGCCACCAGGATGCGGTTACGCCCGCGCGCGGGGACCGGGACCGCCAGCGGATCGGCCTCGGGCGCGGTCTGCTGCTCCGAGACAGGTAATCGCACAATGAAGCGGCTCCCCTGGCCGGCGCCCGAGCTCTGCGCCTCAATCGCGCCCCCGTGCATCTCGACCAACCGCTTGGCGAGAGCCAACCCGATACCGAGGCCGCCTCGAGAGCGCTCCAGCGACCGGTCGAGCTGCGTAAAGGGCTCGAACACGTGAGCCAACATTTCCGAAGGTATCCCAATGCCGCTGTCCTGAACGGTCACAATGACTGAGCCCGGGTCGCGCTCGGCCGTTATCGCGATCCGTCCACCGGGGCCTGTGTACTTGGCCGCGTTGTTGAGCAGGTTGGAAAACACCTGCGCGAGACGGATGACATCCGCGTCCAGAAAGATTGCTTCCGAGGGAATGCGAACGACGAGGTCATGCCCGGAAGCGTCGATGCCCGGACGACTCGTCTCGACGGCGAGCCGGACGACCTCGGCGAGCGACACCCGCTCCCGGCGCAGCCCGAACGTGCCACGCGTGATGCGTGAAACATCCATCAAATCATCAATGAGCCGTGCCATCTGCGTCACCTGGCGGTCCATGACGTCTCGCGCCCATTGCAATTCCGGGGTGGGCGGCAATCTTGCACGCAGAATGTGAATGGCATTGCGTATCGGAGCGAGCGGATTGCGCAATTCGTGGGCGAGCGTGGCGAGAAACTCGTCCTTGCGCCGATCCGACTCGGCAAGAGCCTCCTGCATGTGACGCTGCAGCTCGACACTCTGCCGCAGCAGCTCCTGCTCGGCCTCGAGCCGCCGGCGGGTACCGTGCAGAGACTCGCACAGCATGCTGATCAACACGCCGGCAAAGACGAGCACCCCCAGCGCTACAGCACTGCTTACGCTATCGATGACGAATGTGTGGTTATTCGGGTGGTACAGGTAATCCGCGGCCAGGAAGCACAAGCCGGTAGCCACCAGCCCGGGTCCGAGGCCGCCGTACCAGGCCGCGATGGTGATCGCGATGGTAAAAGAGACGATCGGAGCGAAATTGCCGACGGTGCCGGAAACGGCAACCCGGACCGCCGCTACGGCCGCTGTGGCGCCGATAGCGATCGCATAGCCCCGCACGGCTTGTTGGATTGGAGTGCGGGTCGTCTGCCGCATGGTCCAATCGTATCAGAGCGGCATGGCCCTCGGCTCTGACTTCACGGCGGCTGAGGCGCCCGCGGCGGTTTCCCGCAGCTCTGCCGTCACGGCCCGGGGCCGCACCGACGGCAGGGCGCCGGGCTCGAAAACCATGCGAGCACGCAGTCCCGGGTGGTTGTCAGCCAGCTCGAGCGTTCCGCCGTGCAGCTTGGCAACCGCCTGCACCAGGCTCAGTCCGAGGCCGACACCGGGTGTGCCCCGGCTGCTGTCACCGCGATAGAAGCGCTGCGCTACCTTCGGTTTTTCGGTCTCCGGGATGCCCGGACCGTTGTCGGCGACGCTGATCTCGACGGTCCTGTCGCTTCGCGTCCGCACTGCGACCTTCACTGAGCCACCCTCGCCGACATACTTGAGAGCGTTGTCGATGAGATTGCCGACGGCCTGCGCCAGCAGCGTGGGGTCACCGGAAACCGACACCGGGCCGCCCGATTCGAACGACAGGGTCACGTTCTTGATCTCGGCAGCCGGGGAATAAAACTCCACGGCCTCGGCCGCGAGGTCGTTGGCATTCACCTGCACGAAGCCGGAGCGCCGCATGCCCGTGTCGATCTCCGCGAGCCGCAACAGAGCGTTGAAAATACGGATGACCCGATCCACGTCGGCTACCGCCGCATCGACTTCGGCGAAGGTTTCCTCGCTGGATGGCCTGGTCAGCGAAAGCTCCTCCAGACGCGAGCGCAACTCCGCCAGGGGGGTGCGCAAATCGTGTGCGATGGCATTGGAGACGTCCCGAATGCCGTGAATCAACTGCTCAATCTGATCGAGCATGCCGTTGATGGTATGCGACAGAGTGTCGAGCTCGTCGCCGCTACGCCGGGTTGGCAGCCTGTGACTCAAGTCACCGCGCACTATTGCCAATATGGTCTGCCGGATGCTGTTGATGCGGGCGAGAATCGCCTGGCGTATCAACACCCCGCCGAGCACACCCACGATCGACAGCACCGCGACCGCACCACCCAGCCCGGTCCAGAAGTGCCGCTGCAAAGGCGCAAAGCGCGCGACATCCCGGCCAACGAGGAGGCTATAGCCGCCCGGCAGAGAGGTCCGCACGACGACCGACTCCGCGGGAGCCCCCGCGAGCTGGAGGGTAACGGTGTACAGCCCGGGCTGCGCCGGCACGGTCTGCGGCCATTGCGGCAGGTTGCCGGCTATCCGGTGCAAGGAGGAATCAGCCAGCAACAGGATGCGCTCCGCCGGCAACTGCATACCGACACGAGTGTCGATGAATGATTTCAGGCCCGCGATCCCTTCGCGGTTGAAGACGTCGGAGAGTCTTTGCGCATCCGCATGCAGAATCTCGGAGCGTCCGTCCTCCACCGTCACCTGCCACGCATACCAGAGCGGAGCCGCGAAGAGAACGAGCGCCACAATGCCGAAGGCTATGTAGCCAAAAGAAAGAGCGAAGGTTGTGGACCGGATGACCTTACTCATCGGCGCTCAGCATGTACCCCGCGTTACGGACCGTCCGCAGCAGCGGGCGCTCGAAGTCGGCATCGATCTTCTGGCGCAGCTTGCTGATGTGGACGTCCACCACATTGGTCTGCGGATCGAAATGATAGTCCCACACGTTCTCCAGCAACATGGTGCGGGTGACGACCTGGCCGGCGTGCCGCATGAGGTACTCCAGGAGCTTGAACTCCCGGGGCTGCAGCGCGATCCCGCGCTCGCCACGCGCCGCTTTGCGGGACAGCAGGTCGACCTTCAGGTCGCCGACCTCGAGAATCGTCTGCGTACCGCTACCCTGCGAGCGGCGTGACAAGGCATCCAGGCGGGCGAGCAGCTCACCGAAAGCGAACGGCTTGGTGAGGTAGTCGTCCCCGCCGCTCTTGAGGCCCTTGATGCGCTCATCAACATCCGACAGCGCGCTCAGAATGAGAATCGGCGTCCGGTTACCCGACTTGCGCAGTGTCTCGATGATACTCAGCCCGTCGATCTGGCCGGGCAACATCCGGTCCATGATGATCACGTCGTAGGGCTCGCTGGCCGCGAGAAACATACCCTCGCGGCCGTTGTCGGCGTTATCGACGGTATGGCCGGCCTCCTGCAGCCCCTTGACCACAAAACGTGTTACCCGCTCGTTGTCCTCGACCAGCAGAAGTTTCATGGCGCCTTTCAGTTGGTGGTCACCGGCTCACCGCCATGCGATGCACCATCCTCGTGGGACCCTGCATGCTCCGCCGCCTCCTTACGCTCGGCCCGGGCATGACGGCGCTGCCGCATGCGGTTGCTGAACCGATCCAGATACAGATACACCACCGGGGTCGTGAACAGTGTCAGCATCTGGCTCAGAATCAGACCTCCCACCATGGTGAAACCCAACGGCTGGCGCAGCTCGGAGCCCGTACCGTTACCCACCGCCAGGGGCACCGCGGCCAACAGTGCGGCCATGGTCGTCATCATGATCGGCCGGAAACGCAGCAGGCAAGCCTTGCGGATCGACTGCTCGGGCGTGAGGTGCTCCTCGCGCTCTGCCTGGATCGCGAAGTCGACCATCATGATGCCGTTCTTCTTGACGATGCCGATGAGCAGAATGATACCGACCAGCGCGATCACCGACAGATCGAAGTGGAAGCCCCAGAGCATCAGCAGCGCGCCGACACCCGCCGAGGGCAGTGTCGAAAGAATGGTCAAGGGGTGGATATAACTCTCGTACAGCATGCCGAGAATGATGTAGACCACCACCAGCGCCGCCAGGATCAACAGCGGCTCGCTCTTCAGCGAGTCCTGGAAAGCCTGTGCCGTGCCCTGGAAGGTACCCTGGACCGAGCCCGGCAGGCGGATCGCGGTGGCAGCCGCGTCGATCGCATCCACGGCGTCGCCCAACGCCGCACCCGGCGCAAGATTGAACGACAGGGTGACCGCCGGGAACTGCCCCTGGTGCGACACCGAAAGATAGCCGACATGGTGGGTGTCGAAGTGGACGAAGGTCGACAGGGGAACCTGTTGTCCCGTGATGGGCGATTTGACGTACAGCTTGTTCAGCGTGTTGGGGTCTTCAGTCAGGCCGGGCGTCACCTCCAACACCACGTGATAGGTGTTGAGCTGCGTGAAGTACTGGGTCACCTGCCGTTGCCCGAACGCATCGTACAGCGTCGCATCGATCAGCGAAGGCTGGATGCCGAAGCGCGCCGCCTGGTCGCGGTCGATGACCAGCGAGACGGTCGTGCCCTCGTCCTGCTGATCCGAGGCCGCATCGCGGATCTGCGGAATCTTCTCCATGGCCGCCAGCATCTTCGGAGCCCACTCGTTGAGCTCGTCCAGATCGGGATCCTGCAGGGTGTATTGATACTGCGTGCGCGTGGTGCGCCCGCCCACCGTGATGTCCTGCGCGGCCTGGAGGAACAAGGTGCCGCCTGGAACCTGCTGCAGCTTTTGGCGCAACCGCGTAATGATCTCATCGGCGGTCGACTTGCGCTCATCGCGCGGCTTCAGACTGATGACGACCCACCCGTTGTTGACGGGCCGCGAGCCTCCCAGGCCGGTTCCGTAAGCGGCGACATCGGGATCGGCCGCCACGACATCGAGCAGCTTGCGCTGTATGGCCACCATTTTGTCGAAGGAGATGTCCTGTGGGCCATCCGACAGGCCGGAAATGACGCCGATGTCCTGCTGCGGGAAGAACCCTTTCGGCACGAAGGCATACAACAACCCGGCCGTCGCGACCGTCACCAGGAATACGATGAGGGTGGGCCGCTGGTGGCGCAGCACGAAATCCAGGCCGCGGGTGTAGCCGGCCAGCAGCTTGTCGAACCATGCCTCCACGACCAGGTACAGGCGGCCATGGCGAGCGTGCTTCTCGTCCTTGAGAAACAGCGAGCACATCATGGGCGAGAGAGTCAGAGCGACGAACGCCGACACGGCGATGGTCATGGTGACCGTGATCGCGAATTCGCGGAACAGACGGCCGATGATGCCGCCCATCAGCAGCAACGGAATGAACACAGCCACCAGCGACAGGCTGATGGAAACGATGGTAAAGCCGATCTCGCTCGAGCCCTTGATGGCCGCCTCGCGCGGCGACATACCGGCCTCGATGTGGCGATAGATGTTCTCCAGCATGACGATCGCATCGTCGACCACGAACCCGACGGCAATGGTCAGTCCCATCAAGGACAGGTTGTCGAGGCTGTAGCCCAGGAAGTACATGAGCGCCGCCGTGCCGAACAGCGCCAGGGGCACGGTAACCCCTGGAATGAGGGTCGCCCAGAGATTGCGCAGGAAGAGGAAGATCACCATCACGACGAGTGCGATGGTGAGCATCAAGGTGAACTCGACATCGTGCACCGAGGCGGCGATCGTCGTCGTGCGATCGACGATCTGTTTGATCTCGATTCCGGCGGGTATCTCTGTCCGCATGTGCGGCAGCAGCGCCTTGATCCGGTCGACGGTATCGATGACGTTCGCGCCCGGCGCCTTGTTGATGAGCAGCAATACGCCGTCGTGACCGCCCTGGACGGCGCCGTTCTGGCCGCCCTCGCCCTGGAAAGCGGTGGACAATCTGTCCTCCGGACCATCCACCGCCACGCCGATATCCCGGATACGCACCGGTGCACCGTTCTTGTATGCGACGATGATGTCATTCCAGGGAGCCGCCTTCAGCAGCTGGTCGTTGTCGTAGATAGTGAAGCTGTGCTCCGGACCATTGATGGAGCCTTTGGGCGCATCGACGGTGGCCTCACTGATGACGCTCGCCACGTCCTCGAGCTGAATCCCCAGGGCGGCGAGCTTCGCCGGGTCAACCTCGACACGCACGGCCGGCTTGCGCTGGCCGCCGACTGTCACGATGCCAACACCCGGCACTCGCGAGACCTGCTGCGCGATGATCGATTCCGCGGCATCGTCGACCGTCGTGATCGGCAGCACGTCGGATTGCACCGACATGATGAGGATGGGCGAGTCCGCCGGATTCACCTTCTTGTACGACGGCGGGCTTGGCAGGTTCTTGGGCAATTGTCCGCCGGCCGCATCGATAGCCGATTGGATGTCGCCGGCGGCGGCGTCGATATTACGATCGAGGTCAAACTGCACCACGATGGTCGTGCGGCTGAGCACGTTCGTGGAAGTGAGTTGCGTGACACCCGGAACCTGCCCGAAGTAATACTCGAGCGGTTGGGCCACAGAAGTGGCCATGGTCTCCGGGCTCGCCCCCGGCAACGTGGCACTCACCTGGATGGTGGGGAAATCGACCTCCGGCAGCGGCGCCACCGGCAACATGGGAAACGCCACGAGGCCGACCAGGAGAATCCCCGCCATCAACAGCGAGGTCGCTATCGGACGCTGGATGAAGCCCGTTGAGATATTCATGCGGCGCGGGAGCCTGTCCGGATCCTGATCGCGATCACGAATTCACCTTATTCGCATCGGCAGCGAGCGATCGGGCATTGGTGGTCGGCGTGGCACTGACGCTGCGCACGCTGGCCCCGGGATGCAGGCGATACTGGTTGCTGAGCACGACCTGCTCGCCCTCCTTGAGCCCGCCGGTCACGACCGTCAGCGTGTCGTTCTCGTTACCGATCTTCAAAGGCCGGGCCTCCACCGTGGAGTCGGCCTTCACTACATACGTGAACATTCCATTCGGGCCGCGTTGGATGGCGTTCGAAGGCACGGTGAGCGCGTCATGCTCGGTGCTCACCAGGACCCGGGCGTTGATGAACTCGCCAGGCCAGAGAGCATTGTGCGGGTTCGGGAAAGTCGCCTTGATACGGATCGTGCCGGTGCTCGGATCGATCTGGTTGTCTACCAGGGCAAGGGTGCCGGTATCCAACACGGTCTTGCCGTCGCGGGACATGGCGGTAACCGTGACGGTGCCCCCCTCCAGCGACTTGTTGATCGTCGGCAGCGTCTCTTCCGGAAGCGTGAAGATGCAGGCTATGGGCTGCACCTGCGTGACCACTACGATGCCGTTGGTGTCCGTGGCGTGTACGTTGTTGCCCGGATCCACGCGACGGATGCCCGTCTTCCCCTGAATCGGCGAAGTGATCGTGGTG
>Ga0335075_10017104_pt1 | contig 10799 bp, 11 predicted proteins | sample Lox_Sample_24_FD_206723 | JGI IMG/M metagenome (GOLD analysis project Ga0335075, IMG submission 206723) | Soil microbial communities from Loxahatchee National Wildlife Refuge, Florida, United States - Lox_Sample_2.4 | ecosystem: Environmental > Terrestrial > Soil > Wetlands | place: USA... | reverse complement strand
TGCACACCACCACTCTCATCCCCGAGAACGGCCGCGCAGCGCCCATCACCATCTTTGTATGCTCCCCGCATCCCCATACCAGGACAAACCGGGCGCGAAAGTGGTCGGGACGCATACAAAGTCAACAGCAGTGACAGGTGTGACCGGCAATCCGGCCGCCCGGCGGGCACATGAGCCTTCTCCGGCCGCCGCATCGCCGGGGAACCTGAACCGGCCGCGGTACCTGCGGAATCTCGCGATCCGCCGCCCGAATAAGCTTCAAAGTATTCGTGATCACCGGAATTCAGTCCCGCGCCGGGGCATGCTCCCGCACGTAGCGATCCGGATCCTTGTCCTGTAGCGGAATCCCGCTGGCGTGAGCCGCCTCGAAGACCGCGAACTGGACGCCGAGCTCGTGCCGATCCTGCAGCGATGCGTGGCGGCGGAAGTCGGCCAGTCCTTGGCGCTCCTCTTCGGCCATGTGGTCGCTGTTCGCGATCTGGGTGTCGTCGACAGCCTGCCACCAGGCGTCGCTGCCGACCGGATGCTGGCCGGCGCGCCGGATGCCGTCCCGGATTTCGTCGTGGTCGTGGATGGCGTCCTTGGTCTCCTCGGTCGCGTTCTCACCGTCGTCCCCTCCCTTGCCGACCGCAAGCAGGCGCGGATAGAACAGCTCCTCTTCGGCGTCAGCGTGTACTTCGAGCAGGATCGCCAGCCGGGTCCAGATCGGTTCCAGCCGCCCCGGGTCGTTGCCCACCTCGTCAAGGATCGCGAACATCCTGCGCTGCTCGTGGTGGTCCGCCAGGATCAGTTCGGTGATGTCCATGAATCCCTGCCCCCTGCCTGTGCCGGGTTCCTGTCCCGGGGTGGTTTCCTTAGCCACGGCAGCGTTCCGGCGCGCACGCTCGCGTCGCTCGGCGCGACGCAGCGTGATCAGCAAGGTGCTCGTGATCACCACAGGTCCCGCCCACCAGGCCAGGACGTGCAGCCGGAGCAGGCCGTACGCGGCGCCGAGCATGACGAGCACGCCGGCCGCGGCCACCCAGTCGTCTCCGATGATGAACCCGTACCAAAACCGGCCGAAGCCCGTTATCCACCGCCACACGGTCCTCATTGGCATCACGCCCTTTCCGGCAGGCCGGCATCAAGCACGCCGGTCCTGGCGAGCGCAAGGAGCCCGAACGAGACCACCAGGTAGGCCGGATACAGCCAGGCAAGGCTCAGGTCGCTGCCCGGCCAGCGCACGCCGAGGCCTTCCAGGCTCCAGAACGTGCCGAAGGTGACCAGTAGCCCGCCGGCACCGAACTGGAGCGTGCGGCCGGGAAGCTTCTCCAGCTGGCGACGGGCCAGCAGGCCCGCGGCGCCGACAAGCACGACCGCCGCGCCGGCCCCGATCAGGGCCGACCCGTAATCACGCGACCCGGCGCCGAAGGCCACCACGATGAACGCGATCTCCAGGCCTTCGAGAAGAACTCCCTTGAACGAGAGCACGAACGCGGTCCAGTCGAATGCCCGACCGTCCCCCTGCTCCACTTCCTCTTCCTCGCCGCCGCCCCAGAAGCCCTGCGCGGCCACCCGGCGGATGCCCTTGCGCAGCCATTGCAGGCCGAAGGTCAGCAGCAGGGCGCCAATGACGATCCGGACCAAATCAATCGGGATGAGCGACAGCGCCTGACGCAGCCCCGCCACCAGCGCGCCGAGCACGATGAACCCGCTGATGGCGCCGATCACGGTGGGCCTCCATCGCCGGGACACTCCCACGCCCACCACGATCGTCACCATCTCGATGGTCTCCACCGACGAGGCCGCGAACGTCGGTATGAGAACCGCGCTCACGTTCAAGAACCCGTACCTCCCTGGGCGGTCTGCTCCCGGCCAGGCAAATCAGCTTTCCGCTTTCAGCGGAGGCAAACCCGCGTCCATCCGCGGTGTCCGGCCCCGGCATGGCGGGCGGAAAATAAGTCGCGGACCGCCGTGCGATTTGCTGGGCTACCGGCATGAGCGATCATGTCCTCCAGGGAACGGAGCTTGCCCGGATGTTCCACGCCGACGTCGTGGAGCCGCTGCTGACGAGGGCGCTGCCCCGGCTGTGCTACGCAGCCGGCCGGCTGGGTTCGGGGTCGGACGTGCTCGGGCTTGACGACGCGACCAGCCGCGATCACGACTGGGGATGCCGGCTGACGCTGCTGGTGGACGACTCGGACAGGGATGTGGTGCCGCGGGTCAGCCAGTTGCTTGAGCGGGAACTGCCGGAGTCGTTCCGCGGTCATCCGGTGCGGTTTGGCGTCACATGGGATAGTTCTCACTCGCACAAGGTGGATGTCACGACCGTACGGGATTTCACGGTCAGCCGGCTGGGCGTAGACCCCGTCGGTGGGCTGGCGGTGCTGGACTGGCTCGCCCTGACCGGGCAGAGCGTGCTGGAGGTGACGGCCGGGCCGGTCTTCACCGACCGGACGTCCGCGCTGGCGCCGGTACGTGCCGCGCTGTCGTGGTATCCGCCGGATGTCGAGCGGTACGTGCTGGCCGCCGGGTGGCAGCGACTGTCCCAGCAGATGCCTTTCGCGGGCCGCACGGCGGATCGCGGCGACGAACTCGGCTCCCGACTGCTGTGCGGGCAGCTGGCCGAGGACCTGATCTTCCTGGCGTTCGCGCTGTCCAGGCGCTGGGCTCCCTACCGCAAGTGGCGGGGAACCGTCTTCCGGACGCTGCCCGTAGCGGCCGCTCTTTCCGATTTTCTCGGCACCGCCGTCTCGGCATCGGGCTGGCGGGAACGCGAGAGCGCCCTCGCCTCGGCGGCGGAGGTGCTCCTGGACGTCCAGCGCGGACTGGGCCTGCCCGCCCCGGAGCGAGCCGTGATCCCGTTCTTCGACCGGCCATACCGCACGGTCGATCGGGCGGTCCAGGAAGGCCTCCTCGCGGACATCACCGACCCGGACGTGGCCCTGCTACCGCCCCTTGTCGGCTCGATCGGGCAGTGGGCGGACAGCGTGGACGTCCTGGCCAGTCCCGGCCGCAGGCGCGAGCTCCGGGCCGCCTACCTGGCTTGGAGCGCGGAACCGGCGGGCCGCGGTGAGTAATGCCGCGGCCGAACCGAGCGCGTTGTTTGCCGGCCTGTGCACTCTCGACATCATCCAGACCGTTCGGCATATGCCGGGGCAGAACGAGAAGATAACCGCGCTCGGGCAGTGCGTCGCCGCTGGCGGCCCGGCCACGAACGCCAGTGCGGCGTTCGCTTGCCTTGGCGGCCGCGCGACCCTGCTCACCGGAGTCGGCGGCCACCCGCTCGCGGAAGGAATGCGCGCTGACCTCGAACAGGCAGGGGTCGCCCTGATCGACGTGGCGGCGGGCGATAACCGCCCGCCTGCGGTCTCGTCCATCATCGTCACCCGGGAATCGGGCGATCGCTGTGTCGTGTCCATGAATGCCGTAGGCCGGAGCCTGGAAGCGCCGCCCGGCCTCGGCGCCCTGGTTGATGGCTGCCAGGCTGTGCTGATCGACGGCCACCATCCGGCGCTTGCCCTTGCCGTCGCGCGGGCCGCATGCGCCCGCGGAAAACCCTGCATCCTGGATGGCGGCAGCTGGAAGGACAACACCCCTGATCTCCTTCCGCATGTCGACGTGGCCGTGTGCTCCGCCGACTTCCGCCCTCCGGGAGTGACAGCGGTTACCGATATCCTGGACTACCTGCTCGGTAACGGGATCGAATGGGCTGCGGTCACCGATGGCGCGCAGCCGATCGCATGGGCCGTCGGCGGTACGCGCGGGCAAATCCCGGTGCCCGCGGTGCGGGTCGCGGACACCCTCGGTGCTGGCGACATATTTCACGGGGCATTCGCCTACGCGATAGCGAAGGGCGGCGGCGTTACGACCGATTCGTTTGGCTCGGCTCTCCGGTTCGGTGCGAAGGTAGCGGCATATTCCTGCCAGTATTCCGGCACCCGCCAGTGGATGGAGAAATGGCCGGCCGGATAAGCCTCAGCAACATCACCGCCGGATCAAGCCGGGCCGAACAGCCCGGCGAGCAGGTCCGCGCCGTCCGCGGGGGCACGGACCTCCAGTTGGAGGACCCGGCCGTCAATGTGCAGACAGAAGTCGAAGAACGGGCAGCATTCCTGCTCGGCCGCGGCGAGCCCGGCGACAGCAGCCGCCTGGCTGGCGGGCAGAGTCAGCCGCAGCCCGTCCGGGACCTCGGTCCGGACGGCCCCGTTCAGCACCCGTGGCCACGCGGCGGCGCGGTCGGCCATGCCGTCACCGGACAGCGAGCAGGTTACCGGCACCGTACGCCACCGCTCGCGCTTTTGTCCTGCGGCCTTTGGGCCAGGCGAGAGCATGATCTCCGCCGGCTGCGGGGGAGCCAGAAGCACGGCGGGGAACCCGCATTCCTGGCCGCAGGGCCCTACCCTGTCCGGCAGCGTATCCAGGTGTTCCAGCGCGCCCTTTAGCGAGGCGAGGAATGCCCCGAGCATGGTGGCCCGCTGCCCGGCTTCGGTCAGGCGGGCGGCGATCCGCGGCCGCAGGGCAGCCTTCACCTCGGCACATGTCCCGGTCTCCCAGGCCCCGGGCAGTTCCCCGATCTCCTTCAGCGATAGCCCCAGATGCTTGCCCGTGCTGATGAACCCGAGCCGGTCCAGCGCGTCCTCGCCGTACACCCGGTACCCCGCCGCGGTGCGGTCAGCCGGCAGCAGCCCCGCGCCTTCGTAGAAGCGCAGGGTGGTAGCGGGGACACCGCTGCGCTCGGCGAGCTGGGAGATCCGCATCAAGGCCATGTCACCAACGGTAAACCTTCGACCCGGCTCGAAGGTCAAGGGCGGCTCCGAGGTGAGCGAAGCCATCCAGTACGTCGCGGACCTGAAGGAGAACGTCGGGTCGGCGGGCAGCGCACGCCCCGTTCCTCCTGATATCTCGGGCTCGCGTTCCGCGAGGTCCGCCAGACCGCAACCGCGGCACGCACCTGGCCCCTTCCCTGACCGGGGACGGAGAGGGTTCAGCCCTTTTGGCGGCTGACGGCCAGCGCTGCAGCTCGCCTGATGAGCGGTTCCATGCCAGCCAGCGGTGCCGCGCACGCCAGGATGACAGGCCATTCCTGGCCGCTGGCGGTCAACCCGCGCCGGTAAGCGGCCAGCCGGCGGTCGGCATGCTCGGCCACGACGGTGAACGCCTGCTCGCGCAGCATCCCGAGCGCCTCGGGCGCGTAGTCGGTTCGCAGCGCCTGCCCGATTTCGGCGCTGGGCACGAGTTCACCCCGGCGTACCCGGTCGGCGAGTACCGAGGGCGGAGCGTCAACCAGCTCGATCTCGTCGGCGAAGGCTAGAACCTCCTCCTCCTCATCCAGTTGTCCGCTGCCCGGGTCGCCGTCTCGCATGTTCCCGATGTGCATCGTCGCGATGACCACGCGGGAACGCGACATCCTGCTGCGGCTGGCCCGCGGCCTGACCAACGCGGAGATAACCGCGGACCTAGTGGTCAGCGAGGCGACCGTGAAATCCCACGTCGGCAACCTGCTCGCCAAGCTCGGCCTGCGCGACCGGGTGCAGGCGGTGATCCTGGCCTACGAGACCGGCATCGTGCGCCCGGGCGACCCCGGACAAACGGGCTAGGACCTAATAGCATCGCCGGGTGGCTAACTTCGGAGACCTGCAGAACGAGATCTACCTGGCCGGGCTCTCCGGTGTGGTGCCCTCGCTCCCGATGTCGTTCGCGGAGCTGGAGCGGCGGGCGGAGCTGGCGCTGCCGCCGGGCACGTGGTCGTACGTCGCGGGAGGAGCTGGCGACGAGCATACCCAGCGCAGCAACCGGACGGCCTTCGACCACTGGGGTGTCGTACCGCGGATGCTGCGGGCGAGCACCGACCGGGACCTGTCGGTCGAGCTGTTCGGCATCACCTTTGGGACACCGATTTTCCTGGCCCCGATCGGGGTGATCGGGATCTGCACCCAGGACGGCCACGGCGACCTGGCCGCGGCCCGCGCGGCAGCCGCTACCGGCGTGCCGATGGTGGTCTCGACGCTGAGCGAGGACCCGCTGGAGGATATCGCCGCGGAGTTCGGAGAGACCCCTGGGTTTTTCCAGCTCTACTGCCCGACCGATCCCGAGGTGGCAGCCAGCCTCGTTCAGCGGGCGGAGGCGGTCGGCTACCGCGCGATCGTTGTCACCCTCGACACCTGGGTCACCGGCTGGCGGCCGCGGGACCTGTCTATCTCGAACTTTCCCCAGCTGCGGGGCTGCTGCCTGAAGACGTACTTCTCCGACCCGGTCTTCCGGAGCCGCCTGCAGAAGCCGCCTGAAGAGGACCTGGGCACCGCGATCCTGACGTGGGCACTGATGTTCGGGCGACCGCTGACCTGGGACGACCTGGCGTGGCTGCGCTCGCTGACCACGCTGCCCATCGTGCTCAAGGGCATCTGCCACCCCGACGACGCCCGCCGGGCCGTCGATGAGGGCATCGACGGCATCTACGTCTCCACCCACGGCGGCCGCCAGGCCAACGGCGGCCTCGCCGCAATCGACTGCCTCGCTGACGTGGCCGGGGCGGTGCCGGACGTGCCAGTCCTTTTCGACTCCGGCGTCCGCTCCGGTTCTGACGTGGTGAAGGCGCTCGCGCTCGGCGCCACGGTGGTCGGGATCGGCCGGCCCTACGCGTACGGCGCCGCGCTGGGCGGCACCGACGGCATCGTGCACGTACTCAGGACGATCCTGGCGGAGGCCGACCTGCTGATGGCAGTCGACGGTTACCCAACCCTCGCCGATCTCAGCCGGGACGCGATCCGGCGTACCTGAGCGCTGCCGACATCATCCGGCGCATGCGCCACAGCCCGCACGGTCGATGAGCCGATGACGATCACGTGCTGGTTGAAGCGCGTGTCCTTTACCGTTCGTCCAGCCAGATATCGAGGTCCAGGTTGAGCGACTCGAGGCGCTCGGCGCGCAAGCGTGCCTCCTTCGGGTTGCGCCCGATCAGCGCGGCGAGGATAGCGGCGCAGAGCGCGAAGAGACCGGCGTAGGAGTCGAACATGCTGACTCCGTCGACGGTCGTCGGGAAGACGAAGTCCGACTCGGCTAGCACAGCGGGCGGCCGTTCGTCTGTGAACACGGCAACCGTTGCCCCGCTCAACCTGGCCGCCTCGACCAGCTTCACGGTGTGCTTGGTGGCCCGGCGCGGTTCGAAGACGACAACCACGTCTCCGGGCACGAGGTCGAGCAGCTGGTCGGCCAGGGTGTCGTCCATCCGGAGCAGTTGGACCCGGGGTCGGAGCTGGATCAGCTGGACCGCGAAGTAGCGCGCCACCGCACTGGCCTTCTTGGAGCCAGCAACGTACACCCGACCGCGCCGTGACTGCCCGAGACACTCCGCGAGTTCCTCGAACTTCCCGCGGTCGGTGAGCTCCATGGTGCGACGGAGGTTACTGACCTCGAGATCGAAGACCTGCTCCAGCAAGGCTCCGGCCCGCTTGGACTGGCCGGATTGCGCCAGCAGACGCTTGCTGGGGGAGGAGAGCTGGGCTCGTAGCGCATGCCGGAGATCGTCCTGCATCTCCGCGAAGTCCTGATAGCCGAGCTTTGTGGCCAGGCGTGAGACCGTTGCGGGGCTCGTACCGGCCTTCCCAGCGATCGCTTGGGCCGTGAGCAGCGCCGACTCCGGATAGCCGTCCAGGATCACGCTGGCTATCCGGTCTTCCGAAGGCGTCAGCGGCGTGGTCCGCAGTCGGATCTCAGGGGTAGCTTCTGCGGAGGTGTTCACGGCGTCTTCTCCAGTTTCTCCAGCGTTGGAGGGCTTGCCGCTAACGGTACGGCGCCCACGAGCACCGTTCAGCCGAGAGCCGACTCTATTCGCCGGTCACCGCCTGTCCGTTCCGCGGCAAGGTCGGAACACTCAGCCATACGTCTCCTCCACCGAGGCCGCCGCGAGGACCGTGACGGCCTTAAAGCACCGGATCGCCTCGAGCATCGTTGGCAACTCGAAGCGGATGCCTCGGTCGCCGACGGCTTCGACGCACGGGATGGCGGTCACCGCAGCGACGGGGTGTGTCGCACCGAAGTCGACTTCGAAGGTGAAGGGGCCGACGGGACGCTCCGGCGGGCTGTGGCGGCGCAATCCCTTCGCCGCGCCGACCCGGATCGCCTCCTCGGTCCGCGCCGGTGACAGACAACGCGCGCTGTACCGGTCGACGTGCTCCTTGACGGCTACGACCTCGGTGGACCACTCCTGCGCTTCTTGACACGTCAGGTCGTCGCCCGTGGTGAGCACCACTGGCACCCCGAACTCTGCGGCAAGGAGCGCATTCATCCGGCCCTCGCTGCCAGTCCTGCCGTTGACCCGCACACCGCTGATAGTGCTCGGCAGATATGTGTGAGCGAGTACCCCTCGGCAGCCAGCCCCGGTGTGATAGCCGACGAAGGCAACCACGTCGGCGTCGTCTATCCCCTCCATCATGCCCAGCGTCTTGTGGTTGCCGACCAGCGCTACCGCCCGTTCGTCCAGCCGGTCCAACAGCAGGTTGCGCTTGCTGGCGTGCGCCTCGTTGACCACCACCTCGCTGGCGCCAGCGTCGAACAGCCCGGCGACTGCGGCGTTGACGTCTCGGGTCAGGAACACCCTGTACTGTTCCCAGCGGCTGCTGCCGGGCGCTACATCGTCGGGGCAGGTGACCCCGGTCACCCCCTCCATGTCCGCCGAGATCAGTGCTCGCATGAGGCAGACCTTCCTGTCAGTGGCTCCGCGGCTTGCCCGGTCATGACCTCCGGCGCCGTGGCGCTGGACCCGATCCGCTGGAGGACCCCCCGGTGGGCGAGCTTGAGCCAGATGTAGCTCGCGCAAGCCAGTGCGAGAATCCCGCAGAAGATGAACAGCCAGATGTCGCCAGGAAACGGCACCAGCGGGTTGAAGGACACGTAGATCCCGTAGCCGAGCGCGGCAGCGCCCACGAATCCGGCGACGGTGAGGTCAAGCCGCTTCAGCCCGAACTTCTGAATGACGGAAATGGCGACGAAAAGACCCGCCCCGATGTACATCGCCCCGGCGCCGTATCCAGCCAGGCTGCCGAAGTTGCCGTAGGCATTGTCAACGCTCGCGTGCAGGGCGAACACGATCACGAGCGGCACGAAGCACCACGCGCCCATGAAGATGGTCGCGCCGACCGGGGTCCGGCGCTTCGCGCTCACCGTGCCAAGGTAGCGCGGCAGCAGCCCTTCCTGGCTGAGCGTGAGGAAGAACCTCGCGCCTCCCGCGTACGCGGCGATCATGACGGAGAAGATTCCGATGATCACCCCCAGGCTGACGATGTACCCCAGCCAGTTGACTCCGGCGATGTCGGCGACCTCCACCAGCGGGTTGGCGCTCGTGCCCACGTTGTGCGATGTCCCGGCGAACCCGAGGAAGATCACGTAGGAGCAGAACACGAAGAACAGGCCAGCCAGCCCGACGCTCCCGACGAGCGAGGCGGGGATCGCCCGCTTCGGGTTGCGTGCCTCCCTGCCGTAGACGGTGCATGACTCGAAGCCGTTGAAGGCGAAGATCGTCAGGGTGCCGCCCAGGAGGATGGTGTGGAAGGACAGACCATGCAGCGTCAGCTCATCGTGGTCGAATACGCCGCCGGGATGGGTTGCCAGCACGATGATCATCAGCAGCGTGATGAGGGTGATCGAGATCATCTCTAGGATGAGCATCAGCCGTGTCGACAATTTGATGCCGTAATACGTGAAGAGTCCTGGGACTAGGGCGAAGACGAAGCAGATAATCAGGGCCGTCCACGTGTTGTTCGGGAGGCCGAACAACGGAAGAGCGAGGTAAGCCCCTAGGAAGACGGCGGCCTGGAACATGACGGCAGGCAATGCGGCCGCTACCGCTAGGGCTTCGACCCAGGCCACGGCCAAGCCCGTCCCCGGGTTCACCACGCGAGCCAGCAGCGCGTAGAGGCCACCGGTCGTGGTGGCCCGTTTCGCAAGGTATGACAGCGTGCTACTGATGCAGAGAAGTGCGACGGTAGCCAGGGCCCACACGAGCCATGACCCGGCGCCACTAGTGGCGAACACGAGCGCCGAGATGGCGCCGACTGCCGCGCTCGGCCCCATGTCGGCGATGGACTGGGCAAATACCTCAAAGAGGGAGAGGACACCCTTGCGTAGGTGGGGTTGATCCACCCGGCCCGCGTCGTCCTGTGAAGGGTTGACCGCAACCATCGCAACCTCCTCCGGAGCCGATCGCGTGATGATAGCAAGCATGCATTTATCCATGCAAGGATGAAAGATCGCTTTCAGCATTGGATCGAACGGGTGAGTCGGTCTGCAAGTAGCTGTGGGTTATCGGTTAGTATTTCGCATTCCAAGGTGGTTTGATGTCGGCGATACATGACGATCTGGACCCGATTGTGTCCTCGGGCAGACAGGATCAGGACCGGTCCGTAGCGCCGCGATCATCGACTCCCCGCCCGCCCGGGGCAAGCACTGGCTTGCGGCCCGACGAAACCCCTGGGCGTGCCGGTCCCTGATGAGACCTGCAAGCATCCGGGGTCCGCTGCGCACCGGTGACCTCAGCTTTTTGTCCTGATTGTCCGGTTTGCTGGGTGTGCCGGGGGGCGGATTAACGCACCATACCGGGGCGTTTGAACGATCAGCGACGGCAGTTCAGTGGGAAAGCTCACCCCCCGCCCCCCGCCCCCGGGCGGCGCGGGGGAACCCGGCCCTCCTGGGCGGCGCGGGGATCCCGGCCCCCGGCCCCCGGCCCCCGGCCCCCGGCCCCCTGGGCGTATCCCGCCCCGGCCCCCTGGCGGGGGCGGGAATGCGGTGAGTGATCTCCTGGTTTGAACTCCTCGCCCGCGGCG
>Ga0335075_10017103_pt1 | contig 10799 bp, 10 predicted proteins | sample Lox_Sample_24_FD_206723 | JGI IMG/M metagenome (GOLD analysis project Ga0335075, IMG submission 206723) | Soil microbial communities from Loxahatchee National Wildlife Refuge, Florida, United States - Lox_Sample_2.4 | ecosystem: Environmental > Terrestrial > Soil > Wetlands | place: USA... | reverse complement strand
CTGGCGAAGGATCCCGCAAGGTCGACGTGCCCGGGACGGTGACCATCACCGGCGCTGTTGCGCTGTTCATCTATACGGTCACGGAAACTTCCCAGGAGGGCTGGCTTACCCCGCGGACGCTGGGCGGGCTATGCGTCGTCATCGCCTTGATAGCGGCTTTCGCCCGCATCGAATCCCGGAGGGCGGTACCGATGCTGCCGCCAGGCTTGCTCCGCTCGCGGACGCTCGTGGCCGGCAACCTGTTCCTGCTCACGGCGGGCCTGTCGGTGGATGGAATGGTTTTCACGTTGTCCCTCTACAGCCAGCGGGTCCTGGGATACTCCGCTATCCAGTTCGGCGGGATTGCCGCGATCATGACGGCGTCTTCCATAGCCGGGGCTCCCATCGCCCAGCGTGCCATTACCCGTTTCGGAACCCGGGTGACCGGCCGCGCCGGCCTGGTGATGCTTTGCCTCAGCAATGCGGGCTTGGCCGCCACGGTATGGCTGGGAGGCTCTCCGGTCGCGATTGCCGGGTGCATGCTTGTGTTCGGCCTGGGCATGGGGTGCGCTTTCGTGCCGGGGACGATCGCTTCGCTTAAGGACGTCTCCGAGCGGGATTCGGGAATCGCGGCCGGGATCCAGAACATCAGTTTCAGCCTCGGGACGACGGTGGGCCTCGCGATCTTGTCAGCGATCTCCGCTGCGGTGATTCACAGCTCTCAGCCGGGCAGCCAGGGCCACACGGGCGTCTTGATCTCCGGCTACCGAACGGCGTTCATCTGCGGAGCGCTGCTCGGCGCGCTCGGCCTGGCCGTAAGCACGGCCATTTACCGCAGCAAGCATGACCAGGCCGCCACTCAAGCTCAGCCTGCCGACGCTGCGCAACCGGGAAGGTGACTGGCACCAAGCTCGCCAGGACCCCCGTCGGCACCTTACGAGCCATAATTCTGTTGCAACGAGAAGGCGGCGCCTGGAGTTCCGGCATATCACTATTGCCATCGCCGGGGCCGTGGCTGCCATGTTGGTGATTGCGGCCTCGGTTGGGCTGGTATCTGCGATCGAGGCGGCTAGCGAACAGGGCACGATTGGTACTTTCGTCGTGGGATATTCGTCGTGCTCCGGAAGGACCGGATGCACGTGGGTGGGGACTTTCCGGTCACCGGACGGCAACACAGTGCCCGATGTTGCTTATGAAGGCGCCCTGCCGGCTAATGCCAGTCCCGGCGGCAGCTTCCCGGCCGTTGACCCGGGGGGTTAGCAACTGTTCGGCGTGGCGTCATCAGATATCAGCAAACATCTGTTCGAATGAGCGTGTGAAGCTTCGGGAATGGGCGGCGCGGGAGGGCGTTCACTACCAGACCGCGTCGCGGTGGTGGCGGGACGGGAAACTGCCGGTCCCGGCCCGGCAGACCGAGACGGGCACGATCTTGGTCGACGTGCCGGTGCCGGGGTGCGCGGCCGGGGCGGTGCTGTCCGCGCGGGTGTCCTCGTCTGATCAGCGCGCGGACCTGGACCGGCAGGTCGCCCGGCTCACCGGGTGGGCCACGGCGCACGGCATGGTGGTGGCTGGCGTGGTGCGCGAGGTGGGCTCGGGGCTGAACGGGAAGCGGCCAAAGCTGCGCCGGGTTTTGTCGGACCCGTCTGCCACGGTGATCGTTGTGGAGCACCGGGACCGGCTGGCACGTTTCGGGGTGGAGCATCTGGACGCAGCACTGGCGGCGCAGGGCCGCCGGGTGCTGGTGGCCGATGCTGGCGAGACCGCTGATGACTTGGTGCGGGACATGATCGAGGTGCTCACGAGCATGTGCGCGCGCCTGTACGGGCGTCGCGGTGCCCGGAACCGAGCGATGCGGGCGGTGACCGCGGCGAAGAACGCGGGCGTGGACGAGGCAGCCTGAGCGATGTTGCAGGCGTACCGGTTCGCGCTGGACCCGGCCCCGGCGCAGGCGCGGGTGCTGGCCTCGCACTGCGGCGCGGCGCGCAAGGCGTTCAACGAGGGCCTGGCACAGGTGAGACGGTGCCTGGATCAGCGCGGCGCCGAACGCTCCTACGGTGTGCCGGACGGGCTGCTGACCGAGGTTCCGTGGACGCTGCCGGCGCTGCGGCGCTGGTGGAATGCCAGCAAGGAGGTGCTGGCGCCGTGGTGGGCGCAGAACTCCAAGGAGGCTTACAACTCCGGGCTGGACGCGCTAGCCCGCGGCCTGCAGCAGTACTCGGCCTCTCGCTCGGGCCAGCGCCGCGGGCCGAAGACCGGGTTCCCCCGGTTCAAGTCGCGGCACCGGTCCCGGGTGTCGTGCCGGTTCACCACGGGCGCGATCCGGGTCGATGATGGCATGCATGTAGTGCTGCCCCGGATCGGGCGAGTCAAGACGCACGAGCGAACCACGGCGCTGCTCGCCAGGATCGATGCTGGCACGGCCCGGATCCTGGCGGCCACGGTCAGCTTCGATGGGCGCCGCTGGCACTGTGCGTTCACCGTCGAGGCCGATCGCGAGCTCAGCCGCCCCGCTCATGGTGGCCGGGACCGTGTGCATCCGGTGGCAGGCGTTGATCTTGGGGTGCGGGACCTGCTGGTGGCCGCCGCACCCGATGGCACCGAGGTCGCACGGGTGCCGGCGCCGCGCAGCCTGGCCCGCGCGCAAGGCAGGCTGCGGGCGTTGCAGCGCCGCGCGGCCCGGCAGGCCGGCCCGGACCGGCGCACCGGCCGACGGCCCTCGCATCGGTGGCGGCGCACTCAGGATCGGATCGGGCGCGTCCACGCCCGCGCCGCGAACATCCGCAGGGATGTGCTGCACAAGGCCACCACGGCCCTGGCCCAGCGCCACCAGGTGATCGTGGCCGAGGACTTGGTGGTGGCGAACATGTGCCGCCGCAAACCTCGAGCCGGGCGGGGCGGACGCGGTCTCAACCGGGCGCTGGCCGACGCCGCACCCGGCGAGCTGCGCCGCCAGCTCGGCTACAAAACCACCTGGTACGGCTCGGCCCTAGTTGTGGCGGACCGGTGGTATCCCAGCTCAAAGACCTGCTCGGCCTGCGGCACGGTGAAAGCCAAACTGACCCTCGCCGAGCGCACCTATCACTGCTACGCCTGCGGCGCGGTCATCGACCGGGACCGCAACGCCGCGATCAACCTCGCCCGCCTGAGCGAGCACGCCGCCAGCGTGGAAGGCAGGCCCGCCGGGAGTGGCCCGGTGGCAGGACGCGGAGCCACCCACAAGACCCCGCCCGCCGGGGCAGGAGGCAAGGAAACGTCAACCCGGCACCAGCCCGCGCTGGACAAGACCGGGACCGCCCCTCCGCAAGGAGAGGCTGCCTGACCATGAGACAGAAGTTGATGGATCAGGTAACGGATCGCACCGTGGCTACCCTCCGCACTCACTCAGATGGGTCACCGACCTGCTGGCCACGGTGCTCGTAGGGGGCGCCGTGGGATTTGTCCTGTGGGTCAGCCCGCTCGGGCTCCGCGGGCGCGATGCGGTCAACATCGGGATCGGCTGACGCCGGCCGGCAAACAGGCATGCCAGCGGGCCCACCGGCCCGGCCGGTGGACGTGGTCAGTAGACGCGAACACGCGTGGGGGTGACGCGCAGCGCAGCCGCGTACTCTGCGCCCATCTGCTGCGGCGTCATGCCGATGCTGGCGATCCCGTCGCGGTATTTCGCCAGGTAGGCCGGAACCTCGTGCACTTGCGGGTGCCCGTCAACGATCTGCGCCGAGCCTTCGAACGTGGCCACCCGGCCGCCTTGTTCGTCGCTGTTCAGGTTCAGCGACACCTTGGGATTGGTGCGGGTGTTGCGCACCTTCCATGAGTTCGGCTGCGCGTACACGAGGAATACGCCCTCATCCCACAGGAACCAGACCGGGGACGACTGCGGCTGCCCGTCAGGAGTCACCGTGGTGATCCAGGCGACGCTCTCGGTGCGCAGTCGCTCGGTGAGGTCAGCTGACGCCTCCGCGCTCAGATTCAGCACCCGCCGAGTCTATGCGGCCGGTTACTCGCCCGACGGGCGGATGCGGGCACCTCTGGTGATGAACGCGATCAGGCCGACGGCGAAGACCAGCATGGCGGTGATCCACCCGCCCCGGTCGGCCGGTGGCCGGGCCGGCCAGGTCAGCGGCTCGGAATAGTTAGCGATCAGCGCGTACTGGGAGATGGCCGTGAACGCGAGCGGGCCGATCCACGCCATCAGCGCGCCGGTGACCAGGGAGAAGATCAGCCCAATCCCGGTCAGGCCCAGGACGTTGCGCGTCACCGGCAGGATGCCGCCGGACAGGTAGACGCCGGCCCGCGGGTCGTACGCGGCTGCCGCGCCGAGGGCGAAGCACCCGATGGCGGCCCCGCACAGGGCCAGCACCAGGCCGGCCCGCAGCAGTGGCAGCCACCACCCGGTCGCCCGTTCCGGCTCGCCGAACGGGCTGTGCATGGTCACCGCGATGATCCCGGCGGCGCAGCCCTGGAGGACCATCGGCAGCTCATCGGCCGCGTTGCCGGTGCCGAGCCAGATCCTGACCACCTTCGACCTCGACGAGTACGTCTTCGCCGCGCTGCGCGCCGGCGCCAGCGGCTTCCTGCTCAAGGACACCCGGCCGGCCGACCTGCTGGCCGCGATCCGGGTCGTCGCGGCGGGCGACGCACTGCTCGCCCCGGCCGTGACCCGGCGGCTCATCGAGGAGTTCACCCGGCGCCCCGAACTTCAGCGGCGCCCGGCGGAGGCGGCTGGCGAGATAACCGAACGGGAACGCGACGTCCTGACCCTGATCGGGCTCGGCCTGTCCAACACCGAGATCGCATCTCACCTGAATGTCAGCCTGTCCACGGCAAAGACCCACGTCGGCCGGCTGCTGATGAAGCTGGATGCGCGCGACCGCGCCCAGCTCGTCATCGCCGCCTACGACGCCGGCCTCGTTCGCCCGCGGTAAGCAAACCAGCGACGCCGCCGTCATGCTGAGTCATATATGAGATACGATGCATGACGTTGCCTCGGTCCTGCGGCCGCGGCCAACCGGCGCCGAGCGGGAGGAACGACAACGGCGGTCATCGGCGGCATCGTCACCCCGGCGGCCGGGGCATTCCTCACCGGGTCGGTCGGGGCGATCCCGCTGCGGACCGCCGCCGTGCTCGACGCGATCAGGCACGCGATCCTGGCCGGCGAGCTGCGGCCCGGTCAGAGCCTGGTCGAGGCGGAGCTCGCGCAGGCGCTGGGCGTGTCCAAGACCCCGGTGCGGGAGGCGCTCAAGACCCTGGCCGGCGCGGGCCTGGTGGCGATGAGCCCGTACCGTGGCGCGACCGTGCGGGTGATCGACGGCGAGCAGGCCTACGCCATCTACGACCTGCGGCTGCTGCTCGAGCCCGAGGCGGTGCGGCGGGCGGTGAGCCGGGGCCGCGGCTGGGCCGCCGCGCGGACGGCGCTTCAGCGCGCCGACGCCTCGCCGGGCGAGGCGCAGCGGAGCCTGGCCAACCGCGAGTTCCACCGTGCGCTGTACCTGAACTGCGGCAATCCGCTGCTGGTCGGGGCGCTTGACGACCTGCGGGACCAGACCGCGCTGGTATCGGCGGCGGCGTGGCAGCAGCAGCCGTCCTGGCAGCAGGAGGCCGGAGAGCACCGCGCGATCCTGGCCGCCGCGGAAACGGGCGACGCGACATCCGCCGGCCGGCTGCTGGCCGCGCACATCGCAAGCTTTGCCGCCCGCCACTTCCCAGGAGCAGGAGACGCCCCATGAGCCTTGATCCAGCCACCGCCGACCGCCTGAAGAGCGCCCTGGCCACGGTCGTTGCGATCCCGGTGACCCCGTTCGGCGAGGCCGGTGACATCGACTGGGACGCGCACGCCCGGGTGATCAGGCGCCTCACCGACGGCGGGGTCACGGTCCTTACCCCGAACGGCAACACCGGCGAGTTCTACGCGCTGACCCCGGACGAGGCCCGGCTGGCCACCGAGTCGGCGGTCAAGGCAGCGGCCGGCGAGGCCGAGGTCATGGTCGGAGTGGGCCTGGACACCGCCACCGCGATCGGCGCGGCCCGGCACGCCGCCGGGGCGGGCGCGAGCATGGTGATGATCCATCAGCCGGTGCACCCCTACGTGTCGGCCGAGGGCTGGCTGGCCTACCACCAGGCCATCGCGGAAGCGGTCCCGGACACCGGGGTGGTGCTGTACATCCGGGACACGCGGATCGACGGCCCGCTGATCGGCCGGCTGGGGGAGCTCTGCCCGAACGTCATCGGCGTCAAGTACGGGGTGCGCGACCCGGTGAGCTTCGCCGCCGCGGCCCGGGACGCGGGCACGGCCAGATTCACCTGGCTGGCCGGCCTCGCGGAGCCCACCGCGCCTGCGCTGTGGGCGGTCGGGGCACGCGGGTTCACCTCGGGCCTGGTCAACGTGGCCCCGGCCATCCCGGCCGCCATGCTTGGCGCGCTGCGCCGGGGCGATTTCACCGCGGCGATGACGGTCTGGGACACGGTCAGGCCGTTCGAGGAACTGCGGGCCGCTAACTCGTCGGCCGACAACGTCAGCGTGGTCAAGGAGGCGCTGGCCCAGCTGGGCGTGTGCGGCCGGGCCGCCCGCCCGCCCAGCCGGATGCTCACCGAGGCGGGGCGGGCCCGGATAGCCGGGATCCTCGCGGCGTGGAACCTGCCGCGGGCTGAGGAGGCGCCGTGACCGAGGGCCGCCGGACGCCGCAGCAGCTTCGCAGCTACCGGTGGTTCGGCGGCGCGGGACCGGCCGCGGAGGCCGGCCTGCGCACGGTCAGCCACCGGTCACGGATGCGCCAGCTCGGCGTGGCCGCCGAAGAGCACCTGGGCAAGCCGGTCATCGCGATCCTGAACACCTGGTCTGAGATCAACCCCTGCCACATGCACCTGCGTGAGCGCGCCGAGCAGGTCAAGCGCGGGGTGCTGGAGGCGGGCGGGTTCCCGTTCGAGTTCGGCGTGGCCACGCTCTCGGAGACGTTCCAGAAGCCCACCCCGATGCTCTACCGCAACCTGCTGTCGATGGAGACCGAGGAGCTGCTGCGCTCGTATCCGGTCGACGGCGCGGTGCTGATGGGCGGCTGCGACAAGACCACGCCGGCGCTGCTCATGGGGGCCGCGAGCGCGGGCGTCCCGGCGATCTTCGTGCCCGCCGGGCCGATGCTGCGCGGCAATTTCCGCGGCGCGCCGCTGGGCAGCGGCACCGACCTGTGGAAGTACTGGGACGACTACCGGGCCGGGCTGATCGGCGAGTGCGAGCTGACCGAGCTGGAAGGCGGGATCGCCCGGTCGCCCGGGCACTGCATGACGATGGGCACCGCCTCCACCATGACCTCGGCCGCCGAGGCGCTCGGCATGACCCTGCCGGGAGCCGCGTCGATCCCGGCGGTCGACTCCGCGCACTACCGCATGGCCTCGGCCAGTGGCCGCCGGATCGTCGAGATGGCGTGGGAGGGCTTCACCCCGGACCGGGTCCTCACCCGCGAGGCGTTCGAGGACGCGGCCGCGACCGTCCTCGCGCTCGGCGGCTCGACCAACGCGCTGATTCACCTCATCGCGATGGCCGGGCGCTGCGGCGTGCCGCTGACCCTGGACGACTTCGACGCGATCGCCCGGCGGGTACCCGTGCTGGCCAACATCCGGCCCGGCGGCTCGTATCTGATGGAGGACTTTTACTACGCCGGCGGCCTGCCCGCGCTGCTCGGCCAGCTGGCCACGGTCCCCGGGGCACTGCACCCCGGGCGGCCGACGGTATCCGGCTCGACGCTCGGCGAGGCGCTGCGCACGGCCGCCGTGCACAACGAGGACGTCATCCGGTCCCCGGACCGGGCGCTGTCCGCCGAGGGCGGCGTGGCCGTGCTGCGCGGCAACCTGGCCCCGGACGGGGCGGTCATCAAGCACATCGCCGCTGACCCGCGGCTGCTCAAGCACACCGGGCCCGCGGTGGTGTTCGACAGCTACCAGCAGATCAGCGAGCGCATCGACGACCCGGCGCTGCAGATCACCCCCGACTCGGTGCTGGTGCTGCGGGGAACCGGGCCGCTCGGCGGCCCGGGCATGCCGGAGTACGGGATGCTGCCGATCCCCAGCTACCTGCTGGCCGCCGGGGTCCGCGACATGGTGCGGATCTCGGACGCGCGGATGAGCGGGACCAGTTACGGGACCTGCGTGCTGCACGTCTCGCCGGAGTCGTCCGCGGGGGGCCCGCTGGCCCTGGTGCGCACCGGCGACCTGGTGACCCTCGACGTCGCGGCCAGGTCGCTGCGGATGGAGGTCGACGACGCCGAACTGGCCGCGCGGCGCGCGCAGTGGCATCCGCCGGCGCCCAGATACCAGCGGGGCTACGGGGCGCTCTACGGCGAGCACGTCACCCAGGCCAACCAGGGTTGCGACTTCGACTTCCTGGCCAGGCGCGGCGCCACTCCCGATCCCGATCCGCGCTGACGGCTTACCGCGCGGGCGTTGCGGGCGGGTTGACCTGGGCCACGAACTGGTCGGCGAGACGGTCAGTGAACTCGCTGGGGACGGCCTGGCCAGTCACCAGAACGCGGTAGTAGATCGGCCCCACGAGCTGCTCGACCGCGAGATCGATGTCAGTCTCCGGCGGGAGCTGGCCGCGACCGGCCGCGCGCAGCAGTGGCAGGCGGTCGCGGTCGCGCTGCTGGCTGAGGTAACCGGCCCGGAGCCGGGCGGCCACGTCCGCGTCGTGCTGCGCCAGCCCGGCCAGGGCCCGGAACACGGCTCCCGCGTCCGACTGGGTCAGGAACTCGGCCAGCCTGTTCAGGTAAATGCGCAGATCTCGCCCGAGGTCACCGCTGTCAGGGGGAGTGAGGTCTTGCGCTGCGTCGTCGGTGAATGCGTCCAGCAGGATGTCGGTCTTCGACGGCCACCACCGGTAGATGGTCTGCTTGGCCACCCCGGCCCGGGCCGCGATTCCCTCGATTGTCAGTCCCGCGAACCCGCGCTCGGCCAGCAGATCGTCGGCCGCCTCAAGAACAGCCTGGCGGGCCTCCTCGCTGCGCTTGTGCCGGTTGCCGTGGTGAGCTTGCACGCCGTCCTCCTTATCCGCGGCGCCCCGGACCGGAGCATGGTCGCCTTGCCAAGACGCAACGTTGCGTCTAGTCTAGCCCCATGCCTAATAGTCTGACCTCTCCGCCGGTTCAGGCCGTGCTCGACCGGCTGTTCGCGGCCGCCGCACACGACGCCGATCGCCGGCCGGCTGTGCCTTCCGGGCGCACTCACGCAATCGGCACCGCGCAGGAACGTGCAGACGCGCTGGAGTCCGTCTACATGCCGATCTCGGCGGAGGGCGGCAGCCTGCTCTACACGCTAGTCCGGGCCGCCCGCCCGGAGACCGTCGTCGAGTTCGGCACCTCGTTCGGGATCTCCACCATCTACCTGGCCGCCGCGGTGACGGACAACGGCACCGGCCGTGTGCTGAGCACCGAGCTGAGCACAACCAAGATCGCCGCCGCTCGATCCAGCCTGGCCGAGGCCGGCGTGGCTGCCGCCGTGACCATCCTGCCCGGCGACGCCCTGAGCACCCTCGCGGACATCCAAGGGCCCATCGGCCTGGTGCTGCTGGACGGGTGGAAGGACCTGTGCCTGCCGGTCCTGCGGCTCCTGGAGGACCGGCTGGTCCCCGGCGCGATCGTGGTCGCCGACGACAGCACGTTCCCCAGCATGGGCGACTACCTGACCTACGTCCGCGACCCGGCCAGCGGATACATCAACGTCAGCTTTCCCGTCGAGGACGGCATGGAGATCAGCTGCCGGGCGGGCACTTCCGCCGCCCCATAGACGCCAGAGGTCACTCCAGCCCGGCTGTACGCCAGGCGCATCGCAGCGGAATGTCTGGCCTGGTCAGGCCGTCTAACACCGGTCAGACTTGGAGTGACAGAGCGTTTGGTGCCACAGCGGACAGCTGCTGCCAGAGAGGCGTCGCGGACATGGGCAAGGAACGGTTGCAGCGCTACAGTCTCGCGGGCCCCGAGAACCGGGCGGCGGCGGAAGCGGGCCTGGCCGGCGCGGACTGGTTCCGCAGCGACGTGCCGCGCAAGCGGATGAAGGAACTGATGCGGCGCTCCGACTATCCGGCGATCCGGGACACCGCGATCTGGCTCGGCCTGATCCTGCTTTTCGGTGGCCTCGCCATCGCGTTCTGGGGCACCTGGTGGGCGCTGCCGTTCTTCCTGGCCTACGGCACCCTCTACGGCTCGACCTCGGACTCCCGGTGGCATGAGACCGGGCACGGGACCGCGTTCAAGACCCGCTGGCTCGACGAGGGCCTGTACCAGCTCGCCTCCTTCATGATCATGCGGGACCCGACCGTCTGGCGGTGGAGTCACGCCCGGCACCACACCGACACCCTGGTCCTGGGCCGGGACCCGGAGATCGCGGCCATGCGCCCGGCCCGGCTGGCCCGGCTGATCGTCAACTTCGCCGGCCTGGTCGACGTGCCGATCGCGTTCCGGCTCATGCTCGTGCACGCCTCGGGGCGGCTCACCCCCGACGAGGCGGACTTCGTTCCCGAGCCCGAGCGGCACAAGGTGTACCGGGCCGCCCGGATCGACCTGGCCATCTACGCCGCCACCATCGCCCTGGCGATCGTCCTGCGGTCCTGGCTGCCGGTGCTGCTGATCGGCGGGCCGCGCCTGTACGGCGCCTGGCTGCTCAACGTCTATGCCCTCACCCAGCACGCCGGCCTGGGCGAGAACGTGGTCGACCACCGGCTCAACACCCGCACGGTGAAGATGTGCGTGGTCAACCGGTTCCTGTACTGGAACATGAACTACCACATCGAGCACCACATGTTCCCGCTCGTCCCGTACTACCGGCTCCCGCAGCTGCAC
>Ga0335075_10017102_pt1 | contig 10800 bp, 7 predicted proteins | sample Lox_Sample_24_FD_206723 | JGI IMG/M metagenome (GOLD analysis project Ga0335075, IMG submission 206723) | Soil microbial communities from Loxahatchee National Wildlife Refuge, Florida, United States - Lox_Sample_2.4 | ecosystem: Environmental > Terrestrial > Soil > Wetlands | place: USA: Florida... | reverse complement strand
CGAGCCGAAGAAGGTGGCCTTTCGAGAGGACCGGAAGGGTTGGAACACCCTGAACGCCTCTGCCATCTCGGCCAGTGCGGCTGCCGCAATCTTGAGATCGAGCGTATCGGTGCCGGCCTGCACGAGTCCGAGCACTGTGGAGAAGACCGACCTGTACAGCTCGCGGTGCTCGGTAACCCGGGCCACGTCGAGCAGCTGTTCGATGGTCCCGGGATCGGGGGCCGCTGCCTCGGGGAGCTCTTCGCCCCCGGCGTCGTCAGCAGAAGCGGTTCCTTCGGCGCGCAGGGGTGGCTCGGGTCTCAGCACGCCGGCATCAGAGGCCGTTCAGCACGCCTGCGCGACCCTCCCGTAGAGGGTGGTGCGTTGCTCGAGTCGCCTTCCGAGGGTCTCCACGATCGTGCGAAAGTCTTCCTCGCTCATTCTCTGGCCGTGGCTCGCGCCGGCGGCTCTCGAGATGTTCTCGTCCATGAGTGTCCCGCCCAGGTCGTTGGCTCCTGCGCGCAGAGCCTGGGAGACGCCGCTACGGCCCATCTTTACCCAGCTCACCTGGATGTTGGGGACCAGGGCGCCGTACGCGATGCGCGCGACCGAGTGCATGAGGAGAGCCTCTCTGAACGTGGGGCCCCGACGGGCCCGGCGCTGCAGGTAGATCGGGGTTGCCATGTGGACGAAGGGGAGAGGCACGAACTCTGTGAAGCCCCCCGTGGTTCGCTGGAGCTCGCGCGTACGCACTATGTGCCTGGCCCAGGATCTCGGGTGCTCGACGGCTCCGAACATGATGGTGATGTTCGACCTGAGCCCGATCGAGTGCGCCACGCGGTGGGCCTCCAGCCATTCGTCCGTGTTGATCTTGTCGGGGCAGAGCACCTGCCTGACATCGTCATCGAGTATCTCGGCCGCAGTCCCGGGAAGGGTGGCGAGCCCCGCATCCTTGAGGCGTGCCAGGTACACGGCAAGTGGCTCTCCGAGCCGGCGGGCGCCTTCTGTCACCTCGAGCGCTGTGAAGCCGTGGATGTGGATCCGCTCTGAGCCCTCGCGCACGGCGCGTATGACATGGAGGTAGTAGTCGCCGTCGAAGTCGGGGTGTATGCCACCTTGCAGGCAGACCTCGGTGGCACCCTGAGCCTCTGCCTCTATGACGCGGTCGGTGATGTCCGAGAGCTCGAGAAGATAGGGAGAGCCTCTGAGATTGAGCGACAGCGGTCCTTTCGAAAAGGCGCAGAACCTGCACTTGAACGTGCAGACGTTCGTGTAGTTGATGTTCCTGTTCGCAACCCAGGTGACCGCGTCGCCGACGAGATCCGCTCTCAGCTGGTCCGCGAACTCGGTCACCAGGCGAACTGCTCGCCCTCTGGCGGAGAACAGCGTGACGATCTCTTCTTCGCCCAGCTCTTCTCCGGCCGAAGCCGCGATCACGACTTCGGAGACCGCATCGCCGGCGGCCGGGAGCGGCCACGGAGCGGGGGAGCGTGAGGGGTCCGTGATGGTCGTGGCGTCCACCAACAGAGGGGGCTCCGCCGACCCCCCTGAGCACCACGGGTCGTCGCGGGCGAGACCTGTCGCGTCGGACGCGTCGAGCACCGCGAATCGCATGGAGGTGTCGAGCCATCTGAGCGGTTCGGTCGCGAACTCGGGGTAGATCGTGAGACGCGCGCACAGCTCCGATCCAGCCGATTCGGTCTCGCGGCGGAGCCATTCGATGGCCGGCCATGCCCTTTCGGGATTGACATGGTCCGAGGTGACCGGGGAGACGCCTCCGAAATCGTCGATCCCCGAGTCCAAGAGCGGGCGGACGTCGTCGGAGAGATTGGGCGGGGCCTGCAGGTGCACGTCGGCCGGAAGCACGAGGCGAGCAACCGCAATGGTCCACCAGAGCTCCTCGTCGGGACAGGCAGCGTGGTTGTGCATGGCGGTGCCGGGTTTCGGCAGGAAGTTCTGAATGATCACCTCTTGGACATGGCCGTGTCTCGCGTGGGCGGCCGCTATCGCTTCGAGAGCCTCGATTCGCTCTGCGCGGGTGTCGCCTATCCCCACCAAAAGACCGGTGGTGAAGGGGATCGCGAGCTCGCCGGCGGCTTCGAGCGTGGCCAGACGCCTCGCGGGTCGCTTGTCGGGAGCTCCCCGGTGGCACGGGAGGTCCGCGAGGGTCTCGATCATCATCCCCTGACTCGCGGCGACCGTTCGCAGGTGAGCCAGCTCCGGACTGCCGAGGGCGCCGGCGTTCGCGTGGGGCAGCAGGCCCGTGGAGTCCCTGACCATCTCGCACATAGCGGCGAGGTAGTCCACCGTGGAGGAGTGCCCATGCTCCGAGAGCCAGCTCCCGGCGACGGGGTAGCGGTCCTCGGGCGCCTCGCCGAGAGTGAAGAGAGCCTCGTGGCATCCGGCGGCAGCTCCCGCCCTCGCTATCTCGAGCACCTGGGCCGGTTCGAGATAGGGGCTCTGGAGGCGAGCCGGGGCGGTGGCGAACGTGCAGTAGCCACAGCGGTCCCTGCAGAGCCGGGTGAGGGGAATGAAGACCTTGGGAGAGAAGGTGATCCTTCGTCCGAACGAGGCGTTGCGCCTGGCCCGGGCACGCTCTCGGAGCTCCTCGAGGGGCGACGAAACGAGATCAGGTTCGAGTTCCAGCAGCACGGAGCCACCTTATTGGAGCCGGCCGCACCACGGCCCGATATTGGAGCCGGCCGCACCACGGCCCGATCCATGATCGACCTGTCGGGGCGTACCAGGCCACTACGCTGCTGCATCCGTGCCGGCCCCAGGTTCGTCCGATCTGACAGTCGCGTCCTTCAACGTCCATTCGGGCGTCGACGGATGGGGGCGACGTTTCGACGTCGCTGCGGTCTGCGCCCACCTCGACGCAGATGTGATCGTCCTCCAGGAGTCGTGGACTCCGGTGGGCGGCAAGGGGATGGCGAACGAGATCGGACAACAGCTCGGCTATTTCGTGAGCGAGCTGACTACGTGCGCAGGAAGATTGAGCGCCGCCCACCCTCATCCGGGGAAGAGGTGGAAGCCGCCGTCGCGCCGCCTGGACGGACCCCGGGTGGTGCTACCCGACCGTACGCGCGCGGCCGCCAAGACCCCGATCAGCACCCAGAGCCCCACGTGGCCTTCCACCCGCAGGTGGCCTCATGGGACGGGTTCCGAGAGGGGTTGCTGGAACCTGGCGGTCCTGTCGAGGTTGCCGGTCCTGCACACCGACACGATCGATCTGGGACAGCTGCGCTACGACGTGGCGAGGCGCGGTGCCATCAGGATCGACGTCGAGACTCGGAGGGGACCGGTCGCCGTGGTGGGAACGCATCTGGCCCACCTCTCGCGCGGCTCGCCACTCCAGATCCGGCGCCTGAGACGCTGGCTCGAGGCGATCCGGGTCCCGGCGGTCCTCGCCGGTGACATGAACCTGTGGGGACCTCCGCTCGTCGCACAGCTCCCGGGCTGGCGGCGCGCGGTGAAGGGGCGGAGCTGGCCGGCGTGGTTCCCCCACAGCCAGCCCGACCACATCCTCGTTCACGGTGGGCTCGACGTGATCGAAGGCTCCGTGCTGTCGGCCGCCGGCTCCGATCATCGCCCGGTCCTCGCCCGCCTGGCGGTCTCTTCGGAGGCCGAGGGCGCGTAGCCGCGACGGCGCGACCTCGTCGCCAGGCCATCAAGTCGGACACCCGACGCAGGTCAGATCAGTCGCCGGCGCGCCGAGCGCCAGCCCCAAATCCCGACCAGAGCGATGGCCGCGAGCAAAATCAGGACGAACAGGAGCGGACCTGCGATCCTGACCAGCCACTCGAACCCCGAGACGAAGCCGCTCACGCTCTTGTGCCAGGCCTTGGAGATCCCCGAGGCCCGTTTGGCGGCCGCCACGGGCTTCGGTGGCGGCGGGCCGGTCTGGGTGACGTTCACGGTGAGCGATCCATAGGTCGTCTCGTTGTCGAGCACCTGCAGCTGGCCCTGCATCTGCTCGATGTCGCTCTGGATCGAGTCGATCTGGTTCTGGACCGCGAGGATGTCCCCGATCGACGTCGCGTGGGTCATGATCGTCAGGTACTGCTGGCGGCTCGCCTCCGCCGCGTCGATGCGAGCTTGGAGGTCCACGTACTGGCCGGTGACGTCGCTCGAGGACGTGCTCACCGAGGTGGCCTTGCCGAATCGCTGCACTTGGGTCACCACGGCGGCGAACGAGGGTTCCGGCACCTGTAGGACGATCGTCGCGGTCGGCGTCCCGCTCGAGGCGGTGCCGTACTGCGCCTGGGTGCTCGACACGAAGCCGTCGTCTCCGGCGGCGAGGCCCGACAGCTCTCCGAGCGCTGCGTGGATCTTTCCCTTCCCGACGGTGAGGTCCACTGTGCCGCTCGCCTCTATCTTCGCCGATTGACCGACCGATCCCGGCGCGACGGGATTCTCAGAGGACTGGCTGCGCCCCGGCGCGCCCGTGCGAGAGGGCCTGGCAGCGCTCAACGGGGAGGCGGCGCCAGCGCCCACGCTCGGGCGCCCAGTTGGGGGCTCCAATGTCGGTGTGCCGTGTGTCGCCCGAGCAGAGGACGCAACGCCTGAGATCGCGAAGCCGACCCCTGCTAGTGCCACGACGACTGCCGCGAGGCCGAGCCGCCCGCTCCTCGAGCGGGGGACAGGGGAGCGCACGAGGGCAGATCGCAAGCTCCTGGGGAGCTTCCTCTCTTCGGTGGGCCGGGCCTTGGCATTCGCCGCGTCGAGGATCCGCTCCAAGGCATCGACGGGGATCTCGAACCGTCCGGCGGAGCGAGCGAGTGCTTCGCTGAGCGCGTCCTCGTCGAGCATCGTCACGATCTCACCCCCGAGCCCATCTCTGACGCGGCCTTTTGCGCCGTGGACCGTGCCCGCAGAGCCGGATGAGCCGCGAGCATCCGGCGTGCTTCGTGCAATCTCGACTTGACCGTCCCAGCACGTCGTCCGATGGCCGTCGCGATCTCCCGCTCGCTCAGATCGGCGTAGTACCTCAGGACCAAGACGATCCTGAAGTGCTGCGGCAGGTCCGCCAGCGCCCGTGAGACGTCCAACGCCGATGCCACCCCGTCCGCGGTGTCCTCCGTCGTGGACAGGCCGGCCACGCTCTCGTCGGACGACCGCCTGTCACGGTGAGGGATCTCCTTTCGCAACTTCGACATGCAGGTGTTGACCACCACCCTGTAGAGCCACGGTGTGATCCCGTCCCCGGACGGAAGCGACGCCCGGAACCTCCAGGCCCTCAAGAACGCCTCTTGAACAGCCTCTTCGGCGTCCGCTGGGTTCCCTAGGATCAGGCACGCAGTCCGGTAACAGCGGGCGTAACCATGCTCGAGCCAGGACTCCAGGCCCTCAGTCACACCTTCTGTGACTCCCCGGCGGTGCGAAAGGTTCGAGCGTTACCCGTCGTCCGCCGGCCCGACGATGCGTGTCCCTGTTACTGCGACCACCCGGACGTCACCCCAGTGTGGTCAAGAATCCCGCCAGCGCCGCAGCTCGCGACCCAACAGCAGGTCGGACTCCCGGGGGCCCCACGAGCCGGCGGGGTAGAAGCTCAGTGGAGCTTCGTCGTCCGCCCAGCACTCCAAGAAGGGGTCCACGATCCTCCACGCCTGGGCGACCTCGTCGCTGCGGATGAAGAGCGTGGGGTCTCCGATCATGGCGTCGTGGAGCAGCCGTTCATAGCCGTCGGCCTCGGGCCCGGGGAACGCAGTGGCGTACGAGAAGTCCATCCCGACGGTTCTCAACCTGAATGCCTCGCCGGGGACCTTGACCCCGAGCTCGAGGGTTATCCCCTCGTCCGGCTGTATCCGCAGCACCATGGCGTCGGCCCGCAGGTCGCGCGCGAGCTTGTTGCCGAAGGCCAGGTGGGGAACCCGGTGGAACTGCAGAGCCACCTCGGTGGCCCGCTTGGCGAGGCGCTTTCCCGTCCGCACGTAGACCGGTACCGCAGCCCAGCGCCAGTTGTCCACCGACAGCTTCATCGCGACGAAGGTCTCGGTGGTGCTCTTCGGGTCGACGTCCTCTTCCTCGCGGTAGCCAGGGACCGGCTCACCGTCCACCTGGCCCGCTATGTACTGGCCGCGCACCGCTGATCCGACGGCCGCGTCGGGAGTCGGGATCTCGACCGCCCGCAGCAACTTCACCTTCTCGTCGCGTATCGCAGTCGCGTCGATGCCCACCGGTGGTTCCATCAAGGTGAGCGACAGGACCTGCATCACGTGGTTCTGGACGATGTCGCGCAGCGCGCCGGCATGCTCGTAGAAGCCGCCGCGGTGCTCGACCCCGAGCTGCTCTGCCACTGTGATCTGAATGTGGTCGACGAAGCGACGGTTCCAGACCGGCTCGAAGATCGCGTTCGCGAAGCGCAGAGCCAAGACGTTCTGGACCGTCTCCTTTCCCATGTAGTGGTCGATCCGGTAGATCTGGTCCTCGTCGAACGAGTCGTGCAGGGTGGCATCGAGATCGAGGGCCGATTGGAGATCGTGGCCGAACGGCTTCTCGATCACCAATCTCGTGAATTGGCCGTGGGATCCGGGAACGTTGCAGCCGTGCTTGGCCAGCGCCGTCGCGACGGTCGCGAACATGTCGGGAATGGTGGCCAGGTAGTACACGCGGTTTCCTGCGGTGGAGAGCTTCGAATCGGCAACGTCGAGAACCGTCTTCAGCTGGTCGAACGTCTCGGGAGCGCCGTACTCGCCGCGCACATAGCGGAACTGCGAGACGATCTCCGGCCACTTCGAGCAGGTCGACTCCTTTGTCGCCTCCAGGACGTGGGAGCGGAACTCGTCGTCGGTCCACTGCGTGCGCGCCACGCCTACGACGGTGAAGTGGTCGGGGAGCGCACCGTGCGAGCACAACCCCTCCAGGGCCGGCATGAGCTTGCGGGCGGCGAGGTCCCCCGAAGCTCCGAAGACGACGAGCACGAGGTCGGGGGGTTTGGCCACGTGCTCGAGCTCGTGGCCGACACGTTGGATCACGCCGGTTGCGTCGATCGTTGGAACCGCTCCGCCGTCGGTCTCGGTTCTGACGGTCACGCGTCACCCCGAGAGGATCCGGGCTGCCCCGGCGTCTTGTCACCCGGGGACGCTCGAAGCGAAGACGCCTTCGAGTTGAGCGCGTCCATCAGCTCGTCGAAGGACTTGGCGAAGCTCGCCACGCCTTCGTCCTCCAAGGTGCGGGCCACGTCCGCGAGGTCGATGCCGAGCTCGCCGAGGTCTTCGAGCACCCGCCTCGGCTCATCGCCGTGGGTGTCCACGGTCCTGGCGACCTTGCCGTGGTCCAAGAAGGCGTCGACAGTCGGGTCGGGCATCGTGTTGACGGTCTGGGGCCCGATCAGCGAATCGACGTAGAGGAGATCGGGATACGCCGGGTTCTTCGTGGACGTGGACGCCCATAGAAGCCTCTGGACCCTGGCACCCATGGAGGCGAGCGCCTCCCAGCGATCTCCGCTGAACAGCTCCTTGAAGATCCTGTAGGCCTCTCGCGCCTGGGCGACCGCGGCGCGACCCTCCGCGGCGCGCAGCTCGGCGGCTCGGTCGGGGTCGTCGGTCTGTGTCGCCATGGTCTCGAGGCGCCGGTCGATCTCGGTGTCGACGCGGCTCACGAAGAAAGACGCGACGCTCGAAACATGCGACAGGTCGTGGTCACCTGTTGCCGCCAGGTCTTCGAGTCCTCCTATGTAGGCCTCTACGACCTCGGAGTAGCGATCGAGCGAGAAAAGCAGCGTCACGTTTATGTTGCGCCCCTCGCTGATCATCGTTCGGATCGCTGGCACTCCTTCGGCCGTGCCGGGGATTTTCACCAACAGGTTGGGCCGATCGATGCGCTCGTGGAGCTCTCGCGCCGAGCGGGTGGTGCCCGCTGTGTCGTGAGCGAGCGACGGTGCGACTTCGAGCGACACGAACCCGTCGCCCCTGTCGGAGGATTCGTACAGCGGCCGGAGCATCCCGAGGGCATCGGTGATGTCGGTGACGACCAGGTCCCAGTACGACTCCTCAACGGTCTGGCTCGAGAGCAGGTCCGCGAATTGCTCGTCGTAGTCGGACTCGCTCTCGATCGCCTTGGCGAAGATGGTCGGGTTGGACGTGATGCCCCGGATGCCCTTGTCGAGCAGGCCCCTGAGCGTCCCTCCGGTGAGAAAGTCTCTTCGCAGGTTGTCCAGCCACGGGCTCTGTCCCTGCTCGTCGTACAGGTCGTGCAGAGTCGTCATTCGAGAACCTCCCTGTCAGCGATCGGCCGCCCGGACACCTAACTGCTCTAGGAACCGACCACAGCGCCCGAACGGCGGGCGAGGAGGTTCCGGGCCCGATCTGCGAGCGCGTCGGCGGTGATGCCGTACTTCTCGAGCACGACGGACCCTTTGGCCGACGCCCCGAACCTGTCTATCCCGATCACCTCGTCTGCGTATCTCTCCCAGCCGAAGGGGCTCGCAGCCTCGATGGCCACCACGGGCACCCCGGGTGGGAAGACCGATTGGCGGTAGAGGGCGTCCTGGGCCTCGAACAGGTCCCAGCTCGGGAACGAGACGACTCTCACAGCCACGCCCTCTGCTTCAAGGGTACGTGCCGCCGCCACGCAGAGCTGCACCTCGCTACCGGTCCCCACCAGCACGACGTCCAACCAAGAGGAGGCCTCCCTCTCGAGCACGTAAGCACCCCGGGGAAGCCCTTCGGTCGCCAGCGCCGCGGTCTTCTCGAGCACCGGCACGGTCTGCCTCGTGAGCACCAGGCCCGTGGGTCCCGGATGGTCGACTGCAACGCGCCACGCCTCGGCTGTCTCGTTGGCGTCGGCCGGCCGGATGATCCGCAGTCCCGGCATGGCGCGTAGCGACGCGAGGTGCTCTACGGGCTGGTGTGTAGGGCCGTCCTCACCGAGGCCCACCGAGTCGTGGGTCCAGTAGAACACGACGTGTGTCTGCGAGATGGCGGCCAGCCGTACCGCCGGTCGCATGTAGTCACTGAACACGAAGAACGTTCCACCGATCGGAAGGGCTCCTCCATGGTGGGCGAGCCCGTTCATCACCGCGGCCATCGCGTGCTCGCGGATGCCGAAGTGGACCTGGCCGCCCTGCGGAGCTCCCGGCTCCTGGTCGACGGAGTCATCGATCCTCACCCCGGTGTTCCCGGTCAGGTCCGCCGAGCCTGCGATGAGCCCGGGGATGCCCTGCGCGGTGGCGTTGAGGCAGGTGTTTATCGCCTTTCGCGTCGCGATCTCCTCGCCTGGTCGGAACTGGGGAAGCTTGTCGGCCCAGCCGTCGAGGCCCCGGGAGCCCATGCGCGCGTCCCAATCGGCTCGGTCACCGTCCCAGGCGTCGAATCGCTTCTGCCACCTGAGTCGCAGCTCTTCGCCGCGAGGCAGCGATCCCCGGTAGAAGTCGAGCACCTCGTCCGGGACGTAGAAGGTCTCATCGGGAGGAAGGCCGAGGATCTCCTTGGTGGCGCGTACCTCGTCCTCGCCGAGGGGGTCACCGTGAGCCGCGGCGGTATCGGTCTTGTGCGGGGAGGGCCAGCCGATGTGACTGCGAAGGGCGATGAGCGAAGGGCGGTCTTCTTCGGCCATCGCCTGGCGGAGCGCTCCTTCGAGGGCGACCGTGTCGTTGGCCACCTCGCCTATGTTGACCGCGTGCCATCCGTAGGCACTGAAGCGCTCGACCGGGTCGTCGGAGAGGGCGAGCTCGGTAGGGCCGTCTATGGAGATGTGGTTCTCGTCGTAGACGTACACGAGCCTGCCGAGGCCGAGATGGCCGGCCAAGGAAGCGGCCTCGTGGCTGACCCCCTCTTCCAGATCGCCGTCGGAACAGATTACGAAGGTGTAGTGGTCGACCAGATCGGGCCCGAATCTGCTCCGCAGCCATCTCTCCGCGAGCCCGAGGCCTACACCGTTGGCGAAGCCCTGTCCGAGGGGGCCCGTGGTGACCTCTACTCCGGGGGTCAGGCCGACCTCGGGATGGCCCGGGGTCCGGCTTCCCCATTGACGGAAGCCCTTCAGGTCGTCGAGGGTGAGTCCGTAGCCGGTGAGGTACAGCATGGAGTACAAGAGGATCGACGCGTGCCCGCAGGACAGGACGAAACGGTCACGGTCGGGCCACTTGGGCTCCCTCGGGTCGTGTCGCATCACCTTGGTGAACAGCACGTGAGCGAGCGGCGCGAGCGCCATCGCAGTACCGGGATGCCCGCTTCCGGCTCTTTGGGGCGCGTCCATCGCCAGCCCCCGGATCACGTTGATCCCGAGCTGCTCGATCTCGCCGTCGCCGTCGGGCACCGAGCGTGCGTTTCTTTCGAGCTTTGCAGTCGCGTCTGACACTCAGGCCACCGTATCGCCTGCTCCGGAGCTCCACCCGCCCGCCACCGTCGGCTCGGACGCCGACGCGCGCTGTGCGTCCCCGTTCGTGCGCGGGGAACGGAACAACGCCAGTGAAGCGGTGAAGCCGTGCAGGAAGTTCCGCCCCGAGACGGGCCCGATCTCTCCGGCGGCGAAGCATCCGGCCACCGGGATCGCGCCCAGATGCTCCAGCACGGCGCCTGCGTCGTGGTCCGGTCCTCCGAACATCCTGGCGCCGCGACCGGTGCAGGTGAACAGCAGCGCCGCGTCGGCGTTCCTGCCTCCGAGACGTTCGCTCAAATCCGTGTGCGCAGTCGTCGCGTCCCGGAGATGGAACTGCACGGTCACGCCTACCGGCACGACGTCACCGACGATCACGGCGCCGCTTCGGGGATCCGTGCCGAGCACCGCCCGGATGAGGAAGTCATCCTTGGAGAACTGCTCTTTGTGCTCGTCGATGACCCTTCCGAGTTGAAGCCCGCCTTCGGTCAGCGACCGCAG
>Ga0335075_10017101_pt1 | contig 10800 bp, 6 predicted proteins | sample Lox_Sample_24_FD_206723 | JGI IMG/M metagenome (GOLD analysis project Ga0335075, IMG submission 206723) | Soil microbial communities from Loxahatchee National Wildlife Refuge, Florida, United States - Lox_Sample_2.4 | ecosystem: Environmental > Terrestrial > Soil > Wetlands | place: USA: Florida... | reverse complement strand
GAGACCATCTCGGCTTCTTCGTTCTTCGCCTCGTTGTGCCAGCTCGCGCCGACGCTGGTGCGGTCGGCCGCCAGAATGCCGCTGAAGACCTGATTGCGGTCGCGCAGGTCCTTGTACATCGGATAGGAAAAGAAATTGGTAGTGTCGCCGCCAAAGCTGCTGGCCGAACCGGAGAAAGTGCCGCTCCAGACAAAGCGCACCAGCTCATGCGGGCGCCGGACCGGCAGCAGCCGCAGCAGCACCTGGTCGAAGAGCGTGAATACCGCCGCGTTGGCGCCGATGCCGAGGGCCAGCGTGAGCACCACGGTGAGCGTGAACGCCGGCGACTTGCGCAACTGGCGTAGTGCGAAACGAATGTCCTGTACGAGCGGGTTCACGGTGGATTCTCCTTTACTGTTACTCGATACGCAGTGCGCGCATGGGCTCTATGGATGCGGCCCGGCGCGCCGGCACGAAGCCGGCAACGGCGGCGCACAGCGCGAGCACGGTAATCGCCCCGGAGAGCGCAAGCGGATCGTAGCCCTGCACCTCATAGAGCTGGCTGGACATCAGATGGCCGGCCACCAGCGCCGCGGGGATGCCGAAAGCGAGCCCTGCGAGAATCTGCCACAGCGCTCCGCGCAGCACCAGGCCGATCACGCTGCTGCGCGATGCGCCGAGCGCCATGCGAACGCCGATCTCTCCGGTGCGCCGCGCCACAAAGTAAGACATCACGCCGTAAAGACCGACGGAGGCGAGCACCAGCGCCAGCAGGCCAAAAAGGCTGGTGAGCCGCGCAATCAGCCGCTCCTGGTCGAAGTTGCCGGCTACCTGCGAATCGAACGTGCGCAGATCCATCACCGTGAGATTGGGATCGATGCCAGCCAGCGTACGACGGGCCAGCGACTCCACATCGGAGGGCGGTGTGTTGAAGTTGAGAATGATCGAGTCCATGAACATCGACTGCACCTCACCCGAGATCATCGACGGCTCTTTGTATCCCGCGTACTGCTGCGTGATGGGCCGCAGATAAACGGAACGCACGGACTCGCGCGGATTGTTGATCTTGAAGTCGCGGAAGACACCCACAATCTCAAAGCTGCTTGAGTAGGGAACAAAGTCGATGCCGAAGTGCTGGCCGATGGGATTCTGATTGGGGAAGTACTTCTTGGCGAAGGTCTCGTTGACCAGGGCCACCTGCGGCGAAGTGGCCGTGTCCTGTTCGGTAAAGCCGCGGCCGCGCACGATAGGGACGCCGATGGAGTCGAGAAAGTGGTTGCTCACCCGATCCCAGGTTGAGCCGCAGTGGCTGTTCGGTCCGGGAGCCGGGTGTCCCTGCTGGATGACGCACTCGCCCCAGTTGTCGCCTTCCAGCGGACTGTAAAGCGCCATGCTCATGTTGGCGATTCCGGGCAGCGCGGAGAAGCGGTCTTCAATCTGGCGATACAGTGCGGGCAGGCGGTCGGCCGTATAGCCCGCTCCGGCAGGATCAAAGTGCAGCACATAGCGGTTGCTCGTGACCACGCCGAAGCTCTGGTGCTCAAGCCGCGCGAGTGACTTGGTCATAAGGATGGCGCCGGCCAGCAGCACCACCGAGAGCGCTGCCTGAAAGACCACCAGCACCTGCTGCGGCAGGGAAGAGCGGTCGCGCGTGGAGCGGTTCACGCCGCGCAGCGCTTCGGCCGGCTGTGCGTGAAACGAGAGCCACGCGGGCGCAGTGCCGAATAGAACACCGGTAACGAGCGAAACCAGGAATGCGAAGCCGAGCACCGGCAACGATGGGCCGGATTCGATGGGCATGTTCTTTGCGCCCGGGAATGCGAGGGCAAGAATGGCGTGGCAGCCGACATAAGCCACGCCCAGGCCCGCGAATCCGCCAATGCAGGCGAGCAGAGTACTTTCAGTGAGAATCTGCGAAAGTACCCGCCGCCGGCTTGCTCCAAGCGCGGTGCGCAGCGCGATATCGGCGCGGCGCGATGTGGCTCGCGCCAGCAGCAGGTTGGCTATATTCGCGCAGGCAATGAGCAGCACAACAGTGGAAAGAATCATGAGCATCTTCAGGCCCTTGCCCGTCTCCTGCTGCAGATTCTGGATGCCGCCGCCTGCCGGGGTAAGGATCACATGCTGCTTGGGAATGATGGTTGCGCCGCCATTCGCGGTGAGCACGGGCCGCGTCCTGAGCCACTGGCGCAGCGATTCGGAGATCTTGGCCTGCAATGCGCCGATGTTCGTTCCCGGCCGCACCGGACCGAGCAGATAGAGCCAGTGCGAGTCGGGGTGGTGCAGGATGGAACTGGCTCCGCGTATATAAGGCTCAGTGTTCAGGGGCATCCACAACTCCGGCGGCGAATCGGTTTCGCGGTCGCCGAAGAAGCCGGGTGGCGCAATGCCGATGATGGTGAAGGGACGCGCCTGAATGTAGATTGTCGAACCGACGATGGAAGGGTCGGACGCGTATTCCCCTTGCCACGCCTGGTAGCTGATGACCGTTGCCGGCGCGGCGGCGGGCGCATCGTCGGTCTCCGAGAAGAGGCGGCCGGCGAAAGGCTGCAGGCCGAGCGCAGCGAAGTAATTGCCGGAAACAAACTCGCCTCTCACGGACTTGCTGGGTGCTTCACCGTGCCGGACGCTCCATGTCCATTGCCCGGCCATCGCGGCGGCCATGTGCGTATACTCGGGCGTCACGCTCTGCAGGTACTTGTAGAGATCGTAGGAAAAGATGGTGAAGTCGCCGGTATCGCCTGCATCCCCCGGAAAACCGCCTTCCACGCAGCAGTCGTCATTGTCGCCGATGCGATAGAGCTGGGCCGGATTGGCAACGGGCAGCGAACGCAGCAGAATGGCATGCACCAGCGTGAAGATAGCGGTGTTCGCGCCGATGCCCAGAGCCAGCGTGACGACGGCCGTGAGCGTGAAGCCCGGCGACTTGCGCAACTGGCGCAGTGCATAGCGGATATCGGACCACAGGTTGTTCATCGCGAACCTCGCTTGCGATTGCTCTGTTTGTTCGACTGGCTGTCTACTCGCCCCTGAGCGCTTCTACAGGCTCGATCGATGCCGCGCGGCGCGCGGGGACAAGTGAAGCCGCCAGCGCCAGCGCAAAGATAGAAAGTGCGGCCAGCGCGATCACCGTCGGATCGAGCGGATCGACCTGGAAGAGCATGGAACGCAGCAGCCGCGTGGCAAAGATGGCTGCGACTGCTCCCAGTCCGCAGCCGATGAGGCCAAGTCTGGCTCCGGAAGCAACAATGAGCCGCACGATGCTGGAGCGCTGCGAGCCGAGCGCCAGACGGATAGCCATCTCCTGCGAGCGCGTGGCCGCCGAGAAGGCGATCACGCTGTAGATGCCCAGCAGCGCGAGCAGGACCGCTGCGGCTGCGAAGCTCGAAATGAGCGCGGTGCTGAATCGGCGCGGCGCTTCGGCTTCGCTCACACCGCGATCCATGGACTGCACCTGCATGAGCGGAAGCTGCGGATCAATTTGCCGCACGACCGCGGTCAGATCGTCGATGCTTTGCTCCGGAGCCATTGTGGTCCGCATCACAATGGCCCCGCCTTGCGCATTGAGCAGTCCGGGAGGCGCCAAGGGGCCATACGATGCGGTGGTCTGACTGAAAGGCTGGTAGACCTGATAGCGGACCGGAGCATCGGGCGAGGTCTGGCGCACGTCTCCCACCTCGCCCACCACGGTCATCCACGGAGCAGACATCTCCTGCAGGCCCCAGCGCATGCGCTTGCCGACGGGATTCTGGCTGGGCCAGAAGTGCTCAGCCAACTGCCGGTTCACGATGACAACCAGCGGAGTCTTTGCGTTGTCGTTCAACGTGAAGTTGCGGCCGCGCAGCAACGGAATGCCGGCAGCAGCGAAGTAGTCGCCCATCACCTGCGAGGGCCAGCCGAGGTCGAGGCCTTCGCTCTTGGACGGGATGTAGCCCTCGGCCACGAATGCGCTGTTGCCACCGGCTCCCGAGGCCGGCAACTGCGATACGATGGCCGCGGCCTTTACGCCGGGCAGTTGATTGAGCCTGCGCAGAAGAGTGTCGTTGAATGCGTCGATGGAAGTCTGCGTCGAATATTGGCGCTGCGGCAGGCCGTACATCGCCGTGAGCATGTGGTCGGCGCGGAAGCCGAGGTCGACTTCGCGCAGCTTCTCAAAGCTGCGCAACAACAGGCCGGAGGCGATGAGCAACACCAGCGCTACGGCAATCTCCGTGACCACCAGCGCGCCGCGCAGCCGTGCATGTGCGCCGCCTGCCGAGCCGGTGCGGCCGCCTTCCTTCAGGGTCTCATTCACGCCGGTGCGTGCCGCGGCAAATGCCGGAATGAGTCCGCAGGCAACGCCGGTCAAAACAGCGGCGGCGAGAGCGAAGCTGACCACCTGCCAGTCGAGCGAGATGGAGCTGATGCGCGGCAGCGTCTCAGGCAGAAGGCCGATGCCGATGCGCAGCGCAATTGCAGCCAGGCCAAGACCGAGCAGTCCGCCGGAGATGCTGAGCGTGAGCGTTTCAATGAGGGTTTGCCGCAACACCGCGGCGCTGCTCGCCCCCAGCGCCAGCCGGACGGCGATTTCTCGGCGGCGATGAATGACGCGCACAAGCAGCAGGCCGGCCAGGTTCACGCAGGCCATAAACAGCACCACGGCCACGGCCCAGAAGAGCGTGCGGATGAGCGGTTCAGCCTGCGCAACTGTGTCCTGTTCGAGCGGATGTACCACCGCCTGGATGTGCAGGCTCGCCATGTAGGCCGGGAAGCCGCGCACGATCTCCTGCGCGACCCGCTCGGCATCCTGCTCAGCCTGCGCGGGCGAAACGCCGGGCTTGAGACGGCCGACCATGCCGTAGCTCCAGTTGGCCGCTGCAGCACCGCCCAGGTCGCTCTCGGTAAAGCTCATGGGCACCCACAGCTCGCTGCGGTTCAACTGGCCGGGAATGAGAGGGAACTCGAAGCTGCGCGGCATCACCCCGATGATCTCGTAGGGCTTGCGGTCGAGCAGAATCTTCTGGCCGAGCACATTGGCCGCGCCGTTGAAGCGCCCGCGCCACATGGCAAAGCTGATGACCGCGACCTGCTGATGGCCATCGTCTTCCGGTTGAGTAAAGGTGCGGCCCAGGACCGGCGCAACGCCAAGAGTGGGAAAAATGCTCGCCGTCAGCCGCGCCGCGTTGATCTGCGCGGGTGCGCCGATGCCGGAGAGCTCATAGCCGGTCTGCTGATAGCCGCCAAGTCCGGCGAAACTCGAAGTCAGGCGGGCGTAGGTCGTAATCTCCGGCGCGGTCACGCCCGCTTCCCCATTGGCGCCCAGGTTGGCGCCCGAAAGAATGTCGGAGAGAACGACGAGCCGGTCAGGCTGTGCAAACGGCAGCGGACGCAGCAGTACACCCTCGACGATCGAAAAGATGGCCGTGGTAGCGCCGATGCCGAAGGCCAGTGTGAGCACGGCGGTGAGCGTGAATCCCGGCGATTTGAGCAACTGGCGAACGGCGAAGCGAAGATCCCTCCATGCGTTCCGCATCTCAGGCCTCAGCTTCTTCCTCGAGCTTCTTCTGCTCCTGCTCGCTGACCACTTTTCCATCGAATAGATGCACTTCGCGCTGGGCGTGGCGGGCAAAGCGCGGGTCGTGCGTGACCATGCAGATGGTCGAGCCCTCGCGATGCAGATCGGCAAGCAGATGCATGACCGCTTCGCCATTCTTGGAGTCGAGGTTGCCCGTGGGCTCGTCGGCGAGCAGAATGGATGGCGAGCCGGCCAGCGCCCGGGCCACTGCCACACGCTGCTGTTGACCGCCGGAGAGCTGCGCGGGGTAGTGCCGCATGCGGTGCGCCATGTTCACGCGCTCCAGAGCCTCTTTCACGCGTCGCTTGCGCTCGGCCGACGGCATACCGGCGCGATAGGTGAGCGGCAGCTCGACATTCTCTTCGACCGTAAGGTCGCCGATGAGATTGAAGCTCTGGAAAATGAAGCCGATCTCCTGGTTGCGAATGCGCGAGCGTTCGCCGAAACTCAGGTTCTCTACCGGATTGCCGTTGAGCTGGTAGCGGCCGCCGGTGGGCGTGTCGAGCAGGCCCAGAATCGAGAGCAGCGTAGATTTGCCGCATCCCGACGGGCCGGACATGGCTACGTACTCGCCGCGCGAGATGGTGAGGTGAATGCCGGAGAGCGCGTGTGTCTCCACTTCGTCGGTGTAGAAGACTTTGGTCAGGTCCTCAATCTCAATCAATGTGCCGTTCGATGCCATTCCTTCCCCCTTGTTAGCTCTTAGCTTCTGGCCTCAGGCTTTCAGCCGATCCGGCTCCTGCTCGATCGTTCCGACTCAAGCTGGAAGCTGAAGGCTGGAAGCTGCCTTTACTCCAGCCGGATGCGGTCGACGCCATCCCAGCGCGACATGTCGGAGAGAATCACTGTATCGCCCACGTTCAGACCTTCCAGCACCTGGATGTCGTTGACCGAAGCGCGGCCCACCTTGACCGGGACGCGCGTAGCCCCTTTGCCGTCGGGATCAACTTTGAACAGGCTCAGCGTGGAGTCCTCATTGCCCAGCGCCGGCCGGCCCACGTAGAGAACATTGGCCATGCGTTCGAGATCGATGGTTCCATCTACACTCAACTGCGGTACGGCTCCCGGAGGCAGTGGCCCATCCAGCATTACGTCAACCGTGCGCGTTCCGTTCACTACGGCCGGATCGATGCGGATCACGTGGCCGGGAATGATGCCGTTGTGGGTGTCAATCGAGGCAGGCTGGCCGATCTGGATGTCGCGCGCCTGGGTTTCTGCAATCTGCAGTGCAGCTTTGAGTTTGTCGCGTTGAATCACCTCGGCGACCGAGGTTCCCGCCGTGACGTGCTCGCCCACCTGCACGGGCGTAGCCAGCGGCGCCAGTATGCCGGTGATCGTTGACTTTACATGCAACGCGCTGGCCTGTTTCTCATAAAGATCGAGCAGCGCCTGCGCCTGGTCGATCTTGGTCTTCTGCGAGGCAAGCTGCACCACGATCGCTTTCTGGTTCACGTCGAGCTGCTGCTCGCTGAGCTGGTGCTGGGTGGTGAGCTGATCGGCTGTGCTCTTCGATTTCTCGTACGCCAGGCCCGAGATGACGCCCAGATCGAAAAGCGCCTTGTCGGTCTGCGCCTGCAACTGGTCCTGCGTGTAGTTGGCATTCACCTCTGCGGCCGAGGTCTTCTTGTCCATCAGCGTGCTTTCGAGCGTGGCCTGCAGGCTCTTGTAATCGGCCTGCGCGGCCTTCAGGGCAAGCTGCGCATTCAGCACTTCCTGCTCGAGTGTCGGATCGTCCAGGTCCATGATGACGGTATTGGGCGTGACCTGCGTTCCGGGCAGCACGCGAATCCGCACTACGGTCGCGTCCGTCTCAGCCGGAATCAGCTCAATCGAATCTTCGCGCGGAACAAGGCTGCCGGTAGAGGAGCGCACCTGGCGAACGAGCGGCCCCTGCTTGACGGTATCGGTCCAGATGGTTGAGCGGTCCACCGTCGGCGCGGCCGGCTTGAGCCGCGAAACCGCAAAGGCCATTGAGGCCAGCACCAGGATGCCGACGCCGGAATATACAACCAGGCGGCGGTTCTTCTTCTGCTTGATGTCAGGGCGGGCGATATCCATTGCGCCCGTGTTCTTGCATCTGGAGTGCCACAGTGATGGTATTCGAAATACTCTGAAAACAAAGTGTTTCGCTAAAGCGCTTTCCACGCAGGGCCTCTGCACGGTGACCGTTTCCGCTTTCACTGTGTCCGATTCCGGACAGTTTGCGATGCGGTTGTTCCAGTCCGCGCGGTGTTGCAGCCAGGCTGGTCTCAAGAGGGCGCGGAAATTTTGTTGACAGAATTACTACGCATGTAGTAGTTACTCATACAAGCATAGGAGATCGAATGGCTGCTCCCAAACTATCGAAGCTCGAGTTCCAGATCATGGACGTGCTCTGGGCACGCGGCGAGTTGTCGATCCGCGAGATTCTGGAGTCGATGCCCGCCAAGCGCCGGCCCGCCTACACCACGATCCAGACCACCGTAGCGCGCATGGAGGCCAAGCAGGTGGTGCGGCGGGTAAAGAAAGTCGGGAATTTCTATATCTTTGCGCCGTGTATCTCGCGCGATGCCGCGCAGCGCACGCTCATTGACGACCTGCTGGCGCTGTTTGGCGGCCGATCACAGCCGGTGATGGCGCACCTGATCGAGACAGGCAGTTTGTCGCTCGAAGACGTGAAGGAAGCAGAAAACATGCTGCGCAAGCTCTCGGCCAAGGAGAAACGGTGATGATAATTCCCGCATTCTGGAGCGGAGACTGGATCGCGGCGGGTGTCAATCACGTCTGGCAGTCGACGGTGGTCGTGGGGCTTGCATGGGCGCTCACGCTGGCCCTCCAAAAAAACCAGGCTCGCGTGCGCTACTGGGTGTGGATGATAGCGTCGGTGAAGTTTCTGCTGCCATTCTCGCTGCTTACCCAGGCAGGCGCATGGCTGCGATCGCTGCTCGCAATGCCGGTTGCTGCAAAACCCGCTCTTGCGCGTGTCATGGAGCAGATTGCGCAGCCATTTCCGCAGACGCAGTTCATCGATGCGGCGGAGAATCCAGTTGCTGCGCATTCCATAAATTGGGCGCCGGCTTTGCTCGCTGCTGTCTGGATTTGCGGAGCGTTGATCGTCGCTCTGCGCGCGATGCGCGGGCGGGCTCGCATCCGAGCTGTGATGCGAGCGGCCCGGCCGCTGGCATTCGTGTCCGATGTGCCTGTTCTGAGCTCGATGACGCTCATTGAACCGGGCATCTTTGGAATCTTTCGCCCTGTGCTGCTACTGCCGGAAGGGATTGTAGAAAGGCTTGCGCTCAAGCAGTTGCAGGCAATTGTCGCGCACGAGATGCACCATGTCCGGCGGCGCGACAACCTCACCTTTGCCATCCACATGATCGTGCAGGTGGTGTTCTGGTTTCATCCCGCAGTGTGGTGGACTGGTTCGCGCCTGGTGGAGGAGCGCGAACGGGCCTGCGATGAGGCGGTGCTCGAAGCCGGCAGTGCGGCTGAGGACTACGCTGAAGGAATTCTCAATGTGTGCAGGTTTTATGTGGAGTCGCCGCTCGAGTGTGTTGCGGGAGTGACGGGCGCCGAACTCAAGAGCCGCATTGCCCGCATTTTGACGATGCGAGGCGCGCGCAAACTGACTTTGAGCCGAAAGCTGTTGCTGGGCGCAGCAGGCTTGCTGGCCATTGCCGTGCCGCTCGCATTCGGGCTGGTGAATGCTCTGCAAGGTTCGGCGCACGCAAGTGAAGAGCCTCCACTGTCCGCGTTCGATGTGGTGTCAATCAAGCCGCACAAGGATGAGGGCATGAGGATGCAGGCAGGCATCTGGATCAGGCCGGATGGCATTTCGGCTTCCGGCATTCCGCTGCCGATGATCCTCCGCGAGGCGTTTGGCGTTTCAGAGGACCGGTTATTGAATGAGCCGGACTGGGCCAAGTCGAGCCGTTACGATATCGAGGCCAAGGTTGCGCCCGAGGATGCGGCAAAGTTGAAAGCGTTGAGTCCGCAACAGCGGTGGGAGATGCTGCTGCCCGCTCTGGAAGACCGCTTTGGCCTGAAGTTTCACCGTGACATGGCGGATCTGCAGGCGTACACGCTTGTGGTGGCGAAGGGCGGTGAAAAGATGACTGCGGCACAGCCGCCGTCAGCGGGCGGAGACGCCTTCCAGGGTCCGGTGAAGGCGGATGGGTCCGGCGGAAGCGCGCCGCAATCGCAGATGATGATGCGCAGGTCATCGGAAGGAATGAGGCTGGAGTGTCATGCGGCGTCCCTGGCGAGCCTGGTGCAGACGATTTCTGAGCAACTAGGCAGCACGGTGGTGGATAAGACCGGGCTCACCGGCAACTACGATTTCACCCTTTCGTGGATGCCCGATGAAGGCTCCGGGCCCATGATGGAGGGTTCGGCGCCGATGATGATGAGAATGTCTGGGGTGGGAGGGCCGGCCGATGGTGATACCGCGAAAGAGGCTTCTGGACCGTCGCTGTTTACAGCGCTCCAGGAACAGCTTGGTTTGAAACTTGAGCGCCAGAAGGTGCATGTAGATGTTGTCGTTATCGATCGGCTCGGGCAGCTTTCGCCGAACTAGAGCCGGGCGGCCTGAGAAAATCTTCCATATCTCATGGCTATGTAGTATGCTGTGTAGCCATGAAGAAAAACCGGAGTCGTGGCCGGGGCGCATTCCAACCGCGAGGGGTGTTTGTGGGAATGATGTTCGCGCTGGGACTTTTACCCGGGCTTGGACTGTGCGCGCAAAATTCGGATCGCGGTTGGGAAGCTGCGGCCGGCGGCAGGCAATCCTTCGATGTGGCGAGCGTGCGGCAGGACCAGGCCGACGATCGGCCGTCCAGCAACTTCAATCTCGATAACGGTTACGCCGCGTGGGTGGTGAGAAAAGGCGACAGGTTGGGTCCCGGTGGCGATCTTTTTTCTGCGAAGGGTCAAACACTGATGCGGTACATCAGCTTTGCCTACAAGTTGAGCGCGACCCAGGAGCTTGCGCTCCGCTTCGACTATTATTCCGGCCTGCGGATGCGCGTGCCGGAGTGGGTGAACATGGACCGCTATGACATTGAGGCGCGCGCGCCCGGCCCTGCGACCAAAGACCAGATGCGGCTGATGCTGCAGAGCCTTCTGGCCGACCGCTTCAAGCTGGTGGCGCACTGGGAGACGCGGGAAGCGCCGGTGTTTGCGCTGGTGGAGGACAGGCCGGGAAAGCTGGGCCGGCAGATCGAGGCGCATCCGGCGAGCGATGACTGCGCGGCCACAGCGTTCCCGAAAGACAGCGAAGATGCGGCCGC
>Ga0335075_10017100_pt1 | contig 10800 bp, 4 predicted proteins | sample Lox_Sample_24_FD_206723 | JGI IMG/M metagenome (GOLD analysis project Ga0335075, IMG submission 206723) | Soil microbial communities from Loxahatchee National Wildlife Refuge, Florida, United States - Lox_Sample_2.4 | ecosystem: Environmental > Terrestrial > Soil > Wetlands | place: USA: Florida... | reverse complement strand
GCTGCTGCGCCATGCTCGACAGCATCTGCGGGTCCACCACGCGCTTGATGTCAGCGCCGGAGACGGGCAGGTTCTTGCCGTTGGTCACCCAGGACTGAACCTGCTTGCCCATGCCGTTGGCCCGCATGGTGGCGACGATGCCTTGCAGCCCGTTGCCGCCGAAGAGCTTCGAGATGGCTGCCACGCCACCCTGCTGGCCTTGCTGGCCGCCGATCTTCCCGAGTACGTCGGTCAGACTCACTTTTTCCCCCGTTGTTTGAGAGTCACTTTCCGGCATGTGACCGCCTTTGGTCACAGCCGGATCATTACTTCCCAACTTTCACTCAGATAACACATCGCTGACGCGTCTCGCAATCGCCCCTTACTGCCCGCATTGGCATGCGGGCGGTGCGTGACCGGGCGTACGCTTGGTTTCCGGGGCGGGCCGTACGGGACGACGGGGTGCTGAAAATGGCGGGGGACTTCACGTTGGGTGAGGCCGTTTCGGTGGGTGATGATGCCGTTTCGGTAAGTGATGCACTTTCGGGACATGATGCCCTTTCGGCGGGCAATGCCCTTTCGGTACGTGATGCCTTCCCGGCTGGCAACGCCGTTTCGGCAGGTAATGCCGTTTCGGCAGGTAATGCCGTTTCGGGGGGTAATACCCTTTCGGCAGATGACGCCGTTTCGGCCGATGATGCCCTTTCGGCGGATAATGCCCTTCCGGCACAGAAGGCCCTTTCGGGCGGCGACGCCGTTCCGGTGAAGAACCCGCGCCGGGCGCGGCTGGCACAGCGGCGCAGGACGCTCGGCCTGACCCAGGAAGCGCTCGCGAACCTGCTCTGCGTCGACCGCTCCACGGTGGCGCGCTGGGAACGCGGCGACACCGAGCCCGCGCTCTGGATCAGGCCGAGGCTCGCACGAGCGTTGCGAACCCCGGTTGACGAGCTGCCTGAGCTGCTCGCCCGCGGCGGTCCTCCCGGCGGGATGGTGCCGGGGAAAGTGGTGGCGGGGAGCTCGGCCACCCCGGTGCCGCACCTGCTGCCAGCTCCAGTCGCCGGCTTCACGGGCCGGTCCGCAGAGCTCTTGACGCTCAACGGCGTGCTCGACGAGGCGGGCGGACCGGGGCCAGGCGCGGTAGTGATCTCCGCGGTCGGCGGGACGCCCGGAGCCGGCAAGACCGCGCTCGCGCTGCACTGGGCGAACCGGGCCGCCGGCCGGTTCGCGGACGGGCAGCTCTTCGCCGACCTGCGCGGCTTCGACCCGGCTGGCCGGCCGGTCACCGCCGACGAGGTCATCCGCGGGTTCCTCGGCGTGCTCGGCGTCACGCCGGACCGGATCCCGTCCGCTCCGGACGCCCGGGCACGCCTGTACCAGAGCCTGCTGACCGGCCGGAGGATGCTGATCGTCCTCGACAACGCGAGGGACGAGCGACAGGTTCGCCCGCTGCTGCCCGCCAGCCCCGGCAGTCTCGTCCTCGTCACCAGCCGCGACCCGCTGACCGGCCTTGCCATGGAAATCGGCGGGCCGCTGCGCGGCGCCTGGCTCCTGCGGCTCGATCTGCTCACTGAGGACGAAGCCGTCGGGTTGCTCACCGAGCACATCGGCCGGGACCGGGCCGCGGCCGAGCCGGACTCGGTCGCCGAGATCGCCAGCCTATGCGGGCGCCTGCCGCTTGCCCTCGCCATCGGCGCCGCCCGTGCCGCCCGGCCGGGACTGCCCCTCGCGGTCGTCGCCGAGGAACTCCGGGACGCACATCGCCGGCTCCGCGCCGACGCCGCCCGCGGACCGTACGCTGACGGCTCGGCTGCCGGCGATGCCCCGGGCTTCGGCAGCCCCGGCAGCCAACCGGGCTTGGGTGTTCCCGATGGCTCAGCGGGCCTCGGCAACCCCGGCATCTCCGGCGTCTGCGCGGGTACGGGCGGCTCATCGGACCTCGGCAGCCCAAGGGTCTCCGGCCCACGCGGCGTCCGTCAACTCCCCAGCGGCCGCGGGGGCACTGGCCTCCTTAGCGACCGCCGCCGCGTCCCTCGTCTCTCGAGCGGCCGCGGTGTCTCTCGCCTGTCAAGCGGCCGCGATGTCGCCGGCTCCCCTGACAGCCCCGGTGCGCCGGACGGTCCGGCCGACCTGCACACCGACATCCGCGCCGTGCTGTCCTGGTCGTACCAGCAGCTTGACTCGGCCGCCGCACGGATGTTCCGGCTGCTCGCGGTCCACCCCGGTCCGGACATCACCGCGGCCGCTGCCGCCAGTCTCGCCGCTGTGGACGCGGCCGAGGCCAGCCGCATGCTCGACGAACTATCCCGTGTCCGCCTCATCACGGAGCACGCGCCCGGTCGGTACGCGCTGCATGAGCTGCTGCGCGGCTATGCGGTGCGGGAGACTGGAAGGACCGACTCCAAGGTGGTCCGCAGGGCCGCCGTCGGCCGCCTGCTCGACCACTACCTGTACACCGCGGAGATCGCGTGCTCGCTGATCACGCCGTCGGCGCGGACCGCCGACTCGCGGCTGACCCCGGGCACCCGACCCGAACGGCTCGGCGACTCCAGGCAGGCACTGGCGTGGTATGAGGCCGAGCGCGCGGTGCTGGTCGCCGTCGTCACCCTCGCGGACCAGGCCGGGTTCGACGTGCACGGCTGGCGGCTCCCGCGGGCCATGATGCCGTTCCTCGCGTCGCGCGGGCACCACGTCGAGTGGGCGGCCACGCAGCGCATGGCACTGTCCGCCGCGACCCGCCTCGGGGATTTCTCGGCGCAGGCCGCGTGCGCCCGCTATCTGGCGTTCGCCTGCAACGCGCTGGCGGATCACGACAAGGCCGCCCGTCATTTCTCCGACAGCATCGCTGCCTGCGAGCGGCTCGGCGACCGCCGCGGTGAGGCGTCCGCCCACCACGGCCTCTGTCTGGTGGCCGAGCGCCAGGAACGCTACGCCGACGCCATCGACCACGCCGCGCGCGCGTTCCGCCTATACCAGGAGACCGGCAACGAGACCGGCGGGATCGACATGATCAACGCGATCGGCTGGTTCCGCGCGCTGCTGGGCGACTTCGAGCGGTCCCGGGCGTCCTGCGAGCAGGCCCTGCGGCTCGCCGTCCGGGCCGGCTACCTGGCCGGCCAGGAGAACGCCTGGGACAGCCTCGGTTACGCGGACTACCGGCTCGGAAACTTCGGCGCGGCCGCCGACTGCTACGAGCGCGCGCTCAGCCTGTGCAGGCAGCGCGGCAACCGGGCGGACGAGGCTACCTTCCTCACCCACCTGGGCGACAGCCGCCTGGCCCTCGGCCAGCGGGCCCTGGCCGGCGAGTCCTGGCGGCAGGCAGTCGCCATCCTCGACAACCTGGGCCACCCCAACGCGGCCAAGGTCCGCGCCAGGCTCGCCAGTGCCAGGCTCGGCCCTGCTGAACTAGGCCGTGCCGGACTAGGCAGTGCTGAACTAGGCGGTGCTGAACTCGGCGGTGCTGAACTCGGCGGTGCCGAAGGAGGCAGTGCCGAACTTGGCGGTGCCGGGCGAAACAGTCCCAGGCGCGACACTGCCAGGCGCCATAGTGGCCAACTCGCTCGTGGCCACTTCGACAGTGCCCAGCTCGACAGTGCCCAGCTCGACAGTGCCCAGCTCGATGGCGCGCATCTTGATGGCGCGCAACCCGAAGCCATCCAGGCCGATGCCACCCAGGTCGACGGCGCCCAGTTCGACGGCGCCAGGCTTGACGGCCTAAGGACGGCGGCGCGCGGGTAGCCCATCCGCCGGGGACTGTCCACGCGGCCAGGCCTCATATACGATCTTGCCGATGACAGGAGACCGGGCCGGATCTAACCCGCTGACGGGGACGACGCCCTCGAAGATCATCGCCGTGCACGTGAGCTACCGGAGCCGGGCGATGGAGCGCGGACGGCTTCCGCGCTGGCCGTCCTACTTCCTCAAGCCGCCGAACACCCTGGCGAGCAACGGGGATCCCGTGCTGCGGCCGCCGGGATGCGAGCTGCTGGCCTTCGAGGGCGAGGTCGCGCTGATCATCGGCAGCCGCGCCACCCGGGTCTCCCCCGCCGACGCGTGGGATCACGTCGGCTGGGTGACCGCGGCGAACGACTTCGGCGTCTACGACCTGCGATACGCCGACAACGGGTCGAATGTCCGGTCCAAGGGCATCGACGGGTACACGCCGATCGGACCGGGGCTGCTCGACGCCCGCTCCATCGACCCGGAGCGCGTCCGGCTGCGGACCTGGCTCAATGGTGACCTGGTGCAGGACGCGGTCAGCGGTGACGATCTGCTGTTCTCCTTCGCCGACATCGTCGCGGACATCTCTCGGCTGACCACCCTCGAGCCGGGCGACGTGATCCTCAGCGGCACCCCGACCGGGTCGACCGTGGTCCGGCCGGGCGACCTGGTCGAGGTCGAGGTCACCGCCTCCGGCCGGGACGCCCGCGAGCCGGGCACCCGTGACCCGGGCAGCCGCGACCCGGACGGGGCGGAGCTGTCTACCGGCCGGCTGGTCTCACCCGTCGAGGAGGCGGGCTACGAGCTCTCCCGGCCAGGCGCGATGCCAGCCGCGGACGACGCACAGCGCGAGGCGGCATACGGCGCGCGCGGGGCCCCCGGGCCAACCGACTCCCCCGCCGACCTGCTGCGCGCGGTGTCCGCCGTATCCACCGCGACGCTCGCGTCCCAGCTGCGCAAGCGCGGTTTCAACTCCGTCACGCTGGACCGGCTGCACACCACCCGGCCCGGCACGAAGATGGCCGGGTTCGCCAGGACACTGCGCTACGTCCCGTTTCGGGAGGACCTGTTCGCGCGGTTCGGCGGGACGGTGGGCGGCAGCGGGCTGAACGCGCAAAAGCGCGCCGTCGAGCAGATCAGGCCCGGTGAGGTCCTGGTCATCGAGGCACGCGGCGACCCCTCAGCGGGCACCGTCGGGGACATCCTCGCGCTGCGCGCCCAGGTTCGCGGCGCGCGCGGGATCGTCACCGACGGGGCGATCAGGGACAGCGAGACGCTGCGCGGCAGCCTGGACATCCCGGTGTACTACGCGGCGACGCACCCGGCGGTGCTCGGGCGGCGGCACGTCCCGTGGGAGGTCGACGCCGCGGTCGCGTGCGCGGGCGTCACGGTCACGCCGGGCGACATCATCGTGGGCGACGGCGACGGCGTCATTGTTGTCCCCGCCCACCTGGCCATGGAGGTCGCGCGGGATGCTGCCGAGCAGGAGCGCCAGGAGGAGTTCGCGGCCGAGATGGTGGCGAAGGGCGAGTCCGTCGACGGGCTCTACCCCCTGGGCAAGCGCTGGCAGGCCGCCTACGAGGTCTGGCTGGACGCCAGGGCATCCGGCCAGGCCGACCAGAGCCGACAGCCTGGCCGGGGCCAGGCGTAGTCGAGCCGCGCTAAGCCCGGCGGCGCGACCGTTCCAGCACGAGCACTGGCTCTCCCCGCTGACCCCGGCAGGCGGGGGCCGGCCGCGCTATACCTGGCTGGCCGGCTGTTCCGGCACCGGCAGCGGCTCGCTCCTGCTGACCTCGCGGGGCGCGGGGCGCGCGGCCGCGTGCCTTGAGGTCGTCGCCAGGCCGAGGACCATGACGAGCAGCCCGCACGCCGCGAGCACGAACCAGGCCGGATGGCTCGCGCCGGGAAAACCCTGACCGATGGTCCCGTGCAGCCCGCTCGCGACGACCGAGCCGACCACCGACACGCCGAGCGACTGCCCGGCCTGCCTGCCCGCCGAGGTGATGCCGCCCGCCACGCCTGCCTGGTCGCGCGGCATCCCGGCGAGTGCGACCGCGGCGATGACCGCGTTCACGGAGCCGTAGCCGATGCCGAAGGCGAGGTACGCCACGGCGAGCAGCGCCCACGGGGCGAGCACCGAAGACTGCGCGAGCGCGAGACAACTCCCGGCGAGCGCGACGCCCGCCACCGCGAGCGGCCAGCGGCCGCCGCGGCTGGCGAGCACCCGGCCCGCGACCGGGCCAGCCGCCGCGGTGCCGACCGCGATGGGGATCAGCGCCAGCCCCGCGGCCCAGGCGGACAGGCCGCGGACGTCCTGGAGGTACAGGGTGGTCAGGAACAGGAAGCCGCCCAGGCACGCGAACGCGGACACAGTGATCACTACGGCGCCGCTGAACGCGGCGTCGAGGAATACCCGCAACTCGATCAGCGGGTCGGTCCGGTGCAGTTCCCAGCCGATGAGCAGGGCAAGCGCCGCCGCCGAGACCGCGAACGCGGCAACGACGGGCAGCGACCGCCACCCCGCCGACGGCCCCTGGATGATCCCGTCGATCAGGCACGCGAGGAAGGCGATCACCAGGACCTGGCCCGGCGGGTCGATGCGACGGGGACGGGCCGCCCGCGATTCACCGATGACCAGCACGGACAAGACGATCCCCGCGACCCCGGGAACGACGTTGATCCAGAACAGCGAGCGCCAGCCCCAGGTGGCGGCGAGGACGCCGCCGATGACGGGCCCGACGGCCATCCCGATGCCGAACGTCCCCGACCAGATGCCGAGCACCCGCGCGCGGGCCCCCGGGTCGGCGAACATGGCGGTGAGGACTCCCATCGCCATCGGGGTGAGCGCGGACCCCGCGGCGCCCTGGACCGCCCGGAACGCGATCAGCCAGCCGACCGACGGGGCGAGCCCGCACCCCGCCGAGGCGAGGGTGAACACCGCAAACCCGGTCTGCAGCACGGTGCGGCGGCCGAACCGGTCGCCGAGGGAGCCGGAGGTCAGCATCAGGCTGGCCGTGGTGATCGTGTAGGCGGCCACCGTCCACTGCAGCTCGGCGACAGAGGCGTGCAGGTCCCGGCCGATGAGCGGCAGCGCCAGGTTCACCACCGTTGTATCCACGGCGATGATGAACACGGTCAGGCAGCAGACGAACACGGCGACGGCACGTGTCGCGCGACTTGGCATGCACGGGCTGGCGGCGGATGCCATTATCGTTTTCCTTCCGCGATGCTGGGAGGCGGGATCCCGGGTGGCGGCCCCGGCGCCACCAGCCCGGCAGACCGATCACAACAGCCATTCGCGATGCATCACCAGAGCGCGAACGGCGCACGAATGCGGCATGCACCCCGCTGACCAGCACAGATGTGGTTCACAGCGGACGTCCAAGAGCGGGGCATACCTACCGGCCGGTAACCATATACGCGCTTCGCGTGACTGCAATACGCTGATCGGACGGGGATCGGGAAACTCGCGACGGAATGCTGGGATATGGCGGCGGAGTCCACAGCACGTCTCCCGCAGGTTGAGCGGATTATTGCCGTGCGCTGGGAACGCGGCCACCAAGACGCGGGCGAGGTCGGCGCCAAGCTCGCGAGCATCGGGCACTGATCCGGATGGCGCGGCGAGAGCGGTTGGCGGGCCGGCGGAAGGCGCTCGGCCTGACGCAGGAGGACCTCGCGGCGCTGCTCGCGGTCGAACGGACCACGGTGGCCCGCTGGGAGCGCGGCGAGACCGAGCCGCTTGCCGGGCTGCGGCCCAGGCTCGCTAGGGCGCTCCAGTTGTCACCCGACCAGCTCACGGCCCTGCTGCACGTCGATGGCGCCGTCTGGGAGACGCCGTCGGCGGCCGAGCCCGGCCCGGGCTCGCGCGCCACAGACGATGTCAGCAGGCCCGTGCCGCGGCAGCTGCCCGCCGCCGTCGCGGACTTCACCGGCCGCGCCGCCGAGCTGACCGCGCTTGACGCCAACCTCGACGCCGTCGGCGGCACACCGGGCACGGTGGTGATCTCCGCTATCGGCGGCACGGCCGGGGTCGGCAAGACCGCCCTGGCCGTGTACTGGGCGCACCAGGTGGCCGGCCGGTTCGGCGACGGGCAGCTGTATGTCAACCTGCGCGGCTTCGACCACTCCGGCACCCCGGCGGCCCCGCACCAGGTCATCCGCGGCTTCCTTGAGGCCCTCGGCGTCCCGCCCGAGCGCGTCCCGCCGGCCCCGGACGCGCAGGCCGGGCTGTACCGCAGCCTGCTCGCGGACCGGAAGATGCTGATCGTCCTGGACAACGCCCGCGACGAGCAGCAGGTCCGCCCGCTGCTCCCGGCCAGCCCCGGCAGCCTCGTGGTCGTCACCAGCCGCAGCCAGCTGGCCGGGCTCGCCGCCGCGGACGGCGCCCGGCTCATCTACCTTGACATCCTCAGCGACAGCGAAGCCATCGCGCTGCTCACCACTCGCATCGGCGCCAGCCGGGCCGCCGCCGAGCCCGAGGCGGTCGCCGAGATCGCGGCGCTGTGCGCGCGCCTGCCGCTGGCCCTGGCGGTCGCGGCGGCCCGCGCCGCCGCCCGGCCCCGCCTCCCGCTGTCGGATCTGGCGGCCGAGCTGCGCGATGCCGCCGGCCGGCTGGACGCGCTTGACACCCCCGGCGATCCCGCCGCCAGCGTCGGCGCCGTCTTGTCCTGGTCCTACCAGCAGCTCCCGACCGACGAGACCGCTCGCATGTTCCGGCTGCTCGGCCTGCACCCGGGCCCCGACATCAGCGTCCCCGCCGCCGCCAGCCTCGCCGCCACCGACCAGGCAACGGCCCGCCGGCTGCTCCGCGAGCTCACCCGCGCCCACCTGATCACCGAGCACGTCCCCGGCCGCTACGCCTTCCACGACCTGCTGCGCGCCTACGCCGCCGCCCAGGCCGGCGAGTACGACAGCGAGACCGAGCGTCGCGCGGCTGTCGGCAGGGTCCTCGACCACTACCTGCACACCGCCCACGCCGCCGCTATCCTGCTGACCCCGTCACGTGAACCCATTACCCTCCCGCCGCCAAGGCCTGGCGCGGATCCGGAGCACCTCGCCAGCTATCAGCAGGCGATGGCGTGGTTCCGTGCCGAGCACGATGTCCTCCTCGCCGCCGTCCGCCTTGCCAGGCCCTCGCTGGACGACCACGCCTGGCAGCTCCCCTGGACGATGGCGGACTACTTCCTGCGGCGCGGCCACTGGGATGAGTGGGCCCGCATCCAGGGGCAGGCGGTGACGGCTGCCGTAAGCCTTGGCGATACGGCTGCGCAGGCAATGTCTCGCCGTATCCTGGCTAACGCCTACATCACGGTCGGGGATCATGATCAAGCAGGCGTTCATCTCGGGTACTGCCTTGAGCTGTACCAGCGGCTCGGCAGCCGTCTGGGTGAGGCCAACGTCCAGTACGCGCTCGCGCAGCTAGCAGAACGCCAAGGTCGTTATGCCGACGCGCTTGAGCACACCGAGCAAGCCCTCCGGTTGTTCCAGCGCATCGGCGAGCGGAGGGCAGAGGTCGAAATGCTCAACAACGTCGGCTGGTACCGCGGTCTCCTCGGCGACTACCAGCAGGCTCGCGCGTTCTGCCGGCAGGCACTGGTCCGCAACGCTGAACTCGACAACTACCTCGTTGAAGGAAACATATGGGACAGCGTTGGCTACGCGGAGCACCATCTCGGCAACTTCGCCGAGGCCGCCGCGTGCTACCAGCGCGCGATCAGCATTGCCCGCGACGGCGGCGACAGGCCGAGTGAGGCACTGGCCCTCGTCCACCTCGGCGATACCCGGCACGCCGCAGGCGACCTTCCGCAGGCCATCCAGGCCTGGCAGCAGGCGCTCGCTATCCTCGACGACCTTGGTCATCCGGACGCCGCCGGGATCCGAGCCAAGCTCGCGAGCATCCGGGAATGACCGGGATGGCACGACGGGACCGGTTCGCGCGGCGGCGGAAGGAGCTCGGCCTGACCCAGGAGCAGCTGGCCGGCCTGCTGAAGGTCGAGCGGACCACGGTGGCGCGCTGGGAGCGGGGTACGTCCCACCCGGCCCGCTGGCTGCGGCCGAGGCTGGCACGGGCACTGGAGGTTTCCGCTGCCCGGCTCGCGGCCGCACCCAAAGTCATATACGATTTTCTATGGTGCGGCACCCGGCCGGCCGCGGGGCCTGTACCGGGGCCAGCCGGACGTGGCAGGCTACCTAGGAGGCCTGCCCCCATCAAGGGACCAGCGAAAGGACCAGCCAGTGAGGTTCCGCAGCGACCCCGCGCGGATTCGCGGGTCGATCGTCCCAGTCGTCTCGCCGTTCAGCGCCGACGGCGCGCCCGACCTTGACTCGCTGCGGAACCTGGTCCGCTGGCAGCTGGAATCCGGCTCGCACGGCATCTCGCTCGGCGGGTCCACCGGCGAGCCGTCGGCGCAGTCCACCGCCGAGCGCGCCGCCGCGATCAGGGCGGTCGCCGCGGAGATCGCCGACCGGGTGCCGTTCGTGCCGGGCACCGGCTCCGCCAAGCAGGACGAGACGCTTGAGCTCACCGCGATCGCCCGGGACGCGGGCGCGGACGCGGTGCTGATCATCACCCCGTACTACGCGCGGCCCACCCAGGAGGGGCTGTTCCACTGGTACGACACCGTCGCCCGCGAGTTCCCCGACCTGCCCGTCATCGCCTACAACGTGCCGTCCCGGACCGCGGTCGACATCGCGCCGGAGACGGTGGCGCGGCTACGCCGGGCGCACCCGAACATCGTCGGGGTGAAGGAGACCACGAAAGACTTCGAGCACTTCTCCCGGGTGCTGAAGGTGGCCGGGCGAGACACGCTGGTGTGGTCCGGGATCGAACTGCTGTGCCTGCCCTTGCTGTCGCTCGGCGGCGTCGGGTTCGTCTCCGCGACCGCCAACCTGGCGCCGGCCGCCACCGCCCAGATGTACGAGCACTGGCAGAACGGCGAGTTCGAGGCGGCCCGCGAGGTGCACTTCGCGCTGCACCCGGTGACCGACGTGATCTTCACCGAGACCAACCCGGCGGCCGCCAAGTGGGTGCTCGCGCAGGCCGGGCTCATCGGCTCCGGGTTCGTCCGGCCGCCGCTCGTCCCGCTGACCGAGACCGGGCAGGTG
>Ga0335075_10017099_pt1 | contig 10800 bp, 7 predicted proteins | sample Lox_Sample_24_FD_206723 | JGI IMG/M metagenome (GOLD analysis project Ga0335075, IMG submission 206723) | Soil microbial communities from Loxahatchee National Wildlife Refuge, Florida, United States - Lox_Sample_2.4 | ecosystem: Environmental > Terrestrial > Soil > Wetlands | place: USA: Florida... | reverse complement strand
CCGTGTGACCGTCGTTCTCGACCCACGGACTCGGGTGCTGGACGACGGGCGCACGCTGGTCGGCGGCGACCCGTGGCGGGTGCTGCGGCTCACCGAGGGCGGCGCGGCGGTGGTGCGGGGGCTGCTGGCGGGCGCGGGCACTGGCCCGGGCGCGGGCGGGGGCGACACGGCGGCCCGGGCGCTCGCGCGGCAGCTGATCGACGCCGGCCTCGCACACCCGCGGGCGACCCCCGTCCCGTGCGGCGAGGTGACCGTCGTCATCCCGGTCCATGACCGCACCGAGCAGCTCGAGCGCTGCCTGGCGTCCGTGTTCGAAGCGGACCGCCCCGGGCGCGTGATCGTCGTTGACGACGGCTCGCGCGACGCGGCCGGGGTGGACGCGGTATGTGTGCGGATGGGGGCTGAGCTGATCAGGCGCGATCGCTGCAGCGGCCCGGCCGCGGCACGGAACACGGCGCTGGCCCGAGTCGAGTCCGGACTCGTCGCGCTGCTCGATTCCGACTGCGTCCCGGAGCAGGGCTGGCTCTCGCTGCTCTGCGGGACGCTGGCCGTCGATCCCGGGCTGGGCGCGGTTGCGCCGCGGGTGCGGCCGCTCGAGGAACGCTGGGAAGGTTTGTCGCCCTCAGGACGACAAACCTTCCCAGCATCCCGCGGCAACCGAGCGCTCGCCCGGTTTGCCGCGGTGCGCTCGCCACTCGACCTGGGGCCGTGGCCCTCGCTGGTGCGACCGGGCGGGCGAGTCGCCTATGTGCCGACGGCGGCGCTGCTCGTGCGTCGCGAGGCGCTCGGCGAGGCCGCAACACCGTTCGACCCCGCGCTCCGGTATGGGGAGGACGTCGACCTCGTCTGGCGGATGCTCGATGGGGGCTGGTCGATCCGCTACCAGCCGGAGGCGGTTGTCCGGCACGGCGAACCGGGGCGGCTGCGACCGTGGCTGGCGCGCCGTTTCCGGTACGGCAGCTCCGCCGGCCCGCTCGCCCGCAGACACCCGAAGCGGCTCGCGCCCGTGGTCATCCATCCGCCCTCGGCCACGGTGCTCGGCGCCGCGGCCGCGGCGGTCGGCTCGCGACGGGTGCCGAGCGCGGCCGCCGCCCTCCCGGTCGCGCTGCATGCTGTCCGCGTCGCCCGGTCCCTGTCGTATCACGGCGTCTCGGCTCGGACGGGGGCCGCGCTCGGGTTGCAAGGCCTCGGCGAGAGCGGAGCCGCACTCGGGCGGGCGACGACGATGCTCGCACCGCCGCTCGTCGCCGCCGGACTGCTGCACGCTCGCACTCGGCGACCGGCGCTCGCACTCCTGCTCGCCGCCCCGGTCCGAGATTGCGCCCGTCTGCGGCCCTCGCTCGACCCGGTGCGCTTCGCCACTCTGAGCATCGCCGACGACGTCTCCTATGGCGCCGGAGTGTGGGCGGGAGCGCTCAGAGCCCGCACCGTGCGCCCGCTGCGACCACGGATCAACCGACGTGTGTCACCTGGACGTGGACTATCCACGCTCAGGTGACACACCGCCGCCCCGGCAGGAACCTGCGATCCTCGTCACACCATGGCCTCCGACCCGTACCAGATCCTGGGGATCACGCCGACCGCCACCGACGACGAGCTGCGCACCGCCTACCGAGGGCTCGTCCAGCTCCACCATCCCGACCACAACAACGGCTCGCGGGAGTCGGCGTTGCGCTTCGCCGAGGTCCAGGAGGCCTACGCCCACGTGAGGCTGCTGCGTAAGCAGGCCGACACGACCCGCACCACCGGCCCGACACCGGGTCCCACCGGCACCGGCCCTGAGGTCGAGGCCCGCCTCCGGGCAATGGAGAACGAATTGCGCGCCGCGCGCGAGCAGCGGGAGAAGGCCGCCCGCGAAGCGGCCGAGGAGGCCGCCCGCGCCACGGCAGCCACGGCCGACGCGGCTACCCGCGCCACTCGGAAGGCCACCGGCTACGACGAGCAGGGGCGCGCGACCGACGAGGAGCTGGGGTACTACTCGACCGACGACAGCTTCGCCAAGATCCTGGATGACTTCGCGGACCAGGTCTCCACCCGGTTCGCCGAGGCGCACCCGCCCACTGAGGGCCGACGACGCAAGCCGCGGTCGGTCGCGGACTGGATCGACGAGCTCGGCTCCCGCCTGACCGGCGACTCGCACCGCAAGCAGGACGAGTGAGCCCCGAGCTCTATGACCCCGCCGAGCACCGGCCGCTCGCGGGGCCCCCATGGAGCGAGGACGCGGCACGCACCGCGATCGCCGCGATCACCGACGACGCGATCGCCTCGTACCGCGGCCCGCACCGGCTGTGGCCCAACCACCCCGCCGACCTCGACGACGATCCTGCGGACCGGATCTTCCGCTGCATCTACCTGGGCGCCGCCGGCATGGCCTGGGGTCTGGACCGGCTTGCCGGCGCGGGCCTCGCCGACCGCTGGCCGGCGATCGACGAGCTCGCCACCGTGCTCCCCGGGGACTACCGGGCCGACCCCGAGCTCACCGAACTGGAGACCGGCACGCCTCCACCGCCTCCCTCGCTGCTCTTCGGTGAGTCCGGAATCCTGATCGCCTGCGAGGCGATCACCGCGAACGACGGCCCCGACAGACAGGATGAGCTCGCCGCCACGATCGCCACCAACGCCCGCAACGAGACCCGCGAGCTGTGCTGGGGCTCACCCGGGACGATGATCGCCGCGGAGGCGATGTGGCGCCGCACCGGCGACCCGCGGTGGCGGGAGCTCTGGCGCGACAGCGCGCTCTGGCTCATCGAGCAGTGGGAGGACCCGGTCTGGGTGCAGGACATGTACGGCGACAGCAGCCGGTATGTCGGCGCGGGCCACGGCTTCGCCAGCAACGCATCGGTTCTGCTGTCCGGGCTCGATCTCCTCGGCGAGGAGGGCGACGATCTCGCTGAGCGCATCATCACCACCACCGCCGGGCTCGCGCAGCGTGACGGCCCGCTCGCACAGTGGCCGGCCCTCGCCGACGCCGAGATCGAGCGGCGACCGGTCCAGTGGTGCCACGGCGCGCCCGGGATCGTCACCGCGCTCGCCTCCGCCCCGGCCGATTGGCGAATCGACGGACTGCTCGCTGCGGGCGCGGAGCTCACCTGGCGTGCCGGTCCGCTGTGCAAGGGCGTCGGGCTCTGCCACGGCACCGCGGGCAACGCGTACGCGCTGCTGGCGCTCCATCACCGAACCGGCGATGAGCGATGGCTCGAGCGCGCCCGCGCCTTCGCCATGGACGCCGCCGCCGATGTGACGGCCTGGCGCGCCCGTCACGGTCAGGGTCGCTTCACCCTGTTCACGGGCGATCTCGGCGTGGCGCTGCTCCTCGCCGACTGCCTCGAGGACCGCGCCCGCACCCGCAGCAGCTTCCCGTTCCTCGATCACCCGCTCGGGTGAGACCAACGCACCTAACTCTCAATCTAAGGTCGAGGGTGAGTCTCCGGCCATAGCCGCCCACTGCCGCCCCACTGCCGGCCCACAGCCGGCCGGACAGCCCGCCTCTCAGCCGGCCTCAGCCACGCAGCTCGGCAGCCCGCTCCCGCACGGTGGCCTTGGACTCCAGAGGCATCGCACCTGGGTGTCCGTCGCCCGGCCAGGGCGTGAGCAGCAGCAGCAACCGCGCGGTCGAGCGGGCGATGACCTCGTGGCGTTCGGCGGGATCGAATTCGACGAGCAGCCCGGCCCCGCCGGTCACGCTGCCACCCTCCCGCGAGGTGATCTCGACCTCGCCGTCGAGGACGCTCACCCAGGCGCGCTCGTGGACCTGGTGCTCCTGGAGGCTCTCGCCTGCGGGGATCTCCAGCACCACCGCGCGCGCCGCGGTCCCGGACGAGAGGATCTCAGGCGAGTGGGGGCTGAGCTCCCGGGAGAGCAGCGACCAGCTTCTCATCGCCGGCGATCCCGTGTGCCGCAGCGCTCGGACATCGTCGACAGCTTGGCACAGATCAGCTCACAGAACCACGTCGACGCGCGTCGCGCCGCATCGTGCGGGCGACGTAGTCGCTCACGCTGTGGCGCTCCTCCGCCCACGGGTCGCCGCGATGGTGGTAGCCGTTGCGCTCCCAGAAGCCGAGCTCGTCATGCTCGAGCACCTGCAGGCGGCTGAGCCACTTCGCCGACTTCCAGAAGTAGAGGTGCGGGACGAACAGCCGCATCGGTCCGCCGTGCTCGGGCTCCAGCGGTCCACCATCCGCCTCGAACGCGACCAGCGCGGGATGCTCGAGCACATCGGAGAGAGGAAGGTTCGTCGTGTAGCCGGTGGGGCTTTCGGCAAGCAGGTATCCCGCGTCAGGCGACAGCCCCGCCCGCTGCAGCAGCGGAGCGACCGCCAGGCCGCGCCAGTGCATCCCGAACTTCGACCAGCGGGTGACGCAATGGATATCGCCCTCCCAGGCGACCTGGGGCTCGGCCTGGAGTGCCGCCCAGTCGAGCGTGAACGGCTCACGAACCGCGCCGTCGATCCTCAGCGTCCACTCCGCGGCCGGGGTCCGCGGCGCCTCCTCCACCGACAGCACCGGCCACTTGACGGTCGGTGACTGACCCGGGGGCAGGCGCTCCGGGTCGATCCCGAGTGACTCCGCGCGGCGGCGGCCGCGGTCGCCGAACTGGCGGGGAGTGATGGGCATCGTCTCATTCTGCCCGCGGTGGCCGGCGTCACCACGCTGGACATCTTCCCGAAAAGCGAGCAATCGGCTCGATTCCGGTCCCGAGCGAGCCGATAGACCGGCCATGCCTCGTCCGATACGTGGTGTCGTGGTGATTCTTGGGGCGTGGCTCGTCGCGTGCGAGCTGCACGGTCTCGGCATACGCTGGGCGCCGTCAGGGCCCGAAAAATGGCTGCACCTGGTGATGATGGGGATCGGCGCGGTCCTGTGCATCGCGCGCGGGCTGATCCGTCCCCGCGAGCGGGCCGCTTGGATCGTGATCGGGCTGGCGGTGCTCGCCTGGACGCTCGGCGAGCTCTACTTCACCGCGGTCCTGTGGTCCGACGCCTCGCCGCCGGTCCCCTCCCCCGCCGACGCGGGGTATCTGTCGCTGCCGCCGCTGATCATCCTCGGCGTGGTGCTGCTCACCCGCTCGCGCGTCCGGGGGCTGCCGCGCATGGTGTTCGTCGACGGCCTGATCGCCGGGCTCGCAGTCGGCGCGATGAGCGCCGCAATCGTGTTCCAGCCGGTGCTCGATTCGCTGCACGGCCTCTCGATCTCGGTCATCACCAACTTCGCCTATCCGGTCCTCGACCTGATCATGCTCGGGGTGCTGATCGGGCTGCTGGCAATCGGCGGACGCCGCCTCGACCGCCGCCTGGGCGTGCTGGCGCTCGGCGTGCTCTGCTTCTGGGCCTCGGACACGATCTACCTGATCAAGGACGCCGCCGGCACGTGGGTGTCGGGCGGCCCGTTCGATCCCGGCTGGTGGACGATCGCCGAATGCGCGGCGATCGCGGCCTGGATGGACCCGGAGAAGGCCCACGCCGGGACCCTGCTCATCCGCGCTCGGCCGAGTATCCGCGTTCCCGTCGCGTTCGCGCTGGTGGCAATCGCCGTGCTCGTCGCCGGCTCCTTCACCACGATCACCGTGCCCGCGGTGGTGCTGGCCAGCACCGCTCTGGCAGCCGTGCTGCTCCGCCTGGTGCTCACCTTCCGCGCCCATCAGGGGATGCTCGACAGCTCCCGCACCGAGGCGTCGACCGACCCGCTCACCGGACTGGGCAACCGCCGGGCGCTCGCCGCGGCGCTGGGGGCGCGCCTGGACCACGACGAGCCGGACGAGTTCGTGCTCGGGCTGTTCGACCTCGACGGCTTCAAGAGCTACAACGACTGCTTCGGCCACGCCGCCGGGGACGCACTCCTGCAGCGGCTCGCTCGCGCGGTGGAGAGCGTGCTGCCGGCTCCGGCCGCGGCGTACCGCATCGGCGGAGATGAGTTCTGCGTGCTCGTCCCCGCCGGCGAGGTCGGCGAGGCGATGCTGCGCGCCGCGCATTCCGTCCTGGCCGAACGCGGCGAGGGGTTCGCGGTGTCGGCGTCGGCCGGCAGCGTGAGGCTGCCGCAGGAGGCGGCCGACCCCTCCGAGGCGCTCCGGCTCGCCGACCAGCGCATGTATGAGGACAAGCACTCCTCGCGCCGCTCGGGCGCGGCCAAGGAGGTCGCCCGCACCCTGCTCTGCGCCCTCGAGCAGCGCGACCCGCACCTCACCGACCACCTCTCCGACGTGGAGCGCCTGGCGACCAAGACCGCGAAGGCGCTCGGCCTGCCCGACGACCAGATCGAGCTCATCGGCCTCGGCGCTGAACTGCACGACGTCGGCAAGGTCGGCATCCCCGAGGCGATCCTCAACAAGCCCGGTTCGCTCAGCGACGAGGAGTGGGCGCTGATGCGCGGGCACACGATCGCCGGTCAGCGGATCCTCGACTCCTCTCCGGCGCTGACCACGGTCGGCCGGCTCGTGCGCGGCTCACACGAGCGCTGGGACGGCAAGGGCTACCCCGACGGTCTCTTCGCCGCCGCGATCCCGCTCGGGGCCCGCGTGATCGCGGTGTGCGACTCCTACGACGCGATGACCAGCGACCGCAGCTATCGACGCGCGATGAGCGAGGAGGTGGCGCTCGCCGAACTGCGCGCGGGTGCGGGCTCGCAGTTCGACCCGCAGGTCGTCGCCGCGTTCCTGCGGGTGCGCGAGCAGGAGGCGTGGGCGGGAGCGCCGCTGCCGGACCTGGCCAGGCCGGACGCACAGATCGCGCGCCCGGCCGGACCGGTCGAGATCGACTAGTCCGCGTCGGCAACGATCGACCCGACCCGCTCGCCGAGCGTCCGGTCACGTGCGTTGACGATCGCTGCCCAGATGCCGGCGGCGACGATCACCCCGACCGCGATCAGTGGGTACTCGGAGAACGGCTTGGGCTGGCCGGGCTTGATCAGCTCGTAGAGCGGGTACCCGACCGCGAAGGCACCGAGCAGTGGCAACAGCAGGTGCTTGATCGGATTGAACAGATCCGGATGGTGTCGTCTGAAGTACACCGGTAGGGCCAGGTTCGTCATCAGGTACGTGACGATCACGAGGATCGTGCCCATCGTGCCGATCTCGCCGAAGTACAGGACAGGAGGCTGGGACCACCCGAAGATGTAGGTGAGCCCGAGCGCGATGCCGAGGTAGACGATGAACGCGGCATAGGGGGTCCGCGTCTCCGTGGTGACCCGCGCCACCCACGACGGCAGCAGACCCTCGCGGCCCGAGTTGAAGATGATCCGGGCCTGCGAGTTCGCCGCTGAGATCAGCGTTCCGAAGATCGACGTGAAGCCGGCGATGTAGGCGAGGAACGCGAGCAGCCCAGAGACCGTCTTCGCCGCTGCGACGAACGGCACCGGCTGTGCTGCGTTCAGCAGGCCGACGTGCTCACCGAATGAAATGACGGTCGTGTAGGCGAACAGGATGTAGGCGCCGCCCAGCAGCAGGATCGACCACAGGATCGCCTTGCCAATGCCGACGCGCGGGTCCTCGCACTCCTCGGCGAGCGCCGCGGAGTTCTCCCAGCCGATGAACATGTAGATCGCGAGCGGGAAGCCGAGCGAGAGGCCGGAGAAGCCGCCGGACAGGCGGCCGGGATCAAACGGATGCAGATTGAGCGATCCGCCGTGCTTGATCAGCAGCGCGATCGCGATGATCAGCATCAGGCCGATTTCGAAGCTGAAGAAGATGGCGGCGGCCTTGGTCGAGACCTTCGCCCCGCGCACGATCATCGCCAGCGCGATCGCGACGAGGATGAAGGTGAGGATCTGCCACGGAATGTGGATGTGCAGGTAGACCCGCAGAATGTCCGAGGTCCACCCACCGGAGATCCCGACGACCGAGGCGACGGCGGTGATGTAGCCCGCCGAGAGCACGAGCGCCATCAGCACGGCCAGATATGGGCCGAACGCCTTGCCGATGAAGGTGACGAACGAGCCCGTTGAGGGATGGACCCGGCTGAACTGAGTGAGCGTGTTGCCGAGCAACCCGATCGCCACCATCGCCGCGATGATCGTCAGCGGCGCCGGCACTCCGGCCGTCGACGCGACCAGGCCGAAGCCGAAGTAGAACGACATCGCGGGGGCGATGTTCGCCATTGTCGACGTCGCAATGTCGACGTTTGACAACACCCCTCGCGCGAGGCGGGTGTGCTGCGCGGCGGTCGCCGCCGGTTTGGTCTCAGGCCCGGGTGCCACCGGTCCACTCATGCCCACATTGGCCATCTACTCACCTCTCTGAATCCTTCCTCACAGCGCACGGGACGCCCCCCGGAAACAGGGAATGCGCCGCCCCACGCTCCTCTCTCGGTCGCACACTTTGAGGCCGGTCCCGTCACCTGTCAACGGAGTTCCGGCATTCATCGAAAGCGACACTTGAACCGATTCACCTACACGATGCGTCAGGCGTCACTCAGGCCGCGTGCGCGGCACCGTGATGCTCGGCGACGGCGTCCAGACCGGTGGCCACCGCGTCCGCGATCGTGTGCAACTCGTCCACCCCGACGGTGAGGGGCGGGCCGATTGCCACCCCGGTCGCCTGGCCGCGGGTGATCACGCCCGCATCGCGGATCGCGTCGTAGAACGCGTGGGCGGCGTGCGGGTCGCGCTGCAACTCGTCGGACAGATCGACCGCCGCCGCCAGACCGACACCGCCCCTCACCTCACCACACGCGGGGTGTTCGGCGAGCGGTGAGATCGCCTCCCAGAGCGAGGCCTCGAGCTCGCGTCCGCGCGGGATCAGTCCCTCGGACTCGAGCAGGTCGAGGTTGGCCAGCGCCGCCGCGCAGCACGTCGGGTGACCCGCGTAGGTGGCGCCGTGACGGACCATCACCCGACCGGCCTGCGACCAGAACGGATCGGACACCCGGCCGGAGACGAGCACCGCGCCGAGCGGGAGATAGCCGCTGGTCAATCCCTTGGCGGTGACCACGATGTCCGGCTGCATCCCGAAGCGCTCGTAGCCGAACCAGGTCCCGAGTCGGCCGAAGCCGCAGATCACCGCGTCGATCACGAGCAGCACGTCGTTGGCGTGGCAGATCTCGCTCACGCCCTCCAGGTAGCCGGCGGGCGCAGGCCGGACTCCGCCGGCGCCGATCACCGGCTCGCAGAAGAAGGCGGCGACGTTGTCGGCCCCGAGCCGCGCGATCTCGGCCTCCAGCGCGTCGAGCGAGGCGTAGTCGACCTGTGAGGTGCGCTCGTTCAGCGGACCGAACCCCTGGCGGATCGTCGGCAGGCCGGCGAGGCTCGTGCCGAACCCGTGCGTGCCGTGATACGAGTAACTGCGGCTGATCAGCCCGACCTTGTCCGGGCGACCCTGCAGCCCCCAGTACATCCGCGCGAGCTTGGCCGCGGTCTCGATCCCGTCACCACCGCCCAGGGTGAGGAAGACCTTCGAACCCTCCATCTCGCACAGCCCGCTCAACCGATCGCACAGCCGACCCGTCGGCTCGTTGGTGAGATCCCCGAACGTGGAGTAGCACTCCAACCGCGACAGCTGGGCGGAGATCGCGTCGGTGATCTCGCGCCTGCCGTGGCCGACGTGGCAGTACCACAGCCCGCCGGCAGCGTCGAGGTACCGGCGGTCGTCCGAGCCATAGACGTAGACCCCCTCCCCACGCGTGATCGTGAACTCGTGGCCGGAGACCTCCGCCATGTCGGCGAACGGATGCCAGAAGGTGCTCATGCTGGTGCTCCCTTGTGCGCTCAGATCGTGGTGGCGGGGGCGCCGACGAGCGGCCATCCGGCGCCGCCCAGGCTGGAGACAGCGGCGATCGACTGCGCCTCGTCGAAGATCACGCGCTTGCCGTCGCGGCGCGGCTGTGCACGCTCGCGCAGCCCGCGCAGCACACGCTCGGGCTTGGCCGGCAGCTCGTTGATCCAGACGCCGACGGCGTCATGGATCGCGTTGACGATCGCGGGGGGCTGCGCGTTGGACGCCATCTCGCCGATCGCCTTGGCACCGAACGGCCCCTCGGCGGACGGGTTCTCGATCACGCTGTCGCGCATCGCGGGCAGCTCGGTCGGCGCGGGCATCAGGTAGCTGCCGAACTCCGCGCCACGGTGCCCGGTGCCGGGGTATTCGGGAAACGACTCCTCCAGCAGCGCCAGCCCGAGACCCATCATCGCGCCGCCGTGGATCTGGCCGGAGACGAGTGCCGGGTTGATCGCGCGGCCCACGTCGTAGACCTGCGTCATCTGGAGCACCTCGACCTCGCCGGTCTCGTCGTCGACCTCGACCTCGGCGACGCACACCCCGTAGGAGATCGCGTAATGGGGCTCGCATTCGCCGGTGTCGGGATCGGGCGCCGAGAACGGCTTCATGTACGTCGCCTGGCCGGTGATCATGCGGCCGCGCTGCCAGGTCGCCTCCAGTGCGATGTCGGTGATCGAGCGCTTCGCGCCCGGTGCACCCTGCGGCCACACGAAGCCGTCCTCGGACACGAGATCGGCCGGATCGACCTCCATGATCTCGCCGGCGATGTCGAACAGCGACTTGCGGGTCTCGACGGCCGCACGCGCGATCGCGTTGCCGCCCACGAACGTCCCGCGCGAGGCGAACGTCCCGGTGCACAGCGGCGAGGAGTCGGTGTTGGAGTTGTCGAGCGTGACCCAGTCGTAGGGGACGCCGATCGTGTCGGCGGCGATCTGCGCGTGGACGGTGCGCGAGCCCTGACCGAGGTCGCAGGTGCCCGTGAACACGTCGACGTGACCATCGGGCTTGAGCTTGATCCAGACCTGGCTCGGGTCGCCCGCCTGGTTCATCCCGGTCGGGTACTCGATCGAGGCGATGCCGGTCCCGCGGTGACGCGCC
>Ga0335075_10017098_pt1 | contig 10800 bp, 11 predicted proteins | sample Lox_Sample_24_FD_206723 | JGI IMG/M metagenome (GOLD analysis project Ga0335075, IMG submission 206723) | Soil microbial communities from Loxahatchee National Wildlife Refuge, Florida, United States - Lox_Sample_2.4 | ecosystem: Environmental > Terrestrial > Soil > Wetlands | place: USA... | reverse complement strand
AATAATCGCGCCCGCGCGTCCCCGGCACACGCCTCCCTCGGCAGAAGATCCAGAATGGCAGCGGGCCTCTGTTGGGTGCCAGCACCCAGCGCTCGCCGCTGGCGAGATCAAGGAACGGAAAGAGGGCACGGTCCGGGCCGGTGAGAGTGCTGCGTGCGCCAATGGTCTCGAGATACAGTATCGCCGCCCGGTTGCCGCCCAGCAGCAGATGATTGCCGTTGTCGATGCGGCATCCAAGCGAGCGGTCGAAATAGGAACGGCACCGCCCGCCGGCTGCGGGACCGGCTTCGCTCAACGTGACGCGCCAGCCGCGCCCGGCGAGTGCGACCGCGGCGGAGAGCCCGGCAAGGCCGGCGCCGATAATGTATGCGCTGCGGCCTTCGCGTCCGCCCGCCTCAGGCGAGGCCATGACGCAGCACAAGCCAGAGCTTCTGCCACTGCGGCACGTGCACGGGCTCGTCAAGCCGCTGCCACCCGCGGCGCTCGAGCCTTCCGAGCATGGCCGCGTAGGTGGTGCCCATCACCCGTGCCGGCCGCATGGCACGCGCATTGCACTCGGACATCGCCCTCTCGGCGAGATCGAAATGATGGTGCGCGAGTGCTGCCATCCGGGCCAGCACGATCGGCAGGCGGGGCGACGCCAGCGCCGCGGCCGGACTTGCCGGCACGCGCGCCGCGACAAGCCACTCGCCGGGCAGGTAAAGGCGCCCGCGCTCCGCGTCCTCGGCCAGGTCGCGAAGGATATTGGTGGTCTGCAGCGCGCGGCCGAGCGCACCCGCCACCCGGTCGGCCGCCTCCGAGGCGTCGCCGAACACCCGCACCGAGAGCCGGCCGACGGCGCCTGCAACGCGATCACAATAAAGATCGAGCATGGCCAGATCCGGGGCCACGATCGGCGCCTCCGCATCCATGGCCATGCCGTCGATGATGGCCTCGAAATCCGCGCGCCGGAGCCCGTACCGGGCCACTGCGCCGGCAAGCACCCGCGTCACCGGATCGTCCGGCGCCCCGTCCGAAAACGCAGCCACCCGCACCCGCCACCTGTCGAGCGCGCGCCGTTTCTCCTGCCATGCCTCGGTCCCGTCGGCGATGTCGTCCACGGCCCGGCAAAAGGCATAGATCGCGAACATCGCGAACCGGCGCTCCCGCGGCAGGATGCGCATCCCGCGATAGAACGAGGTGCCGGCACTTCGCACGAGCTTTGCCACGGCATCGAGGTCGGCGAGAGCAGTTCCGTCCAAGCGGTTCATGGCAGGAAGCGAAGCGCGCTTACGAGGCTCGCCGCAATATCCGTGCGATGCAGCCGGACGCGCCCCTTGACCGGGTCCTCGTGGCGCAGACGCCGGAAAAGGCGCTCCGAGAGCCCGACAATCACCGCGGTCTCCAGTCTGAGCCGGCGGCTTCTCGTCCGCCGCGGCAGATCACGCGCCTCCTCGTTCAGCAGCCTGACCCGATCGAGCAACGCATCGAATGTGCGGCGAAGGCCCGGGCTTGCCGCACGCCCGAGGAGATCGGCCACCCCGGCGCCGTGCATGGCAAGCAGATCCCTGGGAAGATAGCAGCGGTCGAGCGTGCGCAGATCCGCCTGGCCGTCCTGCAGGTGATTGAGGACCTGCAAGGCCGTGCAGAGCGCGTCGGATGCCGGGTAGGTCGTCTTGTTCTCGCCGTGCAGGTCGAGCACGTGCCGCCCGACCGGCATCGCCGAATAACGACAGTAATCGAGAAGCTCTTCCCAGTTGGCGTAGCGGCGCTTCGTGGCGTCGCGGCGGAAGGCAACCAGCAGATCGCAGGAATGCCGCGCGGTCACGCGCGTTTCGGTCAGGCTCCGGCGGAGACGCGCCGCGCTCGGCGAGCCCTCCTGCCGGCGCCCCAGCAGCACCGCCTCCATCGCATCGAGCCGCGCGACCTTCTCGTCCGCCGCCAGCGCGGCGTTGTCGGCGATGTCGTCGGCATTCCGCGCAAATGCATAAAAGGCGTGCACGTGGGCTCGGAGGTCGCGCCGGATCAGAGCCGAGCCGACCGGAAAATTCTCGTCTGCCCGGTCCTTGCCCGACCACGCCTCGATGTTCGCCGCGCCGGCGTCGCCCGCCGCGCCGGCGCTCACGTCCGCGCCCCGTCATAGGCGCGCCCCTTCCAGATCGCGCCGCGCCCGTGCCAGTGATCGAACGCAGAGCCGATTGTCGCGGCCAGATAGAAGCCGGCCACCAGCGGCAGGAATGGCGCCCACAGCGGAGAGCGGCCATAGCGGCGGATGGTCGGAAGATACAGCAGGGCGGCCAGCGCCCACGCCGCGAGCCCCGCCCATCGCCCGACGCCGGTTCCGAACACGCCAGCCAGCGGCGGCAGAAGGAAAAGCAATCCCATCCCGAGCAGGGTCGCGGCCAGCAATACCGGTGAATAACGAAGCTGCACGAACGCGGTGCGGGCAATCATCCGCCAGATATCGGCAAACTGCGGATAGGCGCGCAAGCTTCGTGCCAGACGCGTGTGGCCAAGCCAGATCCGCCCGGCCGGCTTGACCGCCCGGGCGAGCGCCACGTCGTCGATCAAGGCGCTCCGGATGGTGGCGAGTCCGCCGATTCGCCCGAGAGCTGAACGGCGGAGCAGGATTGTCCCGCCGGCGGCCGCGGCAATGCGCCGGTCCGTATCGTTCACGGCTGCGAACGGATAGAGCAACTGAAAGAAAAAGACGAAGGCCGGAACCAGCGTTCGCTCGGCGAGGCTCTGGCAGCGCAGCGCCACCATCTCCGAGACCAGATCGAGCCGCTCCGCCTCGGCCTTCCCCACCAGGGCGGCGAGGTGGCCGGGCGCATGCACGATGTCGGCATCGGTCAGCAGCAGATACTCCGCCGCTGCCCTTCCGGCCCCTCCCTCGCAGCCCGCCTCCGCCGCGCGCTCGATCCCTTGCGCCAGCGCCCAGAGCTTGCCGCTCCATCCGGGCGCTGCCGGCACGCCCGCGATCACCTTCAGCCGTTCCGGCCCGACGCTCGCGGCAACGGAGCGGGCGATGGCGAGAGTGCCGTCGCTCGATCCGTCATCCACCATCACGATCCGCATCTCCCCTGCATAATCCTGCGCCAGCAGGGAACCGAGGCTCGCCGCGATGCTCTCCGCCTCATCCCGGGCCGGCACCACGACATCGACCGGGACGCGGCTCACCGGCGCCGGCCTACCCGCCGCGCCGCGAAGCTCGGGCACGGAACGCCAGAACCCGTGATGGTCGACGGCAAGCCAGACCCAGGCGGCGAGCGCGACCACGGCAAGTGCGGTCATCGCGCCAGTCATCACAGCATGCCCTCCGCCCGGAACCAGGCAAGCGCGTCGGCGATCGCCTCGCGCACGGGCCGGGCCCTGTAGCCAAGTTCCGTTTCCGCCTTGGCAGAGGAAAAAAACATCTTCTTGCGGGCCATCGCGAGCGTTTGGCGCGTCAGCGCAGGGGTCCGTCCGGTGATCCTGGCAACGGCTTCGGTGAGCAGTGCCACCGGAAAAAGCGGCGCAATGGGCAGGCGGAGCCGCGGCGGCCTTCTCCCCGCTCTCTCGGCGATCGAGGCAAGCAGAGCGCCGAGGGAAAGATTTTCTCCGCCCAGGATATAGCCCTCGCCGATCCGCCCGAACTCCGCCGCGGCCAGGTGCCCGCTTGCCACGTCCCCGACATGAACCACGTTCAGTCCGGTATCGACGTAAGCCGGCATGCGGCCACGCGCCGCATCCAGCACCATTCGCCCGGTCGGCGTCGGCTTGACGTCGCCCGGGCCGACCGGCGTGGCCGGATTGACGATCACCACGGGCAGGCCCGCCGCGGCCTCCTCGCGCACCGCCCGTTCGGCAAGATACTTCGAGCGCTTGTAGGGACCGATGATGGTGCGCGGATCAAGCGGCGTTGTTTCGTCTGCGGGACTGCCGTCGGAAGCAAGGCCGAGGGCAGCAACGCTGCTCGTGTAGACGATGCGTTCCACCCCGGCGGTGCGCGCCGCTTGCATCAGAGAGAGCGTACCTTCCAGATTGGTGCGCAGCATGGCCGCCGGATCCGGCACCCACAACCGATAGTCGGCAGCCACGTGAAAGACCCGCCGGCAACCGGCCACCGCCCGGGCGAGCGAGGCCGGATCGCAAAGATCTCCTTCCGCCAGCTCCGCCCTGAGGCCGCGCAGGTTGCGCCGGTTCCCCGCCGGCCGGACCAACAGACGGACCCGCGCTCCGCTCTCTGCGAGCGCCTCTGCCACCGCGCGGCCTACGAAACCGGTGGCGCCGGTGACGAGAACGGGATCGCTGCCGTTCACCGCCGGCTCCTCTTCGGTCAGGGATGGGCTCCCCACCTCTATAGCCGGCCTGCCGCCAGTGGTGTAGAGGCGGGCGCTCGCTGAGGTGGAGCTCCTTGAGAGCGGGAAAGCTGTCGATCGCCGCGGCGCTCTTGGGCCTCGCGGCCAGCATCGCATTGATCCGTTGGTTCGGGTTCCACCGCGTGCTCGCGGCAGCGCTCGCGGTCGGCTGGCGCGGTGGCTCGGTGCTGATTCTTTGGCAAGGCGTGCTCTATGTCGTGCTCGGGGTGGCCTGGTGGGCGCTGGTACCTGGGCGCCCGCGCCTTCGGGTGCTGGTCTGGGCGCGCGCGGTGCGCGACGCAGCGGCCAATTGCCTGCCATTCTCGGTGGTCGGCGGCTTGGTGTTCGGCGCCCGGACGGCGACCACCGGTGGCCTCGCATGGCCGATGGCCTCGGCCTCGGCGCTGGCCGACGTCACTTTGGAATTCCTGACCCAGCTCATTTTCGCTGCGGGCGGGCTGGCCCTGCTGATGGCGGAAAGACCTGACCTACCGCTCGCACTTCCGATCTGGGCGGGGATTGGGATCGGGCTGATCGGCGCACTCGCATTCATCGCTCTCCAGCGCGGTTCCGCGGGGCTCGTTCGACGTCCTGCCCGGCGTTTCGGTATGCCCTGGCTGACGACCCTGGCCGCTCGCATCCTGCTGATGCGGGAGGAACTGAGACAAATCTATGCCACCCCGCTCCGTTTCATCGTCTCCTCGGCGCTGCATCTCGCGGGCTGGATCATCAATGGCGTTGGTGGTTGGTTCATCATGCGCTTCACCGGCGCCACGATCGGGCTTCCGGCGGCGCTGGCGATCGAGGGGTTGTTGCAGCTGATGCTCACCGCGGCGTTCGCGATCCCCGGCTTCGCCGGCGTGCAAGAGGCTGCTTATGTCGGCATCGGCGGCCTCTTCGGGCTGATGCCCGACACTGCGATCGCGGTCTCGCTGGTACGCCGGGTCCGGGACGTGGTTGTCGGTGTGCCGATCCTCATTGCCTGGCAGATCGCCGAGGCCCGTCGATTCGAATCCCGCCGCCCCACCTGATATAGCCGGCGCACGATCGTTCAAAACGCTCGGCCCGCTCTCCTGCTGGCCTGCCGTTCCGGGACAACCCTCGCCATGCCGCAGGACACCAAGATCGCCGTCGTCGTCCACGAGGATCTCGAAACCTGGCAGAAGCTCAATGTCGCATGCTTTCTCGCCGGCGGCCTCGTCGGCCGGGACCCGGCGCTCGTCGGCGAGCCCTATCGGGATTCTGACGGCACGCGCTATGCGCCGCTGATAGGAGTGCCAGTGCTGGTCTTCGCGGCTTCCTCCGAAGCTCTCGCCCGCATTCGCCGCCGCGCGCTGGAACGCGGGGCAACACCTGCGATCTACACAAGGGAGCTGTTCGGAACCTTCAACGACGCGGACAACCGCGCCGCCGTGGCGCCGGTTGCCGCAGACGCGCTCGATCTGGTCGGAATTGCGCTCGCGGCCGAACGTCGGCTGGCCGACAAGATTCTGAAGGGCGTCTCGCTGCACCGCTAGATGCCACCCCGCACCCCGAAAACAGCTTACAGGTCCGGACCGGACACGAGACCGGGGTCGATCTGCCCGGCGACCTGGAAGGATCCTTCCCAGATCATGCGGATCGCCACCGAAAGCACAATCAGTAGTCCGATCCACGCGATCCAGCGCCGCCGCTCGAGCAGCCGCGAAACGAAATCCGCCGCCACGCCCATCAGCAGCACGGAGAGCAAAAGCCCGAATACTAGTACCCATGGATGCTCGCGCGCCGCTCCGGCCACCGCCAGCACGTTGTCGAGGCTCATCGAAAGATCGGCGAGCACGATCCGTGCAATCGCGCGCCGCATACTGCGCGGCTTGCCCCCGCCGGCTGCCACTCCCGGCGCAGCATAGCGTGAAGCGAACTCGCGCCAACACTTCCAGCTTACCCAGAGCAGAAGCAGCCCGCCGGCGAGCTGCAGCCCGATGATCTCGAGCAGTCCGAGCGCCGCGAAGGCGAATCCGATCCTGAGCAGTGCCGCGGCGGCAATGCCGAACGCAATCGCACGCCGCTTTCTCGCTTCGTCGAGCCCGGCGACCGCGAGCCCGACAATCACGGCATTGTCGCCGGCGAGCACGAGATCGATCAGCAGTACCTGAGCGAGCGCGGCAACGGCGGGGAGCAGTCCGGCCAACGTCATCCGCCTTTCCCGCGCGCGAGCCGCGGCTTGTCAATCGGCGCTGCAAAGCGGCGCGGCGATCAGGCGGGGCGGAACAGCAGCGCGGCACCGCCGGCGGCGGCAGGATCGACCAGAACGCCCGACGGGAGCTGCCGATGCGGGATCGCCCGTTCGGCGATTCGCCGGCGGATCGCCACGTTGCCGTCATCGGTCGTGATCGTGATACCGGCGATGCAGGGAAGTGCCGGGATTGCCGCGCCCGGAAGTGCCGCGGGCAGGGCCTCAGGGGGTAGAATCCGCACCAGCCCACGCGGTAGCTCGAGAAAAAAGCCGCCGGCGGGACCGGGCATCACGCGGCGGCCTGAAAGCGTGGCGAAGCGCGCCGCGCTCTCGGCCGGCGCCGCCGAGACGAGCACGGCCTCGGCCAATCCCACCGCATGGTTCGGATGGGAAAGAAAGCGCTCCTGCCAGATCGCCTCCGGCGTGAGATGGCGGATCAGGAAGATCCGGCCCTCGGGTGCCTCGGGCAGCAGCAGGCGCGCAAAGCGCGCCTTTGGGCCGTCGGGATCGGCATCGTCCACCGGTCGTTCGAGATAGGCAACGCCCGGGATTGCAACCCCGGCCGCGCGCATACGCGCGAGGTTTGCCTTCTCGTCGTCGATGCCGAGCGCCAGGATGTGCAGCCCGGAATAGCGCTCCAAAGAAAATTCGAGCGAGTTGGTGAAGCTCTTGCGATCTACGACCGCGATCAGCTCGAGATAGCCGGCCCGCAGCATGGCGCAGCGGTTGCCAGTTCCGAAGGGCACGATCGGCCCATCGGGAGTGAGGCGGCCGGAATGTCGGGCAATCGGCGTGAGTGCGAAGCCGAGGCGCTCATAGGCGGCGGAGAGCGCGGACAGATCCGCCCCCGCAATGCCGACATGGTCGAGCGCCTGGGCCGTGTTCATGCAAGATGCGCCTCGTATTTCGCGATCCGCCAGTCCTCGGGCTCGCGCGCTGCCTCGTCGTACCAGCGCGCCACGAGCGGATGGGCGCGCACGGCGTCGCAATAGACGCGCGAGGCGGGCAAGATTTCCGGCTCGTAGGTGAGGAAGCGGGTGACGACCGGTGCATACATCGCATCGGCGGCGGAGAAGGCCGAGCCAAAGAGATAAGGGCCGGAGCCGGCGAAGCGCGAACGCGTTTGCTGCCACAGCGCCTCGACGCGCGCGATATCGGCGAGTGCGCCCGGCGTGCGGCCGCGGCCCGGGTGCCTGCGATCGAGATGCATCGGCATCGAGTCGCGGAGCGCGGCGAATCCCGCATGCATCTCGGCTGAAATCGCCCGCGCGTGGGCGCGCGCGGCGCGATCGGCCGGCCAGAGAGCGGGGAAAAGCTCGGCGCAGTATTCGCAGATGGCGATCGTTTCCCAGATGGTGACGCCCCGATGTTCGAGGGTGGGAACGAGGCCGGCGGGCGTGCGCGCCTTCACTTCGGGTGTCGCGCCGCCGCTCAGGCGAATCACTTCCTCGCTGACGTCGAGCCCGGCGAGACGGACGGCAAGCCAGCCGCGCAGGCTCCACGAGGAATGGCGGCGGGTGCCGATCAGAAGACGGCCTTCGGACATTATAGCGCTCCTCAATGCGCCGGGAACTTGCCACGCCGGCAATCAAGCGCAAACGCTGCCGGCGCACCGACTGCGATCGCCGCCGGGTCAGAGCGCGAACAGGCGGCCCGCGTCGGGAATCGTGTCGGTCACCCCTGCCAGCCTGAGTGCGTGCCAGGCGAGCGCGTGGTCGCTCGAGGTCGTCGGCACGCCGGTCTCGGCCTCGATCTCCGGAACGATTTCGGCGAGGCGAAGCGAGGTGCAGGAGACGAAGACCGCGTCGAGTGGCTGAGCCCGGACGAGGGCCCGGATAGCCGCTTCAATCGAGCGCATATCGATGCGCGCCGCCTCCCGGTCGTCCGGCTTGTCGAAGGTGGCGAAGGCCGCAACCCCGGTGCCATTCGCCTCGAGATAGGCGAGCACGGTTGCGTTCACCGCCGGCGCATAGGGTGTCAGCACGCCGATCCGCCGCGCGCCGAGCGCACGGAAGGCGGCGAACGCCGCCGTGACGGGCGTGGTGCAGGCGATGCCCGGCCGGGCTTTGTGAATCTCCGCAAAAACCGCGTCCTCGCCGAGCGTCATGCTGGCCGAGGTGCAGCCGAACGCAACCACGTCTAGCCGAAGGCCGGGCAGGATGAGCGCGGTTGCGGGCGCAATGCGCGGCGCCATGGCGCGCAGCGTTTCAGGCGAGATCTCGGCATCGTTGAAGAGTCGTGCCGCGTAGAGCCCGACGCCGGGAAGCCGGACGAGACGGCGGAATTCGTGCTCCATCGTCTGGTCGGTCGCGAGCACGAGAAGCCCGATCGCCGCGCGCTCGGCAACTCCCGCATCGAGCGTGCACGGCAGCACGCCGAGATCGCGGCAAGCGGGGCGGAACAGCGTCCCGGACATCGTTTCCTCCATCATGTCGGGAGAGGAATTGCCGGCTCGCGCCCGGCAATCAGATCGGCGGTCATGCGCGCCGTGCCGTGCGACATGGTCCAGCCGATATGGCCGTGGCCGGTGTTGAGATAAAGATTGCGGAAGCGGCTGGGGCCGAGAATCGGCAGATTGGAGGGCGTCATCGGCCGGAGCCCCGCCCACATCTCCGCCCGCTCGTAGTCGGCCCCATCGGGGTAAAGCTCGCGCACCACCTTCCGCATATGCGCGAAATCCGCCGGCCGATGCGAGGTGTCGTAGCCGGCGATCTCGGCAGTGGCCGTGACCCGCACGCGATCGCCGAAGCGCGTTATGGCGACGAGATTGTCCTCGTCGATCGCACCCAGAGAGGGCGGTGCGCGGTGATTCCCGACCGGAATGGTGAGCGAGTACCCCTTCACCGGATAGACCGGCAGGCGAAGGCCGATCGGGCGAGCAAGCCGCGGGCTTTCGCAGCCGAGCGCCAGCACATAGGCATCGCCGCGCACCGCACCGGCCGCCGTCGCAACCTCGGTCACCTGATCGCCGCTCACGGCAATACGCTCGATCGCGGTCGAAGTGCGGATCTCGGCGCCATGGGCGGCCAGGATGGCGGCCAGCGACCGGGTGAACAGCCGGCAGTCGCCGGTTTCGTCGGTCGGACAGTGGATGCCGCCCGCGATCGGCGGACCTCCGGCGAGCGCAGGCTCGAGCGCAACGATGCCGGCGCGGTCGAGCACGCGGATCTGCTGCCCGCATTCGGCCAGGATCCGCATATGCGCAACGCCGCGATCGAGCGACTCCTCAGTCCGATAGAAATAGAGAATGCCCGCCGTGCTCCGATCGTAGATGATGGTCTCGACCGCCAGAGTTTCCTGTAGCACCGACTGCGAATAGGCGGCGATCCGGTACTTGGCACGGGTATTCCGCGCCGCACGCTCGGCCGTGCATTGGCCGAGGAAAAGCAGCGACCACGACCAGAGCCGGGGATCGGCGGAGGGGCGGAAGCGCAGCGCCTGGTTCGGCCGCACCAGAGACTTGAGAAGAATGAGCGGCGCTCGCGGCGAGGACCAGGCGAAGGAATGGCCCGGCGCAATCATTCCGGCATTGCCGAAGCTGGTTTCCGATGCGACCTCCGGCTTTCGTTCGAGCAGTACTACTTCGTGGCCGTCGCGCAGCAGCTGGTACGCGGTGGTGACACCTACGACGCCTCCGCCCATCACCACAACGCGCATTAAACCCGTCCCCACGCGCAGGTCCCAACGGCCGCAGCATAAAGTCGGGATCCGCCAGTCCCGAAATCTTTTTCTCCGCGCGCGGAAAAATCGGCTATGTTTCGTAAGGCGATCCGGGGAGGCGCCCATGCAAGAGACTTGGCTTGCCGCGGCAATCGTTGGCGCTCTTGCCGTCGCCGGCAGCTCCGGCGCGGCTGCCCAGTCATGGCAGCCGGGACCGTCGCTCCGGCAATGGAGCGGTGCCGGCACGCTTGCCACGACGGCGTTCCGCATAGACCGCCCATGGATCCTGCGCTGGCAGGGTGGGCCTGGGTTCTTCGCTGATCTTCATCCCGTCGGCGGCGCCTTCCCGCGGCTGCTCGTGAGCGAGGACCACCCGCTTCCGGGCGCCCCGCTCGCGCAGCAGCCCGGGGTCTACTACCTCGTTTTCACCGGTGCACAACCGTGGGTCGCGGAGATTCTGCCGCTCGAGCCGACCGTGCCTCCCCCCGCCGCAGAGCCGCCTCCCGCCGCCTCACCTTCAATCGGAAGTGCCGAGTTGCCGATCCCGCTTCCCGCGGCCGCGGCAACGACGCCACCCGCCGCCGCTTCGCCACCGGCGGTCGGAAG
>Ga0335075_10017097_pt1 | contig 10800 bp, 9 predicted proteins | sample Lox_Sample_24_FD_206723 | JGI IMG/M metagenome (GOLD analysis project Ga0335075, IMG submission 206723) | Soil microbial communities from Loxahatchee National Wildlife Refuge, Florida, United States - Lox_Sample_2.4 | ecosystem: Environmental > Terrestrial > Soil > Wetlands | place: USA: Florida... | reverse complement strand
GCGCCCACCGGCGGCGCCGCGTACGGGACGCCGAGCCACTGATCGGTGCCCTCCGCGTTCTTGCCCTCGATCAGGCCCTTGTCGGTCCGCACGATGAGCCCGCGGCCGCCGCTCACCCCGGCCGGCGCGGCGGCCGCGGACGGCATCGTGGCTGCTCCGGTGACCAGCGTCGCGGCGGCGAGCAGCAGTCCCGCCGCGATCCGGCGCGCCCTCATGAGGTCACCGCCACGTGCGCGACGAGCGGCAGGCTGGCCGAGGAATCACCGACCATCAGGGCGTAGCTCCCCGGCGTGACCTCCCAGTGGCCGTTCCACCAGGCGAAGTCGCTGCGCGGGACGCTGAACGTCACCCGGGTCGTCTGGCCGGGCTGCAGCATCACCCGCTGGTACCCCTTGAGCTGCTCGACGGGCTCGCCGGTGGACGCCGGATCACCGACGTAGAGCTGGGCCACGTCGGCGCCCGCGCGCTGCCCGGTGTTGGTGACGTCGGCGCTGACCTGGTAACCGCCGCGACCCGGCCACACCGCCAGGTGCGAGAACGCGAACGAGGTGTAGGACAGCCCGTACCCGAACGGGAACAGCGGGGTGATCCCCTTGGTGGTGTACCAGCGGTAGCCGACCAGGATGCCCTCGGAGTACTGGACCTTCCCGTCGACCCCTGGCCACTGCGCGGCCGTGCTCGCGGGCACCTGCGCGAGCGACTGCGGGAACGTGACCGGCAGCTTGCCAGAGGGGTTCACGTCGCCGAACAGCACGGCGGCGATCGCGTCCCCGTCGTTCTGCCCGGGGTACCAGGCCTCGACCACGCCCTTGACCGCGTCCAGCCACGGCATCGTCACCGCCGAGCCGGTGTTGAGCACCACCACCGTGTCCGGGTTGGCGGCGGCGACGGCGGAGATGAGCTGGTTCTCGCTGGCCGGCAAGTCGATGGTGGTGAGGTCAGCGCCTTCGGTCTCGTAGTTGCTCGCGAACACCACCGCGACCGAGGCCTTCTTGGCCGCGGCGACGGCCTGGGCGAGCAGGTTCGCGGGCGGCTGCCAGCCGAGGGTGACGCCGTCCGAGCCGAGCGGGATCGTGTCGGCGTAATCCACCTCGATGGTCGTCGTCCCGGCCGGGAGGGTGACGGTGGCCCGGGCGACGCTTCCGAAGCCGCTCTGGCTGGCGAACACGGTCTTGCCGTCGATCGTGACCGCTCCGGTTCCGGTCAGCGACAGCGACAGCGCGTAGCTGCCGGCGGCGGGCAGCGTGATCGTGCCGGTGAGCTTCGCCGACCACCCGGTGGCGTTGACGCCGGGGGCCGGCGACTGGCCGTCCGGGTTCAGGTCCACGTTCGAGACCTTCCCGGTCGCCGTCGGCGGGCCGGTGAACGTGGTGTTGTTGTAGTACGTCGCGGTCAGCCCGCCGGAGAACGCGGAGGCGGGCACGGTGGCCAGGGCTCCGGTCGCCGGGATGTCGCCCTGGGCGTAGCTGACGCGGTCCCCGGCGGCGGCGGCCCGCTGCGTGATGCCCTGGACCGGGGTCACGGTGTACGGCGGGATCACGCCCGCGCTCCCGCCGCCGGATGTCAGCGCGTACTGGCCGGCGTCGCTGCCGATCACCGCGATGTTCTGGCCGCTGGTGAGGGGCAGCGCGTTCCCGTCGTTCTTTAGCAGCACCGTGCCGGCCTCGGCGACGTCCTGGCCGGTCTGCGCGTGCGCGGGGGTGGTGACGGTGTCGGTCAGCGACCCGGTCTGCGGGTGGTCGAACAGGCCGAACCGGAACATCTCGAGCAGGATCCGGGACACCATGTCGTTGAGCGTCGACATCGGCACCTGGCCGTCCTGCACGGCCGTCTTCAGCAGCGCGCCGTAGTAGTCGGTGCCGAACAGGCTTCCGCCGGGCATCGACAGGTCCAGCCCGGCCAGCGCCGACGGGACCGTGGAGTGCGTCGCGCCCCAGTCGGAGGTGACGAAGCCCTGGAAGTGCCAGTCCTTTTCGAGGATCCCCAGCGTGTCGCTGTTCTGGCAGGCGTACTCGCCGTTGATCGTCGAGTAGCTGCACATCACCGAGGCGGCGTGCCCCTGCGTCACTGCCGCGTAGAACTGCGGCAGGTAGATCTCCTGCATCGCCCGCTGGCTGACGATCGCGTCGTCGGCCGCCGTGTTGCGGTTGGTCTCCTGGTTGTAGACCGCGTAGTGCTTGACCTCGGACATCACGTCCTGGCTCTGCACGCCGTCGATGTACCCGACGGCGGTCTGGCCGGACAGGTACGGGTCCTCGCCGTAGCTCTCGAACGCCCGCCCCCAGCGCGGGTCGCGGACGATGTTCACGGTCGGGCCGAGGTTGACGTTCGCGCCCTTGCCGTGTTCCTCGCTGCCGACCACGGCGCCGTATTCCTGGGCGAGCGCGGGGTCGAACGACGCGGCGAGCGCCACCGGCGCCGGCAGCTGGGTGACGCCGGGGACGCCGTCCGCGACGCCTTGCGGGCCGTCTTCCAGGTTGAGGCCGGGGATGCACAGCGCGGGGTTCGCCGCGATGTGGCCGACGTAGCCGGCCGTGCCGGACGTGTACCCGGTGCCGTCGACCATGGCGAGCTTGTCGTCGAGGGTCATCTTGGCGAGCACCTCCGCGGTCCGGACGGAGTCCGGGGCATGGGAGCCGACCCAGGGACACGCGGCGTCGGTGGCGGCGGCCGCGGCCGGCTCGCCGGCCGTGACGCCGGCGAGCGCGATCGTGGAGCCCGCCAGGACGGTCGCCGCGAACGCCGCGGTAACACCGCGAGTGCCTCGCCAGCGACGGCGGCTACGCCAGGTGCGGGATGCGTCGGGAGTCACGGGTTCCTCCAGCGCTCGGTGGCTACGGTGACACTGGTCACGCCGATAACCGGACCCTCTGGCAGTTCTGGAAGCTTGTCAAGAAATGCATGAAAAAGTGCTGAAGGCTCGCTTAATATGTCGGATCTGAATAAATGAGGGGTTTAGTGGCGGCATTTTGACCGGAAATCGTTAGTATCCGGCCATGCAGTCACGTGTTCCGACGGACCGGCCCGCCCCCAGGTCGACCCGGGACCTCGTGCTGACTGCGCTGCGGGCGCGTGGCCCGATGAGCCGCGCGGACCTGGCCCGCTACGCGGCCGTCGCCCCGTCGACGATCAGCGGGGTGGTCCAGGATCTGGTCGCGGCCGGTCTCGTCGTGGCGTCCCCGGCCAAGGGCGACACCGCCCAGCCCGGGCGGCCGGGGCTGAACCTGACGCTGAACCCGCGGCTGGGCGCGGTCGCGGGCGTGGAGTTCTGCTTCGACCAGCTGAGCGTGCTGCTGTGCGACCTCGCCCACAACGTCGTCGGCACGGCCAGGTGCGAGCTGCCGCACGCGCACAGCAGTGACACCGCGCTCGCCGCGGCCAGGAAGCTGATCGGCGACGCGCTCGCGGCCGCCGGGCTGAGCAGGGACGCGCTGGTCGGCGCCGGTATTTCCGTGCCGGGCCCGGTCAGCCGCCACCCGGACGCGGTCAAGCCATCGGCGATCCTGCCGGGCTGGCACGCAGTGACCGGGGACGAGATCGCCGCCGCGCTCGGCGTCGCGGTGAGCATCGACAATGACTCCAACCTGGCCGCGCTCGGAGAGCACGTCTGGGGCGCGGGCCGCGGCTGCGACGACAGCGTGACGCTCAAGTTCAACTACGGCATCGGGTGCGGCCTGTTCGTCAACGGCACCCTCGTCCGGGGGTCCGGCGGCGCCGGCGAGATCGGCCATATCGCCGTCGACGAGCGCGGACCGCTGTGCCGGTGCGGGAAACGCGGCTGCCTGGAGACCTACGCCGGGATCTCCGCCATCACGGAGGCGCTCAGGCCCCAGCACGGAAAGCTCACGCTGGCCCAGCTCATGCGGCTGCTCGCCACCCGCGACCCGGGTGCGGTGCGCGTGGTCGGTGACGCGGCCGAGCTCGTCGGCACGCACCTGGCCGCGGTCTGTAACCTGCTCGCGCCGCGACGGGTCATCGTGATCGGCCCGATGGCGCAGGCCGGCGAGCTCGTCATGGAACCCATCAGGGCCGCGATCAGGCGGCACATCGCCCCCAACGCGGCCCCCCAGGTCGTCCTGGGCTCGCTGGGAAACCAGAACACCGCGCTCGGCGCCATCGCCCTGGCCCTCGACGAGACCGACTGGCTGCCAGCGAAGCGCCCGCGAAAGTGACAGCCGGCCCCCACAGCAAGCTCACCGTCCCCGTCAAGCTCACCAAGCCCATTGACCTCACCGGCTCCGGTCGACCTCACCGCCTCGTGAGGATGATCGGACTCGTGAGTCTCACCGGCCCCGCTGTTCCCGGCCTACGGGGCGCCGGCGGCTAATTCCGCTGTCGTGGGCGCGTTCAGCACCGGATCTGGAGAGCGTGGATACTTATGGCCCCCAGAGGGGCCATTTCTATCCACTATCTTCGAAAACATATCCTAGACCGCTGCGGCCGGTGGCCTCAGGGGCGGGAGATAAAGCTGATACGCGCTGCTCCCCCTCGGGCATGCCCAGGTAGCCAACGAGATGACGGCTCAGCCCGTCAGGCCGGGAAGCGCGAGCCGCTCGCTCAGCTCGCCGAAGGTAATCCCGAACGTCCGGCTGATCCGCGGCCCCTCGGGTGTGATGTCGATGATGGCGTAGTCGGTGTAGACGCGGGACACGCAGCCAACTCCGGTGAGCGGGTAGGTGCACCGCGATACGAGCTTCGGCGCCCCGCCACGGGTGAACAGCCCCATCATCACGAACACGCGCCGGGCGCCGATAGCCAGGTCCATGGCGCCCCCGACGGCGGGGATGTCGTCCGCGCCGCCGGTGTGCCAGTTCGCCAGGTCGCCGCCGGCCGACACCTGGTAGGCCCCGAGCACGCAGACGTCCAGATGCCCGCCCCGCATCATCGCGAACGAGCTGGCGTGGTCGAAGTACGCCGCGCCGGGCAACTCGGTGACCGGGACTTTGCCCGCGTTGGTCAGGTCCGGGTCCACCTCATCGCCGGCCGCGGTCGGCCCCATGCCGAGCATGCCGTTTTCGGTGTGCAGCACGACGCCGGCCTCCGGCCGCAGGTGGTCGGCGACCTTGGTCGGGTGGCCGATGCCGAGGTTGACGTACGAGCCGGGCGGGATGTCCCGCGCGACCAGCGCGGCGAGCTCGTCCATCGTCAGCGGACCCGTGCTCACCGCGCCCCCTGAGACAGGAAGGAACGCGCGTCGACCCGGACCACCCGGTCCACGTAGATGCCCGGCGTCACGACCGCCTCCGGGTCGAGCGAACCCACCGGAACCACCTCGGCGACCTGCGCGATCACCGTGCGGGCGGCCGTGGCCATCACCGGCCCGAAGTTCCGCGCTGTCTTCCGGTACACCAGGTTCCCCACCTCGTCGGCGCGCCAGGCCGAGATCAGCGCGACGTCGCCGTGGATGGGGTACTCGAGCAGGTAGGTCCGCCCGTCGATCACCCGCGTCTCCTTGCCCTCGGCGAGCGGCGTGCCCACCGCGGTCGGACAGTAGAAGCCCCCGATGCCGGCCCCCGCTGCGCGCATGCGCTCCGCCAGGTTGCCCTGCGGGACCAGCTCGAGCTCGATCTTGCCGGCCCGGTAGAGCTCGTCGAAGACGTAGGAGTCCACCTGCCGCGGGAACGAGCAGATGACCTTGCGCACCCGGCCGGCCGCCAGCAGCGCGGCCAGGCCGACGTCGCCGTTGCCCGCGTTGTTGGACACGATGGTCAGGTCCCGGGCGCCTTGCTCGATGAGGGCGTCGACCAGCTCGGACGGCATGCCGGCCAGACCGAATCCGCCCACCAGGACGGTCGCGCCGTCCGGGGTACCTGCCACCGCGTCGAGTGCGGAAGACGGGAACTGTGTCCTGCTCACTCGTGCACCCTATCCGGGGTGGTTCTGGCGGCGTTGACATCCGACGGGTGGGTGGCCAGCGGCGTCACCCGGATCTCCAGGTACGGGAACAGCGGGAGCCCGGACAGCAGGGCGTGCAGCTCGTCGTTGGATTCGACGTCAAAGATCGAGATGTTCGCGTACTCGCCGGCGATCCGCCAGAGGTGCGGCCACTTCCCGGCTCGCTGCAGCCGCTGGGAGTACTCCTTCTCCCTGGCCACGATCTCGGCCCGGTCCGCGGGCGCGAGATCGTGGGGGAGCCGGACGTCCATGCGGACGTGAAAGAGCATCAGCCGGCCGGGACCGGGTCGAGGACGAAGCCGTATTCGACACTGAGGCTGCCGTCTGGCTGGCTCACCGGTGCGAGCATCAGTTCCGGCTTCACCGCCGAGGCGACGTCGTCGTCGTTGTGCTCGTCGCCGGGGAAGTAGAGCTGGGCCGTCAGCAGCTCGTAGCCCGGGGCGGACACCTTCACGTGCACGTGCGCGGGACGCCAGGCGTGCCAGCCCGCGGCGTCGATGAGCCGGCCGCACGAGCCGTCCGTGGGGATCTGGTACGGCTGGGGTTTGATGGTGCGGACCTTGAACCGGCCGTCCGGACCCACCGTGAGGGTGCCGCGCAGGTTCCATTCCGGCTGGCCCTCGGAGAACTGGGAGTAAAGCCCCAGGTCGTCGCAGTGCCAGACGTCGAGCTGGGCGCCGTCGAGCGGGGTGCCGTCGGTTGACGTGATCGTGCCCTCCCAGGTCAGCGGCGTCCCCGGCTCCTCCGCTCGCATCGGGAGGCTGGCGTCGGCCGCGAGCTCCGGGGAATCCGGCACGTAGTACGGACCCTCGATCGTGCCCTTGCTGCCCTGCCGGTGCGCGGAGGCCACCTCCTCCACGACGTGCTCCACCCAGACGTCCAGGAACAGCGGCCACTCGCCGTCCTCGCCGACCTGGATCATCCAGGCTTTCAGGGCGTTGTACTCGTCGTAGGTGACGTTGTGCTTGCGGATGGTGGCGTGGACCGCGTCCAGGATCTCCCTGGCGAGCAGGTCGACGCGCTCCTTCGGCGTGTTTCGCACGGCGGCGAAGGGCGACTTGTCGGCCTGGAACCGCCCGGTCGCCGAGGCGCCGGAGGCGGCCGCGGTGCTTGTCTCGCTGTAGCTGCTCATTTCGTTTCCTTTCCGCTGTGCTGGAGGTGCTGGAGCTGTTGGAGGTGCTGGTCGGCTTTGCCGCCCGGCGCCGGCCGGCTAGCGGTCGAGCCGGTAGCGGGTGAGCTTCTCCTCGTCGATCTCGACCGAGGTGCCCGGCCCGGACCCGATGACGAGTTCGCCGTCGTTGATCACGAGCGGCTGGGCGAGCAGGTCGTCACTCATGTCGAGGAAGTTCGACAGCTCGCCCGGGCGCTGGGAGGTGAGCCGGAATGCCGCGCCGAACGCCGCGGTGCAGGCGGTGCCCAGCTGGCCGTCGATCTGATTGCCCATCACGACTTCCAGTCCCAGGCCCTCGGCGAGGTGGTGCACCCGCTGGCTCTGGGTGAACCCGGTCCGAGCGCACTTGATGCTCACCGCCGTGGCCGCGCCGGACAGGATCTCGCGGGTCACCTCCGCGGGCGTGGTGGCGGACTCGTCGGCGATGAACGGAATGTCCAGCTTGGAGACCAGCCAGCGACGGCCGAGCACGTCGTCGGCGGGGCAGAGCTCCTCCGCGAACGTCAGGCCGAGATCGGCCATCTCGCGCATGGCCCGCAGCGCTTCGCTGGCGCTCCAGCCGCGATTCCCGTCGATGTAGAGCTCGATCTCGTCGCCGAAGCGGTCCCGGAGCGCCCGCACCACGGCCGTGTCCAGCGTGACCGGCCGGCGGCCCACCTTCACCTTGAACGTGCGGATGCCGTAGGTGTCCCGCATCCGCTCGACCTCGGCCACCATGCGGGCGGGTTCCTCGAAACCGACCATGTGGCAAACGCGCATCCGGTCGGTGAACCCGCCCAGCATGCTCGTGACGGGCTGGTCCAGCGTCCGCCCGAGCGCGTCCCACATCGCCATGTCGATGGCGGACTTGGCGGCCGGGTTGCCCACGGTCCGCTGCAGCCTGGACCACACGATCTCTCGCTGCAGGAGGACCAGCCCGAGCAGCTGGGGCGCGAAGATCTGCTCGATCACGGCGACGATCCCCGCCTGGGTCTCGCCGTACGTGAACGGCCGCGGAGTGGCCTCCGCGACGCCGACCACCCCGTCGCTGGTGTGGATCCGCACCAGGACGTGCTCGGCTGCGTTCACCTCGCCGCTGGCGAACCTCAGCGGCTTGCGGTAGGGGATCGAGAAGGGGATCGCTTCGATCCGCGTGATCTTCACGGGGTACCTTCCGTGACGAAGGAGGCCGAGAGCCGGGACAGCTCCCGGTCGGCGACCAGGACTGACAGCACCGTGGCGACGACCGGGTTCTCGTCATCCTGACGCCAGCCAAGCGCCAGCTCGATAGACCCGCCATCGCGTACGTCGCGGAACACCACTCCGCCCAGCGGCAGCGCCCGCGCCGAGGCCGGCACCAGCGCCACGCCCAGCCCCGCGGCGACCAGCGCGAGCAGCACGGCCGTGCCGGGCGCCTCGTGGGCGCGGAACGGCGCGAAGTCGACGGTCCTGAAGGCGCGCAGCACCGCCTGGTTGACGGCGGAATCCCGGTCCGCGTAGCCGATGAACGGTGTCGCCCGCAGGTCTTCGAGCGACACCCGCGCGGCCGCGGCGAGGGGATGAGCGGCCGGCGCCGCCAGGATCAGCGGCTCCGCCTCCAGCACCCGCAACGCGATGCCATCCCCGATCGCCGGCGGCCGGAGCACCGCGATATCGATGGCGCCGGAGCGAAGCGAGTCGCACTGCTCCGGGGTGAGCATGTCCGCCCGGATCTGCAGGGTCACCTGCGGCAGCTCCCGCTTCACGGAGCTCGCGATCCGGGGGAGATGGGAGAAGGCGGCGGTTCCGACCAGGCCCACCCGCACCACGCCGGTGCGGCCGGAGGCGATCTCCTCGATCCCCCGGATGCTGTCGTCGACGTAGGCCAGCAGCTGACGGGCGCGTTCGTAGAGGAACTGACCGGCCGGGGTCAGCGACACCTGCCGGGTGGTCCGGTTGAAGAGGCTGGCGCCCAGCTCGGCCTCGAGGTTGCGGATCGCCTGCGAGAGCGCCGGCTGCGCGATCAGCAGCCGCTCCGCGGCCTTGCCGAAGTGGCAGGTTTCCGCGACCGCGGCGAAGTACCGGAGATGACGCAGCTCCATGGGCTTACCCTCCTGCCTGCTCGGTGATGAGCTCGGCCACCGCGGCGGGAGCCTCCGCTGGCGCCAGGTGCCCGACCCCGGGCAGCTCGGCGTACTGGCCATGCTGTACCCCGGCGGCGAGGTCGCGCAGCAGCGACGGCGGGGTGGGGACGTCCGCGGCGCCCGCGATCGCGAGCACGGGCGCCGCGATCTCGCTCAGCCGGTGCCTGACGTCGAAGTCCGCCAGCGCACCGCACACGGCCGCGTATCCCCGCGGGTCGGCCGCGGTGAGGGAATCGATCAGGTCCTGGGCTGTGCCCGGATCGCGCGCCTCGAAGCCGGGGCCGAACCACCGTTGCCGGGACGACTCCACGACCGCCTTGGTGCCGTCCCGCAGGACCAGCGCGCTCCGGTCGTGCCAGGCGGACGCCTCGCCGATCCGCGCACCAGTGCAAGCCAGCGCCGCTGTGCTGACCCGCTCCGGCGAGTCGAGCAGCAGCTGCAGGCCCACCTGGCCGCCCACCGAGTCGCCCGCGTAGCCGAACCGGGAACCGGGCTCGCCCCGGCTGGTGAGCACCTCATCGGCCGCGGCGAGCACCCCGGCCGCGAGGTCGGCGATGCTCAGCCGTTCGGGGGCGGGCGCGGTGCTGCGGCCGTGACCAGGCAGATCAAAGCCCACGACGTGGAACCGGTCCTCGAGCAGCCGTGCGCAGCGGCCCCACAGCGCGGTCACGGACGTGCCAAGCGACGGGCCGACGACCAGCAGCGGGCGTTCCCTGGCCCGGGTGAGCTCGACCGTGGTTACCTGCAGCGTCATGACGATCGCACCAGTTCGTCGAGGGGGTGTGCTCGTGGTGCTAACTCAAACAGACGGATCCATTGGAGTGAAGTACGAAAATCTTGGTGATTAATCACAAGAATCGATCAATCACGCCAGCGTGCCCGCTGAAGGCTAAGGAATCTGTGTTAGCTTCCGGTCGTGGCGGATCTCATCGATATCGCGCATTCCCTCGAGCCGCTGATCCGTCAGCACGCGGAGGTTCTCGAAGAGGGGCGCATCCCGCCGCCGCTCGTGGAGGCGCTGTATGACACGGGCGTCTTCAAGGCGATGCTCCCGCGTGAGGTCGGCGGCCTGGAAGCCGATCCGGTCGAATGGCTGCAGATGATCGAGGAACTCGCGCGGATCAACGCCTCGGTCGGCTGGATGGCGTTCATCCAGTCGGGCGTGGGCCTGACGTTCCTCGATCCCGCGCGGTTCGAGCGCTTCCGGGAGCGGGGCGGCGGGCGGCTGATCCTCGCGATGAACCTCGGCCGGATAGCCGGAAAAGCGATCAAGGTCGAGGGCGGCTACCACATCAGCGGCCGGTGGCCGTTCGCGAGCGGTTCCCCGTTCGCGACCTGGCTCGGCGGGATGTCCGTCGAGTGCCGCGAAGACGGGTCGCCGGTCCTGGACGGCAACGGGCAGCCGCGGCGCCTGCTCGCGATATGGCCGGCCGACCAGGCCCGCCTCATCGACACGTGGGATGGCCTCGGCCTGCGCGGCACGGGAAGCGGCGACTTCGAGATAACGGACCTCTTCGTCCCCGACGACCAGGTCAACCCGGGGTTCTACAGCGCCCCGGCCTACGACCGGGCGCTGTTCCGGATGAAAGAGATGCCGGAAATCGGGCACGGAGCGCACGCGCTCGGGATCGC